>ERZ824600.37-NODE-37-length-183200-cov-7.200153_pt1 | contig 183200 bp, 147 predicted proteins | sample MGYA00519933_ERZ824600 | MGnify/ENA primary metagenome ERZ824600 (study PRJEB31778, sample SAMEA3449178) | human gut metagenome | biome: human gut; feature: human-associated habitat; material: faeces | place: United Kingdom | collected 2010/2012 ...
TGCACTCGGCAATTTGAGAGTAAACTCTCATTGCGCTCGTTTGCATTATCTTTGCAAAAGAAAAGCTGCACTCGGGAAATAGAAAGCAAGCTTTCTTTCCTCTCGTTTGCATTATCTTTGTCACGATTTCAGTAAAAAGCAACATACACTTGATATGAGAATATTGGTCACAGGGGCAGCCGGATTCATCGGCTCTAAGGTATTTAAGGAGCTGGCAAGACGCGGCGATTTCGTAGTCGGGATAGACAACATGAACGATTATTATGATGTGAGACTGAAGTACGGACGTCTCGCCGAGTGCGGTTTTTCACAACCGGAAGCCATACAGAGCGGCAGCGTGGTAAGGAATCCTGTGTACGACAACGCGCTTTTCATCCGGATGTCTATTGACGACAAGGAGATGACCGACCGGATATTCGAGGAATACCGATTCGACAAGGTTATGAATCTGGCTGCGCAGGCTGGTGTGCGCTATTCGATAACCAATCCTTACTCCTATCTTCAGAGTAACATGGCTGGCTTTCTCAACATTCTGGAGGCGTGCCGCAACTATGGCGTGAGGCATCTCATATTCGCTTCGTCAAGTTCTATATACGGTCTTAACACGGACGCACCGTATAAGGAGGACGACAAGGTGGACACACCGGTGAGCCTGTATGCGGCTACAAAGAAAGCCGACGAGCTGATGGCGCACTGCTACAGCAAGCTTTACGGATTCACAACCACGGGTCTGCGCTATTTCACCGTATACGGACCGTGGGGGCGCCCAGACATGTCGCCTTCGCTGTTTGCCGGAGCCATATTGAGAGGAGAGCCGATAAAGGTGTTCAACAACGGCGACATGATGCGCGACTTCACATATATAGACGACATCGTGGACGGCACAATATCTGTCATCGACACACCTGAGGACAGCATAAGGCGCGACAACGGGGTGCCTTACCGCATATACAACATAGGCTGCTCGCATCCGGTGAGACTGATGGACTTTATCGGCGAGATAGAGACTGCGCTCGGCAGGGAGGCTGAGAAGATTTATCTGCCTATGCAGCCGGGCGACGTCTACAGCACCAATGCGGACACGTCGAGGCTGGAGAACGAGATTGGCTACAAGCCGCACGTGTCGCTGCACGAGGGAATAAGCCGGTTTGTGGAGTGGTTCGTGTCTGAAAGGAATCCGTTGAGATGAGTGTACTGACGGATTGAGGGGAGTGTCCGGACGGACAGCCGTGGAGGGACAGGCGTGAGACGGTTATGAAAAACATGTCTGAAAACGGCTGGAGACCCTGACAGACGGTGCGGACTGCATGCGAAAGGCGCGCAATAGGAATGTCTTATTGCGCGCCTTTCGTGTTCTTGTCCACCACGTAATGCCTTATCCTGCTGCCGTAGATGAACTTCACCACGCGCAGAGGCATGAGCCTGAAAACAAGCCGGCTTATAGGAAACACGTATTTCGGAGTGAGCAGACCGTAGACTCTCCTCACGCCGTTCATGTAGATGCGGAACTCGTTCCATGCCTTTGCGCGGCTGCGGCGGCGGAACATCTCGTCGTCGCGGCGGAAATAGAGCGTGATGTCGTCGATGTTGCCTATCTTGTATCCGGCGCATATGGCGTCGAACCACAGGGCTATGTCCTGGCTCGTGCGGTAGCATTCGTCATACTTCAGTCCGTTTCTGAATATCGCGCTGCGCATCATCACCGTGGGGTGGGCGAGCGGACTCGCCTTGTATATGGTGCGCATCACCTCGTCGTTGTTCCTCGGATAATGGCGCACGTTGAGCTTCGGGTTGCTGCTGTTGAACTCCTGCATGGCTCCGCCCACTATCGCCACGTCCGGGTTTGCCTCAAGAAAGGCGGTCTGCCGTTCGAAACGTCTGGGGTCGGACAGGTCGTCGCTGTCCATGCGGGCTATGAGGTCGGAAGACGCCAGACGCAGGGCTATGTTGAGCGACTTTGTCAGTCCGAGGTTTGTCCCGTTACTGTGGGTTATCAGCCTGTCGCCGATGCGCGCTTTCCATGTGCTTATGGTATGTTCCAGCGCATCCGTCAGCGGACCGTCCTTTATCAGTATTATCTCCGCAGGCTTTACTGTCTGGTCGGTCCATATGCTCCTTATCGACTCGTCCAGATACTCGGGACGCTCGTTTCTGTAAACCGACATTATAACTGAGATGGTCATTGTATGTACCTCTATATAAGAATATTCTTTTTATTATTTGATTAAACCGTCTTTTATTCCTCTTGCAATCTGTTTGGCATATACGATCCTTGGCTTTACGAATAAAGGGAAGTAAACGGCTTTGACTGCGTATTTGAAGAAATGTCTGAATTTCCACCAGAACGGAACATAGCTTCTCCTGAAAAGCCAGATATAGTTCCTGAACTGGTAGTAAATGCGGAACTCGGATGAGATTGAAATGTTCTTGTTACCTATTTTCCTTGATTCCTTGCCCAACATGTGCCTTATTCTTGCATTCTCCGCTATATAGAAGCGGTAACCTTTTGTAGCGGCTCTCCAGCACCATTCGTTATCCACACCGTCTATGAAAAGTTTCTCGTCGAACATTCCTGCATGTTGGAAGTTCCCGGTCTCAATCAACGATATGGATGAGCGTATGTAGCTGCATCTTGTCGCGGTTGTGTACTGGCGTCCGTTCTTTTTTATTGTTACCTTGTCATATTCTTTGGATTTTGAGGGATAAGGCATGCCTGTCTTTATATTGACGGCTCTTGTGCCTACGCCTCCTGTCTTTATGCCTTCAGATTTCAGGAATGTGTATGTGTCAAGAAGTTTGCCTACGGTGTCTGGTTCGGCTATGCTGTCTTGGTCGCTGAACAGTACGAAGTCGCAACGGTCGCCAACAAGACATCGGATGCCGGTGTTTTGCGCTGCGGCAATGCCTGTATTATTATATAATGGTATATATTTTATTTTTGCATTCTGTGGAATCCGGTCTTCATTCGATTTACGGGAATTGTCTATCAGATAAACTTTATCTACCTGAGGTAATAAGACGTTCAAGGAGTGGAGCGTCTGCTCAATGTCCGGATTATATAATATTATGATAGCTCCGATAGTCATTTCATATTCCTTTCATGATGCCTTTAACCATGTTCTTCCAGCATTCGCATCCTCCTTTGACAAATAACGGGAAGTAAATGAGCCTCATGGAAAACTTTATACCTGTTGCTATTTTCCATTGCAAAGGTACATATTTCCTGCGTAAAAGCCAAAGGTAGTTGCGGTATTGGTAAAAATAGCGGAACGGTTTGGATATTATGACAACCTGCCTGCCTATCCTTATTTCCCTTTGTCCTACTTTGTGCGCGATGCTTACATTTGGAGTTATTCCGCAAACCATACCCTTTGACGCCGCACGCCAGCACCAGTCGTAGTCCACATAGTCTATAAACAGTCGCTCATCGTTCATGCCTACCGTCCTGATGGCATCTGCGGATATGCAGCTCCCGGATGATATGACATCGCGGCGGAGTATGAAATCCGAGCTTGCATATCTGTCCTTATGTATTGCAGACCTGTATTCCTCACCGCTGTCCTTGCGTTTCACTGTGGGGCCGAGCATCGCGAGGTTGGGTATGTCCTTCTTTATTGATTTAAACTCATTGGCAATCAGTGACGGGTAATCATGCCCGAAGCGGCTGTCCTGATCGAAAAATACAAGATGGCTTACGCACTCTCTCAACATAATTCTCATACCGATGTTCTGCGCTTCGGCTATTCCCTTGTTTGCCTTGTTGCATACGTAATGCATCCTGCCTATTTTTGAATCTTTTGTAAATGGCAGGTCTGAGTTGTCAACAATAACTCCGCGATATGTTTTGGCAACAGATTCTGCATTGCCTATATCTTCTTCTGAAGGATTGTAAAGAATTATTATTACTGCTGTCCCGTCATCCATTATTCAAGTTCTTTATTATTCTTGCAGGATTACCTGCCGCTATACAATATGGAGGAATGTCTTTGCTTACAACTGCATTCGCACCTATAATTGCTCCGTCACCTATTGTCACATTAGGTAAAATGGTGGCTTTGTCGCCAATCCATACTTTCTTTCCAATGCAAACACGCCCTTTTGAGAACAGTATTCTTTCTGGAATGTTTTTTTTCATATTCTCAATTGTTGTGTCACCGTGTGAATTATCGGTTATGGTTACCATCCTTCCGGTTGTTGTACCTTCACCTATAATTATTTCATTGATGGCTGTAATAAAGCAATGTTCGCCAAGATCAACATTGTCTTCTATAGTTATGGTTGGGCTGAATTGCTGATTGTGGTATCTGACTTGTGCTGCTATGGTTGTATTTTTTCTTATTATGACGTTCTTTCCTATATTAATATTGTTACCTCCATATATCTTTATTCTTGGCCATACTGTTATGTTTTTGCCGCAGGATTGTATGCTGTAATGTATGAACCATCCGTATATAGAGCGATATATGTAGCATATCGCTCTCAATAGGAATCGAATTGCACTTACAAAGTATTTTGTCATTTGTTCCATAATCCTTTTGCTTTACCTTGAGATATTCTTTTGAATTGGATAATATTGATTGACGCACATATTAATGTAGCCGATATGAGTGTCACAACCAATCCTGTTGTTCCATAATAACGGCATGTAATGAATTCTATCGGAACGAACAATACTGTCTCACATACTGCCATTATGGTCATGACTCGTATTTTCCCTATTCCGAAAAGCAGGTAAGAGTAACAGTTACTTACTACCATGACATAACTGTAAACAGCCATCAAAGCAGACAGTTGCGTGCTTATACTTATCTTGTCACCAATCCATATCTTATAGAATATCGGTGAGACGAAATACATAATAACTGTGAGCAGGATACATGCGAGCAGCAGTCTGTTTATGTTTTTTACAATTTTGTTTATCCATGTCCAGTCTCCTTTTGTATACGCGTCCGTTGTTGCAGACCATAATGGAGACACTATGATGGTGAAAAACAGGTAAAGGATGTTGAAGTATCTGTAAGAAATCTGGTAGGGAGAAACTTCTGCAGGAGTCAGGACTTTTGATATGATGAAGTTGGATGACATGAACAGCAGCAGACCGGAGAGCTGTATGATGAAAAAGGACAGTCCCAGCGTCAGCAGGTCTTTGCATGTAGCCGTGTTGAAGAACCTTATTGAGGGTGCAAGAAACGTGTATTTCTTACAGAATGTTATCGGATAGGATATAATATATACTATCAGTGGAGATAATGTAAATGCAATGACGACATTCAGCAAGGTGCTTTTCCCGAACAATGATATTACAAACAACAGAAGTAACGACACTGTCTGTCCGGACACAACAAGCAGGTTGTTTATAGCGGGAAGCTGCATTCCAAGATAAATATTGCCAATACACTTGAATATGAATGTGGCACCCATTATTGAGAGTGACGCTATGAGGATTGTATTAAGATGTGGAACGAGCTGCGGGTCTACGTTCATTATCTTGTAGCAGTCGGTCATTGATATGATGAATGACAGGATTATCACTATTGGTATTATGGTTATGATAAGCATGCCAAATGTACTACTGACAAGCATACGGGCTGTTTGTTTGTCGTTTTTCGCCATAGCTTCTGCCAGTCTGTTTCTTAGTCCGTTGCCCAGACCGACATCTATCGCATCTATTCCTACGAATATGGAGTTTATGGTGAGCCATAGTCCGTACTCATATCCAGAAAGACATTGAAGTGACAGAGGCACGATGAGGAACTGGATGATGCAGCTCCATCCCTTTATGACCAAAGATCCGGCAATGTTTTTCTTTACCAGTGCGGTGCGTCTGTCGCCTTTGAATATGTTTCTTATGTTCATGTCTGTCTATGGATGTAGGAATTCCGCGTAGAACGCATTTATGCAGAAGAGCGCGATACCGACTATTGCTACCACCGACTTTGCGAGCCATCCGGGCTTTATGGTGTAATATATGTTGGCGAAAATGAATATTTCGGCAATGCCATAAAGTTCACTTATCCTGAACGAAAGCACCGGGAGGAACGACAGTGCGAGGAATGAAAATACAGAGAGTCCGGTAAGTCGGAGCATCAAAGGCAGATATTTGTTGTGCTTTATTACTGTATCATAGAAGTAGAGTATATAAAGATAGGTGAACCATGTCACGACAAACACGGCGTTGAAGATATTTATATCACTGCCTTTTATGCCTCGTTCACTAAGTTCCTGATAGGCTGCGAGCTTGTCGCCTATATATGGTATGGGTATCTCGGTGAGAAGATTGATGTTGGCGAAACACAGAAGATAGCCGAGAGGAACAAGCAATGACCACATGAGTCTTGTTCTCTTGCTCATGTCTTTGTTGCTGAGAAACAGCACAGGAAACAACGCCAGGGTGGAGTAGTGGAACACGCAGCCAAGGAGAAGAAGCAGTGCCGTGAGTCCTTTTCTGTTCTCTGCCAGCGGTATTATAGCCATCATGAATATACCGGAAACCACACATGCCCTTATCTGTGTCATGTCGTGCAGTATGTAGTAGTTGCCCATATATACGAGCAAAGGAAGGAACCACAGTTCGGAAAGCCTCTTCATGGCAGTCATCTTCAGCAAGATTCCAGCTCCTGAATAGAGTATGAACATTATGTGAGCGTCGTCGGTGAAGCTGTTGAACAGCTGTGACAGAAACAGATACGAGTATTCAACAGCCATCTGAACATACGGATCGTCATAGTGGTTGTAGAAAAACTCGTAGTTCTCGGAGTCGTTGTCGAATCCTATCTCCTTGAATCCTGCGCACAGGAACAGTATGACACCTATTGATATATATATGGCTTTATTATATCGTTTCGTCCTTTCCTCAAAAAGAGAAGCGATGAATGTCAGGAAAAAGACCGAAAGCAATATATATATCATGCTCTTTCTTTATATAGAATCTTTATTGATGTGCCTATGAATGTGAGGAATGTTACGACGGCGACAAATATCATCCGCTTTGGTCCGGCGGGACGCAGGGGCACTGATGCCGACTGTAATGTAGTGAATGCCGGAGTGCGTTCCTGCACCTTAGCCCTTGCCGCGTTGAGCTGGTTGGACATCATGCTGTAGGCATTGAAGTTGAGTTGCATCTCGTTTTCAAGGTCCTCCATCTTCGATTTGTAGCTTTCGAGCATGAGCTCGTTGTTTGCATCGGCGAACGATGCGTACTGCTGTCTTGACAGTGTGTATTTTTTCTTAGCCTCGTTATACAGCTTCTCTGTATATTCAAGGTCGTTGCGGGCTTTCCTTGTGCGGTAGTCTGTGATGAATTCTTGCAGCCTGCTTTTCACCGAATCAGCCATTGTGGCACATATAAGAGGGTCCTGGTCGGTGACGGTTATTGATATCACGTAGTTCTTCTTGTCGACACTGCACTCTATTTTCTTTTCCAATGACTTCATGATGCCGTTCTGTTGCTTTGTCAGTCTGAACGGGTTTATCTTCCCGTTTCCGGCAGCGGAGGTTTTTTCCTTGAATATGTCCTTCATCCAGTTCATGGCTACAGTCCACCATGGAGCAGACTGGTGTTTCAGAAGATAGTCATAATAGTCGGTCCGCAGAGTGCCGTCTGCCGTCACAACCTGTATGGGGAACAGGCTTGTTCTGAAATCGACGGAGTTGACAAGGTCGGGATAGAGTTCCGGCAGAATGGCGTCACTGCTTGCGCCTGTGGCTGACGAGAGGTCGAAACCGAAAGATGAGGCGACCTGACTCAGCGAGCTTGAACTAAGATTTGACATCTCCGGTGCGAGAGTTACCGTGCAGCGGTAGTAGCGGGGAACGCATATTATCAGCAGGCATGACAGTATGAACGCTACGGGCAGTGATATTGCGTATGCCTTAGGATGCTTGCGTATGGTCTTGACAATCTTGACAAAATCTATTTGTTTAATATCTTCCATCTTGTTGCAATGTCTTTTGAGTGGATGCTTGCTGGTTTTATTTCAACAGATTGACCAATGTGGCAATCATCGTTGCTATAGATGCCGTGGATGTGCCTATGGCGAGCCATTGTGCGAGAGACTTGCCGTCGCTCTTGGGCTTGCTCGGAACCACAATCTCGCAACCGGGGCGCACCTTCGTGCCATGGCCTACCTTTGCCACCGTTCCGTTCATATATATAATGTATGTCTGACTCTTCTTTGCTCTGTTGCCCCATCCTCCAGCCTGGTCGATGTAGTAGGACACTTTCTTGCCTTTCTCATACGACACGGTGTTGGGGAAGAGCACGTCGCCGCTTATCTTCACCGTTCCGTTGTATTCCGGTATGATGATACGGTCGCCCTCGCGCAGTACGAGGTCCGCGTCGCCTCCCGGTTCCTTGAGAGCTTTGTCAAGTTCTATTCCCACGGGATATGTTGTGCCGATGTCGAGCTTCTTCACGTCGATGGTGTCGCCGCTCTGCGCCTTCGCCAGTTTGAGCAGAGTCTCGTCTCTCATCTGCTCCTCCGGTGTGCGTTTGCGCTCTATGCGCGCTCCTTCGGCGTATGCGCGGTCGTTCAGTCCGCCCGCTTTTCTGATGATGTCAGACAGCCGTTCGTTCTTGGATGTGAGCGTATAGGTGCCGGCGAACATCACGTTGCCTTCCACCTCCACGTTCTGCTGCTCGTTATATCCGGGACTCTTGCGGACGTAAACCTCGTCGAACGGCATGAGCGTGAAGCCCGGCTGTCCGTCGATGACGAATCCTTCCTTCAGAGCCAGAGTGAATGTCTGCGATATGACGCTGTCGGGGCGCAGGGCCTTGGGGTTGTTTATGCGGCGCGCCACATCCACCTTCACCGTGGATGCCGCGTCCTTCAGTCCTCCAGCCTGTAGGATGAAGTCCTCTATCGTCTCGTTGTCGGCATACTGGTATATGCCCGGATAGTTCACCTCACCGTGTATGGTGATGGTGCGCTGCATCTGTCTTTCTGATTTCGTGGGTATGAAGAGCACGTCGTTCTCTTTGAGCGGAACGTCAGGCACGGTGCCTTTCATTATGCCGTCCAGATCGATGCTCAGCACCTCCAGCGTGCGGTCTTCCTTCATGCGGTGCATCACGGCACGCGCAGTGAACGCATCCTCTTTCACTCCTTCGGCGTGTTCGATGAGCGACCTCACGCTTGTTATGTCGCCTCCCACCTGATACATGCCCGGGCGGAACACGGCTCCTTTCACCTCAACCATGTTTGAGAAGCGGTTGAGTATGGAGTCCACGCTCACAGAGTCGCCGTCGGCTACATGGAATGTGTTCATGTCGAATTCGGTGATGTTGTAAACCGAGTAGTCGCGTCCGGTCTTGCGCACCAGCCGCACAGCCTTGCGGTAGGCGTCACCGGCGAATCCTCCTGCATACTTCAGCAGTGTGCCGACGCTCTCGTCCTTCTTCATCTCATAATACATCGGGCGTTTCACCTTTCCGGTGATGTTCACAAGACAGTCGTATGGCTCCACGGTTATGACGTCGCCGTCGGCAAGCCTGATGTTGCCGGTGAGCTTGCCGTTGAGTATATAGTCGTATATGTCGACCTTGCTCACGAGCTTGTTGTTGCGGTATACCTTGATGTTGCGGAGCGTACCGATGTCGTTCGTCCCTCCTGCCATGTACAGAGCGTGGAACACGGAGGCGAAAGCCGACAGCGTGTAAGTGCCGGGGAGAGCCACCTCACCCATCACGTTTACGGTTATCGTGCGTGTCTGCCCGAGCGTAAGTCTCACCTTGCTGCTGCTGTAGCGTGCTCCGAGCTGCGATTTTATGCGGGCGTTTGCCTGCTGCACGGTGAGTCCGCTCACCTGTATTGGTCCGAATCCCTCGATGGTCACGTCGCCGTCGGGCGACACTGTTGAGTTTATCACTTTCTGTGATGCCCCGTATATGTCTATGATGACGGCGTCGCCCGGTCCGAGAATGTAGTTCTGCGGTGTGGCGATGTTCATGTTCGGCTCGAATGTGAGGTTCTTGTTGTTGAATATGTCGCGTCCGAACACCCTGCGTTTCATCTTCTCGCGTTCGGCGATGAGCTGCTTCAGCATTGTCGCCGTGTCGGTGGGCAGGATGAGTCCCAGCTCGTTCTGGAACTGTAGGAACGTAGGGTCGCTCTTGTCATACTGCTGCACGGGCGCCATGTCGTCGTATATCCTGTAGTTGGAGTAGTTGTCGCGGGTGGTGAGTGATGTACGGCTTTCGTCGTCGTCTTTTTTGTTCTTGCCGTTGTTTGTGCGCATTCTGTTTTCCGCGTCGTCCATTGCCTTGTCGGCAACGTGGCCCAGTCCCTGACTGCTTATCTGTTTCTCGTATTTGCTTCTGACGCGCCTTATCTGCTGGATGTTCACGCCTCGTTGTATCAGTTTTGTGACAATCTGCTGTTGGGATGTACCTTTCTCATGTTCCTCAACCACAAACTCGAGCACCTGGTCGTCGGTCATTGACGACTGTGCCGACGCACATACGGGGATGAGCATGATGAGGAATACTAATGCGATAAGTTTCTTCATATGTTTATATCAGAATTTTTTTCCTGTGACGATGCATATCACGGTCTTCGCCGCAATCTTGAAGTCGAGCCATAGGGAGCGGCGCCGGTAGTAGTCGATGTCCATGTGCAGGCGCCGTATCATTTTCTCCATCGTGTCGGTGTAGCCGTTGTACAGGGTGGCTTCCGACGTCAGACCGGGCCGCATGCGGTATATTATGCTGTAGCTGCTGTCTACCGCCATTATCTGGTCGATGAAATACTTGCGCTCGGGGCGCGGACCGACGAGCGACATGTCGCCCCTGAGCACGTTCCACATCTGCGGCAGCTCGTCGAGATGGTGCCCGCGGAGAAACTGCTCGAGGCGTGTGGAGTTGGTGTTGTCGCACCGTGCCACGAGCTGAGGTCCGTTCTCCTCTATCACGCTGCTCATTGTACGGAATTTGAATATCACGAACGGCTTCGCTCCGTATCCTATCCTTATCTGCCGGAAGAACACCGGACCGTTTTTCTGACATTTCATCAGAATCATGATAAGCAGAAATACCGGTGACAGCACCACCAGACCTACGGCAGAGCACACTATGTCGGTCGCCCTCTTTATGGCGCGTTGGGTGCGTCCCATTCCGTCCTGCGGTGTTTCTTCAATCATTGGTTCCCTGTTTTGTTTTCTGTTCTGATAATATAACTCCGTTTGCGCGATTTTGTTGCAAAGGTAAGTAAATTTTATCAAGAAATGTTATCCTGTGTGCCATAATGACGCGAAAAATACGGAAAATCATTGCCGTGAACAAAATATTTGTTATCTTTGCACACGTCGGACATTGGCTTAAAGCCATTGCCGTGAACGTGCGCGGTCGGCAAGACCGTGCATGGCATGCCGGGGCTGACCGGATTTGACAGCGGGCAGAAATGGTATGTAAGCACGCGGAGCCTCGTCTGCCGGCTCCATAATATCAGCAGTCGAAAATTTATCTGGCGAAAACAATTACGCTCTCGCTGCCTAATCGAAGTACAGTAGGTTACTGGCTTTATCCCGTCACAAGGTGACAGGACGAGACATCGCCCGGAAGCTCTTGTCCCGAAGCGTTCCGAACAGGCGGTGCGGTAAAATCGGGAATAGCCGTGGTGTGCCCCGCCGCTGCGGTGAAATTTAAGGGGATAAGGTTGTGGTTGGTGGTCCGGGTCTTGCCGCAGCACGAAAACCGAAGTCCGGAATAAGCGTGTAGAAAGCGTATGGTTTCCCTGTTTGGACGAGGGTTCAACTCCCTCCAGCTCCACAGTTTCGCAAGAAGAGTCCGCTGACCGTTGAGGTTCGCGGGCTCTTTTTTTATTATATGTGCTTCAGGGGATGCGGAGAGGGGATGGGGTATCGAGTGTTGGAACTTAACACATATATGTCATTAGAACGCCGATAGTGCATTTAACCCCAATCGGTCATCAGTCTCCGGTTTTGATTATGCGTTATTGCCTGGTGTCTTGCTTGCCGTTTCGACGAAGGCATATCGGGCTACGCCGGGACGGAACGACAAGAAAGACGCCGAAAGAAGCGCGTAAGCAGGCTGGAGAATATGTGAAATAAGGATTCGTTCGAATATATGCGTTTTAATGCTATTTGGCTTTAAGGTTTATTGTCAGCTCTTCATCCCTCTTCCGCACTGCTGACGTCATCTTGTGTTCAGCCGTTTCCCGGTGTCGCCCGCAGCATCTTAGATAAATCTGAATGCAATCCTATTGACAGCAGCACGAAACGAGAATGGAAGTATAATGACATATTCGGGCTTAACGTTAAAGGTGTGGCGGATGCCGGGGTGTACTGGTCAGCCGACGCGTTTATGCGGGAATGGGGCAGGGGAATCGTTATGCACGGCATAAAGATGGTGATAAGAATGTAATATGAATATATAATCCGGTTTAACATTAGTTTGCGTTTGACGGCTTGGATTTAACATTCTGTTTTCCCGCTTTCAGCTTACCGTCTCCTTGTTTTTGGCGGTTTAAAGTGCGTGTTCTGCTCCGTGAGATAGTGTTCAGCGTGCCTTGTTTCGGTCAAACGGGCTTTTTGGGGCGGCAGGAAAGTGCGTTTGGGGGTGTCGGAGAGTCTTTCCTGCATGACGGAAGAGCCTCTTTGGCTTTGCGGAAAAGCCTTTGTCGTGAACAGGGAAAAGCGTTGTTGGCAGGTTGTTTTGTATAATCCGTTGTGTGACAGGATGTTGCGCTATGTGCCTGATACTGCCGTTTTTCGACTCGCTTTCCGTCTTTCTTATTTCTACAGCGTAATTTTCGGTTTGTAACAGTGATAATTTAACATTTAGGACTGTGATTTTATGCTTTTTTATATATTCTTGATTGCTAAAGAATAATGTGATTGTATTGACGTTGCAAACCATTTTTCTTATCTTTGCATAAGGCAAGCTGCACTCGGGAAATAAAGAGCAAGCTCTCTTTCCGCTCGTTTGCATTGTCTTTGCATAAGGCAAGCTGCACTCGGGAAATAAAGAGCAAGCTCTCTTTCCTCTCGTTTGCATTGCCTTTGCATAAGGCAAGCTGCGGTTCGGCAATGCTTTTGGGATATTGTCTTGCACTACGAGGCATCGGAATGGATTGCTTTGCCGCTGTGCCGTGTAGGCGTTAAAAAAATTGAGGAACCGTTGTCGCTACCACCGGACATACGGGATGTCCTTTGGTGTGACTACGGTGGATGTGATGTATTTCATTATGATTATTGTATGGATGAGGATTTTTCTTTCTTGAGCATCAGGCAGGCAGTGGCTGCCGATGTGCCCAAGCTGATTGACATCTTCGCCTGTGCCAGACGTTTCATGGCAGCGAACGGCAACCCTACACAGTGGGGTGGAGGCTATCCTGATGCCGCGCAGGTGAACGCCGACGTGGCAGCCAGCCACTGCTACGTGGTGGAGCACGGTGTCATGGGCATAGTGGGCACGTTCTGCCTTGTTGAGGGCGACGACCCCACATATGCCGTTATAGAGGACGGCAGGTGGCTCGACGATGATGCCTATGCCACAATCCACCGTCTTGCCTCAAACGGAGTCTGCCGCGGTGTGGCTCGTGCGGCGGTGGAGTGGAGTGTGCGGCGTTGCCCCAACCTGCGCACAGACACCCATGCCGACAATGCTCCCATGCTCGCTTTTCTGCATAAGGCGGGATTCGTCAGGTGTGGCACAATATACTGTCGCGACGGTACGCCGCGCATAGCGTTCCAGCGTCACGACCGAGGATGAGAGGTGTGGTGAGTGGCGATGATTCTGGATAAACATCACCTGTGCGTCCGGTGTCGGTGTATATGTCATATACGGATGCAGACTACGTTGTTTCATGGTCAGATGAACAACGACATTGCTCCCACAGCATCCAAGCCTGTGGTTTAATCCCAATCGGTTGTCAGAACGCCTGTTATGCATTTTAGGTTTATTGTCAGCTCTTTTTCCTTCTTCCGCACTGCTGCCGTCATTTTGTATTTCGTTTTTTCCCGGTGTGGTCTGCTGCATCTATGATAAAGCAGAATGCAATCCGACAGACAGCAGTAATGAATAAGAATGTAAGTCTGATGACCGATTGTGGATTATGACAACGAGTCTTCAGTTGCGTTGGCAATCATTGTCCGGAGTGTGCGCTCCGTAAAAATGCAGAAGTCCCCGGAACCATCTGGTGCGGTTCCGGGGACTTTTTCAGGATGTCCGGCATTAGCTGTGCCGGCGTTTCGGTTTTATTCAGACTATGTATTGGCATCATGCGGGCGAACCCGCATGATGTTTTACGTGTAGTGCGGAGCTTATCTCCAGCCAGGATTCTGATGGCCGTTCAGTGCCGGGTTTCTCTGCATCTCGTCCAGCGGGATGGGGAAGAGCAGTGCGAATTCAGGTATTGCACCCTCGCGTATCTGTCCGTCCGGCTTGTTCTGGATGTCTGCTGAGGCAAGGGCTACCCATTTCAGAGTGCCTGACTGTGTGCCGTCTGCCTCAGGATAGAGGCGTGTGCGGCGTATGTCGTCCCATACACGGAACTCGAGCGGAAGCTCGTGCAGACGTTCTGTGAGTATTGCCTGTATGAGTGCGTCGCCTGTGGCTGTCTCGTCGGCAAGACCCGCACGTTTGCGCACTTGGTTGAGATAGTAGTGTGCCTGTCCCTCTGCGTTGCCTTCATGTCCGGTGCGTGCCAGACCCTCTGCTGCTATGAGCAGCACTTCCGAATAGCGCATCATCGGCACGTTGTAGTCGCCGTCGTGTCCGGACATGAGCGCGTTCTCGTCAAACCACATCCAGTTGCCTGCTTCGTTCAGGTCGTGTGTCACTCCTGTGGCGTCTGTGTAGTGCCAGAAGAAGAACTGCTTCTCGTGTCCGCGGATGTCGTCAGGAGCGTAGCTGTCGAGTATCATCTTGCAGGGGAGGTATGCGTTGTACATCACGTCTCCGCCCGGATGGAATATCTGGTCACCGTTGGCGTCAGCCCACTGGAATGCGTCAGTACCGATGGAGCGGCAGGCGTATGAGTTGCCCACGTTGAAGTTGGTGTAGTCATATTCCTTTGCCATGAGTATCTCACCGGATGTCTTTGATGTCTTTATCACGTTGTATGCCGAGTTGAGGTCGTCGCTGCTGCCCTGAGCCTGCTCGAGTGAGTATACGCCGGAGTTGATTACCTGAAGTGCCGTCTTGGCTGCCTTGTCGTAATATTCGGCTCCACCGTTCACCGGAGCGCCTGCCCACTGCAGATAAACCTGCGCGAGGAGCATCTGTGCGGTGCCTTTTGTTATGTGTCCTCCGTTGTTGTAGAATGTCTTTTCAGGCAGTGAGTTGCTGTTGATAGCCTCAAGGAGGTCGGTCTCGATGTGTCCGTATACATCCGCTGCCGGTGAAGGCTCTACGTACATACCTTCAGTTGAGGTGTACGGTTTGTCGATGTAAGGCACGTTGTTGAATTCCTTCACCAGATAGAAATAGCCTAGTGCGCGGAAGAACTTTGCCTCAGCCAGATAGTTGTCTATTGTAGCCTGGTCGAGCACATCGGTCATCTTTGTCACGTTGGCTATGACGAAGTTGGCGCGTGATATGCCTTTGTAGAACTCGTGCCACATGGAGAAGGCTGCATCGTCGAATGCCTCGCATGTGAATGTACATCCTTCAGAGGCGGTTGTGAACTGGCGGTCTTTGCGCTTGTCTACGTAAAGTCCTGACATTATACCGGGCCACATAGTGGCTTTCGGTGTCCATCCGCCGCCGAGGTCGCTGTTGTTTAGATAGGGCACTCCGCCGAAGTAAAGGGCGTCGACAGCTGATTCCGCATCCTCAGCAGTTTTCCAGAACTGACCGGAGCCTTTCATGTCTTTCGGGTCCTCCTCAAGGAAATCGTCGCATGATGTCAGAGACATCGCTCCCAAAAGTACTCCGATAATGCATAAATATTTATGAGTTTTCATATCTTTTGTTTTCGTTTATTGTTTCACTTTTTATTTTTGTTTATCAGAACGTAAGGTTCACACCGAGAGTGAATGTACGTGGACGCGGATATGAGAAGAACTGACGGTTTGCTCCCCAGTTGTTGTCGCCGAGGCGTGTGGAGTTGTCAGGATCGTAGCCCAGATAGTCGCTTGCGGTGATGATGAACAGGTTGCTGAGGTTTGCGTATACGCGCAGGGCGGAAAGACCGGCTTTCTTTATGAGCTTCTTGTCGAATGTGTAGCCCAGCTGTATAAGGTTGCAGCGGAGATATGAACCGTCGCATACCCAGTCGTCGTCAGCATTGTTGTTCGCTCCCTGTCCGAAGTTGTTCAGACGGATAGCCTGCTCCACACCGTTGGGGTTGAGATCCGGATGCCAAGCCTCCTGATAGAGACGGTCGAGACCGTTTGTAAGGAAACGTGCCACTGTAGAGTGGTAGTACTCCTGCATGATGTCAGCTCCCCAAGAGAACTGGAAGTCGAGTGTGAGGTCGAAGCCTTTGTAGTTGAATGTGTTGATGAACGATCCGGTCCAGTCAGGCAGACCGTTACCGATAATCTGACGGTCTTTGTACGTAACTTTCTCTCCGATTACCGAAGGAATGTTCATTGTGTTCGCATCCCAGTTCTCCGGGTGACCGTCGTATATGCCTGCGCGCTTGTATCCGTAGAACGAGGAAAGCGGTTCTCCCTCACGTATCACCATGTCGTAGCCTACGAATCCGTCTACAAGAATCTGGCGTTTGCCGGATATCGGGTCTACAGACGCAGCCTCGTCAAGTTTCTCCACTTTGTTCTTGTTGAACGACATGTTGAGTGTTGATGTCCACTGGAAGTCGTTTGTCTGTATCGGATAGGCTGTTATAAGGAAGTCGAGACCCTGGTTTGACACTGCACCGATGTTGTCCATGATTGATGAGTAACCTGTAGACTCGGGCACCGGACGGTCCAGAAGAAGGTCTGATGTATACTTATAATAGTACGAGATGTCGAAGTTGAGGCGGTTGTTGAACAGTCCGAGTTCGAAACCGAAGTCCCACTGAGCCGTCTTCTCCCATTTAAGGTCTGGGTTCGGCATGTTGTCGAGGTAAGACACGGTGTGCAGTCCGTTGCCGAGTATTATCGTGCTCTGGCTTACTGTGGCAAGCGAACGGTATGTACCGATTTCTGAGTTACCTGTCATACCGAACGACGTGTGCAGTTTCAGTTTGCTTATCGTCTTGTTGTCTCTGAGGAACGGTTCGTTTGAGGCGAGCCATCCGAGACCCACTGACGGGAAGAAGGCGTACTTGTTGTTCTCTCCGAACTTGGAAGAACCGTCGTAACGTGCCGTTACTGTGGCGAGATATGTGTCGTCGTAGTTGTATGCCACGCGCAGGAAGTATGAGTTCATTGCCCATTTGTCGTAGTCGTTGCTTACAGACGGACGGTTTGTTCCGGAACCGAGGTTGTAGTATCCGAAGAAGTCGTCGATGTAATGGCTGTCTGATGCGCTGAAGTAAGTGTACTCGCGTGCCTGCCATGACATACCTGCCATTGCGTTCAGATGATGTTTGTTGAAGTTCTTGATGTAGGTGAGGTAAGTCTCTTCCTGCCAGTACAGTGTGTTGGAGTTGCTTGCGTTAGCCGTTCCCTCGCTGTTCTGGTTGATCATTGGACGCGGTTTGAACGGAGTGTATCCTGCAACGCGGTTGTTGTGGTAGTCTACACCGAACTGTGTCTTCAGGTCGAGTCCGTCAATGATGTGGAATGTCAGAGCCGCATTTCCGAATATCTGCGTGTTGTATGACATGTTCTGTATTCTCTCGAGAAGCTCCACCGGGTTGCCCACGCCCTCGGGTGAGAAGCTCTGGTAACCGCTGTTGGGGTTGTTCTTGTCGTTGAGTATGGCAGTGGTGTTCACCATGTTGTTCTGTGTGTATACACCGTCCATCTTGACAGGAAGCCATGGCAACTGCTCAATCATGGTACGCAGCGCACCTTGTCCGTACGGGTTGTCTGAAGTTCTGTTACCCCATGTGTGGTTCACGAGGAGGTTTACAGCAGTAGACAGCCATTTTGTAGGTTTGTCATCATATGACAGCTTTGCGTTCACACGTTTGTAGTAGGAGTTCTTCATTATACCCTGCTGGTCGGTGTAGTTGAGGAATGCGCCTACAGAATAGTCCTTGCCGCCGCGCTGTATACTGATCTGGTGGTTGTGGGAGATGGCTGTGCGTGAAGCCTCGTCCTGCCAGTCGGTATTGTATATAGGTGTGCCGTCAGAATTGAAGAAACGCGGGTCGGTGAAGATGTGCGACAGGTCGGTGTCGAAGTTCTTACCCTGCCATGCGTTGGCGTTTTCGAGTCCCTGCTTGAATGCTGCCATCCATTCGTATGAGTCCATTACGTCCATCTTTCTTGCCATCGTGCTTATTGACAGCGAACCGTCATAAGAGACGTGCACTCCCTCGCCTGCGTTACCGCGTTTTGTCGTTACCATGACAACGCCGTTGGCACCGCGTGCTCCGTAAATGGCTGCTGCTGAAGCGTCTTTCAGCACTTCTATCGACTCGATGTCGTTCGGGTTGAGAAGGTTGAAGTCAGACATAGCCACACCGTCGACGATGTATAGCGGGCTTGCTGATGCGTTGATGGTGGATATACCACGGATGATCACTCTCACCTCACCACCGGGCTGTCCGGTGTTGGTGAAGATGTTCACACCTGCCGCCTTACCTTTCAGACCTTCAAGAGCGTTGAACGACTGCTGCTTGATGATATCCTTACCTTTCGTTGTGGACACCGAGCCTGTCAGGTCAGACTTGCGCATGGTTCCGTAACCTACCACCACGAGCTCGTCAAGGACATTGCTCTCTTCTTGCAACACAACGTCAAGTGTGTTGCCTGAAATGGATGATACCGGTATTTCCTGTGTTGTGTATCCAAGATAGGAGAATACCAATACGCCGTTTGCAGGTGCCGATATCTTGTATTTACCGTTGATATCGGTCATTGTCGCTGTCATTGAGTCTTTCACCTTTACGGTTCCGCTAATGACAACCTCTCCTCTGGAATCAGTAACCGTTCCGGAGATTTCCTTTGCATTTTGGGCTTTGACTTGCCCACCCCCCCCTATTAGAAGGCATAGCATTAAGCCAATGAGGGTAACAATGCTTACTCTACCAGATTTCTGCATAGTCTTAGAAAGTTAGTTAGTAATTGAGTTTTAATTAAAATATTGTTTGTTTGTTTGTTGTTTTGGTCTGTTATAAGTCTTGATTTACGTTTTTGCGTATGAAACAGGCTGCACTCGGCAATTTGAAAGCAGGCTTTCATTGCGCTCGCTGGCACTGTTTTTAAATAAAACAGGCTGTGCTCGGCAATTTGAAAACAAGTTTTCATTGCGCTCGCTGGCACTGTTTTTTAAACGAAAATTGTCTTTTCATATATTTATATAGGTGATGGTTATGTTATTGTAGTAGCGTTTAAGTTTTTTGAAAAACTTCGTTTTAAAGAGTACATGGCGTGCCCGTGCTGTCGTCTTTCAGGACGGCAGCGTCACTTAGCTGCCGTGTGTGTTAAATTTAAACAGTTTTTTCATTGTCTGAGATTGTTTATTTATCTATTCGCAAATTTAGTTAAAAGGATGTATATAAGTGTAATCTTTTTTGATAAAAAACGTTAACGTGACTAAAAGTCGGGTATTATTTGTGTAAATAAATACGCATTTTATTACAATCATTCGGCTTGCCCGTTTTCTCTTATCGTGTGGATTGATTGAATAAAAAATGGAGATTTTGTCTAAAACAAAACCTCCTTGCTGGGTGGCCGGTGGGATTCGAACCCACGACATTCAGAACCACAATCTGACGCTCTAACCAACTGAACTACGGCCACCATTTTAATCATTTGACCTTTTGCCTTTAAAAGCGAGTGCAAAGATACAGCATTTATTTTATATGAACAAATAAATGCTGTATTTTTTTATCTCTTAATGTTATTTTGCTGGTGTTGCCGGTGCTTTGGGAGCTTCTTTCTGTGCACCGTTAGCGGCTGGAGTCTGCTGCTGGCTTGCTCCGAATCCCTGGGTGTTTGTCGGGTTTGTTGTCTGTGTCTCGGTAGCAGTCCGCTCAAGAACGCTCTGTTCGCTCTTTGAAACAGGAGCTGTGTGAGAGCATACAACACTGAATACTACCATTGCTGCGGCGAGGGTCCATGTAGCCTTTTCTACGACATCGGTTGTCTTGCGTACACCCATTATTGCGTTTGACGATGAAAAATTGGATGCCAGACCGCCGCCTTTGGATTCCTGAATAAGCACGATGCCGATCATCAGCAGCGATGCTATGACGATTAAGATTACGAATAATGTGTAAACCATTTTATTTATTATTGTTTTTGTTATTTATTATCAGTTTCTTCAAAAATCGTATTTGGTCTGCAAAGTAAGCATTTTTTTTTGGATAATTCAAATTTAATCGTTGAATTATTTCAAGAGCCTTGGAATATCGTCCCTGTTTGATGTATATTTTAGCCAGTGTCTCCGTGAAGTAGCCCTCGTCCATTTCTTTTTTGTCATCGTCCAGACTGTCGAGGTGGGGGAGATATTCCGGTTCGTCCTTGAGCTGTATTTTGCCGCCTTCGTTGTTTATGAAGTCGTCGATAAGATTTTGTCCGCGCAGCTGCGGCTTGTCCTCTTCCTTGTTCTTATCTTCCTCTCCTTCCGTTTCGAGAAGATACGACACATAGTCTATAGCCGCGTCGGCGGGTGTGGGCTTTCTCTTTTGTTTCTTCTCTTCCTTATCGTCCGGTATTGAGTCGAGGAATGAGTTGATGAGCGAAATAGTGCGGTTCTCGCCCTTGTCCTCTTTCTTTTCTTCCCGCTCTACAGGCTCTTTCTTATGCTGGCTTTTCAGTCTGTAGTGTGCAGCCTCCACCAGGTCGAATATCTTCTTTCTGTCGGTTATGTATATAGCCGCGCGCCTTAGTTCCTCGTCGAAGGAAGAGTCGTGCAGCAGATACATGTTCTGCAGCATCAGCAACCGTGCAGTCTGGTAGTATGGATACAGTGCGGTGAGACTCCGTAGCTCGTAAAGAGTTTCCTTGTTCATTTGTTCCGGATGTCCTATAAGACGCGTCAGATCCATATACCTTATTTATATTATATGTTGTTACAATTGTTCCGGTGTGTTGTTTGCTGTTCCCGTGGTTTACCAGTTTGCCACTGTTGCGTTGAATATCTGGTCCACGATGTCCTCTATCATTTGTGTCACGAGTTCCTCCTGTACGGCAGTCAGGCTCTGTGTGGTCTCGTATGACGCTGTTGAGGTGAACTGTCTTTCGAAGTCCTCGTCGTGGTTCGCGTTGTTGGTGAATCTCACGTTCACCGTTATCGACAGCTCTGTCTGCGCCGAGTGTCCGTCGCTTGATACCGACTTGTTGCGCTGCGAGTATTGCGTTATCTCGCCTTCAATCTTCATGTCGCCGTTGCGTCTCACCTGTATCAGGCGGGTGTTGTTGGCAAACTCGTCTTTAAGCTTGTTGTTGAACATCGGTCCCATAGGTCCCCATACATAGCTTGAGCGGATGGGGAAGTCGGATATCTGTATTGTCTTTGTCTTGGAGTAGTCTATGCTTGCGCCGTTGAATTTGTATGATACAGAGCATGAGACGCACAGCGCGACAATACACAGGATGAACGCAAGTACAGTGTGTCTCTGTCTTGAAGCGTGTCTTGCCCGTCTGCGCAGGCTTTTTCCGGTTATGCCGTTGTCTTTTTTACTTTTCAAGCCCATATTGTTTTATTCTTCGGTAGAGCGTTCTGTCTGATATGCCCAGCTCCTGTGCGGCTTTCTTTCTGTTTCCGCCGTTTCGCTCGAGAGCCTTCTCCACCGTCAGCCTTCCTATGTCGCTAAGGTTGAGGCTTTCGTTGTCGTTTATCTCTTCCGCCTCCACTTCTTCTATCGGCGTCTGTCTCTGTGTCTGCGTGTCGGTCGCGTCGTAGCGCGCGTTCCCCGCAAGTGCCGGCAGATTGCTGCCGTATGTTGTCATGCTGTCTATCTTCCTGTTGTCGTCTATCTGTTTGCGCAGGCTGTTCATCTCCCTTCTCAGGTCGCTGATGTTGCCTCTCAGCTCATACAGTATCTTGTAGAGTATGTCTCTTTCGCTTTCGTATGAGTGCGAGCCTTGTCCGTTTATTTTTGCAAGCTGTGTGCTTTCCGGGTCTTGCGGTATGAACTGCTGCAGTGTCACGGCGTCCACCTCGCGCGTCTTGCAGAGTATGGACATCTGCTCGGTTATGTTCTTCAGCTGCCTCACATTGCCCGGCCACTTGTATTTCAGCATAAGGGCTTTTGCCTCGTCCGTGAGAGTTATCTTCGGTATTCTGTACTTCTCTGCCATCTGCATTGTGAACAGCCTGAACAGCAGGAGTATGTCCTCGCCCCTGTCCCGCAGCGGAGGAATCTGCACCGGAATAGTGTTCAGCCTGTAGTACAGGTCTTCGCGGAACCGTCCCTCGCTTATTGCCTTGCGCATGTTCACGTTGGTAGCGGCTACGATTCTCACGTTTGTCTTCATTATCTTCTGACCGCCCACACGTATGTATTCGCCTGTCTCCAGCACTCTCAGCAGTCTTGCCTGTGTCGCCATGGGCAGTTCGCCCACCTCGTCGAGGAATATCGTTCCCTTGTCTGCTGTTCCGAAGTAGCCCTCGCTTTCGCCTATGGCACCCGTGAACGAGCCTTTCTCGTGTCCGAAGAGTTCGCTGTCAATAGTTCCTTCAGGTATTGAGCCGCAGTTTATTGCGAAATATTTCTCCCTTTTGCGCGGTGAGTTGTCGTGTATCAGCCGCGGAATGATTTCCTTTCCTACACCGCTTTCTCCGATAATGAGCACCGACAGGTCGGTCGGTGCCACCTGCAGGGCGACATCAAGGGCGTGGTTCAGCGCGTCGCAGTTGCCCACGATGTTATAGCGTTGCTTTATCTTCTGGAGTTCAGACGTGTTCATTGGATGACAAAGTTAGGCAATTTCTTCGAAATAAGTGCAATACTTACTTGTTTTTAATTGATTTTTATATAAAGCAGGCTGCGCTCGGCAATTTGATAGCAAGCTCTCATTGCGCTCGCTGGCACTGTTTTTTAATATATCTTTCAGTCTCGTGCCGTATTACTGTTATGACATTTCCGGTCTGCCTTCATAAGCAACAGACCTATCCCTGTCCACACAAGCTCGCGCAGTCTTACTATCAGTGCGGTGAATATTCCGGCTCCCGCTCCGAGACTTGCCGCCGACATGAGGAATCCGCCCTCGCGTCCGCCTATCTGCAGCGGCATGAAGAACAGCAGGTTGGCAAACAGGCTTGTGAACGCCAGTATCAGTATGCACTGCACAAAGCTCACGCCGGGCGACATCAGTGTGATGATGATGTAAATCTCAGCCACCGAGCAGAAGCGGCACGCCAGTTCCAGCATCACTGCGGCTGCGAACCGGCTTTTGCTTTGTGTGTGCAGCGCCGCCGTCTGGCGGTCTATGTTTTCTATTTTCTCACGGTTGCGCGCGGCGAAGGCTTCCATTCTCTTTTTCAGCATCGGCATGTGGCGTGTGAGGTTTATCAGTTTTGACGCCATACCTGTGCGGTAGCATGATATGAAGAACCACACTCCGAGCGTGCGGAACACCGTCGTGGCAGCCATCACCGATGCAGTGAGCGCGTCGGCAGGCTGTGTAAGCAGCCATATGAACACCGACATGAGCCAGAACAACAGATGGCTGAAGATGTGCGTCATCACATACAGTATGACCGACGACGACGCTCTCTCCACGCCTATGTGCGGCTTCAGTTCCATCACCCTGTAGGGCTCGCCTCCCATCAGTCCGCCCGGAGTGGCGTAGTTGAGGGCGAATCCGCTCACAGTCACCTTGTACAGCCATCCGAACTTTATGCCGCTCCGTCCTCCGGCGTTTATTATCAGATACCACGCTGCGGTGTTGAGGATGTACAGCAGAGCCCAGAGCATGACGATGAGCGGAAACCTGTAGCTTGCGCTTTTCAGTGCGTCACGCGCCTCGTCCATGTCTATTCCGGCAGCCATGAGTATGAGTGCCGCCAGTCCGAAGCCGAAGAAGATGTTGTTCCACTTCCGGCTCATCCTACTTGTCGCCCTTTTCCGTTTCCTCGTTTTTGGAAACCGCGAAGCGCACCTTGTCGCTGTCGTCGCGCTTTTCGTGGTAAAGCTTCTTCAGAGGGTTAGCCAGCGGCTCGTCGTAAGTGGCTCGGTTGCGCAGTATGTCAGCCGCCTCATATATGGCGTGTCTGAACGGGCTGACGTCCGCCTGCCATGTTCCGGCTATGTCGTGCCGTGCCCCGTGCGCCGTCGTTGTGCACACCAGTGGCAGTCCTGCCACGTAGCATGTGCCGCATTCCGTGGCAAGTGTCTTGAAGGGGATGAGTCCCTGGTCGTCATACATCGCCACTACGCCGTCGAACGACTCGTACATCCCGTCGCCGAAAAACGTGTTTGCCTGATAAGGACCGAACGCATACACACCCTCGTCATACAGTTTTCCGGTCACCGGAGCAATCACCTCGCTTTCCTCGTGTCCATCTGTGCCGGGGTTGAGAGCCAGTACGGCTATGCGCGGGTTGTATATCCTGAAGTCGCGTTTCAGGCTTGTGAAGAAGTCGCGCGTCAGTTTCTCCAGTCCCTCTGCCGTTATTCCGTCAGCCACATTCTTTATGGGCAGCCCCGATGTTGTGGTGGTCAGGCGCATGGAGTCGTTTGTAAGGACGCAGAACGGAGTGTGCTCATGCCCGAAGTGTGCGGCGAGCCGTTCTCTCAGTTGTGCGTAGCACCCGTCCTCCTGTCCCTCCGGACCAGCCACGAGCACGTCGAACAGTCCTTTGCCGAAGTCCTCCAGAGCCCTTTCCGTAGCCTTTTCGGCAGCCCTGCGCGAGTCTTCCGTCCCGGTGCCCATGTCCACCTTCACCTCCTCGTCGAAGCAAGCCAGCATGTTTATCCGTCCCTCGCAAGCCTCCTCCGCATTGTTTATGATGCTGAAGTTAGCCTGTATGTCGAGAGCCTTCCGGTGATATGCGGCTATCTTTGGCGAGCCGTAGATTATCGGAATGCACAGGTCGAACATCTGAGGTTCGGCGAATGCCTTGAAAATAAGTTCATACCCTATGCCGTTAGTGTCACCGTGCGTTATGGCAACGCGTATTTTTCTGTGTTCCATATATGTGTAGTTGTGTGTAAAAAGTGAGTCATTCCGTAGGCTTCCGTCCGTTGTCCGCGTCTCCACCGCCGTCGTTTCCGCCTGTCATCTTCCTGTCCGTGCCTTTTCCGTGTGCGGTATTCAGCAGTCCGCAAGCCGCGAATATGTCCTGCCCCCGGCTTGCCCTGATTGTGGTGAACACTCCGTGCGCCGTGAGATAGTCGCGGAACGACTCCATCTTCCGCTCGTCGCATCCTCTCAGTTCCACGTCAGGTATCTTGTGATATCTTATCAGGTTCACCCTGCAACTCAGTCCGCGCGTGAGCCTTATTATCTCCTTCGCGTGCTCCATTGAGTCGTTCACGCCTCCGAACATGATGTACTCGAACGACAGCCGACGCTGGTGGCTGAAGTCATATCCGCGCAGCAGTTCCACGATGCTCTCTATCGGCATGGCGCGTTCGGCAGGCATGAGCTGCATGCGCTGTTCGTGGAATGGCGAGTGCATGCTTATAGCCACGTGGCAGTCGCTCTCGTCGAGAAAACGTCTCAGCTTTGTCTTCACGCCCACACTGCTCACCGTGACGCGCTTGGGGCTCCATGCGTAGCCGTAGGAAGCCGTGAGCGCCTCTGTGGAACGCAGCACATTGTCGAGGTTGTCCATCGGTTCTCCCTGTCCCATGAACACTATGTTGGTGAGCTTCTCACGCTCCGGCAGGGAGTATATCTGGTTCAGTATGTCGCTTGCGGGCAGGTTTCCCTCAAATCCCTGTTTGCCTGTCTGGCAGAAAAGACAGTTCATCTTGCATCCCACCTGTGACGAGACGCATAGCGTCGCCCTGTCGTTGTCGGGTATGAAAACCGTCTCCACGCTCTTTCCGGAGGTGGTGGGGAAGAGATATTTCACTGTCCCGTCCTTCGATTCCAGCCTTTCCAGATGCGGCATGCAGCCTATGACGTAGTCCTCCTTCAGCTTCTCGCGTCCGACTTTCGATATGTTCGTCATGTCGTCGATGCTGCCGACGTGCTGCGTGTATATCCATTTTGCCATCTGTCCTCCGGCGAATGCCGGCAGTCCTGCGGCTTTTGCCACCTCCTTCAGCTCGTAGAGCGACATGCCCAGCAAGGGTTTTCTGATGTCTGCCATTTTGTTTGTTTTTTGATGGCAAAGTTAAGGAAAATCAGCGTAACAAACGAAAAAAAACATATAAATGCGGTATGCCGTACCCTTGCCGTGCCGTCTGCGGCTCACTCCGGAGACTGTGACGCGCTGCCGTAGCGTGCGCCCTCATTTCCGCACATTCGTCCATTATGCACCCTTAGGAGCACAACGTCAACTCCGCGAGAACCGTTTGTTAGCATGCCGCAGGCTTATCCGGCGCGAATACGCGCTTTTTGAGGCTTTTTGTTAATCATTTGTCTTTCAGTGCGTTATGCTTTTCTGTCGTCGCGTTAAGGCTTTCCTGCTGTGCCATACGGGCTTTCCTGTGATGCGGAAAAGCCCGTTTCGCCATGTCATTGAGCCCTTTTTATGATGCAAGACGTGCTTTCCGGCGATGCGGAACGGCGTTTCCGGTAGTCATGGCGGTGTTCTTCCGTCGTCTTTCCGCATCCTTATGCGGTTATTATACGGTTTCCGTGCCGCCGCGCTTTCTATTTTGCGATTTTCTTTTGTCAAAATAAAGTCAAGACAGGAAAGCATGTCCATGCCTCTCCAGTCATCTCATCCTTACGAGTGCCGAGCCTGTCGTGCCCTTTCCTCCGCCGTTTGTCTGCACCACATACACCCCTTTGCCGGGCAGGTCCATGCGCTTGCTCATGCGCGTAGCGCCCCGTTCCATTGCGGTCTTTGCCGCCAGCCGTCCGTCCGTGGTGTATATGCTCACCTCCAGCCGCCGCTCCAGCGGGGTGTCGGTCTCTATGTTGAGCGTCATGGCTTCGCCCGGACTTATTCTCAGCAGTTCAGCCCTGTGTGTGGATATGCCCTCTATCGCGTCGATGCCAAGTATGTCGAGCAGTCCCCGGTAGGCGTCTATCTGTCCGTATCCGTACCTGTTGTCCTTCTCGCCCTCCATGTCACCGTACCTGCGGCTCGTGCGTCTTATCACGCCCATTACGTCCTCCGGCGTGAGGTCGGGGCGCGCCTGAAGCCACAGGGCTATTGTTCCTGCTACGGCTGGCGACGACATCGACGTGCCCGAGCAGCTCATCCATCCGTAGCGTCTGCCCTTGAATGTCGATTCAGCCACCATCTCCGTGTCGTCTTCAGGATTGTTCTCCATGTAGAAACTGCTCATCGAGGTGAGTATGTTCGTGCCCGGTGCCAGTACGTCGGGCTTTGTCCTGCCGTCGTATGTAGGACCTACCGACGAATAGAACGCCCATTCGCCGTCCGTGCCGCAGTCGTATGTCTGCAGCTCGCCTTTCGTGTTGAGGTATCGGGTGCGGTAGGATGTCGCTCCGGCGCATATCACATCGGGCGCGCTCGAGGGGGAGTTTATGCCGTGTGTGTTGTCCCCGTCGCGCAGGGCAGGGTTTCTGTCGCTGTCGTACATCTCTCCGTTGCCCCGGTAGAATTCGGTATCCGCCTCCGTGCCGGTCATCTCCACCGATACGGGTACAGCCATTCCTATGTGGTCAGGTCCCGACAGATAAATGTCGTAAGCCGTCTCCGTGTTGTCGTAGCACGACGTGTAGGCGAGCAGGTCGAGCGTGTATTTCTGTCCGCCCGGGCTTGTCTCTATTATCATTGTGGAGTCGGCAGCCGCCTTGATGTCGGCGGTGTTCACGCTCAGGGTGTCGTTCGTGTTTCCGTATATCACCACTCGTATGCCGAAATCATCTGCCGACTTCATCGTGAAATGCAGCACAGACTGTCCCCATATGCGCAGGAACGCTCCGGCGGACGACCTCCCCGCAGGCTTTCTTATGTAGTTGCGCACGTGTCCGGTGTTGCCTGCCGACGACACGATGATGCGTCCCGGACCCGTAAGACGTCCGAGCATCTCGTAGTAAAGTATGTCGTCGCCGTGGAAGTCCTGCCCCGAGCCCTCGCTGAACGATATCACGCACGGCTGTCCTGTTGACTCCGCGTAGTCCATGATATATTTGAATCCGAGCGCGTCGGTGGCGTAGGTATATTTGTACAGGTCATCTTCGGCAATGAACTCAAGGTCGTCCGTCACGGCGTTGCTCACCAGACAGATGTCGCTCTCGTATGCCATTCCCCTGTATTTTGTGTCATATCCGCTTCCGGCGGCTATGCCTGCAGTGAGCGTGCCGTGCAGCAGCTTCAGTCCGTCGCGCGAGTGTGAGTGGGCGAGAATGTCGTCCTGCGTCTCGTATGCCCTGCCTACATACATCCCGTTGCCGCCGTCGCCTGTGGCAAGCTGGTCCCAGAAGCGTTTTATTCTGTATTCTGCCGCGCCGGTGTCGTAGAAGTTGGGGTGTGTCAGGTCGAACCCCACGTCCTGTATGCCCGTCACCACACCGCGTCCGGTGTAAGCCTGCGGCAGGTTGCGTCCCTCATACACGGGCGTGGCGTTGAGCTGTATCGCCATCGAGTCCATGCTCACCGTGTTGCCCCGGTTTGCCTCTATGCGTCTCACCTCTTTTGCTTCGGCAAGCATGTTGAGCCTGTCGAGCGGTATGTCGGCTATGCATATGTCGCCCTCCTGTGCCAGCAGGCGGCATCCGTTGGCGGTGAGCAGACTGTCAGCGTTGCCTGCCGCACGCACGAAGGCGCATACGCTGGCTCCCTCTCCGGTGTGTGCGGCTAACGCGCCCCGTGCCGCCTTGCCTTTCACGTGTGCTAAGGCAAGACGCCTCACAAGCGGAGACATTTTCGAAAGATTGTCTGCCATGGCTTCCGACGGTATCGATGTCAGCACAGCCAACGCCATTATGAAGATTGTCTTAAACATGATATGATGATTTTATAAGTACAAAATAACAGAAAATATTCTATATATACAAATATAGTGAAAGGCGAGTGCAGTGCGTGAGATGGAAAACCTTGTTTTTCATCTCACGCATTGCCGAGCCGCCTCCTATATTATTTCAAATATAGTGAAAGGCGAGTGCAGTGCGAAAGATGGAAAACTCTGTTTTTCATCTTACTCATTGCCGAGCCGCCTCCTATATTATTTCAAATATAGTGAAAGGCGAGTGTGGTGCGTAATATTGAAAACTTTGTTTTTCATCTCCCGCATTGCCGTACGTCATCCTATAATATACAACTTGCTGAAAGATAAATTGTATGACGTCCGGACATGCGGAATGAATTAAAATTATTATCTTTGCGCCTATAATCAAAATTCAATACAGACAAATGGACAAGACAATAAACAAATATGTGGCAGTCGCTTATAAGCTCTATGCTACAGCCGACGGAAAGACAGAACTTGTGGAGGAAGCTACCGAGGAAAAGCCTTTCCAGTTCATAACTGGCTTCGGAATAACGCTCGACGAGTTTGAGAAACAAGTCTACGGGCTTGAGCAGGGCGAGGCGTTCGACTTCATTCTGACGAAGGAACAGGCTTACGGCGACTTTGAGCAGGAGCGTGTGCTGAATCTGGACAAAAGCATGTTCAGCATAAACGGGCACTTCGACCACGACAATATATACAAAGACGCCATCGTACCATTACAGAACGAGGACGGCAACCGGTTCTTCGGACATGTCCTCGAGGTTACCGACGACAAGGTGACAATGGATCTCAACCACCCGCTCGCAGGCATGGAGCTCAACTTCAAGGGTAAGATTGTGGAGAGCCGGGAGGCTACCAACCGTGAGATAGAGGGCATGGTGAGCCGTCTGAGCGGCGAAGGGTGCAGCTGCGGATGCGGTGGTGGCTGTGGCGGAGGCTGCGGTCACGACCATGAGAAGGACGGCAGCCATGAGTGCTGCGGACATGGAGACGGCGGCTGTCACGGTGAGCATGACCACGGACATGGCGGTTGCCACGGCGGACACGGTCACGGCCACGACGGTGAGGGAGGCTGCTGCCATCACAAGCATTGAGCATTTGAAGCGGAGTTCGCGCCCGCCGGCATATACAATACAAAGAAATGGGAAATACATTCGGCAACATATTCAGACTCACCTCTTTCGGGGAAAGCCATGGTGAGGCGGTTGGTGGAGTGGTGGACGGCATGCCTGCCGGAGTGGAAATAGACGTGGAGTTCATCCGCAGCGAGCTGCGGCGCAGGCGTCCGGGACAGAGCCTCATAACCACAGCGCGCAAAGAGCCTGACGAGGTGGAACTGTTAAGCGGCGTGTTTGAGGGTCGCTCTACCGGCGCACCCATCGGTTTCATCGTGCGCAACACCAACCAGCACTCCAACGATTACGACAATCTGCGCGACGTGTTCCGTCCGTCGCATGCTGACTATACTTATTATGAGAAATACGGAGTGCGCGACCACAGGGGCGGAGGACGCTCGTCGGCGCGCATAACCATAGCGCGCTGCGTGGGAGGAGCACTTGCCAAGACCGTGCTCCGGCAGATGGGCATCAGTGTTACGGCATATACCTCGCAGGTGGGCAATATTGCCATCGACCGCGACTACCGCAAGTACGACCTTGCCGGAGCCGAGAACAACGCTGTGAGATGTCCTGACGCCGAGGCGGCTGAGCGTATGATAGAACTTATAAGACGCATGAAGGGCGCGGGCGACACCGTGGGTGGCATCATCACTTGTGTGATAAAAGGCTGTCCGCCGGGGCTCGGCGAACCGGAGTTCGGCAAGCTGCACGCCATGCTCGGAGGTGCCATGCTCGGCATAAACGCCGTGAAGGGCTTTGAGTATGGCGACGGGTTCGACTGTGTTACGGGTCATGGCAGTGAGCAGAACGACGTGTTCGACATCGGTGAGGAAGGTAGGGTGGTGACCCTGACCAACCATAGCGGAGGCATACAGGGAGGCATCAGCAACGGCAACGACATCTTCTTCCGTGTCGCCTTCAAGCCTGTGGCGACCATCTTGCAGCCGCAGCGAACGGTGGACGTCAACGGCAGACGTGTGGAAGTGACTGCCCGCGGACGCCACGACGCCTGTGTCGTGCCGCGTGCGGTGCCTGTGGTTGAGGCTATGGCGGCTATGGTGATACTCGACTGCTGCCTGCTGAACAGGACGGTGAGACTGTAGCGTAAGGCGGCTCACACGTTGAGCGCGCCTATTATCTCGCTTACCGATGTGCAGCCGTGACGGTCGAGCCATTCGTTTATGCCGTCTCTCACCTTCAACGTCACTGTAGGGTCGATGAAGTTGGCTGTTCCTATCTGTATGGCGGTGGCTCCTGCCATAAGGAATTCTATCGCGTCGGCGGCGTTGCATATGCCGCCCAGACCTATCACCGGTATTTTTACGGCTTTTGCCACCTGCCATACCATTCTCACGGCTATGGGTTTCACCGCCGGTCCGCTTAGTCCGCCGGTGGCTATGCTGAGCATTGGCTGACGCTTCTCTATGTCTATCGCCATTCCCATGAGGGTGTTGATGAGCGACACACTGTCTGCTCCTTCAGCCTCACACGCCTTTGCTATCTCGGCGATGTCGGTGACGTTGGGCGACAGTTTCACAATGAGAGTCTTGTTGTAACGCTGTCTCACAGCCCTTACCACGCTTGCCGCGCCTGCGCATGTCGTTCCGAATGCCATGCCGCCCTGCTTCACGTTGGGGCAGGAAATGTTGAGTTCGATAGCCGGAATCCTGTCAAGCCTGTCGATGCGTGCCGCACATTCGGCGTAGGTATCGGGTGAGGAGCCGCTCACGTTTACTATCATGTTGGTGTCGATATCCTTTATCTGCGGATAGATATGGTCGCAGAAGTAGTCCACTCCCTTGTTCTGCAGTCCCACGCAGTTGAGCATTCCCGACGGTGTCTCAGCCATTCTGGGATAGTCATTGCCCTCGCGCGGCTGCAGAGTCGTGCCTTTGACGATGATGCCGCCTATCTGGTCGAGGCTCACGAAGTCGGCGTATTCCAGTCCGTAACCGAATGTGCCGGAGGCTGTCATCACAGGATTCTTCAGCCTGAGCCTGTTTATTCTTACACTTAAATCTGCCATAACAATTTCTTGATGTTGATAACCGGACCTTCCTTACATACACACACATTGCCCTCACTCGTCTTTTCCACGCAGCAAAGACATGCTCCCAGACCGCACGCCATCTTGTTCTCGAGAGACGCCTCACACTCTATTCCGTTCTTGTAGGCATAGCGTGCCATTGCCACCATCATGGGCTTGGGACCGCACATGGCTATTCTGTCGAACGTCTCAGAGGCAAGAGCGGAGTGGTTGGTCACAAATCCTTTCTCACCGAAAGAGCCGTCTTCGGTTGTCACAAGCACACGTCCTGTCTGGCTGAACATGTCGTATTCGAGTAGGTCGGCTGCCGAACGCACACCGAGAAGGAATGTAGGCGTTATGCCTGAATCCTTGAGCCGCTGTCCGAAAAAGAGCAGCGGAGCCACTCCTACGCCTCCTCCCACAAGCAGCACTTTGTCCGTCTGAGATGCGGGCATGGTGAAACTGTTGCCCAAAGGAAGCACGCAGTTGAGCGTGTCGCCTGTTTTCAGTCTTGCGAGAGCGCGCGTCCCGTCTCCTATGGCGGCTACGAGAAGCCACATCTCATTGCGTTCCCTGTCCACATAATTGATGGAAATGGGACGCCTGAGAAATGTTGTGGGTGAACCGTCCACCCTCACTTCGACGAACTGACCGGGCAACATCTGCGGCAACGGTTCCTTGTCGGTGAGCTTGATGAGCGTGTATTTGCTGTTAGGATGCTCTACGGCAGAAACCTGAAGGTCAAGAACATACTTCTTCATATTCTCATTCTATGTGAATAAATTGTTTTGCTTGATGAAATATATCAGTGTGGCACGTGTATGATATCATCGGCAAAGGTAGTCAAAATAATGATTTTGTGCAAAACAAAACTGTGATTTCGTACAAAAACAGTGCCAGTGAGCGCAATGAGAGCTTGCTTTCAAATTGCCGAGCGCAGCCTGTTTTATTAAAAAAAACATTCTTACTTTCCAGCCGGGAAAGCGTTTACGGACCGGCGGAAAATATCGTCCGGACCGATATGAAAAGTCATGCGCGCAAATCAGGACAGTTGTTTTGGTTTATGTAATAATGTGTGTTGACTTATATTATAATGTGTGCGGACTTATGCGATAGGAAGTGCTGATTGATGTAATAATGTCTGTCGGCTTATATAATAATATGTGTTGGTGTATATAATAATATGTGTTGGTATATATAATAATGTGTGCGGCATGATATTAAATAATGTACAGGTCAATATGAAAGGGGGAGCGGGCACGTATTCGGAATTTTCTTTCTATATTTGCATACCGAATCAAAGACTTAGTTTTATGACCGACACATACAGACAGAGATATTTTCTCCCCGCCGAATGGTACGAACAGAGCGGCGTGCAGCTCACATGGCCGCACGAAGACACGGATTGGCGTCCCTATCTTTACGAAATAACGGAGGTCTGCCTGAACCTTGTCAGAATAGTGGCACGTCATGAGAAAGTGCTCGTTGCGGCGCGTGACGCCGACAAGGTGAGGCGTCTTATCGAGTCGTCGACGGATGAAGACGTGCGCGGAAACATAAGAGTGTATCAGTGTGAGAACAATGACACATGGGCGCGCGACCATTCTTTCATAACGCTTGTGTCCGAGCGGGATGGTGGAGAAGGCAGTTTCAGACTGCTGGATTTCCGCTTCAACGGATGGGGACGGAAGTTTCCAGCCGACAAGGATAACCGTATCAATGCGTCGCTCTATGATGCCGGAGCATTCAACGGCGTGAGGGTGGACAATGACGACTTCGTGCTTGAGGGCGGATCTGTGGAAAGTGACGGCAGAGGAACTATATTCACGACAAGCATGTGCCTGCTTGCACCGAACCGGAACCAGCCGATGACACGTGAGGAAATTGAACAGCGGCTGATGAGCGAGCTGTGTGCCGACCGCGTGGTGTGGCTTGACCACGGCAGTCTCACGGGCGATGACACCGACGGACACATCGACACCACGGTGCGTACGGCACCTGACGACACACTTGTATACACCGGATGTGACGACAGCGGGGACGGACAGTATGAGGATTTCAGAAAGCTTGAGGAACAGCTGCGGGGCTTGCGGACAGCCGACGGACAGCCTTACAGACTCCTGAGACTGCCCATGCCCGACGCCGTTTATTACGACGGAGAACGTCTCCCTGCCACTTACGCCAACTTCCTTGTGATAAACGGTGCGGTGATAGTGCCCGAATACGGTCAGCCGGAGAAAGATGCTGAGGCGCGGAGGGTAATCGCCGAGGCTTTCCCGGGACGTGAGACGATAGGCGTGAACGCGCTTGCCGTGGTGCGCCAGCACGGTTCGCTACACTGTCTCACCATGCAGTTTCCCAAGGGATGCATGCGTTGAGAGCGGTCAGAAGTGATTATTTGGAAATGTAAACAATAACGAAACAAGTCATATTATGAAAGTAGGAATACTCCAGCAACGTGTCACTGAAGACGTGAAAGCCAATATGCGGCATATAGCCGAAGGCATAGAGCGGCTGGCAGACGATGGCGCGCAGCTCGTCGTTTTGCAGGAACTGCACAATTCCCTTTATTTCTGTCAGACCGAAGATGTTGACAATTTCAATCTGGCGGAGCCTGTCCCGGGTCCATCCACTGAGTTTTACGGTGGGCTGGCACGTCGCTTCGGTGTGGTGATAGTGACATCGCTGTTCGAGAAACGCGCCGCCGGACTGTATCACAACACGGCTGTTGTGATGGAGCGAGACGGAAGCATAGCCGGCAAGTACCGCAAGATGCACATTCCGGACGACCCGGCTTATTATGAGAAATTCTATTTCACGCCAGGCGACATAGGCTTTCATCCGATAGACACAAGCGTGGGCAGGCTCGGCGTTCTCGTGTGTTGGGACCAGTGGTATCCCGAGGCTGCGAGACTGATGGCTCTCCAGGGTGCGGAGATATTGGTTTATCCCACCGCCATAGGCTATGCCGACAGCGACACACCCGACGAACAGGAGCGGCAGAGAGAGGCTTGGACGACAGTCCAGCGTGGGCATGCCGTTGCCAACGGACTGCCTGTCGTGACAGCCAACAGGGTGGGATTCGAGCCCGACCCGAGCGGTCAGACAAAGGGGATAAGCTTCTGGGGCAGTTCGATGGCTGTGGGTCCGCAGGGTGAGATGCTGTGGCGTGCAGGACGCGATGAAGAAGAGAGCGTGGTGATAGACATCGACATGTCGCGCTGCGAACAGGTGCGCCGCTGGTGGCCTTTCCTCCGCGACCGCCGCATAGAGGAGTACGGCGACATTCTGAAAAGGTTTATCGACTGACCGCCTCGGCTTTTCACACGGCAGAAACTGAATATGCCGTATTGTAAAACGAAACCCGCCATGACGCAGGACAATGGAATGCCAGAAGCGTCATGGCGGGTTTTATTGTTGGATAGTGATATTCCGGCGGTCCGTCATTCTTCATGTTTCTTACCGAAATCAGAGTCAATCTTCAGGAACCATGCCACTACGAACGTTATGGCGCAGCTTGCCACCACAATGTTGAAGAACATGCGGTAGCCCACGGCTTCCTGAAGCGCGCCTGCGAACAGTCCGGGAATCATCATCGAGCATGCCATGAAAGCCGTGCATATGGCGTAGTGGCTTGTCTTGTATTCACCCTGGCTGTAATAAATAAGGTAGAGCATGTAGGCTGTGAAACCGAATCCGTAGCCGAACTGTTCAACGAACACGCATGTGTTTATTATTATAAGACTTGACGGCAGGGCGTAGCTCATATACACATATACGATGTCGGGCAGGGTGATGGCGCACACCATGGGCCACAGCCAGCGTTTCAGTCCGTCCCTGCCAACGACTATTCCTCCGAGAATGCCGCCAAGAGTAAGACCTATTATTCCCACCGTGCCTTGCACAAGACCGTATTCCTGCGGCGACAGACCGATGCCACCGTTGCTCGGAGCGTCGATGAGGAACAGTGCAGAGACCTTTGCCAACAGTCCCTCGGGCATGCGGTAGAAAATCATGAAAAGCAGTCCGGTGATGACATACGGCTTCTGGAAGAACGTCCTGATGGTGTGGATGAGGCTTATCCATATGCTTCCTGCGTCTATGCCATGGCGTCTGCTGTCGTCCTTAGGGCGCGGAAGGATGTATCCGTGCCACAGACACAGGGCGATGAACAGTCCGGTCATGCCGTAGAACGTGAGGCTCCAGGAGAACGATATGCTGTTTCTGAATATCACCTGAAGGTTGCCCGCTATCATGACGAGCACTCCCTGACCGAATATCGTAGCCAGTCTGTAGAAGGTGGAGCGTATACCCACGAACAGCGCCTGATGGTGCTCGTCGAGTCCGAGCATGTAGAATCCGTCGGCGGAGATGTCGTGTGTCGCGCTCGCGAAAGCCATCACCCAGAAGAAGAAGAGTGTTCCCTGCAACCAGAACTCGGTGGGTATGGTGAAAGCCACGCCTCCGAGAGCCGCTCCTATGAGCTGCTGCATGGCGATGATCCACCATCTTTTCGTCTTTATAAGGTCCACGAAAGGACTCCACAGAGGCTTTATCACCCACGGCAGGTAGAGCCATGATGTGTAGAAGGTGATTTCGGCGTTGCTCAGTCCCAGCTGTTTGTAGAGCACGAGCGATATGGTCATCACCGTGACATAAGGCAATCCTTCCGCGAAATATAGTGTGGGCACCCATGCCCAAGGGCTTTTCTGCTTCATCGTATGATAATGTTATTCGTAAATTCTTTTTATTTCGGCGTTGTGATAGTAGTGCAGCAGTATCTTGTCATAGCCGTATCCTTTTTCTCCCATCACCGCCGCGCCTATCTGGCACAGTCCCACACCGTGTCCCCATCCGGCTCCGGTGAGCTCGAATGTCTGCGGCACACCATCCCTGATGTCCTTCCTGTCCACCACGAAAGCGCTGCTGTAAAGATGCGTACTGCTGAGCGCGCGTCTTATCTCAAGCTCCTTTCCGATGGTGAAGGTGTGCTTCGAGCCCACTATCCTCAGCCTGCATATGCGTCCGCTTTTGCCGCGCTCAAGCGGAATGAGGTCTATTATGTCGCCGAAGTCGGTCTTCAGTTTCTCGCGTATCAGTGCAGCCAGCTTCTGCTGCGTGTATGTGACGTGCCACCGGTAGAAGTCGGTCGTCTCGCGGTCGTAATCGTTTAGCACCTGCGATAGAATCCTGTTGTCAGCCGTATTGCAGAATGCCTCCGGCGAGGACGTTATCCACTGCCGCGCGTTCTCCTCGCAGGTGAGGTCGGGCAGATTCTCAGCCGCGCTTCCGTCAGCGTCGCGCACTGATGTGAGATAGTCCATGCTCTTGTCTTCCCAGCAGTATTCGTACTGTTCGCTCACGCCTCCGCAGCATTTGCTGAAGCGCGCGTCGCATATCTCGTCGCCCGACATGAGTATCTCGCCCCGCGTCTCTCTCACCGCCTGCGCCACGTGTCTGTCAGACGCTTTGGTTATGCCCTGGTAGCGTTGGCAATGGTCGTCGGCGCAGACATCGAATATAGCGTGGTCTCCTCTGTCGTACCAGCGTATGAGTTCATCGTCTTTCTTTATGAACGAGAAGAAGTTGTCGCTGCGTCCCTGCTGCCTGTTCCTGCGCTCTATCTGCGCGAGCAGCCAGCTGCGCGATATCACTGCGTGCGCCTTCAGCAGCTCTATGCCTGAGGTGGCGCACATCTCGCTCGATATGACGCTTTCGAGATAGCTCTCCACCGGCAGCTCGTTTATGGCGTACATGCTGTCTGCCTCCACAACGAGACGCAGTGTTCCGAGGAACGTCTGTGTCTCCTTTCGTTCCCAATGGAAGTTCACGCCTATTGTGACATCGTGCAGTGAGAACGACGCGTCGGGCGACTGCGGGTGGAATGTGAGCTCGCGGTACTGGTTGCCGTTCCACAATATGCCGCCCTCGAAGAACTCCACTGTCTGTTCGCCCTCAATGAGTCTGCCCTTGGCGGAGTAGGGCTTGTTGAGCGAGAAACGTATTTTCGTCCCGCTTACTATTCCTACCGACACCATTGGTTGCCTTCCGTCGAAGTGCCGGTTGCTGCCGTTCTCTTTTATGTCAAGCTTCTCGAGCGCGTCCACAGTGCGTCCTATCATCTCCTCCGTAGCCCCGCATTCGCGTATTATGGCTGCCGCCTGCCCGGGCGTTATGCTCTCGAAGTCCTCTTGGCGCGGTGTGATGAGCAGTCCTGCCATGTCGAGCGCGCCAGGACTTATGAGCATGCGTGTGTCGCCTTCAGCGGCATAGTAGCAGTCGGGGCGGTGTTTGGAGCGTGGAATTATAACCGATATGAAACCACCGTTTTCGCTCCATGCCAGAATGTTCATCATCGGTTCGGTGCCGTCCTTGTCGTCGGGCATGGCGTCATAGAGTGTCTCAAAAAGTGCCGTGCCCTTTGCCGCGTCGTCTGTTTTAATGACGAATGCCGGACATATGAAACCAGTCATCAGAGCCAGCATGTTGTTGTCGTCGCAAGTGAGCAGCGGGCGTAGTGCGCGGCTCAGCCTCTGCCAGTCGTTTGTCAGCGGCAGACGCCCTCCCGAGCCAGCCTGAAAGTGCATGTGGTCGGGCGCGGACGCCCCGCAGCGCGGTCCGTTGTAGAACACCGTCACTGTGGGGTAGGCGGTGAGGATGCTGTATATCTCGCCGTAGTTGCCGCGTATGTCCTGCGGCTCGTGACGCTTCTTTGGTATGGTGAAGTGTACCGGCAGTATGGGGAACGGATTGACAAGAATCCGGAAATCGTCGTCCATCGACTTTGCGAACTGCTCCTCCGGCATGTTCTCCCTGCAGAGGAAGCACTGCCGTCCGGCTATCGCCTTCTTGGAGATGTCGGCTCCTGTCGACACGATGCGCGCCGGATTGTGCTGCACCATTATGGTGTTGTCTCCGCACGCCAGCTCCCTTGTCCTCACCTGTTGCAGTCCGTGATAGCGCGCTCTGGCGTCGTCCCACTTCTCAAGCTGGCGGTTGAAGAATCTCATGAGCGAGTTGTCCGCGGCTATGTCGGCGCGTCCCTGTCCGAGCAGTTTCCTTGCCGAAATCTCCATCGTGCGCAGTCTGTCCTTGTAGAGGTTGTTGGCGTTGAGCTTCTCTATGCTCAGTGAGGCGTCGCTGTTGCCTCCCCAGCGGCGGCAGAGATACAGTTCGTCATATATGCGCCCTATCCGGTACTTGCGGCTGAAGATGAGTCCCATGGCATAGTCCTCGCCGTAGCTTGTGTTTGGGAATGTGGTCTGGCGCACCAGCGGAGTGAAGAACGCCCTCGGCGCACCCAGTCCGTTTATGCGCAGGGCGTTGTTCGGACCGTTTGTGTCGGTCCATTCCTTATGGTCAATTATTCCCGGCGGCAGTGTGTTGAGGTCAAAGTCGCACATGCGGTAGCTGCCTATTATCATCGCCGCTTTCTGAGAGTAGAAGGCGTCTACTATGCGTTGCAGCGTGTGAGGTGACGAATACAGGTCGTCGCTGTCGAGCTGCACGGCGAACCGTCCGCACCTGTCGTCAGCCACAGCCGTGTTCCAGCATCCCCCAATACCGAGGTCGCGGCGTTGGGGGATGATGTGTATGAGCCTGCCGTCCTTCCGTGCAAGCTCTTCCAGAATGCGTGTGGTGCCGTCGGTGGAGTGGTTGTCCACCACGATGACGTTATACTCGAACGCCGTGTCCTGCCTCAGGGCGGAGTCTACGGCGTCGGCTATGGTCTTCTCGCGGTTGAACACCGGAATGATGACAGAAGCCTCCACGGCGAACTCCTGTTCGTTGAAGTCGGGACTGTTGTATAAGGATGTGTCCACGAGCGCGCCTATACACTCGAGGTGATGGGTCACGGCGTGCTCCATTTCCTTCTGCGCCTCGCGGTTGCGCGGGTCCACATAGTCGAACTGTCTCACCCCGCTCTTCCTGTTGTCTGTCTCTTTTTCAGTGTAGAGAAACTCGTTTATGTGGAATATTCCAGCCTTGCGGCTGATGAAGAGCCGCAGGTCGTAGAGTCCAGCCCAGGTGTAGTTGATGTGTGCCGAAGCCGCATACTCGTGTAGCAGTGCCGACTTTATGAGCATGAGCTGTCCGAAGTCGAAGTCGTCTCTCACGCTTCCCTCCTGATAGTCTGTAGCCGGATGTGGCACGGTGTGTCCTTCGGTGATGGTGTACCGGTCGCTGTATACCAGTGCGGCATCCGTGTCCGACGCCACGCGCAGGAATCTCTCAGGCGCGTTCTGTCCCAGTATGAACGGAGTGCCCTTTGTGCTCAGCAGCACATACTCGGCATCCGTGCACCGTTCAATGTCGGCTATGGTCTGTCCGGAAGCCGGATTGTCTGTCACAATCACATTGCAGTCGGCAGGCAGTTCCTCGTTGTGTATGAAGTCTCTGTTTACTATCAGACAGATGTTGCTTATAGTCTTGTTTTGCCGGAGGGTCTCGAGCGTACCGCTCATTTCCTCCAGATCAAGGCATGGCAGGAAACAGTCTATTTTTCCTCTCATTGTATTGCGGTATTATTTTTATTCCAGTCAAATGACTTGCAAATATAATATAAAAAACGAACTTAACCGAAATGACGGTCATGTTTTTATTCTTTCCGGTCGGCATACGGTGGCGTTGCGAGTACTGCCGTGCCGCCGTAATGTTCCGCAGCGCATGTCTCCGTGCCGCCGTTTGCGCCTTGGCACCGGCATGTCAGGCACGATGCTCACGCTGAAAAACATTCTGCATAAATATGCGTTTTGCTCTACGGCACAGCGCATATTTATTCACCGTAACCCGACGAGAGCTTCTTATTTGCTCCAAAGAGTGCGGTAGGGCGCAAATACGCGGATTTTGGGCACTTTGCGTAAGTGGCTGACAGTCAGTCGTATGAGCTTTTCCGCACCGCAGACAAGCCTTTATGCCGTCGCGGAAAAGCCCGTTTGGGCTTGCAGGAAAGCCTTTTCGGGAACGCGGAACGTGCTTTTCAGCGGCACGGATGAGGCTGTATGGAGAGACGAAAGAGCCTTTCCGGCGTCGTGATACTGTGACGGACGTAACTCGGGACAGTTTCCTTTGCTGCGGAAAAGGCTTTTCGGGAGTGGGTGATACGGTTTCCGGCAGATTGCGTTTTCTGTTTCGCAGATTCGCATTGTCAAAATTTTTTACCGTCAGAATTGCATGAATATGCATTCCGGAAAGACGTTTCCCCGCATGAGCGCGCGGTGTGTGGGGAGGCTGCCGTTGCAGAACCGTGTCAAGGGCGGCATACTACGGTGTGGGGTGCGCGGCTAAGGTGTGTTTATGTATGTTAAATATTTCCGTACATAAAAATAAAATACTATATTTGAAAAACAATTATATACAAACCAAAGAGTATCGAACATATGTCATACATAGCTGAAAACCTGTGGTTGTTCTGGACCATCGTGGCAGTGGTATGCCTTGTGCTGGAAATAAGTTCCGGCGATTTCTTCATAACATGTTTTGCTGTCGGCGCGCTGTGCGGCATGGGTGTGTCGCTCGCGGATGCCCCGTTCTGGGTGCAGGTGCTGGCGTTCGCCGTCTTTTCAGTGTTGTCGCTGAGGCTTCTCCGCCCCCGGCTCTTGAAGTTGCTGAGGCGTGGGGCAGACAGTCGTGTGAGCAATGCCGACGCTCTGATGGGGCGCATAGGCGAGGTGAGCGAGACAATAAAAGCCGGCGGCTACGGCCGTGTGAAGATAGACGGTGACGACTGGAAGGCTGAGACCGACGGTGAGGAGGACATCGCCACGGGCGAGAAAGTGATGGTGACCGGACGCGAGAGCATCATCATCAGGGTGAGAAGAGCATAATGCCCGGTCTTACGGCATCAGTCCGGCACACACGGGCTGCGGGCGGATAAGAATAAAAAGAATATTAACCAAACCCAAAACACACTATGATTCCAATAACAACATGGTTTCTTATCGCAGTGGTAGTGCTTGCGATATTGTTTGTCAAGATGGCGGTTGTCATAATTCCGCAGAGTGAGACGAAAATAGTAGAGAGACTCGGACGCTATCATGCCACGCTGCAACCGGGAGTGAACATCATCATCCCGTTCATAGACAAGGCGAAGAACGTGATAGCTGTGGTGCGCGGACGGTATGTCTACACCAACACGATAGACCTGCGCGAACAGGTGTACGACTTCGACAAGCAGAACGTCATCACGAAGGACAACATCCAGATGCAGATAAACGCGCTGCTGTATTTCCAGATCATGGATCCGTTCAAGGCGGCATACGAGATAAACAACCTGCCTAACGCCATAGAGAAACTCACGCAGACAACCCTGCGTAACATCATAGGAGAGATGGAACTCGACCAGACGCTTACCTCGCGCGACACCATCAACACCAAGCTGCGCGCCGTGCTCGACGACGCTACAAACAAGTGGGGAATAAAGGTGAACCGCGTGGAGCTGCAGGACATCACTCCGCCGGCAAGCGTGCTTCAGGCAATGGAGAAGCAGATGCAGGCAGAACGCAACAAGCGCGCGGCGATATTGCAGTCGGAAGGAGAGAAACAGTCTGCCATACTACAGTCGGAAGGCGACAAGACAAGTATGATAAACCGCGCCGAGGCAGCCAAGCAGCAGGAGATACTGCGTGCAGAGGGTGAGGCGCAGGCACGCATACGCAAGGCTGAGGCTGAGGCGATAGCGATAGAGAAGATAACGCAGGCTGTGGGCAAGAGCACAAATCCGGCAAACTATCTGCTCGCGCAGAAGTACATACAGATGCTCGAGGAACTGGCGCAGGGCGACAAGACAAAGACCGTGTACCTGCCCTACGAGGCGACAAACCTCATGGGAAGCATCGGAGGAATAAAGGAGCTGTTCAAGAGCGCCGACTGAGACACATGACGGCTTATGGCGTGGCACACCGCACGGACGGGAGTCACGCCATATGCAAAGTTAAATTATAATAAGGTAAAAAGATAATGGAAATATGTATAGTAGCGGGTGCAAGACCCAATTTCATAAAACTCGCTCCTATCGTGAGGGCAATAGACAGCGCGCACGGAAGGGGAGTGGACGTCTGTCATCATCTTGTATATACCGGACGCAAGGACGACCCGGCGCTGGAGAAGTCGCTTTTCGACGACTTGCAGATGCCGGAGCCGGAGGTGTATCTGGGTGTGGACTGTGACAATCTGAACGAACTGACGGGACAGGTGATGTCCGGCTTTGAGGCTTATCTGAGCCGTCACAAGACCGACGCGGTGATTGTTGTGGACGATCTCGCGTCTACCATGGCGGCTGCAATAGTAGCGAAGAAGCAGGGACTGACACTCGCCCATCTTGTGGCAGGCACACGCTCGTTCGACATCAACATGCCGAAGGAGATAAACAGGCTTGTCATCGACGGACTCTCCGACCTGCTCTTCACCGCCGGACACAGCGGAAGCAGCGCGGCGACACGCGAGGGCGCGGAGCAGTCGAAGATATATATGGTGGGCAACATACTGATGGACACGCTGCGCTATAACCGTCCGCGGCTGTCGCGTCCGGACGTGTTCGACAGTCTCGGACTGAAGGAGCGCGCCTACATAGTGTTCACTCTCAACCGCAAGGCACTCATTTCAGACCGGGGAAATCTGGAGACGATGATATGCGCTATGCTCGCGAAGGCTGGCGGTGTGCCTGTGGTGGCACCGCTGAGAAAGGCTGCCGCCGGTGTCGTGGGCGACATACTGAAGAGTCATCCCGACATGGCGGACCGCATGCACATCACGCCGCCTATGCCGTATACGGCTTTCGGCTATCTCACGGCAAACGCCATGGGAGTGGTGACCGACTCGGGCAACGTGGCTGAAGAGGCGACGTTCAACGGTGTGCCGTGCATAACGCTCAACAATTATACCGAACATATAGAGACGGTCACCGTGGGCTCGAACGTCCTTGTGGGCGAGGACGCGGAGAAACTCGGCACTGAGGTCGGACGGATGACGGCTGGCGAATGGAAGAAAAGCAGTGTGCCCGAGCGTTGGGACGGACGCTCGGCTGAGCGCATAGTGCAGATACTGATGGAAAGGGGAAACGTGATATGAAAAGAAAGACAGTAATGATAACAGGCGCCACAAGCGGAATAGGGGAGGCTTGTGCGCGCCGTTTCGCCGCTTCGGGTTACAACCTGATTCTCACAGGACGCAACACGGAGAAACTGGAGAGCCTTAAAAAAGACATGGGAGACGGGACGGAAGTGCTCACGCTGGCTTTTGACGTGCGCGACGCAGGGGCTGCCGCAGCCGCTGTGGGGTCGCTGCAGGGCGGATGGAGAGAGATAGACGTGCTCGTGAACAATGCCGGACTGGCTCTCGGACTGGAAAAGGAGTATGAGGGCGACACCGAAGACTGGTGGACAATGATAGACACCAACATCAAGGGACTGCTCACAATGACACGCCTTGTGGTGCCGGGAATGGTAGAGCGCAACCGGGGACACGTGATAAACATCGGCAGCGTGGCAGGCGACCAGGCTTATGCCGGAGGCAACGTGTATTGTGCGACGAAGGCTGCGGTGAAGACTCTGACCGACGGTCTTCGCATTGACCTTGTGGACACTTGTGTCCGCGTGACCAACATAAAGCCGGGACTGGTGGAGACAAACTTCAGCGTGACGCGCTTTCACGGTGACAGGGATAGGGCGGAGAATGTGTACAAAGGCATCAAGCCGCTCACCGGTGACGACATAGCAGACGTGGCTGTATATGCCGCCAACGCTCCGCAGCACGTGCAGATAGCCGAGGTGCTGGTGCTCGCGACGCATCAGGCAAACGGATATACCATAAGCCGGAGAGACGGTGAGGACTGAATGCGTGCGTGTGGTATGGGCGGTTGCAATCACAGACGCTCATGCAGGCGCGCTGTATGTGGCTTCATCAGAAAAGAATAATATATTATAAACCATTAAAAGAAAGGACTGCTGTTATGAAATGGAACACTAACGGACGCATAGCCGAAGCCGCGCTCCTTGCTCTGAGCATCGTGGTGCTGGGCTTGTGCATCAGATGGGGAATCGACGATTTTGCCAACAAGGACAGAAAAGTCACGGTAAAGGGTCTCGCGGAAAAAGAGGTCGACGCCGATAAGGTGACATGGCCCATACTTTCGAAAGAGCTTGGCAACAGTCTGCCTGACCTTTACGACAGGATAGAACGTACGCAGGACAAGATAAAGAGGTTTCTTACGGACAACGGCATAAAGGAAAACGAGATAGACGTGAACGCTCCGGTGGTGATAGACCTGAATGCGGAGAGATATTCCGACAACCGGAGCCAGTACAGATATAACGTGACGTCGATAATCACCGTTACCTCGCGCAATGTGAAACTCGTGAGGAGTATCATCGCGCGGCAGGGCGAGCTGCTCAGGGAAGGTGTGGCTATCGTGGACGGAGGATATGAGAATCCTGTCAAATACGAGTATGTGTCGTTCACGGCAATGAAGCCGGAGATGATGCAGGAGGCGATAGCCAACGCCGAGAAGACTGCGAAACAGTTTGCCGACAACAGCCACAGCCGTCTTGACAAGATACTGACAGCCGACCAGGGACAGTTCTCGATAGTCGACCGCGACTCTAACACGCCATACGTGAAGAAGGTGCGTGTGGTGACGACAGTGACTTATTCACTTAAAGACTGATGGGTCGAAGACACACCGACAACTACACTTTTCTCACCCAGGCACCTGCCCACAGAGTGATTCTGACAATGGCTGTGCCGACGATAATAACAATGCTCGTGACGAGTCTGTACAATATCGCCGACACGTTCTTTGTCGGACAGCTCGACACTCAGTCCACGGCGGCGGTGGGAGTGGTGTTTCCGGTGATGTTCTTCATACAGGCTTTCGGGTTCTTTTTCGGACACGGAAGCGGCAACTATATATCACGCGAGCTCGGAGCCAGACGTCACGGAAATGCCGAGACAATGGCTTCAACGGGATTTGTGTATTCCCTTGTTGCGGGAACAGTGGCGATGGTTGTCGGACTTTATATGATAAAGCCGCTCGCGGTGTGGCTCGGCAGTACGCCAACGATACTTCCTTATACCGAAAGCTACATGTCGATAATACTGCTGGGCGCACCTTTCATGACGGCTTCGCTCACCATCAACAACCAGATGCGGCTTCAGGGAAACGCGTCGTATGCCATGTATGGCATCATAAGCGGGGCTGTTCTGAACGTTGTTCTCGACCCTGTGTTCATCTTTGTGTTTGACATGGGGGTGGCGGGAGCAGCAGTAGCGACGGTCACGGGGCAGGTAGTGGGCTTCTTTGTGCTGCTTGCAATGAGCCGCAGAGGCGAGAACATACGCTTGGACATAAGGCGTTTCTCACCGCGTCTTGCTTATCTCAAGGAGATTGTTTACGGCGGGTCGCCCTCCCTTTCGAGGCAGGGGCTGGGCTGCGTGGCTGTGATGATGCTCAACGTAGCGGCGAGTGAGTACGGTGATGCGGCAATCGCCGCAATGTCGATAGTGAGCCGCATAACGATGTTCATCATGTCGGTGGTTCTCGGACTCGGACAGGGTTTCCAGCCGTTCTGCGGCTTCTGTTATGGTGCCGGGCTTTACGGACGTCTGCGTGAGGGCTTCGGTTTCATCGTGAAAGTGGGCACAGCGTTCCTTCTTGTGTTCTTTTTTGCAGGATTCTTTTTCAGCAGCGGCGCCATCGGTATATTCCGCGACGACCCCGAGGTGATAAGGATAGGCGCGGCGGCACTGTGCTGGCAGCTTGCCACCTATCCTTTCAACGCATTCACCATGGCAGGCAACATGATGCTCCAGACCACCCGCAAGCCGCTGCGTGCAAACATCCTGTCTGCGGCAAGGCAGGGACTGTTCTTCATTCCGCTCATTGTCATACTTCCATATTTCTTCGGTCTGAAGGGGATAATCGTATGTCAGTCGTGCAGCGACGTACTGAGCTTCTGCATAGCCATACCGATCGTGGTCGGCGCATTTAGGGAAATGGACAGCGTTGCATGAATATTCAGACATTAAACAAAATGATAATTTATTGCTAAATAATGATAAAAAAGAATCGTTTTGTTTTGTGTTGTCAGATAAAATTTATAATTTTATAGCGGAAACCAGGAATTTCAATTATAGCATAAGAGTTCTGTAACAATCATGATTCAACCAAAAGGGATGGTGTCTCGCATCCTTTAATAATAATATAATTAAAGACGGACTGAGGCGGTCTGTTAGAGAGGAGGAACTATGAAGTCGGTTAAGAGATCTTATGACGAAGAGTCTTATGAATTAGACAATGTTTATAACGAAACTGACGATCGTTATTATTACGTTGCAGTGGACTCATCCATTTGGTACAATTGAAATAGTGTGTGAAGAGCATGACTGGGTATATATTGCCGGAGACGGAATATATACCCAGTTTTGTTATATTATATAATAATGTGTGAAGCGATGCTGATTCACCGGACGCAGGTCGGGCTAAGCCCGAACGGTAACAGTGGGGCTTTTCTCTTGTTACGTTATGCGGATAAACCCGAATCGATCATTAGACTTCCATTCTTATTTCGTGCTGCTGTCAGCCAGATTGTATCCTGTTTTATTGAAGATGTAGCGGGCTACACCGGGAAAAAGCAGGATACAAGATGACGACAGCAGTGCGGAAGAAGGATGAAGAGCTGACAATAAACCTTAAATGCATAATCGGCGTTCTGATGACCGATTCGGGTTAAAGGTTTGATGGACGTTCAGGGGAAAAGGCGTGAGCCCGGTGTCACGGGAGGCTCGAGAAAAAGCGGATTGCGCTTTGGCATGGACACGTTCTCAACAGATATCTGTATGCTCGTGCTTTCGTTGAAATTGTATTTTACTGCTGCACCGATGCGGTCTCCCGCAGAACTCATGTCGTAAAGGCAATATGGCATGCGGCGGTTGTCTGTAAGAGACTTGTGACCATATAGATATACTTCCCAATGTTCGTCAAACTTGTATCCTATTATGGCTGAAAGTCCGGCGTCACGATAGGCGTCATGAGCCCAATATATGTTGTTGAGATAACCTCCTAAGGCAATTGACAGTTTGTTGTTCACCGGTATCGCATACATGGCAGACAGGTTCTGACTGAATCCGGCACCGTGACGTGCGTTCTTGCCGAACTGGGCGAAGACTGACGCTCCGGCACTGACGTTCAGTCCGGGATGCAGTTCCCATGAGTACCATCCTCCGTAATAAAGCGGGTAAAGGTTGAATGGTGCTACACGGCCATGTGAGTCGAGAACCGGCAGATGCAGGCTGTCCTGCGCCAGTGTAGGCTCTTCTGACATTGCATAAGGAGCGGAGTATCCGAACATATAGGGTCTCTCTGTTCCCGGCAGCATGGTTGTTGTGGAGTCAGCATCAGACAATGATGTGAGTTTATTGCTGTTGCCGACTTCTGTGTTTATCTCCTGTGCATTCAGAAAAGATGATACAAAAATCAATATGATGGTTGATATGAATCTTGACATAAACTTCGATATACTTATTGCAAAGATAATGCAAGGTGAGCGCAACGGCAAAATGGGAAAACGGAGTTTTACCTTTCTTGACACTGCCGAACCGCTGCTTATCTTCTTGCAAAGATAATGCAAGGTGAGCGCAACGGCAGAATGGGAAAACGGAGTTTTACCTTTCTTGACACTGCCGAGCCGCCGCTTATCTTATTGCAAACATAGTCAATTATCCTGAAAGAATTGAATATTTCATCCAACTTTAACTAATGATAATTTTTTTGTCTCTTTATTTTAAGTTATCTTTGCATAAGATAAGCTTCGGTTCGGCAATATCAAGCCTGAAGAAACTCCGTTTCTCCGTCTTGCCGTTGCGCTCACCTTGCATTATCTTTGCATAAGATAAGCTGCGCTCGGCAGTATAAGAGCAAGCTCTCACTGCTCTCGCTTGCATTATCTATGCATAAGATAAGCGGCGCTTGGGAAATTGAAAGCAAGCTTTCTTTCCGCTCGCTTGCATTATCTTTGCAAACATGATAGATTGTCTCAGTAGAAAACAGTATTGTAATGAATATATTTAAAGCTTTGTTCGGGGGAAAAGAAGAAACCCGGGAAGAAAGAAGGAAGGAAGAGGAGGCACGCAACTTTGATGTGCTAAAGTATGATGGAGTGAAGGCTTTGAAGATGCGTCAGCCGGCATATGCCGTGCAGTGTCTCACGCATGCGCTCGAACTGAAGGACGACTTGGAGTGTAGGGACTATCTGTCTCAGGCTCTTATCCAGAACAACGAGCTGCAGAAGGCTTATGAACAGTTGCAAAAACTGGCGGAGGCACAGCCGGACAACACGAGGATTCTTATGCGTATGGCAGAGGTGGCTTATATGATGGAGGATTATAACGTCATGGCAGACGCATGCGAAAAGGCTCTGATGATAGATAATGAAAACCCTCTGACTTACTTCTTCTATGCGCGGGCATGCCGCGGACAGGGCGATGACAACAATGCCGTGGCTATGCTCACAAAGGCAATATCGCTAAAGGACGACTATTATGACGCATATCTGCTGAGAGGAGAGATACTTCTTGAGACAGGTGAGGTGGATAACGCCGATGAGGATGCGGCTTATCTTTGTGAGCATGTGGCTGACAACGAGGACATACTTTTGCTGAAGGCGAAGATAGAAATGGCAAAAGGAAACTACGATCAGGCAATAGACATATATAATAAGGTGATAGATCTGAATCCATTCTGTGCGACGGCTTTCAGGGAAAGAGGCAAGGCTAAAATGGCGGCAGGTGACGCGAGCGGAGCCGAAGAAGACATGAAGACGGCTGAGGAGTTCGAATCGGACCTGAATAAGGACGGTGACGAGAAAAAAGAAGACATGGAACAGAAGGTAAATCAGATATATAAGAACAATGATCCGTATGGTATTTTCAGCGGCAACTGAATAATATGACGGTATTTTGAGGTATCAATGAACATTTTATTGCAAAAGTTTTGGAATTGAAAGTTTTTTGTTATATATTTGCAAACAATAAAAACAACAGAATGATATGAATATGTCTTATGCATCTTTTTATAGCTTTTACTTTTACTTTGCAAGGAATTGTGAAGCGGGAAGATGCGTATAAATTTCAAGAGAAAGTATAAACGAGAATACAGCCCCGCTTCACTCAGGTGAAAGCGGGGCTTTTTTATTAATACAGAAAAGAAAGATGAAAAGAGTAGCGATACAAGGAGTGCACGGCTCGTTCCATGACATTGCGGTGCATCAGTATTTCAAGGACGAGCAGATACAGCTGATATGCTGTTCCACCTTTGAAGAAGTGTTCGCGGAAATGGAGCATGATCCGACCGTCATAGGTATGCTTGCGATAGAAAACACGATAGCCGGCAGCCTGCTTCATAATTATGAGCTGTTGCGCGCCTCGGGTGCAACGGTGGTGGGAGAGCATAAACTTCATATACAGCATTCCATCTGTTGCCTGCCGCAGGACGACTGGGACACGATAACAGAGGTGCATTCCCATCCGGTGGCATTGATGCAATGCAACAAGTGGTTGGCAAATCATCCTAAGCTGAAGATGGTTGAAGCCGAGGACACCGCAGGTTCGGCGGAATACATAATGAAGCATCAGTGCCGCGGATGGGCTGCCATCTGCAACTCGTCAGCGGCTGAGATGTATGGCATGAAGGTGCTTGAAGACCATATAGAAGACAACAAGCATAATTTCACCCGATTCCTTTTGGTATCCAATCCTAATAAAGCCGATTTCCTCAGACCTTTGGAAAAAGCCGACAAGGCGAGCCTTGTTTTCCTTGTACCTCATGAAGAAGGCAGTCTGTCAAAGGTTCTCACAATTCTTTCTTTCTATAATATCAACCTCACGAAGATACAGTCTTTACCGGTCATAGGACATGAGTGGGAATATCTTTTCTATGTGGATGTATCGTTTGACAATCTCACCCGCTACCGTCAGAGCATTGACGCGATAACGCCTCTTACCCGTTCGCTGAAGATATTGGGTGAATATACAGAAGTAAAATAGAATCAATATGGCAACAACAGTTACTCCCGCCGACAGGCTGTCGGCAGTACAGGAATATTATTTCAGCCGTAAACTGAAAGAGATAGCGAGGCTCAACGCCGAGGGAAAGGATATCATTTCGCTTGCGATAGGTTCGCCTGACATGCCTCCTTCAGACCAGACGATAGACAGACTGTGCTCTGTCGCACGCGATGCCGACGCTCACGGCTATCAGCCCACGATGGGAACGCCTGAGCTGCGTGAGGCTATGGCGTTGTTCTATAAACGCTGGTATGGTGTTGAACTAAGGGCTTCAGACGAGATACTGCCTCTTATCGGCTCGAAAGAAGGAATCCTTCACATCACTCTCGCGTTTGTCAATCCGGGCGAGAAAGTGCTTGTGCCCAATCCGGGTTATCCTACATACACATCACTGAGCAAGATTCTCGGTGCGGAGATAGTGAATTACAATCTGCGTGAGGACAATGCCTGGCAGCCCGATTTTGATGAACTGGAGCGCATGGACCTGTCCGGAGTGAAGCTGATGTGGACAAACTATCCCAACATGCCTACCGGAGGAAACGCCAGACGTGAGACATACGTGCGGCTGGTGGAGTTCGCCCGTGCCAACAATATAGTTGTTGTGAACGACAATCCCTATTCTCTCATCCTCAACGAAAGCCCTATGTCCCTGTTGCAGATTCCCGGAGCAAAAGACTGCTGCATCGAACTCAACTCGATGTCGAAGAGCCATAACATGCCTGGATGGCGTGTGGGGATGTGTGCCTCAAACCCTGAGTTCATCTCATGGATACTGAAGATAAAGAGCAACATCGATTCCGGAACATTCCGAGGCATACAGCTTGCGGCGGCGGAAGCCTATTCCACCAATACTCCGGAGTGGCACCGCGAAGCCAATATCGCCACTTACCGCCGCCGCCGAGTCATAGCCGAACAGATAATGCATGAGTTGGGATGCACTTTCGACGCCTCACAGGTTGGCATGTTCCTATGGGGGCGCATCCCCGGAAAATACAAGGACGCCGAACAGCTCACCGAACGTGTGCTGCACGAAGCGCGTGTATTCATCACTCCCGGATTCATATTCGGTTCCAACGGCTCACGTTATGTGCGTATAAGTCTGTGCGCCAAGGATGCGAAGATGAACGAGGCGTTGCGTAGGATAAAGGATATGAATCTGGAAAATTTATAATAATCCAAGTGCCGCATGCGTCAGAGGATTCCCGTTACGGTATGACCGGACAGCTGACGGAGGCAGGCATTAATCATAAACAAGAAACTTAAAACATAATAACTATGGCATTGAATTTAGAACCATTACGCTTGCCGAGCGACAACAACGAACGTCCCTTGGTCATAGCAGGTCCCTGCTCGGCAGAGACAGAAGAACAAGTGATGACCACCGCACGCCAGCTTGCAGACAAAGGCTGCCGCATGTTCCGCGCCGGAGTGTGGAAACCGCGTACCAAACCGGGCGGATTCGAGGGTCAGGGCGAGACGGCATTGCCGTGGCTTCAGAATGTGAAGAAGTCCACCGGAATGCTTGTAGCCACAGAGGTAGCCACTCCCGAGCATGTTGAACTGGCATTGAAATACGGCATAGACATCCTTTGGATAGGCGCGCGCACGTCTGCCAACCCGTTCGCCATGCAGGCTCTCGCCGACAGTCTTAAAGGAGTGGATGTGCCGGTTCTTGTGAAGAATCCTGTCAATCCGGACCTTGAGCTGTGGATAGGAGCGCTCGAGCGCATCAATCAGGCAGGTGTCACACGTCTCGCGGCAATCCACCGGGGATTCTCAAGCTACGACAAGAAGATATACCGCAACCTCCCCATGTGGCAGATACCTATCGAGCTGCGCCGCCGTTTCCCGTCATTGCCAATAATGTGCGACCCGAGCCATATAGGAGGAAGCCGTGAGCTGGTGGCTCCTCTTTGCCAGCAGGCTATGGATCTCGGCTTCGACGGACTCATCGTAGAGAGCCATTGCTCGCCCGACAGTGCGTGGAGCGACGCCAAGCAACAGGTCACTCCCGACGTGCTCGACTACATCCTCAGTCTTCTGGTCATACGCGACGAGAAGGTCACAACCGAGGGAATACACGTGCTCCGCAAACAGATTGACGAACTGGACAACCAACTCATCGAGCTCCTTGCAAAGCGGATGAGAGTCTGCCGTGAGATAGGGCAGTACAAGAAAGAGCATAACATGACCGTCCTCCAGACCTCTCGCTACAACGAGATTCTCGACAAGCGAGGCGCGCAGGGTGCTCTCTGCGGCATGAGCGCGGACTTCATCCGTTCTGTCTTTGAGGAAGTGCATGAGGAATCTGTAAGACAGCAGATGGAGATAATCAACCGTTGACGGTCTTGCAGAATGAAAAAACACCCCTTTAAACATTTTTGTCATAAAATAAATGAAATCATGCCTGTGTATGGTTTTTATGTAGTAATTTTGAAAAACGATGAGAATATTGGTAATGGGAGCAGGAAAGATGGGAAGCTTTTTCCTCGACCTGCTCAGCTTCAGTCATGAGACGGCGGTCTATGAGAAAGACCCTCTGCGCATGCGTTTCACTTATAACTGCCGGCGTTTCACCACTCCGGAGGAGATACGCGACTTTTCTCCCGAGCTGGTAATCAACGCCGTGACAGTGAAATACACCCTTTCCGCTTTCGAGGAGGTGATGCCTTATCTTCCCTCACAGTGCATGCTGAGCGACATTTCCTCAGTGAAGACCGGACTACAGTCTTTCTATGAGCATTGCGGACATCCTTATGTGTCAACACATCCCATGTTCGGTCCCACGTTCGCAAACCTCAGCCAGCTCAGTCACGAGAACGCCATAATCATCAGCGAGGGCAGCGTCGAGGGACAGTCTTTCTTCCGGAAGCTCTACGCCTCGCTCGGACTGAACATCTACGAATACACTTTCGACGAGCACGACCGTACGGTTGCCTATTCGCTCAGCATTCCTTTTGTCAGCACTTTCGTCTTTGCTGCCGTCATGAAGCATCAGGACGCGCCCGGCACAACGTTCAAGCGGCACATGTCGATAGCCCGCGGAGTGCTTGGCGAGGACGACTATCTGCTGCAAGAGATACTGTTCAACCCCTACACCCACGACCAGGTGTCGGAGATACGCGACGAGCTCAAGGAGCTTCTCGACATCATCGACCGCCGTGACTGCAAGGGAATGAAAGCTTATCTCACAAAGATACGCGACAATGTAAGACCGGATATCGATAATATAAAATAACATACACAGTGCATGGCAAGCATTCTTATTGTGGAAGACGACATAACATTTGCCACGATGATCGGCTCGTGGCTGCGCAGAAAAGGTTTTGATGCGGAGAAGGTAAGCTCGGTTGCGGCGGCAAAGTCGAGGCTCCAGGACTCCGCCGGAACGTTCGACCTTATCCTGTCCGACCTCCGTCTGCCCGACCACGACGGTCTTGTGTTGCTCGAGTGGATGCGCCATAGCGGCACGGACACGCCGTTCATCGTCATGACGAGTTATGCCGAGGTGCAGAATGCCGTGCTTGCCATGAAGTCGGGGGCTGCCGACTATATTGCCAAACCGCCTCAGCCCGACATCCTTCTTCAGAAAATCAACGACGCGCTCTCAATGAGTCATCCCGCAGCCAAGCCTGTGGCTGAGGACACGTCTGCCCGTAAGGCGTCGCAGACGATGCCGCGCCACATAGAAGGAAACGACCGCGCTTCGCGACAGCTTTACGAATACATCTCGCTCGTCGCGCCCACTCCCATGTCCGTACTCATTCTCGGAGCGAGCGGCACGGGCAAGGAATATGCCGCCCGACGCATACATGAGCTCAGCCGCAGAGCCGGCAAGAGGTTTCTTGCCATAGACTGCGGAGCCATACCCAAGGACGTTGCGGCGTCTGAGTTCTTCGGACATGTGAAGGGAGCGTATACGGGTGCCGTGACCGACAAGAAGGGAGCGTTCGAGGAGGCTGATGGAGGCACGCTGTTTCTCGATGAGGTCGGCAATCTTGCCTACGACGTTCAGGTGCAGCTGTTGCGCGCCCTTCAGGAGCGGCGCGTGCGTCCTCTCGGCTCGACAAAGGAGATAGAGGTGGACATACGGCTCATATGCGCCACCAACGAGAACCTTGCCGGGCGTGTCGCCGACGGCGGATTCCGTGAGGATCTCTACCATCGCATAAGCGAGTTCACCATCCGCATGCCTGAGCTGAAGGAGCGCGGAAACGACCTTTTCCTCTTTGCCGACCTCTTTGTGAAGCAGGCTGACGAGGAGCTTGGGCGCAATGTGCTCGGCTTCGACGACAAAGCCTCGGAGATGTTGGCGCGCTACGACTGGCCCGGAAACCTGCGCGAGCTCAACAATGTGGTGAAGCGTGCCACGCTGCTCACGCGCGGACAGTATATTGGCGTCGACGAGCTGTCGCGCGCGCTCGGTCCGGTGAGTGAGGGAAACATGGCGTTGCACGACGAGAACGACGAGCTTCAGCGCATCAAGGCAGCCCTTCGTGCCACGGGAGGAAACAAGAGCAAGACGGCGCGTCTGCTTGCCATCGACCGCAAGACCCTATATAACAAAATGCAGAAATACGGTCTCCCGTTGTAGACCGTTCCACAATTATCTGTGGAAAAATTCCACACTGTCTCCACACATTCCCCATTTTTGTTTTTAATCAATATTCCGCGTACTGCTCTCATTATCAGTGCGGTAAGCCCGTATGGCATGTTCTGGCACGCACGTTGTACTATTATTTTGCGGATAAACGAGAACAACAGTTATAAATTTAAAAACAATAAGATTATGAGAAAGTTATTTTTTGCAGCCCTTGCGGCAACAATGATGGTTTCGGTAAGCAACGCATTCGCAGGTTACGGTTCTTCGGCACAGGTTCCTGTTTCCCTTCAGGACACGCCTGACAGTGTAGCCACTCCGGCTGTTCCTGCCGACAGCAGCAGCGTAAGCGACAGCACTGCACAGACAGCTCCTGCTGCCATCGTCCTGCAATAAGCCTTACGAAGCATCAGCGATATAGAAAACATTTTTCTGACATGGAGGTTTTGAGAAAGCATTAGCAGAACCCTGTTCCGGTTGCCCGCATTGAGGGTTGCCGGAATTTTTGTTTTCCGCACTTGCCTCCGGTCTTTTCTTTGTCCGCGTTGTCTTTTTTTAATGACGCGGTTTTCCGCATTTTTCATTATATTGTTATTTTTGCAGCTGTAAACAACGAAGCATATTGCGGATGGGAAGAATAAGCTTACCTATAAAGGTCGCCTTGGGATACATGTTCGTAGTGTCCATTCTGGGTGTGTCGGCATGGCTTGTCTATGACAACACACGCACGTATGTCACAGCGAACGCCGCCGAGCGCGTCCTCATGCAGAGGCGAAGCGTAGCCGACAGTCTTGTCTACAGTTTTCTCGAAATGAACAATAACGAGAGCGCCGTATACTTCGGCATGGACGGAAGCTGGCAGGAGTTCGACCGCTCGGTGACGCTCACGCAGCACATAGCCGACTCTCTCAAGACGCTTGCGGGCGACTCCCTGCTCGGCGTAAAGACCGACGAGCTTGTCAGACTGCTCGAGCGCAAGCGCGAGAACACGCGCGTCATGATGGGCATGATGTCGCGCGGAAAGGGCGGCTCACATCTCGACAGCAAGCTGCACGACCTGCATTCGGGCAGAGACTCGCTCATCATCCATCCCGAAGGCACCGGAGTGAGGGAGAGACGCGAGACGGTGTATGAGGTGGTGAAGACAAGGAAGGACTTCTTCGGACGCCTTGCCGACGCCTTCCGGAAGTCGCGCAACGACACGGTGAGCGTGCGTTCGGACAGCGGAACGCTCGTTGCCGACAGCCTGACACGCAGTGTCAACATAGGCGACACCGTGGCTGGAGTGCTCGCAGAGATAAAGAAAGCCGAGACGGAGGACCACATCGAGCGCATGGCATACCTTGACCGCAGCGAGAAAGACATGCAGGCGGTGGGCATGCAGCTCGCGAGACGCATAGACCAGCTGCTGAAAGACATACGCACAGACGCCTATCTGTCGGTGCAGGCTTCCTTCGACAACGACGTGGCAGGGCGGCGGGCTGTGCTTAACAAGATAATACTGCTCTCTGCCGTGGTGCTGCTCTCCGCCGTGGTGCTGCTCTTCAACATACGCCGCGACGTGCGCCGCGACAGAGAGTACAGCCTTAACCTGGAGAGGGCGAAGAACCGCAGCGAACAGCTCATGCGGCAACGGGAGCGTCTGCTGCTCACCATCACGCACGACATAAAGGCTCCCGCCGCGTCCATCTCCGGATTCATAGGTCTTCTGGAAGAATATGTGGATGGCGGAAAGCCTGCGCTCTATCTGAAGAACATACGCAGCTCTGCCTCTCATCTGCTGCGTCTTGTCGGCGCACTGCTCGACTATCATCAGCTGGAGAAAGGGCGCGTGGAGGTGAAAAACACCAGTTTCCGCCCGTCGCGGCTCGTCTCAGGCTGTGTGGAGGAGATGCGTCCGCAGGCTGCGGAGAAGGGACTGAGACTTGTGTGCGCCACGTCGGGCTGCGGCACAGCCGTGTGTCTGGGCGATGCTTTCCGCATACGCCAGATTCTGGACAATCTGCTCAGCAATGCCATTAAGTACACCTTTACGGGTGAGGTGCGTGTCACGGCGGAAGTGGGCGGCGGACGTCTGTTGCTCAAGGTGGCTGACACAGGGCAGGGGATGACCCCGGAGGAGAGCCGGCGGGTGTTCGACGCCTTCACCCGTCTGGACGGGGCGCAGGGCATAGAGGGCGTCGGACTGGGACTGTCCATCACGCGCGAGCTCGTCACTCTGCTCGGAGGAAATGTCTCTTTAAGGTCGGTCAAGGGACAGGGCACCACATTCACGGTCACTCTTCCGGTGGACGTGTCTCACGCATCAGACGGTGAGCCGGAGCGGAATGCCGCTGCAGACAAGCCTGCCATGGCTCCGTGCGGCAGTCTTGACATCATCATCGTGGACGACGACAAGCTTCAGTTGCAGCTTCTCACGGAGATGCTCTCGCGCCTTTCCGGCGGCAAATGGCGCATCACCGTGTGCCGCCGCATAGATGAGGCGCGCCGTATGCTCGCCTCGTCTGCGTATGACATTCTGATAACCGACATCGAGATGCCCGAGATGAACGGAGCCGACTTCATCCGTTCCATCGACCGCAGCGGCATGGCGGTGGTGGCTATGACCGCCCATGACCGCAGTGTGCGCCCGCTGCTCGAGGAGGCTGGCTTCGACGGATGCCTGTTCAAGCCGTTCGACATGGACACTCTCGCAGGAGTCATAATGTCGGTCTCGGGACGAAAGGCTGACGCGCCAGCTGCCGCACAGAGCGGTGACGCGGGACGTTTCGCGCCCCTCACGGCATTCGCGGCAGGCGACGCCGGGGCTGAACGCGAGATTCTCACCACCTTCGCCTCAGAACTCTCAGCCCACGAAAAGGCTCTGCGCAAGGCGGCTGAGGAATCCGACCGTGCCGAGGCGGCACGCGTGTCGCACAAGGCTCTGCCCGTGCTCACAATGATAAATGCCGCCATCACCGGTGCGCTCGGCGGTCTGTCGTCGTCAGGCTCTGCCTCTCTCTCCGACCAGGAATTCGTCGCACGCTGCACGTATGTTGCCGACGGCATGGCTGAGATACGTCTCGAGGTGGAGGCTCTCCTGCGTTCCGTAGAGTGAGCACGGGGTGTTCCGTGTGCCGTATACTGCTCCTCATCCTGCCTGCATGGCTTTCCGCATAAATATACATTGCTCCGCATATTTATTCATTCCTCCTTTGCCGTCAACCCGTCATAGCCGTCTTATTTTCCAGCGTGAGTGTTCCTGTGCGCAAATACGCGAGTTTTGAGCGTTTTTACAACTCTCTGATATACAGTGGTATACATCTTTTTGCATTGCAAGCCTCGTGTTTCCACCGTGCGGAAAAGCCTGTTCCGCATGCCCGAAAAGCCTCTTCCGTGCAGCCGTAAGGTGCGTTTCACACCGCCGAAGTGCCTTTTTCGTGTTACAATAAGGCCTCTTCCGCATCCCCGGCATGGCGGAGCTGTGCGCTTGCTGCCATTTTCCTTCGGTTTCATACCAATAATACGTTTTCTCCGCATTCTCTTTTCCGATTTTCTTTTGTAAAGATTTTTTACTTCCACAACTGCATTTTTATGCATTCTCACGGTTGTCCGCGTCTCTCGCGTGACAATATGTCATGCCGTTGTCACGTCACCACTGCCCCGTAAGTTGAAAAAAGTTTTCGTATGTTTAAAATACTCCGGTGCAATGTTTAACGATGTTTTCGCGAGTGTTAAAAACTCCGCCGCGACGGCTGACACTGTGTCATGCGGGCACGCTTGTTGCATATAGTAGGTTGAACGTCTGAAGTCAGGACGACGGAGGACGCAGGCAAAGCATAGTGTAACATAAAAATAAAAACAGGAGGATTAGTTATGATGCCTATCAGAAGATTTTCAGAACAGAGTTGGTTTCCCGATTTGTTTAACGAGTTCTTTTCCAACGACCGGTTGTTCAGGGCGAGCACAACAGCTCCGTCGGTAAACATCGTGGAGGAGGAGAAGGATTACAAGATTGAGGTAGCCGCTCCGGGAATGACTAAGGATGACTTCGATGTGCATCTGAGCGAGGACAACGAGCTTGTGGTCGGCATGGAGAAGAAGACGGAGAAAAACGATAAGGATTCCAAGAACAGGAAATATCTGCATCGCGAGTTTTCTTATTCTCAGTTCAAACAGTCGTTCACATTGCCCGAGAATGTCGACAAGGAGCACATCACGGCTAACGTCAATGACGGTGTTCTGACGGTATGCCTGCCCAAGACTGAGGGCTGTGAGAAGAAGAACGAGGGTCGCAGGATAGAGATTGAGTAATCTTACGGCTGTCGTATAAGGCTTAGGGCGATGTCCGCATACGTTGCGGGCGCCGCCTTTTTTGTTTTGTGGGAGTGTAATGTCTGTTATGTTGTTTATCAGGATCGGGATAGTATGGCGGAAACGGTGGCGGTGTTATATGATGATGTGTCCATAGTGTTGTTCTGAAGGATGCGTGTGCGGTACTCCTGCGGGACTTTTGCGGAAGGTTGTTTTTTAATAAAGGATTTGCCGGACAGTCAGTATGCGGGTTCCCATTACCATCACCGAGACTGTCCCATACATGAAAACAACGCGGCATTATACGTGGACTATCCAAAGTAGAGACGCAAAATTTTGCGTCTCACAAGCAAGTATGCGCAATGAACTGATGTGATTATATGCCTGACATAGCCGCGTTTTTTAATCGGGAGACGCAAGTGTGCGCAATGAACTGATGTGATTATATGTCTGACATTGCCGCGTTTTTTAATCGGGAGACGCAAGATTTTGCGTCTCTACAGGGCTGACGCCATCATTATTTTTATAAAAAAAACAGGGCGGGGAAAGGGTAGTGAAGAGTTATTTTTACTACATTTGCATAATGTAGGATTCGGCTCGGCAGTGCCAAAGATGTAAAAACTTGTTTTTCCTTCTTTGTCGTTGCTCTCGCCTCTCGCTACATTTGCATAATGTAGGATTCGGCTCGGCAGTGCCAAAGATGTAAAAACAAGCTTTTCCCTCTTTGTCGTTGCTCTCGCCTCTCACTATATCTGCAAAATAAAAAACACTGTTTCGGTGACTCGCGGAGCCGTGCGGCAAACGCATTCCGTTGCGGTCGCAAGCATCAAAATAAAACCTGAATGATCACACTATGTCGTTACTGCTGCTCTTTTCCACCTTTTTTACATTTGTCGAGCTTAATTGCGAGAATCTGTTCGACTGCAATCACGACTCTCTGAAGAATGATACCGAGTTTCTGCCCGACGGCTCTTACCGCTGGACACGCACACGCTACTGGCGCAAGCTCAACCACATCGGACAGGCTGTGCTTGCGTGTGGCGACGGACAGGACGGGTGGCAGCTGCCCGACATGGTGGCTCTGTGCGAGGTGGAGAACGACACTGTGATGCGCGATCTGACCCGACGCTCGCTCCTGCGAAGCGCACGCTACGAGTATGTCATGACCGACTCGCCCGACGAGCGTGGCATAGACGTGGCTCTGATGTACTCTCCCTTCTCGTTCGCGATGATAAACCACCGCACCGTAAGGATTTCTCCGCCAGACGGCATGCGCCCTACGCGCGACCTGCTCTATGTCTGCGGAATGACGGCAGACGGCGATACGCTCCACGTTATTGTGACTCACATGCCGAGCCGGAGGTCGGGTGTGCGTGTGACCGACCGCTACCGGAATCTTGTGGCGCGTTCTGTCGTGGCGTTGGCTGACTCTGTGCGCCTTCTGTCTCCGGACGCGCCCGTCATCGTTGCGGGCGACTTCAACGAGTATGCGGGCAAGGGATGTGTGGCGACAGTGTGCGGGGCGGGGTTCACAGACGTGTCCGACGGTGCTGTGGGACGCAACGGGGCGGAAGGCACCTACCGCTATCATGGAGGGTGGGGCAGTCTTGATCATGTGCTCGTGAGCGGCACGCTCGCACGGCGGTTTTCCGGTTGCAGGGTGGAGGACGCGGCGTTTCTGATAGAGGAGGACGGACGTTACGGTGGTGTGAAGCCGCGCCGCAACTATCTCGGACCGCGGTGGCTCGACGGCTACAGCGACCATCTGCCTCTGGTGGTGAGATTCAGTTCCGGACCGTGAGCGTCATTGCATTCCCGTGACGGTGGTAGTCCTGCGGTCAAAACGGTGTATTGCAGTGAGTTGACGGCTTTTTTATGCACACCGCAAGCACATGTGTGCGCAATTTCACCGGCAGTGTTTTAAAATATTTTAAATACCCTGTTTTAGTTGGTCTTTTTCATTATAATTACTTAATTTTGTAATCAGCCGTGTCACTTTCCGGGCTTTTTGGAGCGGCGGGGATTGACAGGCTGATAAACATCAATGAAAAAATAACAACACCGGAACAAATATGTTTGAAAATCTAAGCGACAGACTTGAACGCAGTTTCAAGATTCTCAAGGGTGAAGGAAAGATAACCGAAATAAACGTAGCCGAAACTCTTAAGGACGTGAGAAGAGCGTTGCTCGATGCCGACGTTAACTACAAAGTGGCAAAAAGCTTCACCGACGAGGTGAAAAAGAAGGCACTCGGAATGAATGTACTGACGGCTGTGAAGCCCAGCCAGCTCATGGTGAAGATTGTGCACGACGAACTTGCCGAGCTCATGGGAGGCGAGGCGGCGGAGCTGCACCTCACAGGCAAACCGGCGATAATACTCATGAGCGGTCTGCAGGGTTCGGGTAAGACCACCTTCAGCGGAAAACTCGCCAACATGCTGAGCAACAAACAGCACCGCAAACCGTTGCTCGTGGCGTGCGACGTTTACCGTCCGGCTGCCGTAGAACAGCTGAAAGTGGTGGGCGAGCAGGTGGGAGTGCCTGTCTATTCGGAACCGGGCAACACCGATGTTGTGGAGATTGCCATGCACGCCATAGCCGAGGCGAAGGCAAAAGGCAACGATGTGGTGATTGTGGATACAGCCGGACGACTCGCAGTGGACGAGGCGATGATGGACGAGATATCCAATCTGAAGGAAAAACTCAATCCTGACGAGACTCTGTTCGTGGTCGACTCCATGACTGGTCAGGACGCCGTGAACACGGCGAAGGAGTTCAACGACCGGCTCGATTTCGACGGAGTGGTTCTCACCAAGCTCGACGGCGACACACGCGGAGGTGCCGCGCTGTCCATACGCTCGGTTGTCACGAAGCCTATAAAGTTTGTAGGTACGGGCGAGAAGATGGATGCCGTGGACGTGTTCCACCCCTCACGAATGGCTGACCGCATACTTGGCATGGGCGACATCGTGAGTCTTGTGGAGCGCGCACAGGAACAGTTCGACGAGGAGGAAGCCCGCAGGCTGCAGAAAAAGATACAGAAGAACAAGTTCGACTTCAATGACTTCCTCGGTCAGATAGAACAGATAAAGAAGATGGGAAACATAAAGGACCTTGCCGCGATGATTCCGGGAGTGGGCAAGGCTCTGAAAGATGTTGACATAGACAATAACGCTTTTAAGGGCATCGAGGCTATCATACGCAGCATGACGCCTAAAGAGCGCACCAATCCGGAGATTCTCAACCAGAGCAGACGTATGCGCATAGCTAAGGGAAGCGGCACGAGCATCCAGGATGTGAACCGTCTCATCAAGCAGTTCGACCAGACCCGCAAGATGATGAAGATGGTGACAGGTGGCTCTATGAGTAAAATGGCTGGCATGATGGGACGTATGAAGGGTATGCCTAAATTTTAAATAATCATTATGCAACTGATAGACGGAAAGGCAACGGCTGCGGCCATAAAGGCTGAAATAGCCGAAGAGGTTAAGAATATAGTTGCCGGAGGCGGCAAACAACCGCATCTGGCGGCAGTGCTCGTGGGGCATGACGGTGGTTCGGAGACTTATGTCAGGAACAAGGTCATTGCCTGCGAGCAGTGCGGATTCAAGTCGACACTCATACGTTATGAGGACAACGTGACGGAGGAGGAGCTTCTCGGGTGCGTCGACAGACTCAACAGGGATGAGGATGTGGACGGATTCATCGTGCAGCTGCCGCTCCCCGCGCACATCGACGAGCAGAAGATAATAGAGGCGATAGACTATCGCAAGGACGTTGACGGGTTCCATCCGATAAACGTGGGACGCATGGCGATAGGGCTTCCTTGCTTCATCTCAGCCACTCCACTGGGCATCCTGACACTGCTCCGGAGGTATAATATCGGGACTTCGGGCAAGAAGTGCGTCATCCTCGGACGCAGCAACATCGTGGGAAAACCCATGGCGCAGCTGATGATGCAGAAGCAGTATGGCGACTCAACGGTAACGGTGTGTCATTCACGGTCGAAGACTCTGAAGGAGGAATGCCGTGAGGCTGACATTATCATCGCTGCTATAGGACAGCCGGACTTTGTCACCGCCGACATGGTGAAGGAGGGCGCGGTTGTCATCGACGTGGGAACGACGCGTGTGCCGGACGCTTCACGCAAAAGCGGATTCAGACTCAACGGAGACGTGAAGTTCGATGAGGTGGCTCCGAAATGTTCATTCATAACGCCTGTTCCGGGTGGAGTGGGTCCCATGACGATATGCTCGCTCATGAAGAACACGCTTGCCGCAGGCAAAAAAGAGTATTACAGACAGTGACGGCAGAAGAGTATTACAGGCTCGGTAACGAGTGCCGGCAGCGCGGCGACTGGAAGCATGCCATCGAGAATTATAATGAGGCAATAGAGCTTGACCCTCAGTCGCCTGCGGTAGAGGCAAAACAGATGGTTGAGAATATCCTTGACTTCTACTGTAAGGATATATATAATCCATGAGGAAAAACCATGTGGCGGACTTCTTGCGCCCTGACTGCACAGGTGAATGGCGTTGGCGGTTTTGCCACATATTAAAAACATAAGGACAATGGGAAAATTTAGAGGTGCTATTGTTGTAAATACCGACCGGTGCAAGGGCTGCTCGCTCTGCGTGGAGGCTTGCCCGAAAGACGTTATTGCTTTGGCACGCAAGAAGGTGAATGTGCATGGTTATCCGTTCGCCGAGGTGGTGAGTCCGGACGACTGCATCGGTTGTGCGTCGTGCGGAATAGTCTGTCCCGACGGATGTATAACGGTTTACAAGAAAAAAATGGAGGATTGAGTTCTATGGCACAACATGAAGTAACACTTATGAAAGGCAATGAGGCCATTGCCCACGCCGCCGTCAGATGCGGTGCAGATGGCTTCTTTGGCTATCCGATAACTCCTCAGAGCGAGATAATCGAGACGTTGTCGGTAATGAAACCATGGGAAACGACCGGCATGGTGGTCATTCAGGCGGAAAGCGAGGTGGCTGCCATCAATATGGTTTACGGCGGGGCAGGAGCCGGAAAGAGGGTTATGACCTCCTCGTCAAGCCCGGGCGTGGCACTCATGCAGGAAGGTATATCATATATGGCGGGCGCGGAGATACCCGGAGTGTTTGTAAACGTGCAGCGCGGAGGTCCCGGACTGGGGACAATACAGCCGTCGCAGAGCGACTATTTCCAGTCAACGAGGGGCGGAGGAAACGGTGACTATTATGTCATTGTGCTCGCTCCGAACTCGGTTCAGGAAATGGCTGACTTTGTGGACCTTGCTTTCGAGCTGGCGTTCAAGTATCGTAACCCTGCCATGATTCTCTCCGACGGAGTGATCGGACAGATGATGGAGAAGGTGGTTCTGCCTCCGCAGAAGCCCAGACGCACAGAGGAGCAGATTCTGAAGGAATGTCCTTGGGCGACGACAGGACGCAGCGCGGACCGTAAGCCAAACATTCTCACGTCGCTCGAGCTGAAGTCCGAGATAATGGAACAGCGCAACCTGCATCTCCAGGAGAAATACAGGCAGATAGAGGAGAACGAAGTCAGATACGAGACATTGATGACCGACGATGCGGATTATGTCATAGTGGCGTTCGGAAGTGCCGCGCGCGTGGCGGAGAAAGCCATCGAGCTGGCGCGTGAACAGGGCATCAAAGCCGGTCTGTTCCGCCCCATCACCTTATGGCCATTCCCGAAGAAGCCTCTCTGCTCGGTCGCTAAAGACTGCAAGGGAGTGCTTGTCGCAGAGATAAACGCCGGTCAGATGGTAGAAGATGTGCGTCTCGCATTGAACGGAACGGTGAAGGTTGAGCATTACGGCCGTCTTGGCGGTATTGTTCCCGAGCCGGAGGAAATAGTTAACGCAATAAAGGAGAAGTTGGCATGAATGACATAATATTACCTGAGAATCTGGTTTACAGCAAACCGAAGCTCATGAACGACACCCAGATGCACTACTGTGCGGGTTGCTCGCACGGCGTTGTGCACAAGCTGGTGGCAGAGGTTATTGAGGAGATGGGGATGGAGAACAAGACTGTCGGAGTGTGTCCGGTGGGCTGCGCGGTGTTCGCCTACCGTTATCTTGACATCGACTGGCAGGAAGCTCCGCACGGTCGCGCACCGGCACTTGCAACAGCTATCAAGCGGCTTTGGCCCGACCGGATGGTCTTCACCTATCAGGGCGACGGCGACCTTGCCTGCATCGGAACTGCCGAGACCATCCACGCGCTCAACCGCGGAGAGAATATCGTCATAATATTCATCAACAACGCCATATACGGAATGACCGGCGGACAGATGGCTCCAACCACTCTCATAGGTCAGAAGACAAGTACCTGTCCTTACGGACGTGACCCTGAGCTGCACGGCTATCCGCTCAACATGACCGAGATTGCCGCCACTCTGCGCGGCACTTGCTACGTCTCGCGCCAGAGCGTGCACACTGTCGGGGCGATAAAACAGGCAAAGAAAGCCATCAGAAAGGCTTTCGAGGCATCCATGGCAGGCAAGGGCTCGTCATTGGTTGAGATTGTCTCGACATGCAACAGCGGATGGAAGCTCACACCGGTGAAGGCAAACGAGTGGATGGAAGAGAACATGTTCAAACAGTATCCAAAGGGTGATTTAAAAGACACGACAAACGAATGAAAGCAGAAATAATAATATCCGGATTCGGAGGACAGGGTGTCTTGTCAATGGGCAAGATACTTGCTTATTCGGGACTGATGGAAGGCAAGGAGGTCACTTGGATGCCGGCGTACGGTCCGGAGCAGCGTGGCGGAACGGCAAACGTGACTGTCATTGTGAGCGAAGAGCGCATTTCATCACCCATTCTCAGCCATTACGACGTGGCGATAGTGCTCAACCAGCCTTCTCTCGACAAGTTTGAGCCGAAGGTGAAGCCCGGTGGCATATTGATATACGATTCTTTCGGAATAATCAATCCGCCCACCCGCAAGGACATCTCTGTGTATCGCATCAACGCGATGGAGAAATCTGCGGAGATGAAAAACGCCAAGGTGTTCAACATGATAATCCTCGGAGGTCTGCTGAAGGTTTGTCCTGTAGTGAGCACGGAGGGTCTGAACTCGGCTCTTTACAAGACTTTGCCCGAACGGCATCACGCCCTCATCCCACTCAACATGCAGGCTGTGGATGAAGGAATGAAGCTGATTGAGAAACTGTAAGGTGTCTCTTGTCTGACGGACGACGCCTGTCTGACAGGCAGAGACATATATATATAATAAGGTGTCAGAACAGCATACGGCATACGGTTGTTGTGCGGTATGTCTGTTCCGGCACCTTTTTTTTGCCATGACAGACGCTTTCCGGTGTCGTAGCCTGCGGATGTTCATATGCGCGGATTGACTCTGTGTGCCTGCGGTTGTCATCGATGTGTTATGCGCGGGTAATAAAATAAATATAATAATGTGGCTTTTATATTGCCGTAATGACAAAAAGTTATAACTTTGTAGAGTCCAATCTGATAATAACATAACCAAAAACCTGCTATACATGTATAAGAAATTACTCATTTGCGGAGCAATGGCCATGCTTCCATTGTTCAATTATGTCTGTGCGCAGAACACCACCCAGACAATGTACATAGACTTCGGGGAGCCGGACAACGATTCGCGCGGCCACCAGACAACAGGTGCGGACGCCAACGGAAACTACTGGACGAATGTGAAAAGTTCGGGCAACAACTATCTCTATCCGAACACTTCGTTCGACGTAGTGAACTCCAGGAACGAGCCGACCGGTTACAGTGTGTTCATAAACACCCGTTTCATGACCAACGGACTGAGCGGAGGAGGCGGACTCATCTCGCCGTCTGCCGGACTTCTCGGCGACCTTGCCGTGGCTACGGCTACCGAAGACTACATCTTCCTCGAGTCTTTCCAGAACTACAACTTCATAACGTTCCGCGGTCTTGACAAGAACAAAGGTTACCGTTTCCATGCTTTCGGAAGCCGCAATACGGAGGAAGTGCGCTCTGCGGAATTCCTGTTCCGGGGTGAGAACAGTTGGAGCGGATTCCATCAGATGTCGGGAAAGGGCATAGGAGACGGCGGATACAACGGCAACAACAACAAGATACTGGAAAGCGGAATAGTGTTTCCCGACAGAGACGGAAACATAACTTTCACGATAATAAAGAAGAACATCAACGGTATGGTGCACGTCAACGCCATGAAGATAGAGGAGATTGACGGACTGGAAAGGCCCAACACAAACCTTCGTCTGGCGCAGCGCATCTACATAGACCTTGGCGAGACCGACAACAACTCGCGCGGACACCAGACCGTGGGAGCCGACAGGAACGGCAATTACTGGAACAATCTCACCTCGGGAAGGGCTTCGAGCAACCAGATACCAAAGGGAACGAAACTTAATCTCGTCAACTCCGACAACGCCGCAACGGGCATTACGGCAGAGACTCTGCAGATGATGGAGACTAACGGGGTGAACGCCGGAGGCGTGAACAACCCGACGGAGGAAAACCTCGGAGACCTTGCCATACAGACAGCGACCGAAGACTACGTGTGGGTGAACGACAACAACGAGCGTCAGATACGCTTTTCCGGACTGGACAAAAGCCGCTGTTACAAGCTGCACATATTCGGAAGCCGCATCGTGAACGAGACCACAGACCGCAACAGCATCTATACTGTAGACGGACAGAGCTCGTGGAGCACATGGCTCACCACTACAGGACGGTGCATAGGAGGCTTCGACACTCAGGGAAAAGCCATTCAGGGCAATGTGAGGAATGTCGCCGTGAGCGATTATATCTATCCGGACAAGGACGGAAATATTCTCTTCACGTTCAAGCGCGAGAGAGGAATGGCACACGTCAACATCATTAAGATAGAGGAGTATGAGGGTGGCGAACGCCCCGCAGACCCGCGAGAGTACAGGTCGATGACCATCACCGGCACAGCGTCTGAGGACGGCAAGGATGTGGCAATGCGCGAGCTGCGCCGTGACAACAGCCGTACTGGCATCTTCGAGGCATATCTGCGTATGCAGCCGGGTACATACAGCATCAGCGCGACCGCCACAGACGGAGAGCGGGTGACGCTCGGTGCGGCTGACACAGAAGGCGGTCTTGCCGAGGGCGGAGCCCCCATCGAGGTGACAGAGACACAGGTGGTGCGTGTGAGATATGACTCGCGCAAGAATGAGTACAGCGTAACGCCTCTCGTGCTCTATGTGAAGGGCAACATCGTCCCTGACGGTACGACGGTGGAGTATGCCGGCAACGGAGTGTGGCGTTCGGAGGTCGACATGAACGAAGGATATGTATTCCTCTTCTCCGACAAGTATTTCTATTTCGCATTCAACAACAGCGACGAGCTGGCTGTGAAGCGTCTGTCCGGCAGCCGCGACAAGGTGGCGATGGCATCTGAGGGATACAGCGTGGAGAACATACGTCTCAACCGTGGCACATACACCGTGTCGCTCGACATGAACAATTATGTATTCTCTCTCGACGCGCCGATAGACGAGTATAAGATTTCGGTGTTCGGCTCATCCGTAGCCAACGGACAGGGAGCCACCGACTTCCATGGCTACGCCTATCTTTACGGTAACCTGATGCGCACACGTTATCAGCGAAAGCAGAGCGACAATCCTTTCACCATATCGGGCGTGTCGATAGGAGGAAACAACACGCAGAACCTGCTCGACCGCTACGACGAACTCATACACGACTTCGGACGTTATGTCATCATAGGTCTGTCCATGGGAAATGAGGGCATTCACGAGGCTTCCGACAAACAGGCACTCATGCAGAAGTTCAGTGACAACATGCAGAAGATAATAAGAAAGGTGCGCGAAGACGGGAAGATACCGGTTGTGATGAACAACTATACGCGCGGAGACTACACCCTTGACGACTACAGGTACATCAAACGCATGAATCTCCTGATACACGAATGGAATGTGCCGTCCGTGAATACGCTCGGAGCTATAGACGACGGCACCGGCAAATGGGCGACGGGATATATGGCGGACAACGCGCATCCTACAACCAACGGTCACAACGAGTTCTTCTATGCCATGCCGCCGTCGCTGTTCGACGCTCTCGAGGACGGAAAGCCGCAGCCGGAACGCGACATGAGCGGCGGGGCAACGCTCTCGGGAGGTGACGTGATAGAGTTCCGTGGCGAGAACATCCTGCATCCGTTCACGGTGAGCATAAGGTTCAATGGCGGCGATGCCGGACGTCTGTTCACCGTGGAGAACTCTGCCGGAAGCGTCATAGGTCAGGTGGACATAACCGCTGACGGCACCGTGAGATACACGTCATATCAGGGCAATCAGATTGAAGGCAATGTGTCTGTGGACGACGGAGCATGGCACACAGTGACAGTGTCTCACTATTATGCGCAGAAACGTGTCATCCTCTATGTTGACGACAGTCTGGCGGGCGAGCTTGCCGAGCGTCTCACTCCTGGCAAGATGACCGTGGGCGACGCTTCGGGCAGCGCAAGCCGCACTCTGGGCGAACTGTTCTTCTGGCGGTCGGCGTTCAATCCGGAAGAGGTTGAGGCTCTTGTCAGCGGACGGATGCTCAAGTCGAGTCTTGAGATATACTCTCCGCTCAAAGAGCTTGAAGCCGGAGAGATAGCCAATCTGGCACAGAGTAACAATGCGGCTGTGTTTGTGAAGAACACTTCCTCGGGCATAGTCGGTGTGGAAGGGAGCGGTGACGGACAGCTCAGCGTCGGCACGTCAGACCACACCATAACCCTTTCTGCCTCCTCGCCTGTGGACGTGCGCGTGGTGACGGCGGACGGAAAAGAGGTCTTTTCGGGCAAGGTGGACGGAAGCACCAACGTTAGTGGACTTTCGTCCGGACTGTACGTGGTGAACGGAAGGAAGGTAGTGCTCCGCTGAGCGTGGAGGGACATACCGTCCGGTGAGCGTGCTCAGGACACTCACAAACTTATATGAACTAACCGGCTCAGATGCCTCCGGCAGACAGAATTGTTGCGGGAGGCATCTGTTTTTTTGTGCGGCATGTGCTGAAGGCATGTGTTCATATTGTCATACCGGTTATTCATATTTTCCGAAAATGCTTCCGGCATCGTGCCAATTATAATATTTTTCGAATTTAAATGTATTTTTTTGGCGTTTATTCTTGGAGCGTATCCATTATTTTCGTTTCTTTGTAGTGAATTGATTATTTGCGGATAGTATTTATTTACAAACCAAATTAAATTATTGGAAAGATGAAAAGATTATTTTTAATGGCAGCGGTCATTGCATCGGCAATATCGGTTTCTGCCCAGACGGTGACTGAAAGCAAGACATTCGACAACTTCTATATCGGCATAAACGGCGGTGTGGCGACTGCCACAACTGGACACGGATGGCTCAAGAACCTCCAGCCCAATGCAGGTCTCCGCATCGGACGCAACTTCACACCGGTATTCGGACTGGCTGCCGAGAGCAATGCCTACTTCAAGAACACCAACGGTACGACAACGGGTACGCTCGTAAACTATCTCAACACATCGTTGCTCGGAACGGTGAACCTCACAAACTGGTTCGGCGGATACAAGGGTGAACCGCGTCTGTTTGAGGTTTCCGCACTCTACGGATTCGGATGGGGACACCGCTTCGGACATCCTTCGTCAGCCTACAAGACTGACGTGCTCACATCGAAGGTGGCTCTCGACTTCGCCTTCAACTTCGGTTCTGACAAGCAGTGGCAGTTCTATCTTGAGCCGTCCATCAACTACGGGCTCAACGGTGCGGGCTATGATGGCGTGAAATACGATATCGACCGTTCGTTTGTACAGCTCAACGCTGGTATCGTATACAAGTTCAAGAACTCGAACGGAACGCATAACTTCAAGATTGCAGAGCTGCGCGACCAGTCTGAGATAGACGCTCTCAACGCCAAGGTGAACAGTCTTCGCGGTGAGCTGAGCGGCAAGGACTCTGAGCTGGAAGCAAAGAACCGTCAGATAGCTGACCTCGAGAAGGCTCTGCAGGACTGCAAGAACAGCAAGCAGCCTGTATATGTAAAGCCTGCGACAGCCACCAACCTGCAGCCGACAGTGCTCTTCCGTCAGGGCAAGAGTGTCATCGACCCGGCACAGTATGCGCCGATAGAGCTCATCGCCAACTACATGAAGAACCATCCGGACGCAAAGGTTGAGATCAAGGGATATGCTTCACCAGAAGGCTCGGCTGAGCTTAACCAGAAGCTGTCTGAGGCTCGTGCCGAGGCAGTAAAGAAGGCTCTCGTAAAGAAGTATAAGATTTCGGCTAACCGACTCTCCACAAAGGGTATGGGCGCTACCGACAAACTGTTTGAGCAGGTAGAGTTCAACCGCGTGGCAACATTCAACGACAACACCAAGGGTGAGTAATCGTTAATGTGTGTAACATCATTCCCCGGTGCCTCAGGCATCGGGGTTTTTTGTTTATGTGAGGCTGTGGAGTAGGGTGCTGCGGACAGAGTGGCGTCGCGCCGGATGTTGTCCGGCGGTGTGATTCGTGAGGATAACCATGCCGTTGTGCAGGTTCACGCATGTTGGGGCTGCGCTTTGCGTGAGGATGACGTGAGTATGTAAGACGCTTGCGACGGTCTGTCAGTTGCATAAATATGCAGTTGTGACTTGACTTTATTTTGACAAAACAAAATCGTGAAAGAGAATGCGGTGGGGCGGTTCGCCATGTGTCAGTAGGTGCGGAAAAGCCTTTTCCGCAGTCTGATAATGCCTGTGGAGGGTGATTACAGCCTGTCGGGATGTGTGGAAAAGCCTGTTTTGCGTTCCCGGAAAGGCTTTACGGTGGGGTGGGAAAGACCGTTCCGCCATACGGAAGAGCCTTTCCTGCGTGACGGAAGAGGCTCTTTCGCATGGCAATAAAGTGTGTCCTGCGGTGTCTGTCGTGCCAAATGACTGACGCTCAACGGTTTGGCTGAAGTGCCTGAGAATCGCTTATTTGCGCCCGGATGGCGTTTGGCTGGCAAATACACGGGTATCGTGGAGTTGGTGGTGTATAAATATTCATGCGGCGGTGGGGAATGTATAAATATACGGTCAGCCGAGGTTGCGATTCGGACATCAGTAAGATTGCGTGCAATACGGTTTTTTATGTGTGCTTTCAAGCGGGTTTATTCATTGCCGCCTCGTTTTGTTTATTTAGGTGTATTGTAAAAGTAGAGACGCAAAATCTTGCGTCTCACAAGGGAGTTTGTGCGATATGGCGGTGTGAATGTATTCCAATGAAAGTGTGTGCAAATAAAGTAGAGACGCAAAATCTTGCGTCTCACGAGTTAGCTTTGCGCGATATGGCAGTGCATATGTATGCCGATGAAAGTATGTACAAATAAAGTAGAGACGCAAAATCTTGCGTCTCCCGAGTTAGCTTTGCGCGATATGGCTGTGTGGATGTTTGCCAATGAAAGTGTGTACAAATAAAGTAGAGACGCAAGATTTTGCGTCTCCCGAGGGAATTTTGCGCTATATGGCGGTGCGGATGTGTGCCGGTGAAAATATGCTGTATCTGCTCGTGAGACGCAAGATTTTGCGTCTCTACTGGCTGGCGCGGCAGATGTGATGTCTTGTAGGGATGGCGGGAGCATGCCGCAGACTTTATTGTGTCTGCAAAACCTCCTGCAATCCGTTTATTTTCTTTAGACTCTTCATTATCTCTTTCACCTCACTGCGGTCGTGTACGCGCAGTTCTATGAGTCCGTCGAATATGCCGTCGTCGCTCGATATTGTGACTTTGTGGATGTTGATGTCCATTTTGTCTGATATGACATCAGCCACATCGTGCAGCATACCCTTACGGTCGATGCCCCGTATCTCTATTGTCGCGTCGAAGAACATCTGCTTGTGCATGTCCCATTTCGCGTCGAGTATCTTGTTTCCGAAGCTTGTCTTCAGCTTGTCGGCAACCTTACAGTCGCGTTTGTGTATCTCTATGCGGTTCTGGTTGTCGATATATCCCAGTATGTCGTCGCCCGGTATGGGGTGGCAGCATCCCGGATATATGAAGTTGTCGATGGTCTCTTCAGAGATGATGACCGGCTTTTTCTTGTTGAATCCTTTCTCAACGATGAGCAGAGCCTTCTTCTTTATGTCCTTGTTTGAGTTGCCGAGGAAAGGCACGAACTTACGCCATGTCTTGGCGTTTTCCTTTTTCTTGTCGTTGAGCGCGTCCAGTTCCTTGTTTCCGAGCGTTATTGTCTTCTTTCCGATGTTGAGGAACAGGTCGTCAGGCTTCTCAATGCCGTGGAGCGCGCACAGCTTGCTGACCACCGCCATATCCATCTCCCTGTCGTTGGTTTTAAGCCATTCTGTGAGTATCTGCTCGCCCTCTTTCTGCTTCTCTCTGTTGATGCGGCGCAGTGTCACCTGTATCTTGCCGCGCGCCTTTGCCGTAGACACGAAGTTGATCCACGACGGCTGGACGTGCTGCGACTTGGATGTGAGGATCTCTACCTGGTCTCCGCTCTGCAGCTTATGGCTCAGTGGGACGAGCTTGTGGTTCACTTTCGCCCCTATGCAGTGTGTGCCGAGGAATGTGTGTATGAGGAAAGCGAAGTCGAGCACGGTGCATCCGGCAGGCATGGTCTTTATCTCCCCTTTGGGCGTGAACACGAATATCTCGCTTGCGAAGAGGTTCAGTTTGATGGTGTCGAGGAAGTCCATGGCGTCCGGCTGCGGGTCGTCGAGTATCTCCTTTATGGTGCTCAGCCAGTTGTTCAGTTCGTTGTCGTCGTCCACATTGATGTCGCCCTCCTTGTATTTCCAGTGTGCGGCGAACCCCTGTTCGGCAACCTCGTCCATCTTGTCGCTCCTTATCTGCACCTCAATCCATTGTCCCTGCTTTGACATCAGCGTGACGTGCAGCGCCTGATAGCCGTTTGCCTTGGGATGGTTCACCCAGTCGCGCAGGCGGTCGGGGTGCGACTTGTATATCTGACTTATCGCGACATATATCCTGAAGCATTCGTTTATCTCTTCGGCGCGTGTCTTCGGGGTGTATATTATGCGTACGGCAAGAATGTCGTATATCTCCTCAAACGTGACGTGTTTGTTCTGCATCTTGTTCCATATGGAGTAAGGGCTCTTCACCCTTGCCTTTATCTGGTAGTTGATGCCCATCTTGTCGAGAGCCTCACGTATAGGAGTTGTGAACTGTTTGAACAGTGTGTCGCGTGAGGCTTGTGTCGATGCGAGCTTCTCTTCAATAGAGGCGTATTCCTCGGGATGCTCGTATTTGAAGCTCAAGTCCTCGAGTTCGGTCTTTATCTTGTTCAGTCCGAGCCTGTTGGCAAGCGGCGCGTAGATGTAGAGAGTCTCTCCGGCAATCTTGTACTGCTTGTTTGCCGGCTGGCTCTCAAGCGTCCTCATGTTGTGAAGGCGGTCGCATATTTTTATCAGGATGACCCTTATGTCGTTGCTCATCGTGAGCAGCAGCTTCTTGAAGTTCTCCGCCTGAGCCGACGCCTGTTCACCGAATATGCCGCCGGAAATCTTTGTCAGTCCGTCGACAATCTGTGCGATCTTGCTTCCGAAAATGTTCTCGATGTCCTCAACCGTGTAGTCGGTGTCCTCTACAACGTCGTGCAGGAGTGCCGAGCAGATGCTTGTAGAGCCGAGCCCCATCTCCTCGCATGCTATCTGCGCCACGGAGATGGGGTGGAGTATGTACGGTTCGCCCGACAGGCGGCGCACGCCCTTGTGTGCCTGTCGGGCGAAGTTGAACGCCTTTGTTATTATGTCAACCTTCTTGCGGTGACGTGTTGACAGATAGGTGTCGAGCAGATGCTGGAACGCATCGTCTATCATCTTAGCCTCGGAGGCTTCTTTCTGTTTGTCTTTAAGATTCAGGTCGTCCATAACTATGTTGTTTTAAGGTGAATGCCTGTGTATGGTTTATCTCACTCTGATTTTCTTTCCGGCGCGTATGTTTGTTCCTTTTATGTTGTTGAGTCGTTTAAGTTTGCTTACAGTAGTATTGTTGCGCTCGGCTATCTCAGACAAAGTGTCGCCCTTTCTTATGGTTACGGTCTTCGCTCTTGTGGTTCGTCTGCGTCTTGTGCTCTTCCTTCTTGTCGCGGCTACGGGTGCGGTCTTGTTTATCTCTACCTCCGTACGCTTGCTCAGCAGTTGCTCAGCATTGTGTGCGTAGATGCGTTCCTCGTTGTCTATGAAACTGCTTACGAGTGTGGCAGGGAGCCTTATCGCCGATGCCTGACTGTTGCCGTTGACAATGTCGCGTCGGTATTGCGGGTTGAGCTCCTTTATCTGGCTGACGTCCATGTTGAGCACGCTTGCAATCTGTTCGAAGTGCACGTCGCGGTTCACCACCACCGTGTCGGTCTTCACGGGCAGGTCCGCGCGCATCGGACAAATGTTGTGGTCGCAGTAGTAAGTCATGATATAGTTTGCCGCGATGAACGCCGGGACATATCCTCTTGTCTCTTTCGGCAGGTAAGGATAAATCTGCCAGTAGTCGGTCTCGCCTTTCGAGCGATGCATTGCCTTCGTTATGTTGTCCGGACCGCAGTTGTATGCGGCTATCACGAGGTTCCAGTCGCCGAATATCTTGTACAGGTCCTTCAGGTAGTGTGCCGCTGCGTAGGACGATTTTATGGGGTCGCGCCTTTCGTCAACGAGTGAGTTTATCTGCAGACCGTAACGTTTTCCGGTTGTAATCATGAACTGCCACAGACCTGTTGCGCCCACGCGCGACACGGCGTTGGGATTGAGCGCCGACTCCACCACAGGCAGATATTTCAGTTCGAGCGGCAGTCCGTAAGCCTCGAGTGCCTCCTCGAATATGGGCATATAGAAATTCTGTATTCCCAGCATCATGCTTACCGAATGGCGCAGCTTGATGCTGTAGCGGTCTATCATCTGCTGCACGGCGTCGTTGTAAGGCATTTCTATGATTGTGGGCATCTTGCTCAGTCTCTCCTTATATACTTCCTTGTCGTATACGGGATTGATGTCGGGCATGTTGCATGTGGTGTCCGGCTTCAGATAAGTCTTGATGTGATATTCGCTCAGTAGGCTGTCGAATTCGCATGTCATGCCTCCCGGCAGCTCGATGGTTTCTTTTTCTCCTTTTTCGTTCGTTACGGTTATCTCCGTATCGTCATTCACTGATTGCGCGTTGGCAGGATTGCAGTATCCTATAACGATTGCGGCTATCAATAAGTTTATTCTTTTCATCAATGTCTGTCTTAATTTTTCTGAATGGTTATGTGATGATTTCGTAACAGTGGAATGACTGTCTGTCAGAAGTTCAGACTACAGCTCACTCCGATGGAATTTGATTTCAGCGATATCCTGTTATCGTTGTAGTTGTTCATAATGGTCGGTTCGACGCTCAGACTGAGATTCTTTGATATGTCGAATTCTGACAGGGAGGCGTCCACATAGGCGTCGATGACAGAAAGGGCGTATACGCCCACGAGCACGAAAAAGCTCATGTCGCGCCATCGGCGGTAGCGGTCTTTACGGCTTTTGAACAGCTTTTTGTAGCGTTCGATGTTCGTATCGTCTATCTTGTTGCCCAGATGCAGGAACTGGTTGTAGCTCTGCGTGTTCGGGTCATCGTCCATAATGTCAAGATAAGCCTGCGAGTAGTCGCGGTACATCTGGTTGTTCCACTGCATCGCGTATATGCATCCTACGAACCCGCCGTATACAATCGGTATCTTCCAATACTTTCGGTTGTATATCTGTCCTGCCCCCGGCAGAACCAGAGCCAGCCACAGCGCGCGCTTGGGATTGGGACGCCATGTTGCCCAGTCGCGCCTGGCTTTCTTCGCCACCGAGTCGGTTGACGCCACGAGTCTCAGACTGTCCTCGTGCGAGAGTATGCTTTCTGCGCTTATTACGCTGTCGTTCCGGCTTGTCTCGTGCCATGTGGCGGACGTTGCGACGGTGACAGTGTCCGTCCTGCATGCCGTGGCTTGTACGGCGGCAGGCATGCATGCGATGACGCATACCCGCAATATGTCGGATAAATGAAATCTCACTTCTATTGCTCTTTCATTTTATCGAATATGTTCATGATGCGTTCCAGTTCCTCCTCATTGGCGAAAGGAATGGTTATCTTGCCTTTGCCTTTGGGCGAACAACTCATCTGAACCTTTGTGTGAAGGAAGTCGGAGAGTCGGCTTCTAAGCATGTTGAACTCCTCTGGGAGCTTTGCCTTTGCCGCTATTTTCTTCTTTCCGCTTTCTATGTCCTCACCGTTCTTCAGCTGTTGTGCCAGTTCCTCCACCTTTCTTACGGAGTATCCGTGTTTCTGAACCTCGTTGAACAGCTTTATCTGGAGCGACGGACTGTCCACGGCAAGCAACGCCCTGGCATGCCCCATGTCTATTTCCTTCTTCTGGAGAGCCATCTGCACCTGTGCCGGCAGGCGGAGGAGGCGCAGATAGTTGGTTATTGCCGTGCGGCTCTTTCCTACACGTTCAGACACTTTCTCCTGTGTCATGCCGTCCGCTTCAAGCAGGTGCTCGTACGCAAGAGCTATCTCTATGGCGTTGAGGTCTTCTCGCTGGATGTTCTCCACAAGCGCCATCTCCATCACGTTCTCATCCTTTATGGTGCGGATGTATGCTGGTATCGCCTCCAGACCTGCCAGTTGTGACGCGCGCCACCGCCTTTCTCCAGCGATGATCTGGAAACGGTGCTCGTCTGTCTGCCTCAGTGTGATGGGCTGTATGATGCCTATCTCGCGTATGCTGTTGGCAAGTTCCTGCAGTGCCTCGCTGTCAAATTCCCTTCGCGGCTGGTTCGGATTCGGCTCAATCTGGTCTAACGGAATCTCGTTTATGGTAGATGTGCCTTGCGTGCGCACGCCGTTTGTGTCGATGAGCGCGTCGAGTCCTTTTCCTCTTTCTATATCGTCGAGTCCTCGTCCGAGAACGTTTTTGCTGAATTTCTTGTGTACTGCCATGGGGCGTTCTTATTATGTGGGTTGTCTGTTGTGCTGTTGCGGAAGGACGTCACGGCAGCATGCATGTCTTGTCATGATACGTCTTATGCATTCACCGTGTGCCTTCTCTATGAAAAAAAACTCTTGTCTGCCTGACTCTTTATCTGTTCTTGTTTATTATTTCCTTTGCAAGCGCAAGATGGTTCTTGCTTCCTGTCGAGTCAGCGTCATACAGAATTACCGGCAGTCCGTGGCTCGGGCTTTCGCTCAACTTGACGTTCCGCTGTATGACTGTTTTGAAAACAAGTTCCTGGAAATGGCGTTTCACCTCGTCATAAATCTGGTTTGCGAGTCTGAGACGGCTGTCATACATTGTCAGCAGAAATCCTTCTATTTCCAGCTTCTGGTTCAGTTTGCTCTTTATTATCTTTATGGTGTTAAGCAGTTTGCTGATGCCTTCGAGCGCGAAGTACTCGCACTGCACGGGGATAATCACCGAGTCGGCTGCCGTGAGCGCGTTTACCGTGATGAGTCCGAGCGACGGGCTGCAGTCGATAAGGATGTAGTCGTATTCGTCGCGGATGGAGTCGAGCAGCCGTTTAATCATTTTCTCTCTGTCGTTGAGGTTGAGCATTTCTATCTCTGCGCCCACAAGGTCGATGTGGCTCGGTATTATGTCGAGACCGTTTATGTCTGTTGTGTAGATGGCATCGCGCACGTCAGCGTGGTCTATTATACATTCATAGAGCGAGCAGTCCACTTCCTTGAGGTCGACACCGAGTCCGCTCGATGCGTTTGCTTGCGGATCGGCGTCAACAACGAGTACTGACTTCTCCAGCGTAGCAAGCGATGCAGCCAGGTTTATGGTTGTCGTCGTTTTGCCTACACCGCCTTTCTGATTAGCTAATGCAATAATTTTTCCCATCTCTGTCCTATGCTTAGTTAGTCGCACGAATGCCTTGCACGTAGCAGAATGTTGCTTCATGACGTGGTGATGCATCCGGTTAAAACTATTGGCAAAGATACATATTTTATGTGAGAAACCTATATTTTAAACCTTTTTTCGTATTTTTGCATGCAAATTAAATGTAAATTTATGAATGAAAAAAGGCCTTTGATACTCATTTCAAACGATGACGGATATCATGCACGGGGCATAAACTGTCTTATGGATATGCTTTCTGATATGGCAGACCTGCTTGTGTGTGCTCCGGAGTCGGCTCGTTCGGGTTTCTCGTGTGCTTTTTCTGCCACCACACCGCTACGTCTGAAGCTGCGCAGACGCAGGGAAGGCGTTGACGTGTGGTCGTGTAACGGCACTCCGGTTGATTGTGTGAAACTTGCCCTCGACAGCTTATGCGACGGCAGAAAGCCCGATATGGTGATCGGAGGAATAAACCATGGAGACAACGCAAGCGTAAATACGCATTACAGCGGTACGATGGGTGTGGCTACGGAAGGGTGCATGAAATACATCCCGTCGGTGGCTTTCTCGCTGTGCGACCATCGGGATGACGCCGATTTCGAGCCGTTGCGCCCGCTTGTGAGAAGCATCACGGCGAGGGTGTTGCGTGACGGTCTGCCTACAGGAGTGTGCCTGAACGTCAACTTCCCGCTCGTAGACAAGTTCCGTGGAGTGAGAGTATGCCGCATGGCAAAAGGCACATGGGGCAACGAATGTGTACGCATGAGACATCCGCACGGCTACGACTATTTCTGGATGACGGGCGAGTACACCAACGACGAGCCCGAAGCCGAGGACACGGACAACTGGGCTCTGACTCACGGATATGTGGCAATAACACCTACAACGATAGATGTCACCGCATATGATATGATAGGGAAGATGAAGGACTGGACTTTCTGAACATACGGACAGTGATGAAATATTATCTTATAGTGGGCGAGGCGAGCGGCGACCTGCACGCATCACGACTTATGAGAGCACTGAGGGAGAAGGACACTCATGCCGAGTTCCGCTTCTTCGGAGGCGATCTGATGTCGGCGGTAGGCGGAACTCGCGTGAAGCATTATAGTGAGCTGGCATACATGGGCTTTGTTCCGGTAATCACGCATCTGCACGTCATCATGCGCAACATGTCGCTCTGCAAGCGCGACATAGTGGAGTGGAGCCCTGATGTCGTGATTCTTGTGGACTATCCGGGCTTCAACCTCAGCATAGCGCGGTATGTGCACGCTTCCACGGACATACCTGTCTTTTATTACATATCGCCAAAGATATGGGCGTGGAAGGAGTGGCGGATAAAAGATATAAAGCGTGATGTGGACGAACTGTTCTCGATTCTGCCGTTCGAGATTCCTTTTTTCGAAGACAAACACGGCTATCCCATACACTATGTGGGTAATCCCACGGCTGGAGAAGTGGGCGCGTTTCTCGACGGATACAAGGAGACGAAGGCGGATTTCTGCCGTCGTGTCGGACTGGACAGCTCAAAGCCGGTTGTGGCTCTGCTGCCCGGAAGCCGCCGGCAGGAGATAAAGGACAATCTGCCGTCTATGCTTCAGGCTCTCGCGCAGTTCCCCGACTGCCAGCCGGTGCTGGCATGCTCGCCCGGCATACCGTCTTCCTATTATGACACTTTCGCGGCGGGCGGGACACTGCATAGTGTTCGCGACGAGACCTACGCCCTGCTTGCCAATGCCGACGCGGCTGTGGTCACGAGCGGAACGGCAACGCTTGAAACGGCTCTTTTCGGCGTTCCGCAGGTCGTGTGCTACAAGACACCGCTGCCGCAGCTCATTTCATGGCTCCGCAGAAAGCTCATTCATGTGAGATACATATCGCTTGTCAATCTCATAGCCGATGCGGATGTCGTGCCGGAACTTGTAGCCGACACGTTCAGCACCGGTAACATTGCGTGCGAGCTGTCGCTCGTTCTTCCCGGCGGCGAGGGGCGTCAGCGTATGCTTGACGGCTATGCCGAGGTTAGAAGGCGTCTCGGCAGCGACGACGCATCGCAGAACGCGGCGGCGGAGATGTACCGTCTGCTCACGTCAGACAGGCGATGTCGCAGAGGGTGACAAGGATAAACGGACAGGCGGTGCCATGGAGACTTCTCTTCACATGGCACCGCCTGTCGTTTCACTGGCTCCCGTTTATTTCGCGAAAGCGTGTCTATAGCCCTTTATCTTGTTCCATGCCCCGCGCGTGAAGTCAGGCACTGCCACCGGCGCGCTGCCGTTCTCGATAGACAGCCTGGTGAGATCCGCCATGCAGCACCATTCCGCAAGGTCGTAGACATCCATGTCGAGAGGCAGTCCGTTGTGCAGACAGTAAACCAGACGGTAGTCCATTATGAAGTCCATACCGCCGTGTCCGCCCACCTTTCTTGCCGTTTCCTCAAGCTCCTGGTGTATCGGATGCTTGTATTTCTTCATCAGCATGTCCTTCACCTCCTGCGATACAGCCGAGTGCATGTCAAGCTTCTCGTGGTCGGGAATGCCTGTCGCAGCCGACTTCTCGGGACGCAGGCAGTACTGTTCCACCGGATATTTGTTTGCAAAACCCTCTGTTCCGGTGAGCTGGTACATACGGCTGTACGGACGGGGATTCATCACGTCGTGCTGTATGTGTATTGTCTTGCCGTTCTCTGTGCGTATGAACGTCATTGTGTGGTCACCGTTCCGGAAGTCGGAACCGTCCTCGTTCTGCAGCTTTCTCACCAGTTTCGGACCGCTGACAGCCTTAGTGTCCATAGCCACGAGTGTCTTCATGCGGTCTCCGCGGTGTATGTCGAGCAGCTGGCATGCCGGTCCCAGTCCGTGTGTGGCATACACATCGCCTCTGTGTTTGCGGTTGTAGTCAAGGCGCCAGTTGTTCCAATAGTACGGCCAGAAGTCCTCGAGATTGTGTATGTATGACCCTTCCACATGCAGAATCTCGCCGAACACGCCGTGCTGCGCCATGTTGAGAGTGGTCAGTTCGAAGAAATCGTACACGCAGTTCTCCAATTGTATGCAGTGCTTACGGGTGCGTTCGGATGTGTTTATGAGCTTCCATATCTCCTCGATGGTCATCGCCGCCGGCACCTCTATTGCCGCGTGCTTGCCGTGTTCCATGGCGTAGACACCCATTTGGGCATGATGTTTCCAGTCGGTAGCGATGTAGATGAGGTCTATGTCGTCGCGTTCGCACATCTTCTTCCATGCGTCCTCGCTGCCGTAATATATGTCAGGAGCGGGTCTGCCAGCCTTGGTCACGATGTCGCGGGCGTTCTCCGCCCGCTCCTTCACTATGTCGCAGAGAGCCACAATCTTTGTTCCAGGGATGTGTGTCCATCGTTCCACCGCCCCCGGTCCGCGCATTCCGAGTCCGATGAATCCCACTCTTACCGTGTCAAGCGGCGGTGCGGTGAGCCCCACCACGTCTGTCTGTCCGGCAGGACGTTCGGGTACGGTGACCTGAATGGGTGAATAACTTGCCACGCTTTTCGGCGCGCAGTTCCATAACAGCAGCGTCGCGGCAGCGTAAAAAAGAAAAAAAAGCAGATTCTTTTTCATAATAGAGTAATAAGGTTGAGTTATTATATTCCGGCATATACCGGTCTTTTCGGTTTAAGGTCTGACGCGGATGCGGTGTGCTCCGCATCAGACATATTGCCGTATCAGAACAAAGTGAGTGTGTAGAGATATACCACGGCTGCGGGAATAGCCATGAGCGACGAGTCAAAACGGTCGAGCATGCCCCCGTGCCCGGGCAGTATGTTCCCGCTGTCCTTTATGCCCATGGTGCGTTTGAAGAGCGACTCCACAAGGTCGCCCCATGTTCCGAACAGCACCACGACAAGTCCCATGCCTATCCATTCTGAAACGGACATTACAGCCCCGAGCGTCTGTCCGTCGGCATTATGGTTTTCCACGTATCCTATAACCGCAGCCACTGCCAGCACGAGCAGTCCTCCGCCGACGCTTCCCTCCCATGTCTTGCCTGGGCTTATTCTCGGGAACAGCTTGTGCCTGCCGAAGAGCGAGCCGAAGCAATAGGCTCCGGTGTCGTTCGCCCAGAGAAAGACGAATATGCTGAGCGGTATCAGGTAGCCGTACACCACCTGTCCGCCGTAATCCCTGAATGCCAGTATGTTTATGGTGGACAGCGGCAGAGCCACATACATTTGTGAGAGCATGGTGTATGCCCAGTTGTTTATGGCGTTCTTGCTTTCTGTATACAGCTCGCTTATGAAAAGGTAGATGACGCTCAGCAGATAGGGTATGAACACTGCGGAGGGCGTTATGCCGCTGCAGAATCCGGCGACGGCAAAAAAGAGGTAGACTCCCGCTGCGGTGGAGATGAACCTGTTCACCGTCACACCGTCTATCCTGTTCACCAGCCCGGTGTACTCCCAGACGGTCAGTCCGGTGACAAGTGCGAAAACAGCTATCATTCCTTCGGGACACATAAAGCATGTCACGATAATCGCTACAAACAGCACGCCCGTAATCGAACGTGTGATAAGGTTTTTCATTTTCTCACTCATGGGCTGTCTTTTTTCTATGTTTGTCAGTCTTGTTTTCCTTCTCCGTCGCCGCTGTCTGCGGGCTGTGCCGTTACGGCTTTGCCATCATTCTTCCGCTCCAGCGACTTCTCGTGCTCCGCCTGTGCCTCTTTCACAATGTCGGGCATGTCCTCCAGCTTCGGTGTGTCGTCCTCCATTATCTCTTCCGATCGGCTTATCCACGGGCGTTTGCCGAATATTCTCTCCACGTCCTCGGCGAATATCACCTCCCGTTTGAGCAGCAGTTCAGCCAGCTCACGGTGTCCTTCCTTATGCTTTGTGAGCAGTTCCTTGGCACGGGCATACTGGTCGTTTATCATCTTCAGCACCTCGTCGTCTATTATCTTAGCCGTTGTCTCGGAGTAAGGACGCTGGAACTGGTACTCCTGATTGTTGTAATAGCATATGTTGGGGAGCTTGTCGCTCATTCCTGCATACGCCACCATGCCGTAGGCACTCTTTGTGGCGCGCTCCAGATCGTTCATCGCTCCTGTCGATATCTGCCCGTTGCACAGTTCCTCAGCGGCACGTCCGCCGAGCAGGGCGCACATCTCGTCGAGCATCTGCTCCTTTGTCGTTATCTGGCGTTCCTCCGGCAGATACCATGCGGCGCCGAGAGCGCGTCCTCTCGGTACGATGCTCACCTTGACAAGCGGGTTCGCATATTCGCAGAACCACGACACTGTGGCGTGTCCCGCCTCATGTAGCGCGATGGTGCGTTTCTCGTCGTAGGTCATCACCTTGGTCTTCTTCTCCAGTCCGCCTATAATTCTGTCCACGGCGTCGAGGAAGTCCTGCTTGCCCACAGACTTCTTGTTGTGGCGCGCCGCTATGAGAGCCGCCTCGTTGCACACGTTTGCTATGTCGGCTCCGGAGAATCCCGGAGTCTGCCGCGACAGGAAGTCTATGTCCACAGTGTCGTCGGTCTTCACCGGTCTGAGGTGCACCTGGAATATCTCCTTACGCTCGTTGAGGTCGGGCAGGTCCACGTTTATCTGCCTGTCGAAGCGTCCGGCTCTGAGCAATGCCTTGTCGAGCATGTCGGCGCGGTTGGTCGCCGCCAGTATGATTACGCCGCTGTTGGTACCGAAACCGTCCATTTCTATGAGCAGCGCGTTGAGTGTGTTCTCCCTCTCGTCGTTGCCTCCCATGGCGGGGTTCTTGCTTCTTGCGCGTCCCACGGCGTCTATCTCGTCTATGAAGATGATGCACGGAGCCTTCTCCTTCGCCTGTCTGAAGAGGTCGCGCACGCGGCTTGCTCCCACTCCCACGAACATCTCCACGAAGTCAGAGCCGCTCATCGAGAAGAACGGCACGCCCGCCTCACCTGCGACAGCCTTTGCCAGCAGGGTCTTTCCTGTTCCCGGAGGACCCACGAGCAGCGCGCCCTTAGGAATCTTTCCTCCCAAATCGGTGTATTTCTGGGGTTCTTTCAGAAACTCGACAATCTCCTGCACCTCCTGCTTGGCAGCCGCTTGTCCGGCTACATCCTTGAACGTTATGCCCAGGTCGTTGCCTTTCTCGTACATGCGCGCCTTGCTCTTGCCCACGCTGAACACGCCTCCGCCCGCGTTGCCTCCGCCCATGCGCCGCATGAGCAGTATCCACAGCGCGATGCCGAGGATGAATGGCGAGAGGTTTATGAGCAGGTTCATGAACGAGTTTCCTTTCTCGTTCTCATAGCTGAAGTCAGCTATCTTCCCTGCCTTCTGCATTTCGGTGAGATATTTCTCAAGCTCGTCCACGGAGCCGAACTCCACGTTCACCGCCGGCTCAGGTCCCACCTGCTTCGCGCTCTTGCCGAATACGTCGCGTATGTTCTTGGCGTTCACATACATGGTAAGCATGTTGCGGTCCTTGTTCACCACCACGCTCTTGGCATAGCCTTTCTCCACATACTCCTTGAACTTTGTGTATGTGGCTTCCTGTTTTGCCGAGCTTCCCACGGCGAGGGCGTCTCCTCCGCCAGTGATGAAGAGTATGCCGAGTGATATAAGTATGACCGTGTATATCCAGTTCATGTTGAACTTGGGCATTTTCGGCTGGTTATTGTCGTTCTGACGTTTCTTCTCGTTGTTGTCCATATTTATGTGAAACTACATTGTTCCGGTCTGTTATATATATAATAATGTGATGCTTGCATGCTCCGACGGTATCATTCAACGTCGGGCAGACGTGTCATCGGAGCGTCTTCCCACAGGTTTTCAAGGTTGTAGAACTCACGCGCCTCCGGCATGAACACGTGTACCATGGCGTCGATGTAGTCCATTGCCACCCACTGGCTGTTGCCCAGACCGTTCACGTTGACGGGTTTCTCGCCCGTTTCCGTCCTCACTGTCTCCTCCACCGAGTCTGTTATAGCCTCCACCTGCGACGGTGAGCCCCCCTGGCATATCACGAAATAGTTTGTTATTGCTCCGTCGATGCCTCTGAGGTCTACAATGGTTATGTTCTGTCCTTTCTTTTCCTGAATTCCTTTTGTTATTGAGTCTACCAGTCTGTTTGTTGTTTCCATTTATGCGAATTTTGTTGTTCCCGGTCCGGACCGGTGTCTCCGCTTCTGTGCGTCAACGGCTTCCGGATTGCGGATTTTTCGTTTCTGTTGTGTGATGATGTCTTTAGTAAATGATGCACAAAGTTACATCTAATAATCTGAAAAACGAGATAATACTGCCGTTTATTTGTTTTTTTTAGAAAAAAGTTGCTGAAAATGTTTGTGATTAAAAAAAAATGTGTACCTTTGCAGTGCAATTCAGAAATGAAGAAGCAAACATATTGGGATATGGTGTAATGGTAACACTACAGATTCTGGTCCTGTCATTCTTGGTTCGAGTCCGAGTATCCCAACTCAGTTCCGGATGTATCGAGGCGATGCATCCGGTTTTTTTATGCCCTGAAAGTCTGTCGGGGCGCGCCCGTACAGCTGAGACCGGAGCGGTGGAGGCATGGTGGCGGTGCGCTGACGGGCGGTTGTATTAACCCCGGACCGGTCATCATACTTCCATTTTTATTTCTTGCTGTTGTCAGCCGGATTGTATTCAGCTTTATCGAAGATGTGGCGGTCTGCACCGGGAAAAAGCTGAACGCAAGATGACGGCAGCAGTGCTGAAGGAGTGGCTGGCCAAAGTAGAGACGCAAGATTTTGCGTCTCACAAGGAGGTAAGCCCAATTAAACATCGCAATGAGATGATGGACTAAAAGCGGCATGGTTGGACGTGAGACGCAAGATTTTGCGTCTCTACAGGCTGGCGCCATCAAACATATGCACATGAAAAGCACCAAGGTTGACGCATCCTGCCAAAGTAGAGACGCAAAATCTTGCGTCTCACAAGGAGGTAAGCCCGATTAAACAGCGCAATGAGATGATGGACTAAAAGCGGCATGGTTGGACGTGAGACGCAAAATTTTGCGTCTCTACAGGCTGACGCCATCAAACTGATGCGCATAGGGCACTATTCGGTTTATCTGAATGATGTTTGCCGGTGGATTCTTATTTATGTCATAAAACGCATAAATATACATTTTCATAGTAAAAAAACACGACAAAACAAATCTGTGAAATAGAAACGGCGTTGCGTGGAAAATTCCTTCGCGGCACGCGGAAAAGCCTTTTCCGCATCCGTTTCAGCCACTCTGACGTGCCGTCGGCAGCTGTCCGTGGTGCGGAAAAGGCTCTTTCGCGCTGCCGCACGGCCTTTTCTGTGGGGCGGAAGAGACCGTTTGAAGGTGCGGAAGAGGCTTTTCCGTAATGCGGAACGTACCGTTTCGCATTGCCGTGATATTACCGTCATGGCGCGTTTTTGTGCAATGGATTGATTGTCAGTGATATATCAAAAGGGCACAATACCTGCGTATTTGCACCGGAATGTGCGTTCGTGCGCAAATACGCGGCTCTCGTGGAGTTGGCGTGCGTGTTTATGCGTTTTGCAGCCCATGCTTATGCATATTTATGCAGACACTTGTCTGACTTGCTCGGAGAGCGTTGTGGCGTGTTCCGACGGATGGCGCGGCGCGCGGAAAGTGGCGTGGCATGCAGTCGCAGGAGTGACCGCGATTGTGTCTGCGCGGCAGGATGGGGCATAAACGAAAAAACGGGCAGCCGGCTGTTGCCGGTTCCCCGCCTTTCTATATAAAATGTTCAATAATCTCTTCTTAAAGAAGAAGACATCAGATTGATGTTATTTCTGTAAATCAATCTTATGTCCTAAGCTTACTGCCTTGGCAATGATTACTGCCACGATGGCAAATGTGATAAATGTTACCATAGTCTTTTTACCTTTCTTTTAATTTTAATTTGTTATCCTTTTTGTCTTTTCGACGCTGCAAAGGTAATACGAATTATGTACCGGACAATGGCTTTCCCTTTAAAACTCCATGAAAGCGGGGTTTTATTGACGTACGTCAAAGAAACCCGTCTGAATGTTACGAAAATATGACATTATGTCAATTATTTGTCCGATATTGTGACATTTTGTTCTTATGCGTGACTTTTTGTCATGCCCCGCATGCTTTCTGCTGCTGTCTTTCTGGCTTGTCACGGGCATCATGCAGGCGGTGTGGAGGTGGCTTCGGGAGCGTTTTGCCGTGAAGCTAAAAAATGTTTATTCGTAGTATATAATTACATTATACGATGGTTTTTTCGTACATTTGCATTATGTATATCAATAATAAAGAACACTGACATAAACATTGGAACGCAGAAAAACATTCAACGATATAATGAAGGTCCTGTTCTCGCTCTTGCTTGGCGGACTGATACTCTACTGGATGTATCGTGACTTCGACTTCAAGAATGTCGGCAGGGTGCTCGTTCACGAAATGGATTGGACCTGGATGCTGCTGTCCTTTCCCTTCGGTGTGCTTGCCCAGATGTTGCGCGGATGGCGTTGGCAGATGAGCCTTGAGCCTATCGGGGAGCATGCGAGGGCGTCGGTAAGCGTCAACTCCATTTTCCTCTCTTATGCCGTGAGCCTTGTGGTGCCGCGCGTGGGAGAGTTCGCACGGTGCGGAGTGCTCAAACGCTACGACGGTGTGTCGTTCACGAAGGCTCTGGGCACTGTGGTCACCGAGCGCATCATCGACTCGCTGCTCTTGCTCGCCATAACGCTTGTCACGCTGTTTTTCCAGTTGCGCGTGTTCGACAGCTTTTTCAGACGCACCGGGACCAACATCGAGACGCTCTTCTCACGGTTCTCCACGGCGGGCTACATCGTCACTGCCGTGTGCGCCGTTGCCGCTGTGGTGCTGCTGTGGGTGCTTCTGCGCAGGTTCTCCATATATAATAAGGTGAAGTGTACCATAAGCGGCATAATGCAGGGCGTGTTCTCCCTGCGCGGAGTGAGTAACATGCCGCTCTACGCTCTGTTCACCCTGGGCATATGGGTGAGCTATTTCCTGCACTACTATCTCACGTTCTTCTGCTTCGAGGCGACCTCCTCGCTGGGCATGGCGTGCGCCCTCGTGACGTTCATCGTGGGAAGCATAGCCGTCATCGTGCCCACACCCAACGGAGCCGGACCGTGGCATTTCGCCGTGAAGACAATGCTCATACTCTACGGGGTGGGTGAGACCGACGCGCTTTACTTCGTCCTTATAGTACACTCGGTGCAGACGCTGCTCGTCGTGCTGCTGGGTGTGTGGGCGTGGATTGCGCTGTCTTTCACATCAAAGAAGACCAATGCAGTGGCATGCGCCGCATGACACAATAACCAACATAACCGTTTAAACACAACAAAAAAGCTATGACAGAAATCAAAAACCTGAAACCTGAGTGTGTGTGGAGAAACTTCCACGCGCTTACGCAAGTACCGCGTCCGTCAGGACATCGTGATAAAATACAGCAGTTCCTGCTCGACTTCGCCGCCAAAGCAGGCGTTGAGGCATTCAAGGATGAGGCAGGCAACATCGTGATGCGCAAGCCCGCCACTCCCGGAATGGAGAACCGCAAGGGCGTGATAATGCAGGCACACATGGACATGGTGCCGCAGAAGAGTAAGGACAGTGCGCATAACTTCGAGACAGATCCCATTGAGACGTGGATAGACGGGGAATGGGTGAAGGCTAAAGGAACAACGCTCGGCGCCGACAACGGTATGGGTGTGGCTGCCATATTGGCTGTGATGGAGGACAAGACACTTGTGCACGGTCCGGTGGAAGGACTCATAACGGCAGACGAGGAGACCGGCATGTTCGGCGCCAACGACCTGCCCGAAGGAGAACTGCACGGTGACATTCTGCTCAATCTCGACTCTGAGAGCTGGGGACACTTCTGCATCGGAAGCGCGGGAGGTGTGGACGTGACTGCCACACTGGAGTATAAGGAGGTGCCTGCCGACAGTTCCGACGCCGCAGTGCGTGTGGTGCTGAAGGGTCTGAAGGGCGGACACTCCGGACTGGAGATTCATCTCGGACGCGCCAATGCCAACAAACTGATGGTGCGTCTTGTGCGCGACGCGGTGGCAGAGCTTGACGCACGCCTCGCCACATGGCACGGCGGAAACATGCGCAACGCCATCCCGTTTGAGTGCGAGACGGTGCTGACACTGCCGAAGGAGAATGTTGACGAACTGAAGGCTATGGCGGAGGAATACCGCGAGCTGTTCAACAGCGAGTTTGCGGGCATTGAGAACGACATACAGCTGTTCGTGGAGGATGTTGACACACCTGCTACTGAGGTGCCGGAGGATATCCAGGACAATCTCATCGACGCCATCTACGGATGCCACAACGGCGTGATGCGTATGATTCCGTCGTTCCCCACTGTGGTGGAGACGTCGTCCAACCTCGCCATAATAGAGATAGGCGGAGGCAAGGCGGGCATAAAGATTCTGGCGCGCGGCTCACGCGAGAGCTATAAGGAGTACATCGTCACCACGCTGCAGAGCACGTTCAACATGGCTGGAATGCGCGTGGAGACATCCGGTGACTACTGCGGATGGGATCCGAACACGCAGAGTGAGATACTCCACCTCATCACGACTGAGTATAAGGAACTCTTCGGTGAGGAGGCACACGTCGTTGTCGACCATGCCGGACTGGAGTGCTCCATCATTCTGGGCAAGTATCCGCACCTCGATGTCGTGTCGTTCGGACCGACAATCCGTTCGCCGCACACAACGGGTGAGCGTTGTCTCATATCCACGATAGAGCCGTTCTGGACTCTGCTCACAAAGACTCTGGAGAACATTCCTGTGAAATAAACGCTGTCAGCCACAGACCGTGACGCCCGAACCGCGCCATCGCCTGTGGCTGACTTTTTTATTCCAAATCCCTTTCCCGCCCTTCTTTCCAATCGCGTCAGCCAGTAGAGACGCAAAATCTTGCGTCTCCCGAGCAATGATATGCTTGTGTTCATCATGTTTTATTGCGCTGTCTGATTGCGCTTAGCTCCTTGTGAGACGCAAGATTTTGCGTCTCTACTTTGGCAGGATGCGATATTGTTGGTGCTTTCCTTATGAGTCATTATAATGGCGTGAGCAGGTAGAGACGCAATATTTTGCGTCTCACAAGCAATGATGTACCTGTTTATATCATGTTTTATTGCGCTTAGCTTCTTGTGAGACGCAAGATTTTGCGTCTCTACTTTGGCAGGATGCGTTATTCTTTGGGTTTTTACTATGTCTCTGCTTTGGGGTGCGGGCGGTAATGTATGTGGGTATGAATGGCTATGGAATGGGCATGTCATGATGCTTGGACATTACTTCCGCAGCGGTTGCCTGCGCTCTTGTGACATGCTGTGTGGCTGATGGTATAGCACGGTGGAGGCAATGCATAAATATGCATGGATGCGGAACGGTTTATGCAATCCTATATATGGTAACTCGAAATAGGGCGTGTTTTTACGCGCGACAGTGACTCTGGATTCAAATACGCTATTTTTGCGCACTTTATTTAATGTGCTGTGTTACAGTTGTTTATGTTGTTTGGTATATCAGAATGACCTCATCCGTGTTGCGGAACATACCGTTTGATGTTGCCGGAAAGGCTTTCCGGTATGTCGGGAAAGCCTTTCCCGAGCACTGATAATGCCTGTTTGGCGATGCCGGAAACACTGTCCGGTATGTCGGGAGTGTGCTTGACGTCTGCCATACTGGTATAAACGTATGTGCGAATGAGTCCGGATGGTTTTACGGGAGCGGTTTTGCGCCGGTTTCGTTTTCTGTTTTGCGATTTTCTGTTGTCAAAATTTTTTACTGTGGGAATGTATATTTATGCATTCCGCGATTGCGGGATGCGTCACCGGTGCGTAGTGCGACGGTGTATGGATGTGATGGTGGGGCGCAATGGAGTGGGGTATGACGTCAGGCAATGGCAGGTGTTTTTGGGCGACCGGATAGTTTGTGTGATTGTGGATGAATACTGCAGTTGTTGCGATGTGTCGCGCTGACAGAGGTATTGTTGGGACGGGAATTATTGCTATTTTATAGCGTTTTTATGCGTTGATTATCAATATGTGTTGCGTTATAATATTGTGTTGGTATGCTTGTAGAGACGCAAGATTTTGCGTCTCCCGTATGGTTTATGAGTTGACAGTCAATGGTTTGAAGTGTGACAGTTTGGTATGGAGTTGCCTGTAGAGACGCAAGATTTTGCGTCTCCCGTGCAGTTTATGAGTTGACAGTCAATAGTTTGTTGTGTGATATTATGGTATGGGGTTGCTTGTGAGACGCAAGATTTTGCGTCTCTACTTTTGTTTGAATGCGGAATAATAATGAGGAGGAACTGAGAGGATGCCGTTTTTGATACCTTATTATAATATACGGTGCGGTTCGGCAATATCAATTTATTAAAAAACTTCGTTTTTCCTATTGCTATTGCACTCACCTTTCACTATCTTTGCATAAGAAAAGCTGCACTCGGGAAAGTGAAAGTAAACTTTCTTTCCGCTCGTTTGCATTATCTTTTAATAAGATAGGATGCGGTTCAGCAAAGCCTTCTCTGAAAAGAAAATATTCTTTTCGCTTGTCTTTGCACTCACCTTTCACTATCTTTGCCGTATGAAAACAGTAAGACCAAAGAAAAATCTCGGGCAGCACTTCCTGACCGATCTGAATATAGCAAAGGCTATAGCCGACACGGTGGACGCCTGTCCTGACATTCCGGTGCTTGAAATAGGACCGGGCATGGGGGTGCTCACGCAGTTTCTCATGCAGAAAGACCGCGTGCTGAAGGCGGTGGAGATTGATGCCGAGTCGGTGGAATGGCTCAACAGCCACTATCCTTCGCTGCGTGAGAACATCATCGGCGACGACTTCCTACGCATGGACCTGTCGCGCCTGTTCGACGGAAAGCCGTTCGTGCTGACGGGTAACTATCCTTACGATATATCGTCGCAGATATTCTTCAAGATGCTCGACAACAGAGAACTGATACCGTGCTGCACGGGCATGATACAGCGCGAGGTGGCTTGGCGCATTGCGTCGCCGCCGGGAAACAAGTCGTACGGCATACTGTCGGTGATGATACAGGCGTGGTATGATGTGGAATATCTGTTCACGGTGAACGAGAACGTGTTCAACCCTCCGCCCAAAGTGAAGAGCGCGGTGATACGGATGACGCGCAACTCGAGGGAAAGTCTGGGTTGCGATGAGGCGTTGTTCAGACGCATAGTGAAGGCTGTGTTCGGACAGAGGCGCAAGATGCTGCGCGTGAGTCTGCGTCAGATAACGGGCGAGAGAGCCGTGGAACCCGCTTTCTGGCAGCACGCATACATGACGCGGCGACCGGAGCAGCTGTCTGTAGAAGAGTTTGTGGAACTGACGAATATTGTCGGTGCGGAGCTGCGGCGCGCCCTCTGACCCCGCCACCTTCCTATCCCTCTCCGACGGCTTCCTGTGCCATCCTCATCGCTTCGGCACGTGCGGGTTTGCCGGTGGCAGTCATAGGAAGCCGCCCTACGCATATATAATGTTTCGGACGGCTGTATCGCGGCATGTGCTCCTCGCATATGTGGCGCATCACCTGGCTGTCGCCGCCCTCGACGAGCATCGTCACCGCCTCTCCCAGACGCCTGTCCTTCACCTTGGTTATCATGAAAGGACAAGTGGCGTGAGGCTTGAGCAGCCGCTCCATCTCCTCAATCTGCATCTTTATCCCTCCGCTGCACACCACGTTGTCCTTGCGTCCTATGATGCGGAATCGTCTGCCGTCGGTGTCGAGCTCGGCTATGTCGTTTGTCTTCAGCCTCTCCGCGCACACGGCGGGAGCGTCTATCACGAGGCATCCGTCGGCACCGGTGCTCACGCTTACGTTGTGGAACGGAGTGTACCACAGGCTTGCCTCCGGTCCGTTGAGCCGTCTCAGGGCTATGTGCGACAGTGTCTCTGTCATGCCGTAGGTGCTCCACACGGCGTTGGGGAAGTCTTTCAACGAGTCGCACAGACTGTCGTCCACCGCTCCTCCGCCTATGATGAGATGCCTTATGCCCATGAGCAGACGCCGCTCATCAGGGTCGGCGAGACTGTCGTACACCTGAAGCGGCACCATCGCTGCGAACACCGGCGGCTCCCGCAGACCGAGCAGAGGATGCCCGCCGGGCGTGACGCTCACCAGCCGCATGCCTGTCACCAAAGCCCGAACCACCACCATCTTCCCGGCGATGAAGTCGAGCGGCATGCACAGCAGAGCCGTGTCGCCCCGCTTCAGACCGAGAAAGGCGCACGTGATGCGTGCGCTCGCCTCCATGCGTCGTTTCTCCACGCGCATGGGCTTGGGCTTGCCCGTAGAGCCGCTCGTGTGCACCGTGATGCAGTCGTCGGCATTGTTCCATTCTTCAAGAAACTGTTCGAGAGTCATTTTTGTCTGTATTTATGTCTTGCCGGATATGTGTCTGTCGTTTCATAATATACGGGCAGACACATTTTTTTATTGTTCCGGCATATTATGCTGCTGATTATGACAAATCCGTATGGACTGAAATGTCCGCCTGTCGTGGCCTTTCGCTAAAGTCATAAAACTGATGGGCTGTCATGGGACGCGCCAAAGCCGGTCTTTCCTTATCTCGAGCGGCATGGGCAGATTGTCCGTGAAGAGCAGTCCGGTGCCCAGTCCCTGAGGCATGGTGATGCCCGGTCCGTAGACGCTTGCGGCGAGCTGAGCCACCGCGTTGAGCCCCACGTTGCTTTCAAGTGCGCTTGTTATCCACGAGCCTATGCCTCTCTTGTCAGCCAGCTCCTTCCATTCGCGCGTGCCGTGCATGCCTCCGTGCAGTGACGGTTTGAGGATTATGTATTGCGGACGGATGAAGTCGAGCATCTGCGTCTTCATCTCCTTCAGGTTCACCCCGATGAGTTCCTCGTCCAAGGCTATCGGAAGCGGGGACTCGCGGCACAGCCGTGCCATCTCGGTCCATTGCCTTTGCCTTATCGGCTGTTCTATGGAGTGTATGTCGTATGCCGCGAGCTGTTCGAGCCTTTGCGGAGCCTCGGCGGGCGAGAAACCACCGTTGGCGTCCACTCGCAGTTCTATGTATTCCTTTCCGAAGCGGTTTCTGATGTGCCTTATCAGCCGCATCTCGTCGTCGAAGTCAATAGCCCCTATCTTCAGTTTGACGCATGCGAATCCCGCCTGCATCTTTTCCTCCAGACGGCTCATCATCTCCTGCAGCGAGCCCATCCATACCAGACCGTTTATCGGTATGCCTTCCTCGCCTCGGGTGAACGGTGTGTCGAAGATGACAGAGCCGCCCTGCTCAAAGTTTCTCTCTGCCGTCTCCATGCCGAAGAGCATCGACGGGTAGGGACGCATGAGGCTGTAGTCTATCGACTGCCTCGTCTCATACATCCGGCACAGTGCCTTCAGTGTCTGCTCATAAGCCGGAGAGGCGTCGCAGCTGAGGTCGGGCAGGGGCGCGCACTCTCCTGTTCCGGAGCGTCCCGGGTCGTCGTCTGACGTCATTTCCAGAAACCACGACGTGCGTGTGGTGTATGTTCCGCGCGACGTTCCGGCAGGTTGTCTGAAGTGGAGCGTGCGCTGTCTGACGCTTATTTTTCTCATAATGGTGTCTTGTCGTTCCTTTTCTGTTGTGGTGATGACTTTCTCACGGTCTCTCAGAGAGGCTTAGGGCAGTTTCGGGAACTTGCCGAAGTCGGGCTTGCGCTTCTCGAGGAACGCCCTGCCTCCCTCTTGTGCTTCGTCCAGGAAGTAGTAGAGCATGGTGGCGTCGCCTGCAAGTTCCTGTATGCCAGCCTGTCCGTCGAGCTCCGCGTTGAGCCCCGCCTTTATCATTCTCAGTGCGAGCGGACTGTGCTCCATCATCCTTTCAGCCCATTCCACGCACGTGTCCTCCAGTTCGTCAAAGGGCACCACCTTGTTCACCATGCCCATGCGCTCAGCCTCTTCCGCCGAGTACTGCCTGCATAGAAACCATATCTCGCGCGCCTTCTTCTGTCCCACGATGCGCGCAAGATAGGAAGCGCCGAAGCCGGCGTCGAACGATCCCACCTTGGGACCGGTCTGTCCGAATATCGCGTTGTCGCTCGCTATGGTGAGGTCGCACATCAGGTGAAGCACGTGTCCGCCTCCGATGGCATATCCGTTCACCATCGCTATGACCGGTTTCGGCAGCGAGCGTATCTGTTTCTGCACGTCCAGCACGTTTAGCCGCGGCACTCCGTCCTCGCCGACATATCCTCCGCGTCCCTTCACGTTCATGTCGCCGCCAGAGCAGAACGCCTTGTCGCCCGCGCCGGTGAGTATCACCACCCCTATGCGCTGCGCCTCCCTGCACCATGCGAACGCCTGCGACATCTCCCATGTCGTGCGTGGCGTGAAGGCGTTGCGCCATCTCGGACGGTTGATTGTTATGCGGGCTATGCCGTTATACTCGTCGAAAAGAATCTCCTTGAAGTCGAAACCTTCTATCGGTTTCCATTCTCTTTTATTCATGTCTTTATGCTTTTTTGTTGTCTTAAAACGCTGTCGGCAAAGGTGTCTGGGAAATGCCGTGCCGCGTAGTGCCGCCTTGCGTATGACAGGACACGCTTTTCCGCCCGTCAGTCCCTTTGCCGCCATATCCGCAAAGTTATCAATTTTTTGTCATAACAGCAAACCGTCACCGGCTGACTTTCCCTTTCCCGCACCACAAAATGTATGTCCATAAAAAAGGCAGGCATGCCTTTCATAAGACAAACCTGCCCGGAATTACATATAAATAATATAATGTATGCTTGCTTTTATCTGTTTCTTACTTTGCAACCTTCACAGTCTTGGTTGTTCCGTCAGAATATTTCATCACCTTGATGTTGATGCCTTTCTGGGCATTGTTCAGACTGCGGCCTGAGAGGTCGTAGTATTCTGTCGACACAACGTCGGCGTCTGAGTCCTCAACCTTGTTTATTCCGGTAGTATATGCCTTTATCTTCAGATTGTCATAGCTTGCGCTGTAACCTATGCCAAGGGTTCCGCTCGCCTCATCATATGATGCGAACAAATTTGTAAGAGAATATTCTGACAATACGTAAGAGTCTGACGCCTTGTCATATTCGAATGTTACAGGCGTCTGGATAATAGCTCCTCCGTCTTTGAAATCGACGAAAGCGGCACACCGGTCTTCCTCAATGATTTGCGGTAAGGTGATTGATAACGAGCCGTTTTCGTTTACTGCCATAAGCCATGCGTCCGGTGCTTCCTCCGGCATAAGACCTTTAACGTAGCTGTACTGACCGAGATTTATAATCTGGACAGTGCCTTTCTTGTTTGTCTGAAGCGGAGTGCTGTATGCTTCATAGTCGTATGTGTATTCGTGTTCGTCTGCTTTGGGATACAGTTCTGCCGGTGTGAACTGCATCATTCCTGAACAGGTGTAAACCATTTCGTAACCTTCGGTGAATATTCCGATGAATCCTGTTATGTCGCTTGTTATTATTCCGTAGTTCTCGTCTATGGTAAGAGTGAAGTCGTTTGATGTGTCAAGGCTTATCTGTCCTGTCGTTTCATCCAGAACCATGTTGCATAATACCATGTTATATCCTTGTATCTCACCGATCAGCTGTCCGTTCTTTATTGTGATAACGTTACCGTTCAGCTCACCTTCAATGTATGTATTAAATTCTGAGGGATACATCATGTTCTGTATATAAACCTTGTTTTCAGAACCGAATATGATGTTGACTGCTTTGTGAACTTCAGGAACTATGCTCACACCATAGCATTGATTGTAGAAGTCGAGGTAATATGTGCGAGACTCACCTTCGGGTGCTTTTGCCGGAGCTTTGGCTTGTGCCTTCGCTGGTTTTGCGATGTGTGAGGTCGGCATTTGGCTCATCAGACTGTTCAGTTTCAGGTTCTTGTTGAATGTCCTGATGTTTTTGGTGAAGTCAAGCGGTCTTTGCGCCATGCTGCCTAAAGAAAAAAGGACAGCTGTGATAAGTAAAAGTTTTCTCATAAATGTTAGTTTTTAAAGTGTTGAAAAAATTTTTACAAAAGTAGATAAAATATCTTCCAAATTACAATAAAATACCGATTAATTTATACAAAATGCCCAAATATTGTTCTTTTTGGTGGCTTTTGGACGATGAGAAAGGCTTTTCCGTGTGTCGGTTTTGTGTTTTTTTTGTGCCTGTTCGGTGTTTTTCGTGTATCGGTTTTACGTTTTTCGTTTATTTGTTTTATGTTTCTCGAGTGGTGTTTAGGTGTTTTTTAAATACCGGTTTTGTGTTTTTCATGTACGGTCTTTGTATTTTTCGTGTACTGGTTTTTGCGTTTTCTGTGTGTCGGGAATGTCTTATGAGTGCTGTCATCCTGTGTTTTGCATACACCCGCCGACACCGTATGTATGAGAGACAGGATAGTTTACACCGGCTCGGGATTGGAAAAGTATGAGTCCGCTTACATACATAAAAAAGGCAGGTTTGCCTTTCATAAGACAAGCCTGCCGCAAAATTGTATATGGACAATTGATGTTATTGCCTGCTTTTACATATTTATTACTTAACGGTCTTCACGCTCTTTGTCGTTCCGTCAGCATATTTCATCACTTTAATGTACAATCCCTTCTGCGCGTCGCTAACCCTTCTGCCAGAGAGGTCGTAATATTCCGTAGACACAACATCGGCGTCTGAGTTCACGACACTGCTTATTCCGGTTGTCGTTGCCTTTATTTTCAGGTTGTTGTAGCTTGTGCTGTATCCAACGCTATATGTATTCGTTTTCTCGTCGTATGTCGGGAACAGATCGATGAGTGAATATTCTGACATCACATAAGAGTCTGAGGCAGCATCGTATTTGAATGTGACGGGATCGAAGATGAAGGTACCTCCCTGGCTGAAGTCGACAAAAACAGCAGCGTAGTCTTCCCCGATTGCTTGCGGTAAGGAGACTGTGAGTGTGCCGTTATTGTCTTCTGCCATCACCCATGCGTCCGGAGCAGCTTCCGGCATCAGCCCTTTGATGTATCTGTATTGTCCGAATTTGATTATCTGCACAGTGCCCTTCTTGCCTTTCTGCTGCGGAGTGTTTGCCGATTCATAGTCGTATGTGTATTCATATTCGTCAGCTTCGGGGAACAGCTCAGCCGGTATGAACTGCATATTTCCGGCTTCAGTCAACGTTATCTGGTAATCATCGGTACATATTCCGAGATAACTTGAGGGCTCGCTTGTTATTACTCCGTAGTCCTTGTCTATTGTAAGAGTGAAGTCGTTTGACGTGTCCGTATTTATCTTATTGGTTGCTTTATCATATGTCATGTTGCATAACACCATATTACGTCCCTGAACTTCTCCTATCTGCTGACCGTTTTTGATGGTAATGACATTATCCTTCAGCACTCCCTCAATGTAGGTGTCGAACATCGACGGGTACATCATATTCTTGATATAAACCTTGTTGTCGGCTGCAAACACAATGTCTATGGCTTTGTGTATTTCAGGTATATCGCCTATTTTAAAGCATGAGTTGAAGCAGTCGAGGTAGTAAGTGTGAGACTCGCCTTCGGGTGCTTTAGCCGGAGCCTTGGCTTGAGCGTTCGCCGGTTTTGCGATGCGTGCTGCCGGCATCCGGCTCGTGAGGCTGTTCACTTTCATACTCTTGTTGAGGGTGTTGAATGTTGTGTGTGATTCAAATGGTCTTTGTGCCATGCTGCCTAAAGAAAAAAGGGCAGCTGCGATAAGTAAAAGTTTTCTCATAAATATAAATTTTAAACGTGCTGTAAAATATTTTACAAATGTAAGGAAAACATCTTACATATGACAATATTTTATCGTTTATTTTATGCAAAATGTTGGGTTATAATGTGTTTTGGTGACATTTGTAAAACTTAAAAGGTGTTTTAGTATACAAGTATTGTATTTTCTATTGTCCGGAACGGACGTATGCGTGCTGTCATCCGGTGCCGCCAGTCGGATGGTGCGGCACCGGACGGATGTGATGGAAGAGAGTGTGAGGATGTTGTTCGGGTATTGTTTGTTGTGAAAGGAGTGTGTCCGGACGGTGTGTCAGAGTGAAAGAGAATTGAAGTATGCGGCAATCACGTCGTTGTCTGTCGCCGCATCGGTCATCACTTCGAGCAACATTGGACGTGAGGAGCGGCGTGTGAGCAGTGTCACTATGCCTATCCGCATTTCCTCCATGTTGTGTGCGGCAATGTAGCCTACATCGTTTTGCGTGCATATTCCCTCCGCTGTCGTGGCGTGACATGCCGCCACCAGACGGTCAGCCGCCGCGCTGTCGCTCAGTCCCGGCAGTCCTCGGAAGATGCTTCCGCCTCCGTTGTTGAGCATGATGATGCGCAGATTGCCTTTCAGCGAAGTGTTCCACAGCGCGTTCTGGTCGTAGAAGAAGCTCAGGTCTCCTATGATGCAGAACACCATGTCAGCCGTAGCCATGGAGTGCCCAACCGCTGTTGACAGGCATCCCTCTATGCCGTTCACACCGCGGTTGCACTCCACATGGTGCGCCGCGAAGATGTTGGCGAGCCTCACCGCCGAGCTGTTGGCGTAATGCACGTGCCAGTCATATTCCATGTCGGCAAGCTGTTGCTCGAAGTATCTCACCGCAGCCATTGACGAATATTCCGGTTCGTAGTCCTCCGAATGGCGTCGCGCGGTGTCGAGCGCGGCGTTCCACAGACGGAGAAACCGCGTGCGTGAGACTTCGGTTTCCTCCGCAGCGTCTGGCGGAAGAGATTTTGCGATGTCGCGGCAGCCTGTACGCAGCATCTCCGGCAGCCTCTTCAGAGCCTCCGCGCTGTCGTATTGGGCGATGTGGGAGAGATGCATGAGAGGGTCGGATATTGTCGCCGCGTCCGGCGTGAGCAGACAAGACGGCGCGCCGGAGAGTCTCAGAAAGCGTCGTGCAGCCTTGCTTACGACAGTGTCACCTATATATATAATGTAGTCGGGCATGTAATCGCGGTCATTGCCTATGGCGCGTATGACCTCGTCGAAGTGCACAGCGTCGGCTCCGAGTGGCTCGCACAGTGTGACGAACGAGCGCGACAGCTCCTTCAGCGTGCGGCTGTCTATAGCTCCGCAAGGCATCTGTCCTATCACCACCATCGGCTTCCGTGCGCCGAACCATCCGTCGGGCAGAGTGTCGCACATGCAGTCCCGGCTGTCGCGCGGGCACCGTCTTATGGCGCGCACGTCGGGCAGACGCTCGCTGTCGAAGGTGAAAAGCGGTTCGGTTATCGGCACATTGATATGCACCGGAGCAGGAGTGCGGCATGTGGAAAGATAGAGAGCCTCGCACACCATGCGTCCGCACATCCACCGCTCCTCATCGTTGTGCGGCTCAGGCAGGCTTATGTCCTTGCGCACCATCATGCCGAAAGCCCCCGGCTGAGGCAGTGTCTGCCCGTCGAGCTGTCCTATCCACTGTGCCGGACGGTCTGCCGAGATGACGATGAGCGGTATGTGGCGGTAGAACGCCTCTGCTACGGCAGGCGCGACATTGAGCAACGCTGAGCCTGACGTGACGCACACAGCCACCGGACTCATGCCGGTCGCCAGACTGATGCCTATGGCACAGAAGGCAGCCGAGCGTTCGTCGGTCACGGGATGACACTCTATGCCGGGACATTCGTTGAGATTGTGCACTATGGGTGCGTTGCGGCTGCCCGGGCACACCACCGCATGGCGCACCCCGTAGGCGGCGAGCAGTGCCGTAAGAATGTTGACGTTCTCCTTGTTGCTGTACATTTCAACCGTTGTTTATCACACACCTCATGGTGTCCATCTTACATTCAGTCTCCTCCCACTCATGCTGTTCGTCGCTCTCGCGCAGCAGTCCGCCTCCGGCATACAGACGGCATGTCCTCTCGCCGATGCTCATGCAGCGCAGCGAGACAAACAGCCGTGTGGCACCGTCGGGATTTATCGGACCGCTGAAACCGCTGTAATATCCGCGTCCAGCCGACTCATGCGTCATGATGAACCGCCGCGCCTCGTCCTTGGGTATGCCGCACACGGCAGGCGTGGGGTGCAGACTGTCGATGATGTCGCCCAGAAGATGCATGTCGGTGAGCGTGAACGTGAAGTCCGTGCGCAGGTGTACCAGCCGTCCGGCGCGTGCCGTATAGGGTCCTTTACTGCTTATGTTGTAGGCGAAGTGCGCTATGCGCTCGCGCATATATGCCGCCACGTATTCCTGTTCGAGCGTGTTCTTGTCGTCCCACACGATGCTGTCTGTGTCAGAATCGTGCCCCGGTGTGTCGAACGACAGCTGACTGTCGTCCAGACGCATGGTGCCCGCCAGAGCCATGGTGGAGTATATCGGCGCGTCGCCGCTGAGCAGAATCTCAGGTGTAGCCATAAGCCACGTGCCCCCTTGCGGTGTGGATACGAGTGCCACGAACATGCGCGGGTAGAGCCGGCACGCCCTCATGAACATCTCTTCAGGCTGCATATGGAGGGCGCGTGTTCCACCTGAGTGCTTCGCGCGAGCACCAGTTTGTCGAACTCCCCGCGTGTGAGTGCCTCGTGGAAGGCGGCGAAGTCAGCCGCATACACGCTCCGTCCCTGCGTGTCGTCAGGGTGTTGCGGAACGCAGGGAGCGTTTGTGTCCAGGCATTCCGGAGCAGGCATTGTCTCTGTGGAGTCAGGTTTTATGAGCAGTACGGGGCACGACTGCGATATGCAGAACGGTGCGAAGACAAACCCGCTGCGCCCGTTCAGCTCGCTGTATGATTGCAGTTCCTCGGGCAAGCCCGTGCTCTGCGTTATCCTTACTATCTCTTTGCCGTGCGGCAGACGGTACATTGCATAACTTTTCATTTCGTTCTCTGGTTGAGTATGAAGTTTGTTACCTCAACCGACGAGATGAGTTCGCCGGCGTTGTTTTTCAGTTCTATGTGCCACAGGTGCAGTGTCCGCCCCTTGTGTATGCACCGTCCGTATGCGGTGACGGTGTCGCCTTCGAGCACCGCCTTCATGTGGTTGCCTGTCACGTTGATGCCGAGGCATATCTTGCCCGGACTCAGAGCCATCGAGCCTATGCCCGCGAGGTTTTCCGCCAGTGCGAGCGTCGCTCCTCCGCTGAGGAATCCGAATACCTGTCTGTTGTGTCTTCCAACCTTCATGCGTGCCATGCACGTGTCGGGTTCAGGTGTAGATATGAAGTCCATTCCGAGCGTCTTGGACAGTCCGTCCTGCTCGAGTCTTACTCTTTTGAGTTTTTCTATGTCCATTATTTGATGTGTTATATAATATTGTCATAGCCCTTCCCGATAGAAATCGAGGGCTTCGAATATCTCGTCCTTTGTCGCCGTGCGGTTTATGCGTATGTCGCCCACGTCGGCGAGAAGGGTGAAGTTGATGGTGCCTGCGGTGTTTTTCTTGTCGTGAGTCATCAGTCTGTATAGCTCGGGGTAGTCGTCGCACGTCACCATCGGCAGCGAGTAGTTCTCTCGAATGAATGCCGCCGTCTGCCGCAGTTTGTCTGTCGGGAATCCCTCTTTTATATGACTGATGAACAGTTCGCATGCCAGTCCCCATGCCACGGCATATCCGTGCAGCACGGGCTGCCCCTTACGCATAGCCAGCGACTCCAGAGCGTGCCCCACGGTGTGTCCGAGATTGAGAGCCTTGCGTATGTTTTTCTCCAGCGGGTCAGCCTCCACCACTTTCTCCTTCACCCTCACCGATTGGGCGAGCATGAGTTGCAGGCGTTGCAGGTCGGGGTTGCAGAGAGGGAATGTAAGCAGTTCGCTCCACATGCGGTCGTCGCTGAGGAGCCCGTGTTTGAGCATCTCGGCATAGCCCGAACAGATGTTGTCGTGGTCGAGCGTGTTGAGGAAAAGTGTGTCGAGAATGACGAACCGGCTGTCGCAGAACACTCCTATCTCGTTCTTCAGTCCCCCGAAGTTCACTCCGGTCTTGCCTCCCACCGATGCGTCGACCATGGCGAGCAGTGTCGTGGGGATGTTGATGAAGTCGATGCCGCGCTTGAATGTCGATGCGGCGAATCCTCCGAGGTCTGTCACCATGCCTCCTCCGAGGTTGATGAGGCACGAGTGTCGCGTGGCTCCTCCCTCTTGCAGGCTGCGCCACACGTCTGATACAGACGCGATGTCCTTATGAGTGTCGCCCGCCTTTATGGTGATGAGAGTGGCGTCTTTGAGCGAGAGGAAGTCGCGCAACCGTGGCCAGCACGCCTCGCGTGTGTGCTCGTCGGTAAGCACGAACAGCCTGTCGTGTCTGCATTCTGATATTGCTTCGGCAATCTCATTCTCTATATCCTTTGATAAGATGATTCTTTGTTTCATAATATCATAGCTTTATGTTTGTATATATGAATGCCGCCGGCAGTGGCACGGCGATGTGACGCAGTGGCAGACCGGTGTCTGCCGGTTTTTAAAGTGTGCTTTTTCGGTTTGCACGAGTGTCGCTTTTATTTTGCAAAGATAATGCAAACGAGTGGAAAGAGAGCTTGCTCTTAATTTCCCGAGTGCAGGTTATCTTATGCAAAGATAATGAAAGGAGAGTGCAACAGCAAGCGAAAAGAAAATTTTCTTTCATATTATAACCTGTCGGACAGGATTATATTTTGAACAAAACAGGCAGCATCCGGCAACCGGAAAGCAGTTTTCATTGCGCCCGTTGGCACTGTTTTTATATATGAAAATAACGCCATATTATGCTCAGCAAACCAAAGTAGAGACGCAAAATTTTGCGTCTCACAAGCGTGTATATGCTATTTGTTTGGGTGATGTAATTCATTTCGTTGCTGAGTTTCTTGTTCGTGAGACGCAAGATTTTGCGTCTCTACTGGGGAGGATTCGCTATTTGTTTGGGCAATGAAATGCCTTTCGTTGCCACGCTTTTTGCTTGTGAGACGCAAGATTTTGCGTCTCTACAGGCTGACGCCATTGTTGTTATTTATGGGAAACTGCATGATGGTATGCTCAGCAAACCAAAGTAGAGACGCAAAATTTTGCGTCTCACAAGCATGGATATGCTATTTATTGGGGGTGATGAAATGCCTTTCGTTGCTGCGTTTTTTGTTCGTGAGACGCAAGATTTTGCGTCTCTACAGGCTGACGCCATTGTTGTTACTGATGGGAAACAACATGATGGTATGCTCATCAAACCAAAGTAGAGACGCAAAATCTTGCGTCTCACAAGCGTGTATATGCTATTTATTGGGGTGATGAAATGTCTTTCGTTGCTGCGTTTTTTGCTTGTGAGACGCAAAATTTTGCGTCTCTACTGGGCGGACGCCATCATTATTTCATGTAAAACACAGTGAAATGTGCGGCGGGATTTTGCATTGCATAAATATGCAAAGGTATTTCCGGAAACGCATAAACATTCATCGTCAACTTCACGAGAGTGCCGACGGAATTAGTGAAAGCATATCCGGAGACAAATACGCGAGTTTTGAGAGGTTTTGTTAATGTGTTTATATTCAATGGATTAGGATGTTCTGTCGGGCGATATGTCTCCTGCCGCGTTGCCGAAGAGCCTTTCCTGTGGTGCGGAAGAGCCTCTTTCGCGTTCCGGCAATGCCTTTACGGATGTGTGGAACGGGCTTTTCTGATATGCGGAACGGGCTTTCCGATGCCTGTTCAGGGCTTCTGATACGGCACGGATGAATTTATATACATTGTTTATTCATGAAATACGCCATGCCCGTTTCTGTTTCATGAAAAAATGATGTCAATATTTTTTACCGCGAAAACCGCATATTCATGCAAATCGGCATGTATGAGTCACGGTGTAGCTACGTAAGGACCGCCATGTCACAGACTGTAAGAAAAAATAAAAAATCAGCACTTTTCTGTAACAGAATTAAACCTTAAAAATGATGTTCCGTCTAAAATGGCGTGAACACATAATGAAAACAATCATACACAGAGGATGAAAAAGACAGTAATGATGATGCTGTTCTCGCTGGTGTGCACGGTGATGTACGCCCAGGAACGTAGCATAACGGGTGTGCTTACAGACCGCGACACCAAGGAGACTCTGGCACAGGTGACGATACAGATGCTCACAGCCGACAGCACGTATGTCACAGGCGCCACTTCCGGTGAAAACGGAAAATTCAGGCTCAAGGCACCTTCGGACGGAAGGTACATACTTAAATTCTCAAGCGTGGGATACATCCCGGCTTTCAAGAACGTGGAGGTGAAGGACGGCTCGGACACCGACATGGGCGAGGTGGTGCTCGGAGCGGAAGCCACGATGCTGAAGGGAGCCACCGTGACGGGACATGCCGCAAGGGTGGTGGTGAGAGAAGACACGCTGGTGTACAACGCGGCGGCTTACCGGACGCCTGAAGGCTCGGTGATAGAAGAGCTGATAAAGCGTCTGCCGGGCGCAAAGATAGACGACGACGGCAAGGTGACCATCAACGGACAGGAGGTGAAGAAGATAAAGGTGGACGGCAAGGAGTTCATGACGGGAGACACTGAGACGGCTCTGAAAAACCTTCCCACGTCCATCGTAGAGAAGGTGAAGGCATACAACGACAAGAGCGACCTGTCGAGAGTGACGGGCATTGACGACGGCAACGAGGAGACCGTGCTCGACTTCGCACTGAAGCGTGGCATGAACCGCGGACTCTTCAGCAACGCCGACGTGAGCTACGGAACGGAAGACCGGTATGCCGAGAGGCTCATGGGAGCATACTTCACTGACAAGTTGAGGTTCATGTTCATGGGCAACGCCAACAATGTGAACAACCAGGGTTTTCCGGGTGGAGGCGGACGGGGCAACTTCGGACGCGGGCGCAACGGACTGAACACGTCGAAGATGCTTGGTATGAACTTCAACTACGACGACGGAGAGAAGTTCAAGCTGGACGGAAGCGTGCGCTGGAACCACAACAACAGCGACGCGCGATCGAAAAGTTCGGCGGAGAACTTCGTGAGTACGCTGAGCTCGTTCTCAAACAGTCTGAACCATAGTTATACGCGCGGTGACAGATGGAACGCACAGATGAGGCTGGAATGGAAGCCCGACACCATGACAAACATCATGTTCAGACCGTCGGTGAGCTACTCGGCAAACGACAGCCGCTCAACAAACCGCTCGGCATCATACAACTCCGACCCCTACAACTACGTGGACAACCCGCTCGACGAGGACGCTATCGCGACGCTGGACAAGGAAGGCGTGATGGTGAACAGCAACAACAGCTCGTCCATAGGATACAACGAGTCGAAGCAGTTCGGCGGTTCGCTGCAGTACAACCGGCGTCTGGGAAGCAAGGGGCGCAACTTCACCGTGCGTGGGGAAGGGCGTTACAGCGAAGGCAACAGCAACAGTCTGTCGCTCACCAACGTGCATCTTTATCAGGTGCTCAACCAAGCCGGAGCCGACTCGACATATCAGACAAACCGCTACCGCGTAACTCCCACGCGCAACTGGAACTACGCGCTGCAGGCAACATACAGCGAGCCGCTGTGGAAGGGAGCCTTCCTGCAGCTGAGCTATAAGTTCAACTACAGTTTCAGCAAGAGCGACCAGAACACCTACGACTTCAGCAATCTGGGCGAGGACTTCTTCTCCGGACTGTCGCCAGAGTACAGAGGGTGGGACAAATACCTCGCGCGGCTCAACAATCCGTATGAGTCTTATCTTGACACAAGGCTAAGCCGCTATTCGGAATACAAGAACCGGACGCACGACATAGAGCTTACCTTCAGAATGATAGGCGAGAAATACAACTTCAACGTGGGTGTGCTCCTGCAGCCGCAGCACTCTAACTTCGTGCAAGACTATCTGGGCGTGCTCAAGGACACGGCGCGCACGGTGACCAACATAACGCCGACGCTCGACTTCCGCTACCGTTTCAGCAAGGTGAGCAACCTGCGCGTGAGATACCGCGGATACACGACGCAGCCGGGAATGAGCGACCTGCTCGACATCACAGACGACAGCGACCCGCTCAACATCACGATGGGTAACCCGGGACTGAAGCCATCGTTCACCAACAATCTGAGCATAAACTACAACAACTTCGTAGAGTATCACCAGCAGGCTATATCGGGTTTCGTCAATCTTAACACCACACGCAACAGCATAGCGAGCAAAGTGACGTACGACGAGACCACGGGCGGAAGAATAACGAGACCCGTAAACGTGAACGGCAACTGGAATATGTTCGGAGGAATGATGTACAGCATAGCCATCGACAGCACCGGATACTGGAACGTGAGCACGTCGACCGACGTGAGTTACAGCAACAACGTGGGATTCCTCACACTCGACCGGAACGAGGAGCCGCGCAAGAACATCACGCGAAATCTCTCTTTGCAGGAACGCCTTGCGTTGAGCTACCGCAACGACTGGCTTGAGATAGAGGCTGACGGGTCGTTCAATTACAATCATGCGCGCAACAAACTGCAATCGCAGAGCAACATGGACACATGGAGGTTCGCATACGGCGCGTCGCTGACTCTTGATTGTCCGTGGGGCACAAGCCTCTCTACAGACCTCCATCAGAACAGCAGGCGCGGATTCAGCGACAAGTCGTTCAACACCGACGAGCTCGTGTGGAACGCGCAGATATCACAAAGCTTCCTCAAAGGCAAGCCGCTGTCGGTGATGATTCAGTTCTACGACATACTGCGCAACCAGAGCAACTTCAGCCGCACCATCAACGCCATGCAGCGCAGCGACGTGGAGTATAACTCGATAAACAGCTATGCCATGCTGCACGTTGTCTACCGTTTCAATATGTTCGGAGGCAAGAACACGCGCAGGGAAATGAGAGGCGGACCCGACAGACCGGGCAGACCTGACGGACCGGGCAGACCCGGCGGACGTGGAGGGAACAGAGGCGGACGTCCTCCGCGCGGCGGATTCCCTATGATGCCAATGATGTGACATGATCAGTGAAACATATATCTGCATCCCGGACGTATCGTGTGAACGATGTGTCCGGGTATTTTTTTACACTGTCTTTAAACCTTATCATGCGGCGCGCGTCAAATATAAAATCAACTATTATTATGAATCCGCGACTCATTATTATATATATTATATTGGTGGTTTCGTGCGTGAGCGCGTCGGCACAGAAACCGTCAGTAACAGGAACCGTTGTCGACGCCTCAAACGACAGTGTGCTCTTCAGAGCCACCGTGCAGCTGCTAAAGAGCGACACCACGTTTGTGGGAGGCGTGCTGACCGACAGCCGTGGACGGTTTGACATCAGGACGGACGCTCCGGGAAAGTATATACTGAAGGTGTCGAACATGGGCTATACCGAGCGGATGCACGATGTGACGGTGTCGGCGGGCAGGAATACGGATGCCGGAAAGATAAGGCTCGAGCAGAGCGTGACGCTTCTCGGAGAGGCGGTAGTGACGGCAAACGTGCCGAAAATGGTGGTGAAGGAGGACACCTTTGTATATAATGCGTCGGCATACAGAGTGGCTGAGGGGTCGGTGATAGAGGAGCTGGTGAAGAAACTTCCCGGTGCGAAGATAGAGGAGGACGGCTCCATAACGATAAACGGCAAGCAGGTGACAAGGCTTCTGCTCGACGGGCGCGAGTTCATGGGCGGAGATGTGCAGACCGGACTGAAGAACCTGCCTGCCGACATAGTTGACAAGATAAAGTCGTATGACGAGAAGAGCGACCTTGCCAAGCTTACAGGCATCGACGACGGCAACGAGGTGACTGTGCTCGACTTCGGTGTGAAGAAGGAGATGAAGAAGGGATTCAACGTCAATACGAACGTGGGCTACGGCTCGCACGACAGATACAGGGGGCGGTTCATGGGCGCGCGGTTCTATGGCGACCTCCGTTATACGCTCATAGGCAACATGAACAACATGAGCAACGGGGGAAAGACGCACACTAAGATGACCGGTCTGAACATAAGCTATGAGAAACGCGACAAGCTGAAAATAGACGGGGGAGTGAGGTGGAACCACTCCAACAGCGACAATTGGTCGAAGAGTTCCACGGAGAGTTTCGTAAACAAGACCGGCGCTTTCTCAAACAGCGTGAACCAGAACTACTCTCGCAGCGACGGATGGAACGCCAACATGCGTCTGGAGTGGAAGCCCGACACGATGACAAACATAAATTTCAGACCGTCGTTCAACTATTCCGTTAGCGACGGAAGGGGCTTCTCCTCGTCGGCATCTTATAAGGAAGACCCTTTCATCTACACTGACGACCCGCTCGGCGATGACGGTATCGGGGTGATGGAGGACAACGGACTGATGGTGAACCGCAGGCGCAACAAGTCGCTTAGCAACGGCAGCAACTGGTCGGCGGGCGCGTCTCTGCAGTTCTTCCGCAAGCTTAACGGCAAGGGACGCAACATCGCGCTCAACGGAAGCGTCAACTATGGCAAGGGCGACAGCAAGAGTATGTCGGCGTCCAACGTCCATCTCTATCAGGTGCAGGACATTTACGGCAACGACTCTACCTATCAGACCAACCGCTACAACGTGGCTCCGTCGGACAACCTGAACTACAGTCTGAGAGCCACATACACCGAACCGCTGCTTAAAAACGTCTTTCTGCAGATGAGCTATGAGTACCGTTACAGTCACAGCGTGAGCGACAGGAGGACTTACAACTTCGAGCGCATTGCGGAAGAGGCGTGGAACGACGTCATGAACGGATACCGCGACTGGGACAGTATGCTCGGACTTTTTGACCAGCCGCTGGAATATTATCTTGACGATGAGCTGAGCAGGTATGCCGAGCACAATAATTATAACCACAACATCAATGTGCAGCTGAGGGTGGTGGACGAGAAGTACAACCTCAACGCGGGCGTCGTGGTCAGACCGCAACGCTCGCATCTGGTGCAGGACTATTGGGGACAGCTTGTGGACACGGTGCGTACGGTGACGAATATATCTCCTACACTTAACTTCAGATACCGTTTCTCGAAATACAGCGACCTGCGGCTCACCTACCGCGGATCGACTTCGCAGCCGAGCATAACAAGCATGCTTGACATAACGGACGACAGCAATCCGCTGTACATAAGCAAGGGTAACCCGGGGCTGAAGCCGTCGTTCACAAGCAATATCAATATGGAATACAAGACACATTCAGTGAAACGGCACCGCACAATAAACGCGGGCGCGTGGTTCAGCACGACGAGCAACAGCATAAGCAACATGGTGACGTATGACGAGAAAACCGGAGGACGCACCACGCAGCCGTGCAACATCAACGGCAACTGGAACGGATCGCTGAGGTTCGGGTATAATACGTCGATAGACACGGCTGATGTATGGACCGTGGGTGCGGACACACGGCTGAACTACAGACACCTCGTGAGCTACATAAACCTGAACAACAGTGCGGTGTCAGAGAAGAATGTGACGCATTCGACATCGGTGCATGAGAATATACGCGGCAACTACAGGAGTGACTGGCTGGATGTGGGAGTGCACGCGTCTGTGACTTACGACAGGACGAGGAACATGCTTCAGGAGAACAACAACATGGACACGTGGAGATATTCTTACGGAATGGACGTCGGCATAAACGCTCCGTGGGGCATGTCTCTATGGACGGACATCAATCAGAACAGCCGACGCGGATATAACGAAAAGTCGATGAATACTGACGAACTGATATGGAATCTGCAGATAAGTCAGAGTTTTCTTAAGAAAAAAGAGCTCAGGCTGATGCTTGAGTTCAGGGATATACTGCGTGAGCAGAGCAATTTCTCACGTTCGATAAACGCCAACAGCAGGAACGACACGGAGTATAACTCCATCAACAGTTATGTCATGCTGAGGGTGCAATACAGGATGAACATGTTCGGAGGAAGGAAGTCAGGACGCCGGACACGCGGCTGACGTCTGGCCGGACGTCAGAGAGAGGCGAGCGCTTTCTCTATTGTTTCGGGATAGTGGCGCATCTCCAGGGCGTGCACTTTGGCGGCTATGTCTTCCGGTGTGTCGCTTTCGCTCAGCGGAGTGGAGTATTGCGCGATTATTTCTCCGCCGTCGCATACGTCGCTCACCCAGTGTATTGTTATTCCGCTTTCCTTCTCACCGGCTGCCTTTACGGCTTCGTGCACATGATGGCCGTACATTCCCTTGCCTCCGTATTTGGGAAGCAGTGCCGGATGGATGTTCACCATGCGGTGGTCGTATGCCTTTACAAGAAAATCTGGAATCATGAGAAGAAAGCCTGCAAGTACGATGAAGCATATGTCGTGGCGGTGCAGTGTGTCCATAAGAACGGCTTCGTTGCCGAATTCGCTCTTCGGTATCACCACCGTGGGAATATTGTGTCGGGCGGCACGGGTGAGGGCATAGGAGTCGGCGCGGTTTGATACGACAAGTGCGACGCGCACGTCTCTTGATCCTGCAAAATGTTTTATAATGTTCTCACAGTTGGTTCCGTTGCCGGAAACGAATATTGCAATATTCTTCATATGCGTATTCTGTTAGTCTGTTTCATCGTCAAAATCATCGTCGAAACCGAACATCGCCGGATCGGTGAAGGCGTCGAGAGCCCTGCGTTCCTTCTTTGTTGGACGCCCTGTGCCGCGTGCCCTGTCCACGAATCCGCTTATGCGGCTCATCTCCAGCAGCTCATATTGTTTCGGATCGGTGACGTTCTCATATATCTCAGGGATGAGTTTTGCGCCTACGCGCTGCTCTATGGTTTTCAGAATGCGGAATGAATAGGTGACAGGCGGTTTCTTCACGCTCACCACCTCTCCGGCTTTCACCATTCGGCTCGGCTTTACGCAGACGTTGTTCATGGTCACACGCCCGTTCTTGCATGCGTCGGCGGCGATGGAACGTGTCTTGAATATGCGTGCAGCCCACAGCCATTTGTCTATTCTTGCTTCCTCTGTCATTGTTTCTTCCCTAATTTGTTGTAGGCGTTCATCGTGTTGTCAATGCCTGCCAGAACGAAACTTTTTATTATGTCGACGGCGCAGTCGATGGACGGCTGAAGCACTTTCATGTCGTCATCGCTGTATTTTCCCAACACCCAGTCGACCTGCGCGCCGCGTGGAAAGTCGTTTCCTATGCCCATGCGGAGCCGCGCGTATTGCTGACCTATCAGCTGCTGAATGTTGCCAAGACCGTTATGGCCGCCGTTACTGCCTGATGCTTTCAGACGGAAGGCGCCGAGTGGAAGTGAAAGGTCGTCTACGATGACAAGCAGGCGCGACTGGTCTATGTTTTCTTTATTGAGCCAATAGCGCACGGCATTGCCGCTAAGATTCATGTATGTTGTGGGTTTCAGCAGAAAAAGTTTGCGTCCTTTGAGGCTTGTCTCGGCAACGAAGCCGTATCGCTTGTCCTCAAAAACAATATTGGACGCCTTTGCAAAAGCGTCCAATATCATAAATCCTGTATTGTGGCGGGTGCCGGCGTATTCGTCACCGGGGTTTCCCAATCCTACAATTAAATATTTGTCCATTACTGTAATGTTGCGGACAGGAGTGTCATAAAGCCTTTCTCATGATGCGTAAACACTGCTGTCCGCCATCAGATTGTCTATTGGAAACTTATTACTCTGCTGTGCTGGCAGCTGCGGCAGACATGGCTGCACGTGTCATCTTCACAGAGCAAACGATAACATCCTTGCTTGTAGCGAGCTCGAGACCCTCGAAGCTGAGGTCGCCAACCTTGATGCTCTTGCCTATCTTCAGTGATGTCACGTCTATGTCAAGGTGTTCCGGTATGACAGTATAAGGTGCTGTAACGTCTATTTTGCGAATAGAGAGGTTCATGCGACCACCGTCGCGCACACCTTGTGCAAGACCCACGAGCTTCACAGGGATACCTATTGTCACAGGCTTGTTCTCGTTCACTTCGAGGAAGTCAACGTGCAGCAGTGCGTCTGTAACCGGATGGAACTGCAGTTCTTTCATCACGGCAGTGTGAGACTCACCGTCGATGATGAGGTTTATCATGTATATGTGAGGTGTGTAAACAATTTTACGCAGTTCGCTCATGGGAACAGCGAAAGCCATTGCTGCCGGTTTGCCGTCCTTTGTAGCCTCTCCGTAGAGGTTGCAGGGAACAAGACCTTCTTTTCTTAATTCTTTAGAAGCTTTCTTTCCAAGGGCTGTGCGCTTCTGACCTGTTACATTAATTTCTTTCATAATAAATGTGTTACTCTAAATTAAGTTTGATGATTGTCATGCCTTAATTCGCCATCACACGAGAAAAGGGTTTCTGTATCGATGTACTCATAAAAGCGCTGCAAAGTTACTCTTTTTCTTTTGATTGCCCAAAGCATATCAAAAAAAATCATTAAACGTCTGTATTTTTTTGGCGGTTACTGTATTTTTATCTATTTTTGCAGTGAATTTTATTTGAAGAATGGATAATGATTAATCGTGAGCTAATAAGAATAAAGATAGTCCAGTTAACCTATTCTTACTATCAGAATGGCAATAAAAATATGGATAATGCTGAGAAGGAACTCCTGTTCAGCCTTTCTAAGGCATATGATTTATACAATTATCTGCTTGAACTCATCGTTGCCATAACGCGGGAAGAAAGACATCGGGTCGAGATATTGACCCAACGCGCGCAGCGTGAAGATAAGGAATTGCCTTCAACAAAGTTTGCTTACAACAAGTTTGCAGTGCAACTTGAGGAAAACAAAATGCTCTGCGAGTTCGCCGAAACCCAGAAACAGTCGTGGGAGGAGGACCTTGAGTTTGTGAGAAAACTGTGCAATCAGATAGAGCAGAGCGAGACATACATCAATTATATGCAGTCGGAAGACGACTCGTATGAGGCAGACCGTGAACTGTGGCGCAAGCTTTACAAGCAGCTTATACAGGAAAACGACGACCTTGACTCCATACTTGAGGAGAAAAGTCTGTACTGGAACGACGACAAGGAAATAGTCGATACGTTTGTATTGAAAACCATCAAGCGGTTTGATCCGAAAAAGAAGCAGAAGCAAGAACTTCTTCCGGAATATAAGGATGAGGAAGACCGGAACTTCGCATGCAAGCTTTTCAGAACCACAATATTGAATGCCGAGCAGTATCAGCGTTACATGAGTGAGACGTCACGCAACTGGGACTTCTCCCGTCTGGCTTATATGGACATCGTGATAATGCAGATTGCGATTGCCGAAATGATGACATTCCCTAACATTCCGGTAAGTGTCACCATCAACGAATACGTGGAGCTGGCGAAGCTTTATTCCACTCCGAAGAGCGGAGGATACATTAACGGAATGCTCGATGCCATCGCACGTTTCCTTATCAGTACGGGCAAGCTGTTCAAGTCGATGGACGAGCCGCGCTCGAAAAAGCCCCAGACCGCTGCGGAGACACAGGAGAGCGGTGATGGAAGCGCGTCTGTGGCAGAAGATGTGAATGCGGAATGATAATTGAAAGAAAATAAACAAAATCACTAAGACTATAAAAGATGAATACAATGGTATTGGCTGCTCAGGCAGCAGGAGCTCAGGGCGGAGGCTTGGGCATGTTGGTAATGATGGTGGCAATCTTCGTTATCATGTGGCTTTTCATGATACGTCCACAGCAGAAGAAACAGAAAGAGATACGCAAGTTCCAGAATTCTCTTGCCGAGGGAGCAAAGGTTGTTACCGGCGGAGGAATATTCGGGACAGTAAAACGTGTGGATCTGACTGCCAACACCGTTGATGTTGAGATATCACGCGGTGTTGTCGTTACTGTAGACAAGGGTTACGTTTTCGCCGATCCCAGTTCACAGATGCCTAATGCGTGACGTTGCGCATTCGCTATAACATATGATAGCTTGAACGATTAAGGGATGGAGCGGTTGTCGCACGACTATAAAAACATCAGGAACTTCTTGTTCGGATTCTTGAACAAGGAGTTTCTGATTTTTTTGTTTTTTCTTGCTCTCAGTGCCATTTTCTGGCTTATGATGGCTCTCAACGAGACCTATGAGCGTGAGATAACGGTGCCGATGTCGCTCACCAATGTCCCGAAGAATGTGGTGCTTACCACGGAGATGGACTCCACAGTCAAGGTTACGGTGCGTGATAAAGGCTTCACGCTTGTAACATACATGTACAGCAGGCGCATACGTCCGGTAAGGATAAATTTCGGAGCATACGCCAACAAGCAGACAGGATACGGACTTGTTCCTACGGCTGATATTCAGAAGCTTGTATATCAGCAGCTTATGGGCTCGTCGAAGATGGTGTCTGTCAATCCCGACAAACTTGATTTTTACTTCAATTTCGGCGCTTCCAAGACGGTTCCTGTGCGTATGGACGGTTCTGTTACGCCCGGAAAGTCATACTATCTGGCGTCAATGCGTTTCTGGCCTGATAAGGTCACAGTGTATGCGAGCAAGAAAATGCTCGACAGCATACGCTATGTGAAAACAGAGCCGATACGCATTGTCAACTTTGAAGACACCGTCATAAGAGAAGTTCCGATAGCCAGAATGCAGGGAGTGAAGTGTGTTCCGTCCACAGTACGCATCGGACTGTATCCCGACATTCTCACCGAGGAGAGGGTATCTGTACCTATCAGAGCCATCAATCTGCCTGAAGGGAAAGTGCTGCGCACATTCCCGTCGCATGTCAGCGTGAAGTTCATTGTAGGCGCAAGCATGTTCCGCACGGTGAAAGCCGATCAGTTTGTAGTTGTGGTGGATTATAATGAAGTGACGAAACAGACTTCAGACAAGTGCGAGCTACATCTGGTAAAGAGTCCTTACATGGTGCGTAACGCACAGCTTGAGATAAATCAGGTGGACTATCTGGTTGAACAGCAGTAGAGACATTTGTCCGCGACAGGACCGTTGTACGGGCGTCAGGCTGCATAAAGGCGGTCTGCGCGGAACGGCATTGCGCTTCTGACGTTGTGATGACACCGAAAACAGAATACTGAAAATGAGAATAGCGATAACAGGAGGCATAGGTGCCGGCAAGTCTTTTGTGTGCCGGTCGCTCAACAACCGTGGCATTGATGTCTACGACTGTGACGCCGCCGCCAAAAGACTGATGCGCACGTCGCCCGAACTGCGCGACGCGCTCCGCCGGCTTGTAGGCGACGCGGTGTATGAAGACGGTGTGCTGCAGAAACAGGTGCTTGCCGCGTTTCTCCTTGCGAGCGATGCCAACAACAGTGCCGTTGCCGATATAGTGCATCCAGCCGTCGCCGCCGACTATCTGTCCTCATCCACCGAGTGGCTTGAGAGTGCCATTCTCTTCGACAGCGGATTCTACAAGCGGGTGCCTTTCGACTTTGTCGTGTGTGTCACTGCTCCCGTCGAGCTGCGCATAAAGCGCATAATGACACGCGACGGCATAACGCGCGGGCAGGCGCTCGAATGGATAGGACGCCAGCTGCCGCAGCATGAGGTCGTCTCACGCAGCGATTTCGAGATAGTCAACGACGGCTTTCATGACATAGATTTACAGATTAACACCATAATAAACAAAATAAACAAAAGATTATAAAAATGGAAACAATTCTTTCAATCGCAGGCAAACCGGGTCTTTACCGTCTGGTTTCGCGTGGAAAAATGAATCTTATTGTTGAATCTCTTGATGAGGCTCGCCACCGTATGCCGGCGTTCGCGTCAGACCGTGTGACGAGTCTCGCCGACATAGCGATGTATACCGACAGCGATGACGTGCCCCTGTGGCAGGTGCTTGAGAGCCTTGGCGAAAAGGAAGAGAAGAAAGAGTGCGGGCTCAACTATAAAAAATGCTCCAAGGAAGAGCTGCATGCCTTCTTCGCGGAGGTGCTTCCCAACTACGACCGCGACCGTGTGCACGACGGTGACATCAAGAAACTTATACAGTGGTACAACCTCCTTGTGAAGAACGGTATAACTGACTTCAAGGAAGCACTGGCTCCTACCGAGGGTGACAATATAGACGACCGCAAGGAGGAATAATCCTTTCAGCGGTGCGTTTCCGGCTGAGACATCTTAAGATGCCAGCCATACGATATACCGGGATGCATGCGTTCAGAACGCATGCATCCCATGTTTTTCACACCATGAAGCGTTATTTTGTCCGCCGCGTGCCTTTTTTATGCCTTTTTCACGCTAAAAGTCGCAATCAATACGTATCTTTGTCAGATACTTGTTTTATTGCATTGATATTTACATAAATATAATATTCATGATATGAAATATGTTCTTGCAATCGACTCTTTCAAAGGATGCCTGTCCTCATGCGAAGCCGGAGCGGCGGCGGAGGAGGCTCTCCGTGATGCCGTGCCGGACGTTGAGGTGTCGAGACTGACGGTGTCGGACGGCGGGGAAGGGATGCTCGATGCCGTAATGAGCGCGGCAGGAGGAAGCCGGCATGCGGTTTTGGTGCACGACGCGATGATGCGTCCCGTCACAGCCGGATATGTGACAGATGCCGGAGGCACTGCCTACATCGAGTCAGCCGCCTCATGCGGACTCACCCTGATAGAGCCTGAGCTGCGCAGTCCGGTGAGAGCCACGTCCTATGGAGTGGGCGAGCTTGTCGCCGATGCCGTGAGGCGCGGCTGCCGCAACATTGTGGTGGGACTGGGCGGCAGTGCCGTTAGTGATGCCGGAACGGGTATGCTGCGCGCCCTAACAGACGCCTTTGCCGACGGAGGAACATTCGACAACGCGCTCCGCAGTGTTCTCGGACAGTGCCGGTTCACCATTGCCTGCGATGTGCGCAATCCGCTTTACGGTCCTGAAGGCGCAGCCTGTGTCTACGGACCGCAGAAAGGAGCTACGCCTGACGATGTGGACTTGCTCGACGGACGCGCCCGTCGGTTTGCCGGTTTTTCAGCCCGCCACTTCGGGTTCGACCGCTCGTGCGAGCCGGGTGCGGGTGCGGCAGGCGGACTCGGATATGCCTTCATGCAGTATCTCGGTGCTACGGTGCGCGGCGGAGCCGACCTTATGCTCGACATGGCAGGCTTCGACGGCATGCTCCATGACGCCACGTGCGTCATAACCGGTGAGGGTCGCGCCGACCGCCAGACACTCATGGGCAAGCTGCCCGGCAGTGTCCTGTCGCGTGCACGTGCGGCAGGCGTGCCCGTATGGCTCATAGCCGGAAGTGTGGCAGACGTCTCCTGTCTGCTCGAAGCCGGTTTTGCGCGGGTGGAGGCTGTGACGCCCGCTGACATGGACACGGCATATGCCATGCGCCCCGACACAGCTCGCGAGAACATAAAAGAAACAATCAAACGACTGACGATATGAAAGAGAAACTGTTATGGTCGGCTGTGATAGTGGCGTCAACGCTCTTCGCGGTCATGATAGGTTCGGGCTTCTACATGCTCGACTATGCCCTGTCCAACGCAGACAGGGCAAAAAAGAAAAGCTATGCATATGTAATGAAGAACTATCCCGAGACACTCCCATGGCTCGACAGCCTCAGACACAACGGCATACTGCGCGACACGTTCATCGTGATGCCCGACGGCGAGAGGGCACATGCCATCTTCGCGCGCTCCGACAGTGCCCGCGGACGCACCGCCATTGTGGTTCACGGCTATAAGGACCGTTCCACCGGGATGCTCCACATAGCTTATATATATAATAAGGTGATGGGTTATAACATTCTGTTGCCCGACCTTCACGGTCACGGACTGAGCGACGGAGACGACATACAGATGGGATGGAAAGACCGGCTCGACGTGATACACTGGATGGATGTGGCTGAAAGGATGTTCCGGCAGGACGGATGCGAGTCGCGCATGGTGGTGCACGGAGTGTCAATGGGTGCCGCCACCACGATGAACATCGCCGGTGAGCGGACGCCCGGTTATGTGAAGTGCTTCGTGGAAGACTGCGGATATACCAGTGCGTGGGACGAGTTCGCACACGAGATGAAGAAGCGTTTCGACCTTCACGAGTTTCCTTTGCTCTATGTGTCGAGCATGCTATGCAAGCTGAAGTACGGATGGAGCTTCGGTGAGGCGTCGCCGGTGAGACAGTTGAAGAACAGCCATAAGCCCATGCTCTTCATACACGGAGGAAAGGACGACTTTGTGCCTACGGAGATGGTTTACCCGTGCTATGAGGCAAAACCGCAGCCCAAGTCGTTGTGGATAGCTCCGGGCAGCGCGCATGCCGTGTCCTACCGCGACCACAAGAAGGAGTACACCGGACGTGTGAAAGCTTTCGTGGAGAAGTGGAACAGGTGACGCTGGTGTGACAGGATGGCACATCTGTACGACAATGTGTCATAAATCACCTCTTGGTACGTTAGTTGTATATATATGGGTGAAGCCTTTAAACAAAGGCATAACAAGAAAACAAACAACTAAAAAAATAATAAGGAGGTATTGATTATGATGCCAGTTTACAGAAATTCATGGTTACCAGAAGTGTTCAACGACTTGTTTGTCAACTCACCAAAGACCAACGCCACGGCTCCAGCCATCAACGTCAAGGAGACACAAGACAGCTACATAGTAGAGCTTGCCGCTCCGGGAATGCGCAAGGAAGACTTCATGGTTCACATAAACGATGAGGGTGACCTCACCATAAAGATGGAGAACAAGCGTGAGGAGCGCGAAGAGGACAAGAAGGCTCACTATCTGCGCCGCGAGTTCGCCTACTCTAAGTTCGAGCAGACTCTTATCCTTCCGGACGATGTAGACAAGGAGAAGATTAAGGCGGGAGTAGCCGACGGAGTGCTCACAGTGGAACTTCCCAAGATAAAGAAGGAGGAGCACAAAATCAGCAGACAGATTACAGTGGAGTAATCATATAAGAGTTATATTATAAAGGTTGGCAAAAAACATAATGTTATAGCGTTAAATGCTGTCCCCGGACGTCTGCGTCCGGGGATTTTTTTGTTTTATGCCGGATAGGGGACGGCTGTACGGTGCATCGCGTGTGTTTTTCCAGTGTCATGTATTTGCGGCGTCAGCCAGTAGAGACGCAATATTTTGCGTCTCCCGAGTAGAAAAACGCGGCAACGACAGGCATTTCATTGCCTCAATAAATGGCGCATCCTCCCCAGTAGAGACGCAAAATTTTGCGTCTCCCGAGCAAAAAACGCGGCAATGGCAAGTATTTCATCATCCCAATAAATGGCGTATGTTTGCTTGTGAGACGCAAGATTTTGCGTCTCTACTTAGGTTTGCAGCGTATACAGTCATGTAGTTTCCCAGCAATAACGACAATGGCGTCAGCCAGTAGAGACGCAAGATTTTGCGTCTCCCGAGCAATAAACGCGGCAATGATTGGTATTCCATCATCTCAATAAATGGAGCATGGCTGCTTGTGAGACGCAAGATTTTGCGTCTCTACTTAGGAAATATGCGGTGTCGTCGGGTATTGTGCCGTGACGGAGTATCGTTGATGTGATGCTGTATGCAATAGTGTTATTCAGGTCATTATATTCCATACGAACCGCAATTATATCCACTCTGAATCATCATTATATCCACTCTGAGTTATAAATCCATTCTTTCTGATGTATAAATATACACTTTACGCAGTAAAAATTTTTGACAGAATAAAATTGCGAAACAGGGAAACGGACGTGTGTCGCAGCCTTAAAATATGAATGGAAAAAGCGGAGGCAGCCGTTCTTTGCGGGTGTTTTGCAGGGTAGGGATGTGGATATTAATGAGGAAAACGGCTTTTGTTGTTGTGCGGAACGGGCTTTGTTATGGTGCGGAACATGCTGTGTTATGTCACGAAACGTACCGTTTCGCGGTGCGGAAAAGCCCGTTCCGCGTCACAATGAAATCCTTTCCGATGAATAAAGACAGTCAATCGGCTGACTGTAAGACACTTGTATGAAACCGTCAAAACTGCCGTATTTGCCATCCATATCGCTTCCGGCTGGAAATACGCTGTTCTCAGCGGGTTGACAGGACATGATGTGTATGTTTATGCGACAGCCATTGCATAAACATGCGTTTTTGGCGGCTGTCGGTTCATTGACACTTAACGGTCATCCGGCTTCATCAGTATTCCGTGCTGCTGTCAGACAAACTGTCCTCAGCTTTTGTCGGAGACGTGGCGCGCCGCATACGACAAGGGCTCGAAACAGGATGACGGCAGCAGTGAGAAATAGGTAGGAAAAGCCTGTGAATAAGGTGAAAGGCAGTTATGGCGGACTGATGTCCGGTCCGTAATTCAGTCAGCGGTGTGTTCCGCAGAGTGTCATAATGCCGTGGTGATAACGGCTTCATCCGGTCACGCACTCTTACGCCTGCAATGAAAAACGCCTTGCCCGATGCTAAGACAGCATCTGGCAAGGCGTAAGCCTTCAGTCAGCCGGTATGTGTCAGAAGCCGTAAATCTCCTTCAGTTTGTTGCCCAGCTGTTCGCCTCTGAGGTCGAGTCCCACAATCTTTCCCTGCGGGTCTACGAGCAGGCTCGACGGTATGGAGCGTATGTTGTAAGTCTTTGCCGCGATGGAGTTCCATCCCTGCAGGTCGGAGAGGTTGGTCCACGTCATGCCGAGGTCTGCCATTCCCTTCTTCCATGCGTCCTCCTTGTTGTCGAACGAAAGTCCCACAATCTCGAAACCTTTGGGATGATACTTCTCATAGTTGGCTTTCACGTTGGGCATCTCCGCACGGCACGGTCCGCACCAGCTTGCCCAGAAGTCTATCAGGACATAGTTTCCCTTGCCGCAATATTCGCTCAGCTTGTGCGTCTTTCCGTCAGTTCCCTTCATCTCGAGGTCCTTGAACTGCGTGCCGATGATAGCCATCTTCTTCTCGAGCTCAGCCATGTATGCCTTCGCGTGTGCCGCCATTGGGTGTTTGGTGTAGGCATATTCCGGATTGAGCAGTTCTTTGAGCTCAGGCAGTTCACAGTCGTACACTATGTTGTTGATGAACGCCGCCGGGATTATGTTGTCGGTGTTCTCGCGCACTATCTGCTTTGTGAGTGCTGTTGACCGTTCCATTATAGGATTCAGGTATTTGTTTGTCAGCTCATCGGCGAGAGCCTTCAGCTCGGCTTCTGACTTGCCGCTCTTCTGCGCCTCGTTGAATTGCTCCACGTATTTTCTTGCCTCGCTGTTGATGGCATCGAGCTGGCGGTCGTATGCGTTGAGCTTGTTGTTGAGCTCAGAGCCTTTGAGCGTCATTGTGGCAAGGTCCGCGCTCAGCGGCTTTCCGTCGTTTATGAAGACGATGTAGCTTGACTTTCCTTTTCCTGCGATGCCGAGGAATGCGTCCTTCTTGTCGGTTCCCTTTATCTCGAACGCTCCGTTTTTCGTCTCCGTACTGTCTTTCACGCCCTTCATGAGGTCTATTATGTATACCTTGGCGATGTCTGCCGGGCATGTGCCTTTTATGTCGTAGGCTGTGTCTCCGCCGCCTGTCTGTGCCATGAGCGGCATGCTGCATAGCGCGAGTGCGGCTGTGATGATGGTATTCTTCATAATGATTATAATTTAAAATAATAAAAACTAACCGGTCGCAAATATATATATTTTATTCCGTAATGCGGTAATTAATCAATTAAAAATATGTAACTTTGCCGTTGAATTTGTATTCAGAGTGCTTGACAAACCTCTTAAAAAACAAGAAAATGGACATAAACAGGAAGACAGTGAGTGTGCTGTTCATGCTTTTCAGCACGCTCTTCTGCGTTTGTCTTATTACGGCAAACGTGCTTGAGACAAAGCAGATATCCTTCGGACCGGTAAACATCACAGGCGGCTTGCTCGTGTTTCCCGTGTCTTACATCATAAACGACTGCGTGTGTGAGGTGTGGGGATATGCCAAGGCGAGGCTGCTCATATGGCTGGGCTTTGCCATGAACTTCATGTTCGTGATGTTCGGCGCGCTTGCCGACGCCATTCCCGGCGCGCCCTACTGGGACAACGACGCCGGATTCCACGCCGTGTTCGGTCTTGCTCCGCGCATCGCGGCGGCTTCGTTCGTGGCGTTTCTTGTCGGTTCGTTCATCAACGCATACGTCATGAGCCGCATGAAGGTGGCTCACGGAGGGCGTCATTTCTCGCTGCGCGCGGTGCTCAGCACGGTGTTCGGTGAGACTGCCGACTCGCTGATATTCTTTCCGCTCGCCCTCTCCGGAGTGGTGCCGTTGGCTGAGATGCCGTCGCTCATCATCTCGCAGGTGGTGCTCAAGACGCTTTACGAGATAATGGTGCTGCCCGTCACGGTGAGGGTGGTGGGTATGACGAAGGCTCACGAGCACACCGATGTTTATGACGAAGGAATCAACTACAGTGTATGGAGGATATTCAACATATGAGCAACAACAGTGAAAACAGAAAGGACGAGGGACTGAAGTCTCTCGGAGCGAAGACAAGATATGCCGACGACTATGCGCCGGAAGTGCTGGAGACGTTTGCCAACAAGCACCCGGACAACGACTATTGGGTGAGGTTCAACTGCCCGGAGTTCACGTCGCTGTGCCCAATAACGGGTCAGCCCGACTTCGCCGAGATACGCATCGCCTACATACCCGGCGTGAGAATGGTGGAGAGCAAGAGTCTGAAGCTCTATCTCTTCAGCTTCCGCAATCACGGGGACTTCCATGAGGACTGCGTGAACATCATCATGAAAGACCTCATCAGACTCATGGATCCAAAATACATAGAGGTGACCGGACTGTTCACTCCGCGCGGAGGCATAAGCATCTATCCCTATGCCAACTACGGACGCAAGGGCACCAGATATGAGAGGCTTGCCGAACAGCGGCTTTTCATGCACGATATGGACGGATGGCATGCCGCCCATGTCTGAGGCAAGGCAATGATACATAACAGCTGACGTATGGTAAAGATATTCCGGAGATATGTTCTCATTGGCATGGCTGCGGTGATGCTGCTGTGCCAGGGCAGTGCGCTCGCTTCCGACGGCAGCCACCGCAAGAAGGTGGCTGTGGTGCTGTCGGGAGGCGGTGCCAAGGGTATGGCGCACATAGGTGCGCTGCGCGTGATAGAGAAAGCGGGCATACCGATAGACATCATCACCGGAACATCGATGGGAGCGATAGTGGGCGGACTCTATGCCATAGGCTACGACGCCCACAGGCTCGACTCTATGGTGAGCGTGCAGGACTGGTCGTTTCTGCTCACCGACAAGCTGGAGGCTCACAGTCCGCTGCTCGACAACCGCGAGAGGCAGAACACCTATTTTCTGTCGAAGACGTTCATGCTCGACAGAAACAGGATATCAAAGAAGTCGGGCGGAATGATTGAGGGCAGGAATCTTGAGAAGCTGTTCGACAGACTCACCGCCGGCTATCACGATTCCATTGACTTCAACCGGCTGCCCATTCCTTTCGCGTGTGTGGCGACAGACATCGTGGACAATTCCGAATACGTGATGCGCGGCGGCGTGCTGTCTGAGGCGATGCGCTCGAGCATGGCTATACCGGGCGTGTTCTCGCCGGTGAGGAAAGACAGCATGGTGCTTGTGGACGGCGGACTGCGCAACAATTTCCCTGTCGACATAGCCAGACAGATGGGCGCGGACGTGGTGATAGGGGTGACGGTGCAGGAAGACCTGAAGGAGGCATACGACCTGAAGAGTACGTCGGACGTGCTGCTTCAGATTGTCAACATAAACTGTAAGAACAAGTATGACGAGAATCTGGCTATGACAGACGTGCCCGTATGTGTCAACACAAAAGGATACTCGTCAGCCAGCTTCACCGCCGCCGCCATCGACACGCTGATGAGACGGGGCGAGGAGGCGGCAATGAGACAGTGGAACAGGCTCATGGAGGTGAAGAGGGAAATAGGGATAGACAGCACATTCGTGCCCGGGAGACCAAGTCTCCATCCCGCAGCGATGCTTCCCGACACGTTGTCAGGCACACAGACTGTGAGACGGGAGGGGAGGCTCATGGCAGGACTGGGGGTGCGCTTCGACACCGAAGAGATTGTGGCACTGCAGATAAACGGTTCGCTTACGCCCTCCGGCTCACCTCTGACGACCGAACTCACGCTGCGGCTTGGCAAGCGCATAATGGGCCGTGCCGACTTTATCTACGACCCGATAAAGGCGGGACGCATGCGGCTGTCGTACATCTTCCGCCACGACGACCTCAACCTTTATTATAAAGGTGACCGCGATTTCAACATAACATACAACAGACACTCGGCAATACTGTCGCCTTTCAATTTCAACATACGCAACTTCAGTCTCGACATCGGCATGCGATGGGATTATTACGACTACACCACCATGCTGTCGAACGTCGAGAACGAGCAGGTGGAAACCGTGGTGGACGGAGGTCATTTCATATCTTATTATGCTGGAGTGAGATATAATTCCGAGAACAAATGGCATTTCCCCACGCGCGGCTCACGCTTCAACGCCACCTACAGCTACAACACCGACAACTTCGTGGGTTATGGCGGCTCGCGCGGATACAGCATACTGAGCGCGTCATGGCGCACGGCTCTGCCTCTTACGAGACGCTTCACACTGCAGCCTATGCTGTACGGACGCATGCTCTTCGGAGGTACCATACCGCTTTGCAGTGCCAACATCATAGGCGGAGACAGATTCGGCAGTTATGTGGAACAGCAGATGCCGTTTGCCGGAATGGGGCATGCCGAGCATATAGACAACCAGTTCGTGGCGATGCAGCTGTCCGCATACCAGCGCATAGCCACCAATAACTATGTGCTGTTAAAGCTTGCCGCGGCGTGCATATCGCACAAACCGGCAGACCTGTTGCGCGAGCCTCTCACGGCGGGATGCCAGCTTGCCTATTATTACAACAGCATGTTCGGACCGCTCGGAGGCTCTCTGGGATGGTCCAACCGCACGCGAGGCGTTTATTTCTACATCAATCTGGGATTCGGATTCTGATGTGCCGCCGCCTTTTCTGGTGTCGGGAGCGCTCCTCCCGAGGGAATATGACATAATCGGAAAGTAGTCAAAATAAGTAAAAAAAGCGCATATGCTCGCTTATTTGGAATTTTTTGTCTATTTTTGCATGTTTGAAATAGAGAACGAAGTTAAAAATCAGAAACATACAAGATATGAAAAAGAAAATCCAGTTCAGTCTCTTATACCGGGACATGTGGCAGTCTTCCGGGAAGTTCCAGCCGCGTAAAGACCAGTTGGAGCGCATAGCTCCGGTAATCATCGATATGGGATGCTTTGCCCGTGTCGAGACAAACGGCGGTGCCTTCGAGCAGGTCAATCTTCTCGCAGGCGAGAATCCGAATGATGCAGTGAGGGCTTTCTGCAAGCCGTTCAATGAGGTCGGCATCAAGACTCACATGCTCGACCGCGGTCTGAACGCGCTTCGCATGTACACAGTACCTGACGATGTGCGCCAGCTTATGTATAAGGTGAAGCACGCGCAGGGTGTGGATATCACCCGCATATTCTGCGGACTGAACGACGTGAGAAACATTATCCCGAGCATCAAATGGGCAGCAGAGGCAGGCATGACACCGCAGGCTACTCTCTGTATCACCAATTCTCCGGTTCACACTGTTGAATACTATTGCGACATAGCCGACAAGGTGATTGCCGCCGGAGCAAAGGAAGTGTGCCTGAAGGACATGGCTGGAATAGGACAGCCGGCGATGTTGGGACAGCTTACGAAGGCTATCAAGGACAAGCATCCTGATATCATCATCGAGTATCACGGCCATTCCGGACCGGGACTTTCAATGGCTTCCATCCTTGAAGTGTGCAAGAACGGTGCCGACATCATCGATACCGCTATGGAGCCGCTGTCATGGGGTAAGGTTCATCCGGACATCATCTCAGTCCAGAGCATGCTGAAGAACGAGGGATTCGACGTTCCTGAAATCAACATGAACGCTTACATGAAGGCCCGCTCGCTCACTCAGGAGTTCATAGACGAATGGCTCGGCTATTTCATCAACCCGCAGAACAAGGTCATGTCTTCACTTCTGCTCGGATGCGGACTGCCCGGCGGAATGATGGGAAGCATGATGGCGGACCTTGGAGGAATACGTTCCACCATCAACAACATACGTAAGAAGAAGGGCGAGGAGGAACTCTCTATGGACGATATGCTCGTCAAACTGTTCGATGAGGTGGCTTATGTATGGCCGCGCGTGGGATATCCGCCACTCGTGACACCGTTCTCACAGTATGTGAAGAACATCGCTCTCATGAACCTTCTTACTCTCGAGCAGGGCAAGGGACGCTTTGTCATGATGGACGACGCAATGTGGGGCATGATTCTCGGTAAGAGCGGAAAGATTCCCGGAACCATTGATCCGGAGCTGGTTGAGCTTGCCAAGGCGCAGGGACGTGAGTTTACGGACGCCGACCCGCACACGCTCATTCCTAACAACCTTGACGAATTCAAGAAGGAAATGGACGAGAACGGATGGGACTACGGCAAGGACGACGAGGAACTGTTCGAACTTGCGATGCATCCGGAGCAGTACCGCAACTACAAGAGCGGGCAGGCTAAGAAGAATTTCCTTGCAGACCTGCAGAAGGCAAAGGACGCCAAGCTCGGCAGCCAGCTCACTCCGGAACAGCTCTCGGCATTCAAGCATGCGAAGGCTGACGCCGTTGTGGCTCCTGTGAGAGGACAGGTGTTCTGGGAGTTCAACGGAGAAGGCGAGTGCGCACCGTCCGTAGAGCCTTACATAGGAAAGGAATATAAGGAGGGAGACGTGTTCTGCTACATCCAGGCTCCGTGGGGCGAATTCGTCGAAGTGCCTGCCGCTATGGGCGGAAAACTTGTGGAGATAGGCGCGAAACAGGGCTCGAAGATAAACAAGGGCGACGTGGTTGCCTATATCGAGCGTGCTCACGAGTAAAACATGTTTCATGGATTGGAAAACCATAATAGACAAGTATTATCCCCGTGAAGGCAGACTCAGGGAAATACTTTTAACACATAGTCAATCTGTAACGCATCGTGCGTTACAGATTGTTTCTTTACATCCGGAGCTGAAGCTCGACCGCGACTTCATTGCCGAGGCGGCAATGCTGCACGACATAGGCATAATACGCTGTGACGCGCCTGACATCTGCTGCTTCGGAGACGAGCCTTACATCCGTCACGGAATACTCGGGGCAGCGATGCTCCGTGCGGAAGGCTTTCCGAGACACGCGAGGGTGTGCGAGCGTCACACCGGAGCGGGACTGTCGTCAGAGGAGATATGCGCGCGCAACCTGCCTCTTCCGCACACCGATTTCCTTCCCGAAACACTTGAGGAACAGGTGATATGCTATGCCGACAAGTTCTATTCCAAGTCGCATCTTGAGCGCGAGAAGACGATAGCACAGGCAGAGAAAAGCATCTCCGCATTCGGAGAGGCAGGACTGGCACGTTTCCGACGTTGGGTGGAAATGTTCGAATAACGTTAAAATAACGAAATAACACGCATGTTCTTTATATATTACGTAACTTTGCAGGTTGAATGAGGACAAAGTCGATTATAGCCCTTCTGCTTTTTGCCATCATGTTTGTGATGGCAGATACGAATATACCAATCTTTCAGAACAGGAAGGAAAAGGCTCCGGTGGTAAGCGATTCGGTGATGCAAAGCGATTCTATCATGCGTGATTCGTTGGGCAATGTCGTTGTGGATACCACCAGAATGGACTCGCTCGAACTTGCCATCTATCATCACAACAAGGCAATCGATGACTCGATAAGGCTCGACTCGCTCAACCGGCAGAAGTCTGAGGGCATCAACTCGCCCGTGCAGTACAGTGCCGATGATTCGCTTGTGTATGACGCTACGTCCAAAACGGCTTATCTGTACGGACAATCAAATGTCAAATACGAGAACATGGACCTCGCCAGCGAGAAGATTTACATGAATCTCGACAGCAGTCTTGTGCATGCCACAGGTGTGCGCGATACGACTGATACGACCGGACTTAAGCTCACGGGAACACCGGTCTTCACCATGGGAGCGGATTCTTACGAGAGCGATACTATGGCTTTCAACTTCAAGACGAAGAAAGGTCTTATAAGCAACGTGTACACTGAACAGCAGGAGGGATTCCTTCGCAGCGAGCTGTCGAAGCGCAGTGCCAACGGTGACGTGTATCTTCTGCACGGCCGTTACACGACTTGCGATGCCCCGCATCCTGATTTCTACATCGCGTTGTCACGTGCCAAGGTGCGTCCCGGGAAGGATGTGACGTTCGGACCAGCCTATCTTGTGGTGGCAGACGTACCGCTTCCGCTTGCCATACCTTACGGTTTCTTTCCTTTCACCAAGAGTTATTCGAGCGGATTCATCATGCCTACGTACGGAGATGAGAGCGACCGGGGATTCTATCTGCGCGATGGCGGCTACTATTTTGCCATGGGCGACAAGTGGGACCTTAAACTTCTGGGAGAGATTTACACCAAAGGCTCATGGGGAGTCTCTGCCGCGAGCAACTACAACAACCGCTACAAGTACAGCGGAAGCTTCTTTTTCAGCTATCAGGACACCCGTACGGGAGAAAAAGGAATGCCGGACTACGGACGGCAGGAGAGTTTCAAGATACAGTGGAACCACCGTCAGGACGCCAAGTCGAACCCTTTCAGCTCGCTCTCCGCGAGTGTCAACTTCGCCACATCGAGCTATGAGCGAAACAATCTCAGCAGTCTTTACAATCCGCAGACGCTCACACAGTCTACCAGAACGTCGTCGGTGAGCTGGAGCACAACGTTCTCAAGCATCGGACTTTCTTTAAGTTCCACAGCCAACCTGTCGCAGAACATGGTGGACTCGACAATAGCCGTGACGCTGCCCGACCTGAACATATCGCTCAGCCGGTTCTATCCGTTCAAGCGCAAGAACGCCGTGGGCAAGGAACGATGGTATGAGAAGATATCGATGAGCTACACCGGACAGCTCTCCAACTCCATTAATACGAAGGAAGACATGATAATGAAGTCGAACCTTATAAAGGACTGGCGCAACGGCTTCAACCATTCAATACCCATCAGCGGCAATTTCACGCTGTTCAATTATCTCAATGTCACTCCGTCGTTCAGCTTCACCGACCGCATGTACACCAACAAGATAATGCGCTCATGGGACATGGAGCGACAGACAGAGGTGGCAGATACCACATACGGATTCTATAATGTGTATAACTGGAATCTCAGTGTCGGACTGTCAACGAAGCTTTACGGTTTCTGGGTTCCTAACCGCAAGATATTCGGAGACAAGATTCAGGCTATACGCCACGTCATCACTCCGTCGGTAAGTTTCAGTTATGCGCCGGACTTCGGAGCCTCGCGCTACGGTTATTGGGAAACCTATCAGAAGACCGATGCGGACGGAAATGTGTCGCTTGTGGAGTATTCACCGTTCAGCAACGGGCTCTACGGTGTGCCGGGAAAGGGTAAGACGGGAAGCGTCACGTTTGATGTCTCCAACAACATAGAGATGAAAATAAAGTCGGACAAGGACTCCACCGGCATGAAGAAGATAAGCATCATCGACGAGCTCGGCGCAAACCTGCGCTACAATATGGCGGCGAAGGTGCAGCCGTGGAGCGACCTTACCATGCGCATAAGGCTCAAATGGTGGAAAAACTACACCTTCAACATGACCGCCGTATTCGCCACATACGCCTATGAGCTCGACGCCAACGGCAGACCGTATGTTGGAAACCATACGGAGTGGAGCAAGGGACGGTTCGGCCGTTTCCGCGGAACGTCACAGAACATATCGTTCACCCTCACACCGGAAAAGCTTAAGAAGTGGTTCGGCGGAGGCGATGACGAAGGTGACGAAGGTGAAGAGGAGAAAGAAGGAATAGACACCGACATTGAGAGCAACGTCGATGACGACATGATAGAAGGGCAGCGCGGGGCTAAAAAGAAGTCGGGCGGCGGCAAGGCACTTACCGATGAGGACGGCTACATGAAGTTCTCCATGCCATGGTCGCTCACCTTCGGCTATGGTATAACAATGAGCGAGAACACAGCCGGAAAGTTCAACACCAAGAGCATGCGCTACCCTTACAAGTTCACGCAGACGCTCAACTGCAGCGGCAACATACGCATCAGCGACGGATGGAACATCAGTTTCTCCAGCGGTTACGACTTCGAGCGCAAGGACATATCAATGACAACAGCGTCGCTCCAGCGCGACCTCCACTGCTTCAACATGAGCTGTTCGGTGGTTCTTGCGCCTTACACGAGCTACAACTTCACGTTCCGCTGCAACGCCGCGACGCTCACCGACGCGCTCAAATACGACAAGCGCAGCGGTTACAGCAACGCAGTGCAGTGGTATTAACCCCGATAGGTCATTAGAACGCATATATTTGAATAAATCTTTATTCCACATTCTCTCCGGTCTGCTTATGCGTTTCTGTCGGCGTCTTACTTACCGTTCCGTCCCGGCATAGCCCGCTTCGCCTCGTCGAAACGGCAAGCAATCCACTCGACATTAACGCATAATCAGACCGGAGTATAAAGACCGATTCGGAATTAAGGCACTACCTATAAATCATATGATGCAAAAAGCCCCACCTGAAGAGGTGAGGCTTTATTGTTATGAGGCTGGGGCTTATTGCTGCTGTTGTCTGTCTGCGACGGTGGTATGGTTCTGTTTGACCACTGCCTCGAGGTCTGGAGCCTCGCCTACAATCCACACTATGTCGTCGGGACGGAATCTGTAGGATGCGTTCACAGCCGAAAGATTCTCCTTTCCTTCCTCTATTCCTACCACCATGCAGTTGTATTTGTCTCTTATGCCACTCTCTCCGAGCGTTCTGCCGCTGAATCTTCCGTTCTTGTCTATCACAATCTGCCTGAGGTGCATCTCCCTTTTTTCCACGTCAGGGTCAGCCTCCGTCACGTTGCCGCTCACCGCTTTGCTGAACGCGGTGAGCTGTTCGTCGCTTCCAATCACCTGCAGCCGGTCGCCGGGAAACACCTTGTCGTCTCCTCCAGGGATGTTTATGCGTCTGTGTCCGCGCAGGATGCTGCTCACGTGCACACCGTAAAGGTTGCTCAGTCCGAGCTCGCGCAGCGATTTGCCAGCCCATGCCGTGTCGGCTGGCACGTCGATGTCGCTTATGTGCACGTCCCTGTCGAGCAGTCTTCCCTCATACAGCGGCTTTCTCATTCCGAGCACCTGTGCCTCTATCTCGCGCGACCTGAGATTCTGCACGAACATCTTCTCCATCCTTATGCTACGCTTCTTCAGCCTTCTCGACACCACCATGAGCATCACCATTGCCGTTGCCAGGCTTATCATCAGGGCGTTGGTGAAGCGCGACAGATAGTTGCATATATAGAAAAGGAAGGCTATCGCTATGACGGCTCTCACGAGAATGGTGAATATGAGGGGGAATCTGTTCATGCGGTTCTCATGCCACAGAGCCACGAACTCCTTGCTGTGGTTCTTCTTCATTATCATAGCCCTGAGGAAAGGCGATATGACGAACACCGTCAGCAAGCCGCAAATGCCGTTCGCCCACCAGTGCATGCCGGGCATGACCTTTCTTATGAACGGCAGGAAAAACGTGAACATAAGCACTATGCACGCTGTGGACAGGATGGAATAGACAAGTGTGTTGAATGCCATCTGCGTGATGAGTCTCTTCCATTTGCTCTCCTGTGCTGGCGCGTTGTTCATGGATATGTTGTTGAGAGTGTTTATCAGGTTTTCAGGCAGATGGCGTTCCACGTAGCCATAGCACGGCACCGACAGCTTTATCATGTAAGGAGTGAGGAACGTGGTTATGACCGACACCGCCACAACCACAGGATACAGGAAGTGCCCTGTCACTCCGAGCGAGAGTCCAAGAGATGCTATGATGAACGAGAACTCGCCTATCTGAGCCATGGAGAATCCGCAACGCATAGCCGACTTGAGCGACTGTCCGCCGAGCATGAACCCGAGTGTGCCGAAGACAGCCTGCCCAACGAGTATAGTTATGACGAGCACCACTATCGGGAGGGCATACTCCACGAGTATCGCGGGGTCGACAAGCATGCCCACCGACACGAAGAATATCGCGCCGAAGAGATCCTTCACCGGTGAGACAAGCCGCTCTATCTTGTCCGCCTCGATGGTCTCCGATATGATGGAACCCATCACGAACGCTCCGAAAGCGCTGCTGAAGCCCACCTTTGTGGACAGCACAGCCATCAGGCAGCACAGCCCGAGCGACACGATGAGGAGCGTCTCGTCGTTGACGAGCCTGCGCACCGACCTCAGGAACAGCGGCACCAAGGCTATGCCCACCACAAACCAGAGGATGAGGAAGAACACTATCTTGGCTATGCTGCCCACCATCTGTTCTCCGTCGGCGCCGCTCCCGACGGCTATAGCCGACAGCATCACCATCATGACAATAGCCAGTATGTCCTCGAGAATGAGCACGCTCATCACCGAACCGGTGAATTTCTGCTGCCTTAGACCCATGTCGTTGAATGCCTTATATATTATTGTGGTGGAGCTCATTGCCAGCATTCCGCCGAGGAAGATGCAGTCCATGCGTTTCCATCCGAACGAGTGCCCCACGATGATGCCCAGCGTCATCATGCAGAAGATAATGGTGCACGTGGAGATGACGGGCGACGCGCCCATCTTCATTATCTTCTTGAACGAGAAGTCGAGCCCGAGGGAGAAGAGCAGGAACATCACTCCGATGTCCGCCCACGTGCCTACGCTCGAACTGTCGATGACCGACATGGTGTACGGCATGTGCGGACTGACGATGAATCCCGCCACCACATAGCCGAGCACGAGCGGCTGTCTGAGTTTCTTGAACAGTATTGTGACCGCGCCTGCCACTATAAGTATCAGCGCGAGGTCGGATATGAAATTAGGTGTCTCTGCCATTGTTGTTCCCTGATAAGTGTCTGTATATGCACCGGCGCATGGACAGTCGTAGCGGATGTCCATGCGCCGTGCCTTGTGTCTCTCATGCAGTGGCTCAGTCGTTATACTGTGCCGTGAGTTCGCATATCCTCACTATCACCTGCATGGCTTTCTCCATCACCTGTATGCTCACAAACTCATACGGACCGTGGAAGTTCACACCGCCTGCGAAGATGTTGGGGCAGGGCAGTCCCTTGAACGACAGCTGCGCGCCGTCGGTGCCTCCGCGTATCGGCTCCACCTTCGGCGGCACGCCGCAGTCCTGCATGGCTTTCAGCACGATGTCTATCACATGCATGTTGGGGTCTATCTTCTCCTTCATGTTGTAGTACTGGTCCTTCAGCTCTGCCGTCACCGTTCCGTTGCCGTACTTGTCGTTCATGCGCCTCACGCAGTCCTCGATGAAGTCTTTGCGGTCCTCAAAACGCTCGCGGTCGTGGTCGCGTATGATGTAATGTAGCGTAGCGTTCTCTATGTTTGCCTGTATGCCCAGAAGATGGTAGAAGCCCTCATAAGCCTCTGTGGTCTCAGGAGTCTCGTCCTCCGGCAGCATCGTCGCGAACTCCGCCGCCAGCCTGTTGGCGTTCACCATCTTGTCCTTCGCATAGCCCGGGTGCACGCTTATGCCCTTTATGTGTATCTTAGCCGACGCGGCGTTGAAGTTCTCGTACTCCAGGTTTCCGAGGTCTCCGCCGTCCATGGTGTATGCCCATTCGCATCCGAATTTCTCCACATCGAAGTGGTGGGCGCCCATTCCGATTTCCTCATCAGGGTTGAATCCCACACGGATGTCGCCGTGCTCTATCTCGTCATGGTCGCGCAGCCAGCACATGGCTTGCACTATCTCGGCTATTCCCGCCTTGTCGTCAGCCCCCAGCAGGGTGTAGCCGTCGGTCACGATGATGTCCTCGCCCTTATGCTGAAGCAGTTCCGGGAATTTCGCCGGTGAGGAAATGATGCCTTCAGACAGCACAATGTCGCCTCCGTCGTAGTTTCTTATGATGCGCGGATTGACGTTCTTGCCGCTGCAGTCGGGGCTTGTGTCATAGTGTGAGATGAATCCTATTGTCGGTATATTCTTCTTGGAGTTCGACTTCAGAGTAGCGTAGATGTAGCCCTTCTCGTCCATCTCCAAATCGCTGAAGCCTTCGTCCTCGAGTTCTTTTTTGAGATATTCGGCAAAAACAAGCTGTTTTGACGTACTTGGCACGCTGTCCGATTCTTCGCTCGACTGCGTGTCGAATCTGGTGTAGTTTAAAAATCGTTCGGTAATGTCCATTTTGTGTTATTGTCTAAAATATGTTTTTTCTTTATATAATGTAAGTTGTAGTCATGCGGTATGGGATAAGGTGGAACTCCGTTTATCCTCCATTCTGTCGCACATTCCTGTCTTTATCTTTCTTTTTGATTGTCCGGTGTGCGTGTTCAGCCTCTGTACGGGCATGCCGTACAAAGTGTGTTTGTATTTGCAAACTTACAAATTATCGTTGTAAAAAACGAAAAAAATGACGAAAAATAACGGTTGCCGGCTTCTCTTTGTCAGTATGTCGGGATGCGGTGGAAGTGCGTTTCCTGCATGTTGCTGGGCATGTCGCTTGTGAAGATGCGGATGCATAAATCGTGCCTTATTCTCCGGTGTAAACAATTATTAACGAAAACTCCGGTGCGGTTTAACACTTTCCGCATCCTTCCGGCATGTCGCAGCAGGTGTGAGTGCCCTGTTTTCTACCCCCATTCATGCCCTCCTGAACTGTCGGAACATGGTCTATGTATGGTTTTTAATGCTCGGAAAATTGCCGTTTCAGCCTTTTCAGCGTTGCCGGAAAGGCTTTTTGGAGATGTGATAATGCCTCTTCTCTCATGCGGAAGAGCCCGTCCGGCACGACAGAACGGGCTCTTTCGCGAGACTGTTTCAGCCCCGGTGTGGCTCGTTTTCGTGTTTTCCGCTGATTGTCAGTGTGTTGCGCGACAGGTTGGAAAAATGCTTTTTTCGCGCCGCAATGCACCCGTGAGAAAACTTCAGGGTGTATCAGACGCTTTTGCAGGGTTGTTTTTTAACATTTGGCGGTGCCCGGTTTGCCCACTGTCCGTTTGCACCGTCATTGTCAGGCGGTCACTCCGAAGTGCTCGAGAGCCTTGGCTATGCCGTCGTTGTCGATGTGGTCGGTGACGTAGTCAGCCACATCCTTCACGTTGTCGAGGGCGTTGCCCATGGCTATGCCCGTGCCGGCGCGTTTTATTATGGGTATGTCGTTGCCCCCGTCTCCGAAAGCCATCGTCTCCTCTATGCCTATGCCGGCAGCCTCCGCCACAGCCTCCAGTCCGCGGCTCTTGTCGGCAAGGCGTGACGTTATGTCGCAGAAGGCGGGATACCATCGTGTTGAGGCGCAGTCAGGGAGCTGATGCATGAGCGCGTCTTCCTGCTCGCGGGTGATGAACGGTGTTATCTGCAACACCGGACGTTGCAGTATTTCGTCGAGCGGCATAGCCATGTCGTCATATCTTATGTTAAGAATGTCGTACAGCACATGGTCTGTGTCGGGTGTCTTGTTGAGCATTGCCGTGCCCTCGTTGCACATCACCACGCACCCGGTGCGCTCGTTTCTTACAAACTCCAGCAGTCTGTCCGTGTCAGGGCGGGCTATAGGTGTGAGCCTCACAGTCCTGTCGCCGATGGTGCAGCATGCTCCGTTGGTGGTGATATATCCGTCTATAAGGTGGCTTATCGCTCCGAGGTTGTTGATGAACGGCATAGGCCGTCCGGTGGAGATGAATATCTTTATGCCTTTCTCTCTGGCGCGTGTGAGAGCCTTCACCGTTGACTGCGGTATGGCGTGTGTGGTGAAGCTCACGAGTGTTCCGTCTATATCGAAAAACAGTGCTTTTATCATGACTCTGTGAAATGTTGTTTACCTTTAAGCTGATGCAAAATTACTCATTTTCCGTATCATGCCCTACAGCGGCGCGTTATTTTTTGTTAGAGTGCCGATGGCAGGTTTTCAGCTATTTTGCGTAACTTTGTGCCTGTCTTAAAAAACACAGCACATCATGAACGAGGAAGCACAGCTGGCGTGGAACATAATAGAGACCACCGGTACGAGTCTTTTTCTCACCGGTAGGGCAGGGACGGGCAAGACCACCTTCCTGCGCAATCTGAAGGAGCATACATCGAAGTGTGCCGTCGTCGTGGCACCCACAGGCATAGCCGCCCTCAATGCTGGCGGAGTGACGATGCACTCGTTCTTCCAGCTGCCTTTCGCCCCTTACGTGCCCGGAGCCAAGTTCGGCACGCAGGGCTCTCAGGTGCGCATGAGCAAGGAGAAGAAACGTGTGATATGCGCCATCGACCTTCTTGTGATAGACGAGATAAGCATGGTGAGGGCGGATGTGCTCGACTCCGTGGACTACGTGCTGCGCCTCTGCCGTCGCGACAAGCGTCCCTTCGGAGGTGTGCAGCTGCTGATGATAGGCGACCTCGGGCAACTTGCACCCGTGGTGAAGGACGAGGAGTGGACCATCCTGCAGCAGTATTATTCCACGCCTTATTTCTTCAGCAGCAACGCTCTGGCACGTACGGAATATGCGGTGGTGGAACTGAACAAGGTGTACAGGCAGGCTGACCCGCAGTTTGTGGCTCTGCTCAACCGCGTGCGCGACAATACAGCCGACCAGAGCGTGCTCGACACTCTGAACAGCCGTTATATACCCGGATTCAATGCAGACAGCGTGGAGGGATGCATACGCCTGACAACACACAACGCCCAGGCGCAACGGGTGAACAACGCGAGGCTCGAAGCACTGCCGGGAAAGGCTTACACCTATGACGCCGAAATAGAGGGTGTGTTCCCCGACTATATGTATCCCACTGACGAACGGCTTACGCTGAAGGAGAAGGCGCAGGTGATGTTTGTAAAAAACGACTCTTCGCCCGAAAAACGCTACTATAACGGCATGATAGGCACCGTCTGCTCGATAGGCAGCAGGGGCTTCACCGTCAGACCTAAGGACGGCGGCGCGGAGATAGAGGTGGAGCCGGAAACATGGGAGAACACTCGCTACGAGCTGGACAACGACACGAAGGAGATAAGCGAGGTGGTGAACGGGGTGTTCCGTCAGTTCCCCGTGAAGACGGCTTGGGCGATAACCATACACAAGAGTCAGGGACTTACGTTCGACCATGCCGTGATAGACGCCTCCATGTCGTTCGCTCACGGGCAGACCTACGTGGCTCTCAGCCGTTGCCGGACGCTCGAAGGACTGGTGCTCAGCGCACCGCTCACTCGTGCCGCCATAATACGCGACGGGGCTGTGGACGGGTTTGTAAGCGACGCGCGCCGCAACATTCCCGACGCTCGGATGCTGGGTGGAATGCAGCGCAGATATTATGTGGCGATGCTCGACGGTCTGTTCGACTTCACTTCCGTCATCTCGCCGTTCTACTCCATGACACGCATCATGACCGAACACATGTCGCGCCGCTATTCGCGCACGTCTACGGAGTTCAAGGCTCGCAGCGCGCGGCTCGTGTCGGAGGTGGCTGCCGTGTCAGACAAGTTCCATAAACAGTATGTCAGGATGGTCATGACAACAGACGGCTTTGCCGAAGACTCCGCGCTTGCGGAGAGAATAAGAAAGGGCGCGTCATACTTTCTCAAACGGCTGACAGAAGTTGACGGCTTCGTCAGGAAACTCGATATTGTCACGGAAAACAAAGAACTCTCGCAGCGGATTGAAGAATATATGTCCGAACTGAAGACATCGCTGGACAGCAAACGGCACCTGCTGGGCTTTGTAGTGGAAAACGGATTTGACGCCAACAGGTATATGCGGGAGAAGACGAGGATAGGTGCGGAGGGCGCGGAGCCTGAAAACCGCAAGTCTTCACGTACGGCTGAACGCCGGACAGGAAGCCGCTCCTCTGCCGGAAAGGCACCTGCCGTAAAAAGAAAGAAAGCCGCGGCTGACGTCCGGACGGCTTCTTCCGCCGCGTCAGGACACCGTTCCGCCAGCGACAGAGTGCTTGAGGCTCTCGTAGCATGGCGCAGAGAAAAAGCGTTGGAGACAAAGATGCCGGCTTACTGTATAATGCACACAAAATCGCTTGAAGCCATAGCCGACACCATGCCGAAGACGCCCGATGAGCTTGTGGGACTGTCGTCCATAGGACCGAAGAGAGCTGAGAAATACGGAGAAGAGATAATCAGTATCGTCGATTCGTTTCGCGCGACTCACACCGGCGGCAATGCCGAGGATGGGGAATAAGGGCAGACCGCGCAAGGAGAGAAGTGAAGGCTTATCCGGAAATAAGGAATCTTATACATAAATATGCGGGCAAGGACAGGACTTTTAACTTTCATGAACGTTTCAAATAGAAAAGAGTATTTTGCCGATAAAAACAAATAGGTATGGCTAAGATGAAATTTACACCAGCAGACGAGTTAATAGATGCTGTATGGGGAAAAGTCGGCACTCTGGAGCGTGACGCGATGGAAGCGCAACTCAAAGAGGACATACAAGCCTACTTTGTCGGAGAGGCTATCAAAAAGGCACGGCTCAGACAGAATCTCACTCAAGAGGAATTAGGCGAAAGAGTTGGTGTGAAACGCTCCCAGATATGCAAGTTGGAGAGCGGTAAAAGTTCTATAACCCTTTCAACGATGAGTCGTGTCTTTAAGGCATTAGGCATAACAACGGCTACGCTTGACTTGGGAATAGCAGGCAAGGTGGCTTTGTGGTAAAGGCATAATGCCGGGAGTATAAAAGGAGGACGTTTCCGCGTCCTCCTTTTATATTTGTATCGAGTTTTATGATGAGTGATATAGGAAAGATATTGTATCGCCATGACAAGCCTGAAACAAGATTAGTCTTGCACATCTGGCTTAACTAAAACGTTCGATAAAGCAGAATACAATCTGGCTGACAGCAGCATGAAATAAGAATGGAAGTCTGATGATTCGGGTTAAGAAATATTAGTGCAGCAAGTGCCGATAACATACACGGTATAAGAAAATACAAAAAAGGACAGAAAATGTTTTGATATATGAAATAATATACATATATTTTGGACGGTTAATAATCTAAAACCATAAGCCTATGAAATAAAAAAGACTTTACAGTTCATTTCTTTGGAAGTCTGCCAGGTGGCGGAATTCCTTTAATCAATTAACTTTTCAGACAACCGTTTTTGTCTTGTACGGACTTAAACGAAATGTAAAACCAAAAACAGTAATCATGAACAGAGTTTTGTTTTTGACAGCATGTATGTTATGCAACGTTTCAATTTTGTAGGACTCTCAAGTGAATATAATTGAAACATTACAGTGTAATGATTCTCAAAGTAAAATAAGATTGACATGCGTCAGGAGGCATCCTGTCTCCTGACGCCTTATACTTACAACCATTATATATATAATAATGTGTAAAAAAACATTTATATTAACTTTGTTTCTGCTGCTGTTTGTTTCTTCCCGGCAAGTTTGTGGGCAGGAAAGTTTCTATGATGCCAAGGTCAGTGAATACGGACAGTTGGATGAGGCTCTGGGTGAAAAATTGGATGGTATAGATTCTCTTATAGTGCATGGTCCGATGGACAGCCTTGACTTTAAGGTCATAGTCCGTTGTACAAAGGAAGGACGGGTGAGGGTTGTAAACCTGCAATATGCACAAGTTAAAAGACACAGAATTCCTGACGAGGCTTTTTTTGATTGGGATATGTACGAAAATAAGAAGAAGTATATGCCGATACGCCGGGTCATCCTTCCGGATGACATTACGGAGATAGGAGCATTGTCCTTTTTCGGGTTGGCATTACAACAAATCAATATGCCTGCTTCCTTAAGGAAATTATCAGACAGCAGTTTTGAAGACACGTGGATAGAATCAATCGTAATACCAGAGGGTGTTGCTGAAATACCCGTCAATTGCTTTAACTGGTGCAGACGTTTGAAGAAAGTGGTTCTGCCGTCCACGCTCAAAACCATTGCTGATTTTGCATTTTATGCTGCAGGAGTTGATGAGATGACCCTACCCGATGGTTTGGACAGCATAGGTACGGCGTCTCTTTATGCCACCAGTTTCAGCGAGATCATAGTGCCCAACAGTGTCAGGAAAATAGGTAACGCGGCTTTTCATGGTAAAGTGAACATGAAGCGAATAGTGTTTCCCGCAGGGATGACGTCTATCCCCAGCCGTGTCTGTTCCGGTTGCCCAAATCTGGAAGAAGCTCAGATTCCAAAGACCGTTAAAGAAATAGGATTGTATGCTTTTAGTGGCTGTCACAAATTGAAGAACATCTCGCTTCCTCCAAATTTGGAAAGGGTGGGCGCGGAGGCTTTCGAGGGTTGTCAATTAGACTCGCTTGTGTTCCCTGCCACGGTTAAATATCTTGGAGAATCGGCATTTGTCTCAGGAAGTATTCAGAAAATATATTCCTTGTCACCCGAACCTCCCGTTTGTGGTCATGTAGAGTCATATCCGGAGCGTCACACGTTTTATGGCTCTATACGCCAAGACATACCTGTATATGTCCCTTACGGTTCGGCAAAGAAATACAGAAACGCCTTCGGATGGAGTTATTTTACCAATTACATTGAGACAGACCGTTTCCCGACAGGGATTGTATCTGCCCGGACAGACAATGCCGGCAGGTACAAGGTATATGGAAGAGACAGCTGGCTTGTTATAGAAGATTCAGGAGTACACTCGGTTTCTGTTCTTTACTCCATACATAGGATAGACGGGCGGTTGATTGGACGCGGTTCGCTCATAAAGACATACACTTCAGAGGTGTTGCCTCATGATGTTTATATTGTACGTGTGGGTGATGTCGTACGCAAAATCAAATTGTGATTTATAATTATGACGATACAACCGGGTCGTGATATTTTGCAAATCCGGATATTCATTATACTTTATTATTGCCGTCTGCCAAAACTTTCAGACTGTAAAAAAATAAGGTTGGATTCCTCGCCCGGGATTCAACCTTATTTTTTTACAGTCTGAAAGTTTCAGCGTACGGCAATAAGATGAAATGTAAATATTGCCTGAATGATGACCTCCAAGTTCTTTTTATTAAACGATTGAGGTTCGGTCAGTCCGACTTTTTTACGTCACATCACTTGAACACCTGCTTCGTGGTCTTGCCGTCCTTGCGCACTATGAATATTCCGTGTGCAGGAGTTGACACGCGCTCGCCTGTAAGTCTGAAGTATTCAGTGCGGTGGCTGGTCTCGCCGTTGTCGGTCTCGGGCTTGGCTATGCCGTCGGATGTATCGCCGTTCTTTATACTGATGTTGTCTATTATAACGTCTGTAGGCGAGCCGTTGTGGGCTATCGCGCTCCATTTAAGTTTTATTTTCTTGCAGCCGTCGGTGTTGGCTTTCAGTTTTATCTCGCGCCATTCGGGCTGGCTTCCGCTCAATCCGTCAGTGGTGAAGAGCTGTTCCCAGTCGCTGTCGTCGCGGCTCGCATACACGCGCAGTTCGTTGTCGGTACCTCCGTCCGGCACGTAATAGAGCCAGAAGCTGATGTCAATACCGGTCATGCCGTCCACGTCGATGTGCGGAGTAGACATGCTCTCCGTCTGTCCTTCGGGCGAAAAGCCGTAGAAGTCGCATTGTGCCATTCCGCGGTCTGTGTCCTGAGACACAATGGTGAGATCTTTGTCGGTGGGGAAGTAGTACATCGACGTTGTTTCCGGGAAGCTCCATGCCACGTATGTATAGTATTCGTCGTCTTGTGTTGTCTCTGTCTGCCAGCCTTTGTGGCTCATCGCTCCGTAAGCAAACGACTCGGTGAATGGCAGTGAGGCAGCCTTGCCTATGCTCACAGTGGCTGTGCTGGCAGCCTTGGTAGATTCGCCTGCGGCGTTGACTGCGCTTATTTCGTAAGAGACAGACATTTCTTCTTCAACATCGGGTGTATCTACATATTCCGTAGAAGTTATACCCTTTGCCACCACCTCTCTGGTGCCGTCTGAGTAGACACGCACGAGTGTGTATGTGGTGTGCTCCGGGTCGTAGTCGCCGCCGCGTCCTCCTGCTGCCGGTGCTTCCCATGTGATGCGCACACCTTCACCCTCCTGTGAGCAGGTCGCGTTTTGCGGGCTGCCGGGATAGTCGAGTCCTAAGTACACATTAGCCTCAGAGAAGCCGCCTTTGCCCTCCTTTCCCACGTATGCCATGGCGCGGAAGGTGTAAAACTTGTCGCTCTCAAGATTGTCAATCGTCCAGCTGTAGGTCTGTCCGGGATTCACACCGTCTATCGTGTGTATGTCCGAATAGCTGAAGCTGCCGCTGTATTGCTGCACGTGTATGCTCAGAATGCTGCCGTCAAGAGACTCGCCCGTCTCGGCGGTGTCCGGAGCTACGGCTGTCATCTCCACCGCGTTAGGATTGCCCGGCACGGCTCTGGCTGTGAACGATTTCAGATAGCCAGGTGTGATGCCGGTGTATATCTGCAGATAAGCCTGCTGGCTTTGCAGGTCGTCCACATGTACGGTTATGCCGTACTCATACTGTTTGTCCGGCTCCACCGTGTTGTCAACAAACTCTATCACTTTTCCCGGTTCAGGATTCGTTATCCTGCCGAGTTCCTCATCGGACCATTCGGTGCCGGGGCGGTGGCGATGGATGGCTATATAAGATATGTAAGGAAGTTCCTGCTGCGTGTAGGTATCCCAGTCATACTCAGTCATCGTAGGTGCCTCGGCTGTGATGGTGACTGTATTCGACGTTGCGTCGTAGCTTCCATCCTGGTGGTTCACTCTCTCAGGATTGATTGTTATGCCCTGCCCGAAGGAGGGAATACTCATCGAAATGGCGACAAAAGCTGTCGCAAGAGATGTAAAATTGTTCATATAATAAGTTTTGGTTATTTTAATGCAGTTGCAAATATAAACAGATATTCTGGCAAAATGAAGTTTTAAGACTATTATTTGTGACGTTTTGTATAATAAATAGAGGTTATTGGAAATTGTTGCTAATCAGTCCGTCTTTAAGAACATTGTTGTGGTGTGAGTCTTAGTCTTCGGCTCACTTTGTTATGTGCCGTTCGTCATTTCTGAGTAATGAACGATCATCTCCATCTGAAGTGCCGGTTGACTTGCATTCATCGTGACTTTTTCCATTGCTTGGGCATGTATTGTCACAGTATGCAATGTCTGACGTTGTAGCTTGAGCCATTAGCTGATAAATCAGTAAAAGCGTCACATTTCTCCGTGAAATAGTTACGGTCTTTTGCATCATATATATCTATTTTTGCAACAGAAGAGGACAAGTATGAATACGTATTATAAAATAAGCGGAAGATACTTTATCAGGATTTCCGTCGTGAGCAGAGTAGCTTTGCCTGCTTACAATACAATATCGGTACAGGCGATGAATCAGTTGCAAGACAGGAAGAACGACGGCAAGTTTACCAATGATGTGCTGTTGCATAGCGTGTGCGACATCCACATGTATGTCCGTCGTAATCCTGCGCGGCTGACAGGACCGGATTGATTATTCATACGTCATTATTTATTGTTTATTTATAAAGGTATGGACAGACGTGATTTTATCAAAAGCGGACTTCTTGCAGCAACTGTAGGAGCCGTGAGCGGTACGAAAGCCATAGCGCAGGAGGCTGAAAAGCAAGCGGTGCGAGAACAGCTTGCCAAAGATATTTTGAATTATAACCCGCAGATGCAGTACCGTCCGATGGGGCGCACGGGAGTTAATGTATCTGCGTTGGGTTTTGGGATGCTGCGCCTGCCTATGAAGGACGGACACGTGGACTTTGACCAGACCACTCCGATGGTGCGCCGTGCCATCTAGGGAGGCGTGAACTATATAGACACGGGGCGCGTCTATCTCGGTGGAGAGAGTGAGCAGGCAGTTGGCAAAGCCCTCGCCGGAGGCTGGCGCGACCGGGTATATGTCACGTCCAAGATGCCGTGGTGGAAGATGCAGTCGGCAGACGACTTCGAGAAGTTCTTCGATCAGTCGCGCCGTACTATCGGCACGGATGTCATCGACTTCTACCACATCCACATGATAATGCACCGCGCGTGGAATGACTATGTGCTGCCTTACAGGCTTATAGAAAAGATGGAGCGGTTGAAGTCGCAGGGCAAGATACGCTTCATGGGCTTCTCTTTCCACGACAGTCTGCAACTGTTCAAGAAAGTGGTGGAATACACTCCCGCGTGGGACTTCTGCCTTATTCAGCATAATTATTTGGATTATGAATACGAGGCGGGTGTGCTCGGTCCCAAGTATGCCGCTGCCAACGGCATGGGACTGGCGGTGATGAAGCCCGTCCGAACGGGATTCCTCACCAGTCTTCCGCAAGTGATGCGCGACGCGCTTGCTTCCACAGGAATCCATAAGCCAGACACCGAATGGGCGTTGGACTATCTGTGGGACATTCCCGAAGTGAGCGTGGCGGTGAGCGGAATGGGTAATATGGAGGACGTGGAGGAGAATCTGATGTACGCCTCCAAAGCCCGTCCCAACATGCTCACACCCGCCGAGCGCGAGGCGTTGGGAGCAGCCGTTTATGCCTATCGTCACGCACCGGGACACATCGACTGCACGGGTTGCTACCAGTGCATTCCATGTCCGCACAATGTCGCCATCGGTTACATCTTTGCCTATGTGTACAACAACTACATCCTGCACCGCAACAAGGAGAGGGCGATGGCGGACTACACCGTCTCGATGTCGCCCGTCCAGCGCGGTGCCCCAGCATCCTCGTGTGTCGCATGTGGTGAATGCTTGGCTAAATGTCCTCAGCATCTGGATATTCCCGATTTGCTGGAGAGAGTGAAGGAGACTATGGGGAAATGACAAGACAATTCTAAGAACAAATATTAAAATAGTATGACAATCAACGAATTCAAAGATTATGTAAAGACGGGTAATGCTCTTGACACCGAAGACATACATATGTTTATGGATGAAATGAGTGATGCTGCACGTCGCATCACCTTCCGGCTGAATGCGGCTTACCACACTCAAGCGGAAGTACGTAAGTTACTTTCAGAACTGTTCGGTTGTGATGTGCCTTCATCGTTGCGTGTATTTCCGCCATTCTATACGGATTTCGGAAAGAATATCACCATCGGGGAGAATGTATTCATAAACGCCTGCTGTCATTTTCAGGATCATGGAGGCGTTGTTATCGGTGACGGATGCCAGATTGGACATAACGTCGTGTTCGCTACGCTGAATCATGGTTTGTCACCCGAAGAGCGCAAGCACACTTACCCTGCACCTATAGTGTTGGGCAAGAATGTGTGGGTAGGCTCCAACTCAACTATCCTGCAAGGCGTGACCGTCGGTGACAATGCTGTCGTCGCAGCCGGAGCGGTAGTCAATAAAAACGTTCCGGACAATGTGGTAGTGGGTGGCGTGCCTGCAAAAATCATAAAGAAAATAACAGGTTAGGAATGATTATGCAAGACATTAAGTTGGATGGGTGTTCTAAATTAATTGTAATCAGAAAAAATTTATAATATCAGTTAATATTGAACAGCTTCTAAGGAAAGGAACATAAAATATAAATGTAAGAATTGAAAGACAATAGTATAATGACTGACAAATTTAATTTTGCACGTAATATATTATCCGCATTGCTCTTGCTCGGACTTATGTCATGCGGCGGGGCAGGGAGGAATGGGCATTCGTCCAAACATTCGGGTATGTGTGAAAAAGAACGGATGGCTGCCGACGGCATAGTGCGCCTCTCGAAAATCGAAGTCTATCCGCAGTTCCTCGATGAATATATAGAATATGTGACCGAGGTGGGCGAAATATCCCTTCGCACAGAACCGGGCGTGCTGACCATGTATGCCGTCGGTGAGAAAGAGAATCCATGTAAGATAACCATCCTTGAAACATATGCCAGCAAGGAGGCTTACGACAAACACATCGCTTCCGAGCATTTCCGGAAATACAAGCAAGGGACGCTGCACATGGTCAAATCATTAGAACTGACTGACCAGACACCGCTCAATCCTGCAAACAGAATCAATAACTTTATGGAGTAACATTTGAAAAGATGAAAAGAATATTGTTTTTATTATTAGTGGTAACAATGACTAACGTACAAAGAATTATGGCACAGGAAAAAATTGCAGAAACAGTAGGGGACGGCAAGGCGGCTTTCCAGCGGGAAATGATATTCCCCATCGGCGAGCCGAACACCGCTTACGCCAAGTATTTCATCGGTAACAGCTATCTGGCTCCGATATCCAAGGAGCAGATACCATTCAACAATGTCACTTTCGAGCCGGGCTGCCGCAACAACTGGCACATTCACCATGCGACCAAAGGAGGCGGGCAGGTGCTGGTCTGTGTGGCTGGCAAGGGCTGGTATCAGGAGGAAGGCAAGCCTGCGGTGCAGATGCTTCCGGGCGATGTCATCCATATCCCGGCGAATGTGAAGCACTGGCACGGAGCGGCGGCGGACAGCTGGTTCGCGCATCTCGCCTTTGAGGTGCCAGGAGAAAACACGTCCAACGAATGGCTGGAGCCAGTGACTGAAGAGGAATATAACCGGTTGGGGAAATGATATTCAAAACGCACGAGCGTCATGTCCGTACCCTCTGGCAGTATTCCGACGGCGTGACGCCCTCCTGTTTCTTGAACATCCGACTGAAATGCTGGGGGTATTCGAAGCCGAGGCGGTCGGACACTTGGGAGATGGTTTCTCCTGCCGCCAGCCCGTTCTTGGCAAGCTGGATGACGAACTGGCGGATGTGGCTGCTTGCCGTATCGCCGGTCGTCTTCTTGATGACATCACCGAAATAGTTGGGCGACATACACAGCTTGTCGGCGCAATACTGTACGGTGGGCAGACCGAGGGTCATTTGGAGTTTATCCTCGAAATAGTCGCGGAGCAGGCGGTCGAAGCGGACGAGAATGTCGGAGTTCTCAATCTTTCGGGTGACGAACTGGCGGTTGTAGAAACGCTGGCAGAAGTTTAGCGTCAGTTCGATGTAGCCCACGAGGATGGCGTTTTGAAGCTCATCCGGTTTTCCCGCGAGTTCCTCACGCATCTGGCGCATCAGGGAGGCGAGGATGTCGTGCTCCTCGTCGGTCATGTGCAGGGCTTCGTTGATGCGGTAATCGAAGAATGAATATTCCTTGATGCGCCTTTCCAGCGGGAAACCGTGCAACAGGTCGGGATGAAAAAGTAACGCCCAGCCTGTCAGCATCACTTCCTCGCCGTTGTCCTCCTTGCCGCCTATCTGACCGGGAGCCACGCATATGACCGTACCCTTCTTGTAATCATACTTGCCGCAGCCGTATGCCAGGTCTATCTCCGCCTCATCGTGGAAGAAGATGCCGTACACGCCATAATCGTTCAGACTGTGACGCACGGGCGACACTTCGACATAGTTGATGACGCTGACCAACGGATGCTGTTCTTTGCATCCAACGTAGCTGGCATAGTCATTGACATTTCGTACTTTCAGTATCTTGCTCATAGTTCTTTCTGTTAAACCGATACAAAGGCAAAGCAAATGGTGACAATGAAAAAACTTGTTTACAGCTTGCCGGGTGCAGCTTGCCTTATGCAAAGATAAGACATTTTACTGACAATGGGTCATGCATGTTGCAATTTCAGTAAAAATGGTTCGGTTTGCCAATTTATGGTTACAGCATTCCTCTTCATTTCGACGTAACTTTGCATCAAATAAAAAGAAGGATATAATGAAACGTAAAACAGAATTACCAGAGGAATTGTGTGCGGATGAGGCGGTATGCTTCATCGCAGACCGCCACCACGTCACACCGCAACAACTATTGCGCCATTTCATTTACAGAGAGTCAGCCATACTCTTGGAGAATAACGAAGTGGAGATACTGAAAGGATTGTCCGAACATATCAAAGAATATAAAATTACGAATAAAAACAACAGATAACACAATGGAACGACGCGAATTTCTGAAGAAATCTACACTGGCAGCCTTGAGTACGGCGGTAGCTGGCACGGGGTTGGTGCATGCTTTCAACCATATAAACGACAACGAATCAAAAACTGACAATATGAAGATAGTGGTACTGACGGGCAGTCCCCGTAAGAACGGCAATTCCGCTTATCTGGCGGAGCAGTTCATAAAAGGCGCTGAAGAAAAAGGACACGATGTGTTCCGCTTTGACTGCGCATTTAAGCAGGTGGAACCGTGCCGCGCCTGCAACCGTTGCGGTATGGACGGACCATGTGTTTTCAACGACGACTTTCAGGAACTACGTCCCCATTTGATAGACGCGGACATGGTGGTATTCGCCACACCGATGTATTACTTCGGCATCTCGGCGCAGATGAAACGGGTGATAGACCGCTTCTATGCCATCAACGGACAGATAAAGGGAGTATCAAAAAAAGCCGTCTTCCTGATGACTTACGCCGATACCTCACGAAAAGAGGCGAAACCGATGCTGGTGCATTACCATACGCTGATGGATTATCTCGGTTGGACAAGCGTTGGCGAAGTGGTGGCTTCAGGAGTATGGACGGCGGGCAGCGTCAGGAATACTGATTATCCGCAGCAAGCCTATCAGTTGGGCAAGAGTTTATAACCCCTTATGTTGAATAAAATGAAAAAAGTAATAAGTATAATCGCCCTCGCACTGGCAGCAAGCCTGTCCGCGACGGCACAAACAACAGACAATATGAACAGAATCGAAGTATGCAAGCAGAATTATCACACTCTGTTCGGCGGTGAAGCGTTGACCGGACAGGGCACAGACCCGGAAATGATGGACATTCTTCAGAAGTTCATCTTTGGTGAAATATTCCAGACGGGTAACCTTACGTTGAAACAACGCGAAATGATCACCTGCGTCACCCTCGCCACGATGCAGACACTCCCGCAACTGAAAGCTCATGCAGGTGCGGCACTCAATGTTGGCGTCACTCCGGAGGAACTGCGCGAAGTGATGTATCTCACCGCCCCGTTCATCGGCTTCCCCAAGATGCTGAGCGCTGTTGCTACGGTGAACGAGGTGTTTAAGGAACGGGGCATCTCCCTGCCGTTGGAAAAGCAAGGCACGGTGACGGAGGAAACACGCCATGAGGCAGGCAAAGCTATTCAGGACAAGCAATATCCCGGTGGTATTGCCTCGGTGATGGAGGGATTGCCCGACGACATGGGCAAGGATGTGGAGCAGTTCCTCACAGACTATTTATTCGGTGAGATATACAGCCGTGGCGCACTCAACTTGCAGACGCGCGAGCTGTTGGGCTACTGCGTACTGACCACATTGGAAGCCGAGAGCCAGCTCCATTCTCACTATCACGGCAACATCAACACCGGTAACTCGCCCGAAACGCTGACCGCCGCCGTCATCCAGTGCCTGCCATACATCGGCTTCCCCGCCGCTATCAAGGCGCTGCGCGTCATCAAAGAGGAATATGCCAAGTGACATTTTAAAAATAATCGATTTATGAATAAGATTATATTGACTCTGGCGACGGTAATGACCATGAGCTTTGCCGCATGCGCCCAAAACAAAGGAGAAAAGATTGTGGAAACCGATAGTAAGACATTAGTCGTATACTTTTCCGCCACTGGTACAACAGAAAAAGCAGCACAATCGATTGCTGAGATTACTGGCGGTACATTGTATGAGATTGTTCCACAACAAGCCTACACCGCCGATGACCTTGACTGGAACGACAGTCAATCGCGCAGTTCTGTAGAGATGAACAATCCGCAGGCTCGTCCGGCATTGAAAGACACAAAGTTGGATGTCTCTCCCTACAATGTTATTTTCATAGGCTATCCAATCTGGTGGAACCAGGCTCCGCGAATCATAAATACATTCATCGAGAGTCATGACCTGAAAGGTAAGATGCTCGTTCCGTTTGCCACATCAGGTGGAAGCGGAATAACTGGTAGTGTAAAAGAATTAAGGGATACATATCCAGAGTTGAAATGGCATGACGGCAAGTTGTTGAACGGAGAAAATCGTGATAACATACAGAATTGGGTCAGTGACTTGATGAAAAAACGGTAAATAATATAACGTGGATTTGGAAATCTGATGCCTGAATGGCGTATTTTGAGGAATGAATATAAAAATAAGAGGTAAATCAAGCGATTTACCTCTTTCTCCGCAGTGATCCCGTTGGGATTCAAACCCAAGACCTTCAGAACCGGAATCTGACGCTCTATTCAGCTAAGCTACGGGACCTCCTTTTTGATTGGTGCAAAATTATATAAAAAAAATGATACGCACAAATATTACCTTGTTTTTGTTCTGACAAGAATGGCGATAGTGTGGGGTTGATGGCATCTCTTAGGCTGTACTTGCGTTAATTGCTAATTTGCCGTAAGAGCATCGCTTGTATGCTTTCACTTTATTTTCACTTCTTCATCAGTCTTCCGTGCTGCTGCCACCATCTTGTTTTTCACCGATGTAGCCCGCTGAATATTCTATAAAAGGCAGAAGCCGGTATGCCTGACAATAGCATGAATTTTTATTTAATCAGAGTATTATAATGAGGTATATGTTTTCAGCTGTTGGTAGGTAATTCGTTCTGACTGTTATTATTCTGAACAAAGGGAATAAATATTTGTTAAGACCGATGAATTTTAAATCTTTTTTGTATTCTGTTTCTCCTTTTTGAGTATATTTGCCCCTTGCATTTTATGACTGTCTTTTGTTCAGTCTGCATGTTTTAGATAAAAAGTCGGCGTCCGGAAACCAAAGAACAAAGGTTCGTTTTCGCGCACCTTTTCTCGCCATGACATAGTACAAGCAAGCTTGCCTCTGTTCATTTGGCTTATCGAAAACATTCGCTTTCGCGCACCTTTTCTCGCCATGGCATAGCTCAAGCAAGCTTGACTCTGCTCATTTGGCTTAACGAAAACGTTCTTCTTGCGTCCGCTGACAAAGTTTTTGGTAAAAGATTAAAGGATAAATTTATGAAAAATAAAAAGTACGAATGCCCAAGTGTTGTTGTTACGAATGTATCATTTTCAATCATGTCTGGCTCTGGAGGATACGATCCCTATGACCCGTATTATGCATCTACGGATTTTTCAGAGGGAGAGCCGGTTGCAAATACAAGTTTGTGGTAATGTACAAAATCATACTCCAAAAAAAGGAGGAGATAAGAATGGAATCAAAAGAGAATGAATATAATCCATATGAAGAAAGACGGCAAGGAGGATGAGCAGGCTGTCGAGAAGAAATACCGTTGGGATGAAGAGAGCCGCCTCTTGGCCAGTGATGAAAACGGCTTTGTCGCCAACTATTGGTATGATGCCGATGGTGAGCGTACCGTGAAGTCAAGCGGTGAGGGTGAATAAAAATAGAATAAAGGTGAGAGAAGAGAATGATTGAACATGACATATCAATTATCTTCTCTTACCGTTTAAGTTAATCTATATGAAATATATATTATTTATCGCATTTGTAATATGTGTGCTGTCTGTAAGTTGTAATAACACTAAATATCGCACTTTCTCTGAGTTAGACAAATGCATTCAAGACACATTATTAAAACAGAACAGTGATATTTATGGGTGCTATCCCGACTTAATCGATTTTACTGGAAGTTACAAAATCATTCACAAAACTTTCGGACCATGGACTTATAGACTGACAGTCTTAAATGTTGTGACAGGAAAATCATATGGCTTTGCATATAATACCCCTACTCCTTTATAATTACCACAAATGAAATAATACACCCAAAGAGATACAATATACTTACTCTTGGCATTGAACCTACAGATACGTTTGTCGTTGTTAGTATAAATTAAAAATACTTGAGTTTTTGTATTCACATTAAAGTTCAATAGGACTCACTAAAAGTGGATGAATGCTAAGAACAGAAAGGGACAAGAGTTGTCTCTTTTGGTGTCTGCTCTTGTCCCTCTATGCAGTCTTACAGTTTGGTAGTATTCAAAATAACTATTATTATAAAGTAATAAATAAAAGTTTTACGGCAATGGCTGTTCTATTGTCTTAACAACAGTTCTGCCCTCCTTATCCAGGAAATACCATCGTAGTGCATGGAACGGCTGTCCTTGATGCGTGACACCCCGATAGGTAATATGTAGTTTCCATCCGGAGAAGTCGGCTTTAGGAATATTGGAGAACAGTGCCGACCTCCATTCGGCATTCATTCTCATCTGCCGGTCTATAAGACTCATCACCTCATTGTCCCGTGGGTCAAAGCGTTCCATGTTGTGTGTCCGTTTCATGATAGTGTCCGACACTTGCCGCATGGCATTCATCATGATGCGCTTGTCCTCCTGTGAAAGATAATACAAGTCGAAAGCCGAGTCAGGCTGTGCAACTTCCTCGATGATCAGTTTGTCGGGATAGTCAGCCGCCATCTTCAAGTGTTCAACCGCCGTCCGCCTGGCTCTGTCCCTGCCGGATTGACAGGAACAAAGCGAGAGGACGCAGATGCATAGCAACATCAGGGAAAAGAATGGTTTTCTCATAGTCATATCCTCCCGAAACTAAATCATGTTTACCCGGTCCTTCTGTTGCGAAAGCGCCAGCCGCTTGTAATAGAGCACCCCATCTTCCCGGTAAAACTCCAAGGTCTGTTGGGTGATACCCTCCTCACATATCTCCCTTGCTTCCTCCACCGTCACGTTATGTCCTCTGATACTTCTCCGGATAGAGAACTTGCACGGATTCGATTCATTGCGGTAGTTGGCGCAGTTATAGGCACGCTGCCCTATATGAATGTCACCACCGCATACCGGGCATTTGGCGATGCGTGATTCCAAGACCGTCTTACCGTCTTCGGTCAGTCGCACCACGGACGAGAACGCCTTGTGCTCGTTGGTGGCAAGCCCATCGAGGGCCAGGAAATGTTAAAGATGTGACCATTGACTCATTTGCTTGCCTTGAAATTTGCATGAGCAAAGGAATAAGAACGACTTTGTAGTCGTTAATAATGTGTGTTTACACAAAATAAACGAATAGTAATATGGAAATCCGTAGAGATAAATATCTGGACATACTTATTCACAGTTGTGGGAACGGGTTGATAAAAGTAATAACAGGAATGCGCAGAAGCGGCAAGTCATACCTGTTGTTCACCCTTTTCAAGAACTACCTCATAAAACAAGGAGTGAAAGAAGACCATATCATAGGGGGTGAACTTGGAGAACCGACTGAATAAAAGTTTGAGAGACCCTGACGCATTACTTCAATACATAGATAGACGCCTTACATCAGACGGTCAATATTATGTTATGCTGGATGAAATACAGATGGTCAGCGAATTTGAGGATGTATTGAACTCATTTCTAAGCATAAGCAATGTGGATGTGTTTGTGACAGGCTCTAATGCAAAATTCCTGTCTAAGGATGTAATCACTGAGTTTCGCGGACGAGGAGATGAAATACATGTGCGTCCATTGACATTCAAAGAGGTCGCAGATTTCCGTGATGACTATTCGCAAGATATGATTCGTGAATATATGCTCTATGGAGGATTGCCACAGGTCGTTTTAGAAAACGATGTCAACAAGAAAGTAAGTTATCTGGAACATCAGATGGAGCATACTTATTTGCGTGATATAAAAGAGCGGTATGGAGTTCGTCAGGATAGCGATTTGTCAGAACTTGTGGACATCATGGCCTCATGTGTGGGAGGGCTGACCAATCCTCCAAAGATTGCAGACACTTTTAAAAGTGTAAAGAAGAGTAGCATTTCGGTGGATACCATACGCCTCTACTTGGAATATATGGAGGATGCGTTCGTGTTGGAACGTGTCACTCGTTATGACATTAAAGGAAGAAAATACATAGATTCGCCGTTTAAGTATTACTTTGAGGATTTGGGGCTGAGAAATGCCAGAGTGGGATTTCGACAAGATGAACCGACACATATGATGGAGAACATGCTCTACAACGAGCTTCGTGCTATTGGAATGAAGGTGGATGTAGGACAGGTGTTTACCGAAGAGAAACGAGAGGATGGTTCACGTCAGCGCAAGACGCTGGAAATCGATTTCGTCTGCAACCGTGGCTATGAGCGGGTGTATATCCAATCGGCATATGCGATGGAAACAGAAGAAAAACGGGAGCAAGAACTGGCGTCATTACGTAAACTTCGCGACGGATTTCGCAGAATCGTAATTGTCAATGGGCTACAACCTACCTACATGAATGAAGAAGGCGTGTATATTATAAATCTTATGGATTTTTTGCGCGATCCGGAGAAATACATGGAGGAGAGAGTATAAAACCATAATATTCTTAAACACAAATCATTGGACTTCCATTCTTATTTCGTGCTGCTGTCAGTCAGATTGTATTCAGCTTTATCGAAGATGTAGCGGGCGACATTGGAAATAACTGAATACAAGCTGACGGCAGTAGTGTGGAAGAAGGATGAAGAGATGGCAATCAACCTTATATGTATAATCAGGGTTCTAATGATTCAAGATAAAATATTATAACAGCCACTATTCAGTGACCCAAACCCACAGGAAAATCCTATGTGCCGGTATTTTCAGGCTATTGAATAATCTGTTTATGAATATCGGCAAACGTCACATACACGCGACTATCGTTGGAAGACATCTGTTACGTTAACATTTTTATGTTAACAGCTCCCAGGAATGCCACATTGGTCAACCGTCTGATTTCCAGTGCGTTGCCAAACGGGCTTTCCGGGCGTCCGAAACATACCGTTTCAGCCTATGATACAGGCTCTTTCGCAGCTCCAAAGAGGCTGTTTCACGTCATGGTATGGTACATGCGGTGAACCGAATAAATGAGAGCGTTTTTAAGTTGCATATTTGTAAGTATGGCAGAATGCAGATATTCATAATATGTTTTTATGTCAGTGTTATGGCAATTTGCTTTCCGGCAGTATTCTTTGTATACTTATACTGTACAGAAAAAGTTGTCTCATATATAAAAATATCCAAATTTAAGACATCCGGAGTCGGACACTCTTTTTGTCCGGTTGCCGGATGTTTGTTTCAGGTAAGACAATTGTCGGTTGTCCGGAGACCAACATGTATGGTAGCAGAACATAATCGGGATAAAGTATGATGACAGATCCGGCTTTAATGCAACATGTCTAATATCCGGCAGAATCCGGATTGTTAGCTCTTGTCAACGCCTTGACACACTCTGCTTTCAGACGTTCCGAAGGTGTGCTGATCATAATATATTTCAAGAGCGTGGCGTTTTCCTTCATGCAGATATCGGTTATGAGACGGCACGCTCTTTCCGGAGGACATCCCATTTGCTGCAGTTCCTCGAGACCTTCGATGATTAGTGTCGGATGCATCAGAATGTATTTGCAAAGCGAATGGATGTAGATTCTTTTGAAATGCTCCGTGTCCATATCATTAAGATAATGTATGGCTTGCGCATATACCCATAGTGAGTCACGGCATGCCTGCATGTCGTATCGGTCGGATGTGCTTGTATTAATCCTGTCCCAACAGTATATCGGTGTCTCGTCTACGGTGAAGTGTTTTAAGTTTTTACCCAGCATTATGTTGAATGGAAAGTCGTTTTGTTTTCTGGTGGAGTAGAAGTAGAGCCCCTGCTCTTGTGCGAACTGTCTTTTCACCATTTTACTCCACGGTCCCACAAATCCGTATCTCATCCTGTTGTCGTATTTTTGTGGATCGGACTTCCATTTCATGCACAGTTCTGCCACTTTGTCCGCCGTGCTTTTGTGGCTCCCTTTTCCGATGGGAGGGAAAAACACTGCGTCGTATGTTTCATTACATGCGTAACGGTCAAGAACCGTGCCTAATGATGGTAAAAAATAATCATCCGCATCAGCAAACATCAGCCATCGCCCACGCGCCGCTCTCATCGCGTCGTTTCGTGCCGCACCGCCTCCTCCGTTTGTGTCTCGGCATAAGAGACGCGCTTGCCGTGTCCTGTTCCCGCAACATTGTCGGACAGCCTTCAGCTCATCTTGCCGGCTTGCGTCGTCCACCACTATAATCTCCGTGTCGTCGCGTGACGGGATGGTGTTAAGCAGGCGTTGGAGCAGCCCGGATGTGTTATAATGCGGGATTATTATGGAAAAAGCAGGCGCTTCGGACGTTGGTTCATCAAGTATCTGGGGTGTCATGTCTCGTTAAATTGTATGTTATGTCGATAAATCTATTCAGTGTCTATTATGTCTGTATGCTTGTACAGCCTGATGCAGAGTGTCGTTAATGATGTCGGCTTCACTCCTTTTCGGGTATTTTCGCAGCATGTGCTCTTTAGCCAGTATGCCAAGCTGGCGTGCCGCATCCGGGTTTTCGAGCACGAATGCCATATGTCGTGCCATCCCCTCAATGTCACCCTCCTCAACCAGAAATCCTGTCTTGTGATGGATTACAATGGTCGGAATGTCACTGTGTCTGGTTGAGATGACCGGCACTCCTGCTGCCTGTGCCTCCATGATGGCGACGGGTGAGCCTTCTGAGTCACCGTCGTGTGCCGTAATGGAATGTTGCACATAGGCGCGGGCGTGCGTGAGCAGCTCGCGGAATTTCTCTTGAGTGATTCGTCCGGGGAATGCCACCTGACGGTCTATTCCCAAAAAACGGCACAGTTGCATGGTGTAATACAACAGCTCGCCTGAACCTGCCATGATCAGCTGTGCCTCCGGATGTTGCTTGCATATACGGGCAAAAGCCAATAATAACGCTTGCGGACATTTCTTGTATACAAATCTGCCGCAGAACACAAGGAGCTGTCTGTCTGACTGTCCCTGTATCTCATAAAAAGATTCTTCCGGCAAACATGGCGAGTATACCAGCTTCTCCGGCGGACAGCCCGCCTTAACCAGACGGTCGGAAAGGAAGTGGCTTACCGAGATGACGGACGTAGCGTATGCGAAGAGCTGCCGGTAGACTTCCTGATGCTGTTCCACCACTTTCCTTTTAGTGATGTCATATCCATGAAAGCACGGCACTAAGGGCACACCGGCTTTCTTGCATACTGACAGCATGGCTGCCGCAGCAGGACCGAATTCGGCAAACACCACGTCAAAACGTTCTTTCTGTATCCATCTTGCGAGCAACCTGTCGTAAGGAGATAGACCGTTTCTTGTGCGCCGTCTCAAACTGTAAGCCATCCTCCACAATGGCAAGGCTAATCTCGTCCATGCGCTGTCGCGGTGTCTGCTCAGCCAGTCTTTCATGTCGTTGACCAGTATTACATCACCCGAGATTATTTTCACGTGTGAGTATACGAATGTCGGTGTGCTGGCTACTATGTCTACAACAAGTACGCGGAGTGTCTTGTCGGGTTGCGTGTCCGTTCTGGTATTTGCCAAGTCTGAAACCATATTGTGATGTGTAAAATATATTAATGTGCAAAGATAATGCAAACGAGTGCAATGAGAGCTTGCTCTTACATTGCCGAGTGCAGCTTATCTTATGCAAAGATAATGCAAGGCGAGTGCAGCAGCAAGGCGGTGAAACGCAGTTTTACCAGGCTTGATATTGCCTAGCCGAAGCTTATCTTATGCAAAGATAGTTATTTAATATATTGAATAAGCGCATATTACATTAATATTAACAAAATAATGATTATTGGATTTATGTGGCTGTAGCAAGGTCTTCAACAATTCATGACAGACAGTTGTCGTCTTTGTATGTTTGTGTGGAAAAGAGGTAACCGCCAGCGGTAATCGTGTAATTGATTGTATTGGTGATGTGTCATTTTGTAATTAAATTTCTATAGTTTTCTTTCTATATTTCGGTTTTTATTATTTATCTTTGCATCTGTTAATATAAAAACGGATATATATGAGCAAACTGATAAAGCCTGAGGGATATAAGGCACTGCTTGATATGAAACGCACGGAGCAGGGGATAAAACTTATAAAGGATTTTTTTCAAGAGAATCTTTCTACCGAGTTGCGCCTCAGCCGTGTCACAGCACCGCTCTTCGTCTTGAAAGGTCTCGGAATAAATGATGATTTGAACGGAGTGGAACGCCCTGTCACGTTCCACATAAAGGATCTTGGTGAGGCGGAGGCTGAAGTGGTACACTCGCTGGCAAAGTGGAAACGGCTCACTCTGGCGGAATATGGCATAGAGCCGGGATACGGAATCTATACCGACATGAATGCCATACGCGCGGATGAGGAACTGGACAACCTGCACTCGCTTTATGTGGACCAGTGGGACTGGGAAGCTGTGATAACATCCTGCCAGCGCAATGTCGGGTATCTGAAGAATGTGGTGGAGCGCATTTATTCAGCCATACGTCGTACGGAGTATCTCACGTGTGAGACCTATCCGGAGCTGAAACCGTTTCTGCCGGAGAAGATACACTTCATACATAGTGAGGATTTGCTCGGAATGTATCCGTCTCTTTCTCCGAAGGAACGAGAGGATGAGATATGCAGGAAATATGGTGCGGTGTTCCTTATGGGTATAGGCGGAAAACTGTCGGACGGGAAGAAGCACGACGGACGCGCACCCGACTACGACGACTGGTCTACACCTGCAGACGACAGGCATGCCGGTCTGAACGGTGACATACTGATATGGTATCCGCTGTTGGGACGTTCTTTTGAATTGTCTTCAATGGGAATAAGAGTCGACAGAGAGGCGTTGCTGCGCCAGCTCGCTCTTGAAGGCAAAGAGGACAGAGCGCAATTGTATTTTCACCGTCAGTTGCTCGGCGGGAAACTGCCGCTCAGCATTGGCGGCGGTATAGGGCAGAGCCGTCTGTGCATGCTGCTGCTTCACAAGGCTCACATAGGTGAGATACAGGCAAGCATATGGCCTGAGGATATGCGTGAAGAGTGCCGTGAGGCAGGTATGCCGCTCATTTAACCAGAATCATCAGGCTTAACACGTATTTTGTGCTGCTGTCATACGGATTGGTTTCTGCTTTTATCGTGGATTTGGATGACAACATCGGTAAAACATGAAAGACAATATGACGGCAGCAGAGAGCCGGAGGAATGAGCGGATGGCAATAAAATGTGGATTTACGATTGGCTTTCCAATGCCCGATTTTTATATGGAGACAAGGAAAACACCTGCTGTTTATGTATGGTGTTTGTACGATATAATATGAGAAAAACAGCAGAAACGACGCAACGACGCACACGTTTCTGCTGTCTTTTATCATGTTGGCTGTTTGTCAGGCAAGCTCAAGATTGAGTGTGGCGCACATTTTGTCGACGATGGGTTTTTTCTTTCTCATTTCATCGAACATCTCTTTAGGTGTGAGCATCGGACCGACCTCCTCAGCCTTTGCCAGCTTCAGCTCTATCTGTATGTTTCCGTTGTGCAGGGCCTCTGCCAGCGTAGCGCGTATCCGCCCTTTTATCTCATTCACCTGATCGAGCAGGTTCTGATTGTCTACAGTAAGCTCAATGTTGGGATGTCTGGTGATGCGTGGTGTCATGTTGCGCATGCGTGACGCAAGACCTACCATCTTTGGCGGCATCCGGTTGCACATGGATAGCCATTGCAGTTCGAGAAGGTCCTGGTCGAAAGTCTCGTTCTCGTCTTTGTTTTTTACCTCCGGTTCCTTTACGGCTTTTATTTCGGTTTCCGCTTTTTTTATTCCGGCAAAAGTTATTCCGATGTTGTCAAGCTTCAGTTTTTTTGTCATCGGATTCGGTTTGACAGACTTTTCCGCTGTCGGCTCACTGGCAATGGCAGCCGCTTCAGCAGTCCGTTCTGTCTTATAACTGAGCTTTTTCCCCGCCACAGCCACCTGCTGAGCCGCTTTTGGACGGGACATGACAATGTTCTTAAACAGGGATTTCAGTCGCTTGGGGCTACGCCCCGCGCCCGGTGCGTCGTCGTCGGGCTGCGTTATTTGTGCCACCTGTATGAGTGTCAGTTCTACAAGCAGCCGTTTGTTGCTGCTCTGACGGTAGTTGATGTCACACTCGTTCATTATCTTCAGTGCCTTGTATAGGAATTTCACCGGACATTTAGCCGCCTGTTCCACGTATTTCTGTCGCTGCTTCTCGCTTACTTCGAGCAGAGTGACAGTCTGTTTGTCCTTAGCCATAAGCACGTTGCGCATGTGTGCGGCAAGACCTGTTATGAGGTTGCCTCCGTCAAATCCTTTGGCAATTATGGAGTTGAGCAGCATCATTATGTCTGTCACCTTGTTCTCGAAAGCAAGGTCGGTGATGCGGAAATAGTTGTCGGAGTCAAGCTCATTGAGGTCTTCTATTATCTTCTGATACGTGATGTTGCCCTGACTGTAGCTCGCTGCCTGGTCGAATATCGACAGTGCGTCGCGCATGCCTCCGTCCGCTTTCTCGGCTATGAGTGCAAGAGCTTCCTCCTCATAAGTTATGCCTTCCTTCTCAGCCACCATTTTCAGATGGTCGATGGTGTTCTGTACGGTCATCCGTTCAAAGTCGTATATCTGGCATCTGGAGATGATTGTCGGCAGAATCTTGTGCTTCTCTGTCGTGGCAAGAATGAATATCACATGTGCGGGAGGTTCCTCAAGAGTCTTCAGAAATGCGTTGAACGCAGCGGTGGACAGCATGTGCACCTCGTCTATGATGAACACCTTGTAGCGTCCCACCTGCGGTGGTATCCGTGTCTGGTCCATAAGCGACTTGATGTTTTCCACAGAATTGTTGCTCGCGGCGTCAAGTTCGAAGATGTTATACGATCTCTGTTCGTTGAAGGCACGGCAACTCTCGCACTCGTTGCAAGCCTCTCCTTCGGCGGTGGGGTGCATGCAGTTTATTGCCTTGGCGAATATTCTGGCACATGTGGTCTTGCCGACACCTCTCGGACCGCAGAACAGGTAGGCGTGTGCAAGCTTACCGCTCTTTACCGCGTTTTTCAAAGTTGTGGTGAGAGCGGATTGTCCTACAACCGAGTCAAACGTTGCCGGTCTGTATTTTCTTGCCGAAACAATGTATTCTTCCATACGGTTAGTGAAAATATTTTATTTGTTTTATATGTCGTATTCTGTTTTTTTATTGTATTCATTCAGTGCAAATGCGATGCGGGCTGTCGCAGTGCTGACTTGCTTTTTGTTGCCGAACCGCCGCTTATCTTATGCAAAGATAATGCAAGATGAGTGCAACGTCAAGACAGGAAAACGCAGTTTTACTGGGCTTGACACTGCCGAACCGATGCTTATCTTATGCAAAGATAGTGAAAGGCTGGCGCATTGCAAATTAAAAAGTGTTGTTTTTTCTATATTCGCAGATATTGTACAGTATACGATATTATGCCAAATCAGAAGAGGAAAAATAAATAACTGATTCTTTATAATCTGATGCTATAGATATGGATTACATCTGAGAACCGTTATAATATCGGTTAATTTGGAAAGGCAGCTTATACATATTATATATATAACCGTTTTATGTAAAGTTATGTTTTTTTTTACATCATAACTGGTCAAAAATGATTTTTTTTAATTAAGTTTGCATCCAAATAATCATTAATGAAACGTTTAGTACCAATAATCAATCTCATCGGACACTATAAATATGTCATTACGATAGTAGTGGGAGTGTTGGTCGTGGGCTTTCTTGACGAGAACAGTTTCGTCAGGAGGGTGCAGCTCGAATTGCAGATAAGCGATATGAATGCGGAGATTGAGAAATACCGCTCCATATACGAGTCTGACTCAAAACAGCTCAGAGAGCTGAGGACAAATCCTGAAGCCTTTGAGAAAATTGCCCGCGAGCGTTATTTCATGAAAGCCGACGATGAGGACATATATGTGCTGAGCGATGACAGTAAACCGGAAACAGATAACGATGAAACAGTTGAGTAGGACTCAGAATATAATATTCCTTGTCGGAGGAGTGCTGATGGTGGTTGGAGCAGGATGCTTCGCCTTTATGTGGCAGCAGGAAGTAATGTGCTGGATATATCTTGCAGGTGCTGTGATGTTCGCTACAATGCAGATGATGCAGACATATGAAGGCAATAATATAACTGTGAGGAGGCTCAAGAAAATAATGACAACGGCAGACATATTCTTTGTACTGTCCGGTATTCTTATGGTTGATAATGCATACAGGTTCATGCAACAGGTATTCACAAACTATGTGGCGTATTTTCAGTATGTGTTCAACAAGTGGGTGTTGCTTCTCCTTGTGGCGGCTGTCCTTGAGATATATACAATGCACCGCATTTCTGCAGAGTTATCCAAAGAATGACAGTATGCTGAAAAAAATCTATAAAAGATAACCTATATCATTTAAATAGAGTAAAAAAAAACTTGAACTTCAATAATACATATTATCTTTGATTCCGCAGATGTAAAACCGCTGATTCTATGAACAAATTGATATCTTACTTTTTATTTATTGTGCTTTTTTCTTCTTGTGCGAACACATACGATATTCAAGGCACATCAAATGTTTCTACACTGGATGGAAGGATGCTTTATCTGAAAGTCCTTAAAGACAACGAATTCAAGAGTCTTGACTCATGCGATGTGGTGCATGGGCAGTTCAGATTCTCTGGAACGTTCGATTCTGTGTGTATGGCAAACATCTTTATGGATGAGGAAAGCATTTTGCCGCTTGTTCTTGAAGACGGAGATATAACAATAAAGCTGAACACCACACAGCAGACTGTCAGCGGAACACCTCTCAATGACGAGCTTTTCAAGTTTTTCAGCAAATACAGCCAGCTCAATAACCAGAAAGCCGAACTGCTCCATACGCACGACAGGGCGATAATGGACGGCAAGGACATGGATGAGGTAAATGCGAAGCTGATGGTAGAGGCGCAGAAACTTTCTGTGCAGGAAGACAAGCTTATCACTACATTTGTGACAGAGAACTTCAACAATGTGCTTGGACCGGGTGTGTTCTTCATGGTCACTGCCGGACAGCGTTATCCGGAACTGACTCCATGGATAGAGGACATCATGAGCAAGGCAACCGATAAGTTCAAGAATGATGCGTATGTAAAGGACTATTATCGCAAGGCTCAGGAAAACCAGGCGATAATGAACGGTATGAAGGACGCGCCTGAGGCAGAGGCTGCCGTGTCTGAAACGCCTGCGCCGGACGCGGCTCCTACACCCAACGAACTGGCTAAACCGGCAGAAAAAAAATGAAGACACTGATATATGGCTGCATAATCGTTAACGAAGACAGGAGCCATTACGGCTCGCTGGTGATGGAGAACGATGTTATTGCCGAGATAATAGAAGGTAAGGAAATTCCCTGTGGCAACTATGATAGGAAGATAGATGCCACAGGGCTTTTTGTCTTGCCCGGGGTGATAGACAGCCATGTGCATTTCCGCGAACCGGGTCTTACTGCAAAGGCAGACATTGGTACGGAAAGCGAGGCTGCGGCATACGGAGGGGTCACGACGTTTTTTGATATGCCCAACACTGTGCCTCAGACGACATCTGTTGATGCTCTCGACGCCAAGTTCAGAATTGCGAGGGAGAAAAGCCATGTGAACTACAGTTTCTTCTTCGGGGCTACCAACAGCAATGCAGATGCATTGCAGACGCTCGACCGCCATGTGGTGCCGGGTGTAAAACTGTTTATGGGGGCAAGTACAGGCAATATGCTCGTTGACAGCGACGACTCTTTGCGCAAGATATTCAGTAATGCCACAATGCCGGTAATGGTGCATTGTGAGGATACCGGTATGATAAATGCCAATATGACTGAGGCAAAGTCGCGTTACGGCGATGATCCTGATGTGGCTCTGCATCCGCTTATCCGCAGTGAGGAGGCATGTTACGCCTCGTCATCACGTGCCGTCCGGATGGCGCGTACTTACGGCACACGGCTGCACGTGGCTCATGTCAGTACGGCGAAAGAGCTTGAACTGTTCGGTCATGACGGCAACATCACTGCCGAGGCAGTCATTGCCCATCTGTTCTTCAGCTATGAGGACTATGCCCGTCTTGGCACAAGGATAAAGTGCAATCCGGCTGTAAAGACCGCCTACGACCGCAGCGAGCTGCGCAAAGCCCTCTCTTCAGGAGCCATATCCACCGTAGGTACTGATCATGCTCCGCATCTTCTCAAAGACAAGGAGGGCGGATGTGCGCGTGCCGCATCAGGTATGCCGATGATTCAGTTCTCGCTTGTCACGATGCTCGAACTTGTCGATAATGGTGTGCTGGACATGGAACGGCTTGTCAGGCTTATGTGTCATAATCCGGCGGATATATTCGAGGTGAGAGGCAGAGGTTATCTGCGCAAGGGTTATAAAGCCGATATCGTGCTCGTCGGTCGCGACCGCAGGTGGACTGTGACCGGTGATACGGTCAGAAGCAAGTGCGGATGGAGTCCGATGGAAGGGCATGCATACGACTGGCGTGTGGTGAAGACAATCTGTAACGGACAGGTTGTCTACGATGACGGAACGTTCTATGACAACATTCGCGGTGAACAGGTGATGTTCAGATGACAACATTGTTTGAATATAATATAAACGATGTCAGACCCTACATAAACTGGGTTTATTTCTATCATGCGTGGGGACTGTCCGGTAAACCGGCAAGTGAGAAGGCTGCATTGCGCTCAGAGGCGGAGACGATACTTGCAGGTTTGGGTGATTTTTATCACACGCATGCCGTTTTCGGTTTGTTCCCAGCCAACAGTGACGGCGACGACATTATAATAAACGGAGTACGCCTTCCTTTCCTGCGGCAGCAAAACCGTAAGGCGGATGGTGAACCTAACCTGTGTATGGCAGACTTTATCCGTCCTCTGTCGTCCGGAGTATCGGACAGAATAGGTGTTTTCGCTACATCTGTCGATGCCGGAATGGAGAAATATCATGGCGATGACGACTATCTGAAAATGATGGCGCAGACGTTGGCTGACCGTCTTGCTGAGGCAACGGCAGAGAAACTGCACGAAGACGTGAGACGTCGTTACTGGGGATATGCAGAGCATGAGAATCTGTCCGTCAGTGAGATGCTGAATGCCGGATATTGCGGAATACGCCCTGCGGTGGGCTATCCTTCAATGCCGGACATGAGTCTGAATTTCATTCTGTCAGAACTTGTCGATATGCCTAAGATAGGAATACGTCTGACCGAAAGCGGAGCTATGCAGCCTCATGCGTCTGTATCGGGTCTGATGCTGGCACATCCCAAGGCTGTCTACTTTGATGTCGGACACATTGGTGAAGACCAGTTGCGCGACTATGCGTCACGCCGCGGCATACCGGTAAGGATGATGCGCCGTTTTCTTTCAGCCTGTTTGTGATATGTAAGAAGTGTTGATTATATAAAAGTGATTTTATAGTGATAGCCAGGATATATATATTTATTGTATTGGCAATAGTGTTGCCAGATGTCTACTTGTATGTCCGCTATCTGCGACACCGTACCGATCTCGGAGTCTTCCAGCATATGTTGTGGTGGGTTCCGGGCATAATCATGACGGCATATACAGTCGGTCTCTCGCTCATAAGAGATTTCGCACCTGGCAATATGATGTGGCTCAATGTCTATCTGTTCATGTGCGGTCTTGTCATAGTGCCCAAACTGCTGTTTGTCACATGCTCATCCGTCGGGCTTCTTTTGCGGCGGCTGTTCTCGCTTAGGCGCAACTGGGGCAACTTCGTTGGCATAGTGCTCGTGCTTTTCTCTTTATACATGCTCATCTACGGTTCCACTGTAGGTGTCCGCAAGTTCACTGTCAGACATGTCAGTCTCTATTTCGACGATCTTCCTCCGGCTTTCGACGGATACAGGATAGTGCAGTTCACCGACCTCCACGCCGGTTCTGTAGAGGCGGAGGTCCTCGAACGCACTGCGGAGACCATCAACTCGCTTGATGCCGACGCTGTGGTCTTTACCGGTGACTTGCAGAATATGCTGCCGGACGAACTCCGCCATTATGGCAGAGAATTGTCTTCGCTGAAGGCAAAAGACGGAGTGTTCTCTGTGCTCGGCAATCATGACTACAGCTTATATGTGAAAGCCGATACTTCTGTCTGCAATGCCAACGAGCGCAGGCTCATCGCTCTTGAGCGCGGTTATGGCTGGACGCTTCTTATGAACGAGCACAGAGTTATACGCCGCGGTTCCGACTCCATCGTCATTGCAGGTGAGGAAAACGGAGGCAAAGCCCCTTTCCCTAAAAAATCCGACCTTAAAAAGACGCTTGCAGGAGTATCGTCTGACGCCTTCATCGTGCTTCTCCAGCACGACCCTTCCGCATGGCGACGTTACATATTGCCATGTTCGGATGTACGCCTCACACTCAGCGGTCACACACATGGCGGACAGATAAGCATGTTCGGCTATCGTCCCACGCAGCTTTCAGGCACAGAGGACAGCGGACTATACCGTGAAGGCAACCATTTCCTGTATGTATCTACAGGCGTAGGCGGTCTGGTGCCGTTCCGGTTCGGAGTCACTCCCGAAATAGTTGTTTTAACTTTGCATAAAATAAAGTAAACAATAAAGTCATACATGAAGTATTTATATCGAGTCTATCAGCTGTGCGTCGCACTTCCCCTTATCGCAGTTCTTACAGTGCTTACTGCCGTTACGGTGATTATAGGATGTCATGTCGGTAACGGACATTTCTGGGGCTATTATCCCGGAAAGTGGTGGTCGTGGTTCATTGTCCGCATCTTGCTTCTTCCGGTTAAGGTGGAAGGGCGTGAGAATCTCGACAAGAACAGTTCTTATGTGTTCGTTTCCAATCATCAGGGAGCGTTTGACATCTTTCTCATTTACGGATTCCTCGGACGCAATTTCAAATGGATGATGAAACGCCAGTTGCGCAGCGTGCCATTTGTAGGAAAGGCGTGCGAGGCTGCCCACCACATATTTGTGGACAAACGCGGTCCGAGCAAGATACGCGAGACCTACGACAAGGCGCGCGACACTCTTAAGGACGGCATGTCGCTCGTTGTATTTCCGGAAGGAGCGCGCACGTTCACCGGTCATATGGGCGTGTTCCGCCGTGGTGCGTTCATGCTTGCCGATGAGCTGCAGCTGCCTGTCGTGCCTCTCACCATCAACGGTTCGTTCAACGTCATGCCCCGCACCCGCGACATGAAATGGGTCCGCCGCCATTCCTTACGTCTGACCATTCATAAGCCAATCATGCCGATGGGGCAGGGACCGGAAAACATACGCCACGCGGAAGAGACAAGCTATGATGCCGTGATGTCAGGGCTTGTGCCGGAGTATCAGGGCACGGTGGAGAATCCTGATCAGTGACCCGACTGGCGGTAAAAGCCTTGGTGACGCACAGTTTATTTCATAATATAAACTTATTTTATGACGCTACAGCCACATACTATGGTTTTTTTTGTGTAAGTTTGCAGTGTCAACAAGAAGGATATTAGGATGAGTCACAGTGACAGTGTAATAATTATACCTACATACAACGAGAAAGAGAACATCGAGAAAATAATCAGGGCGATATTCGCTCTTGAGAAATTCTTCCATATACTTGTTATAGATGACGGCAGTCCGGACGGCACTGGGACAATCGTCAGGCGGCTTATGGATGGAGAGTTTTCCGACCGCCTTTTCATCATTGAGCGTTCCGGAAAGCTCGGACTGGGCACTGCTTATATCACAGGATTCAAATGGGCACTGCGTCACGACTACGAATACATCTTTGAGATGGATGCCGATTTCAGCCATGACCCTGCCGATTTGCCGCGCCTTTATGCCGCGTGCCACGATGAGGGCTACGATCTTGCCATCGGCTCGCGCTACGTTAGCGGTGTCAATGTCGTTAACTGGCCTATAAGCCGTGTGCTAATGAGCTATTTCGCGTCACGCTATGTGCGTTTCGTCACAGGTTTCAAGGTGCACGACACCACAGCAGGCTTCAAGTGCTACCGCCGTCGTGTGCTCCAGACAATACCGCTCGATGAGGTGCGCTTCAAGGGATACGGATTTCAGATAGAGATGAAATATACGGCGTATAAGATAGGTTTCAGGATAAAAGAGGTGCCGGTCGTTTTTGTGAATCGCCGTGAGGGGACGAGCAAGATGAGCGGAGGAATCTTCGGCGAGGCTTTCTTCGGCGTGATGCGTCTGCGCTGGGACGGCTGGTTTAGAAAATATCCGAAGATAGCAGAATAATGAAGATAAACGATATAAAGTCAGTATACGGCGCATTGCCGCAGTGCGGTGCCGTGCTTCAGGCTTTGTCGGGCGACTCTGTACGTACGCTTTTCCTGCAGGGACTTTCGGCTTCGGCTGCTCCCGTTTTGTTTTCAGCCATAGCAGAGAAACTCCGCAAGACAGTAGTGTTCATCCTTCAGGATGCTGACGAGGCAGGCTATTTCTATCATGACCTTACGCAGATAATGGGGCAGGACGACGTGCTTTTCTTTCCGTCCTCCTATAGGCGTGCGGTGAAATACGGTCAGCGCGACGCTGCAAACGAGATATTGCGCACTGAGGTGCTCAGCCGTCTGTCGCGCCGGAAGGAAGGGAAGAGGACTTCGTTATACATCGTCAGCTGTCCGGAAGCCGTGAGCGAGCTTGTCGTCTCCAAGACACGGCTCGACGAGCGCACGCTTACTCTTACAGCCGGACAGACCGTCGACCTTGTCGAGATACAGCGAATGCTGCGTGAGTTCGGCTTTTCTGAAGTCGATTATGTATATGAGCCGGGACAGTTCGCCGTGCGCGGCAGCATAATGGATGTCTATTCCTTCAGTTCGGAATGGCCCTTCCGTATTGATTTCTTCGGCAATGAGATAGAAACAATACGCACGTTTGAAGTGCAGGACCAGCTGTCGCGCGACAGGCGCGACACTGTAGAGATTGTGCCCGAACTGACACGCACGGCAGACGAAAAAATGCCTTTCACCTCGTTTCTTCCCCCCGACACGCTTCTTGTCGTTAAGGATATGCTTTATCTGCGCGAGACTGTCGGGCGTATATATCAGGAGGGTTTCTCGTCGCAGGCAATGACCGAGCGGCTCGAGGGAGCCACCGAGGCGGAGCAGGCTGAGATAATGCGCGACATGCGTCGCGACAACCAGCTTGTCAGCGGTACGCGTTTCTCAGAGGAGGTGTCATCCTTCCGCCGCATAGAGATAGGCCATAATGCCACGGGCACGCCTGATGCCACCATCTCGTTCAACATCACTCCGCAACCGCTTTTCCACAAAAACTTCGACCTTCTCACCCGTTCGCTCGAAGACTACCGTCTTATGGGCTACAAACTCTACATTCTTGCCGACAGCGAGAAACAGACAAAGCGTCTGCGCGACATCTTCGACAGCGACGAGATAAAGGCGCGTGACTATGACATAAAGTTCGAACCGGTGGACAGGACACTGCACGAGGGCTTCGCTGACAACGACCTGCGCGCATGCTTCTTCACCGACCATCAGATATTCGACCGCTTCCACAAGTACAGCCTGCGCAGCGACACGGCACGCTCCGGCAAGATGGCTCTCACTATGAAAGAGCTTCAGGAAATGGAGCCGGGCGACTTCATCGTGCATGTGGACTTCGGCATAGGCAAGTTCGGGGGACTTGTCAGAGTGCCTGCCGGTGACACCTACAAGGAGGCAATACGCATCATCTATCAGCGCGGCGACATTGTGGATGTGTCTATACACTCGCTTTACAAAATATCAAAATACCGTCGCAACGGAGCCGGAGACCCTCCACGCCTGAGCACCCTCGGCACCGGAGCGTGGGAACGTCTGAAAGAACGTACCAAGAAACGCATAAAAGACATAGCGCGCGATCTGATAAAGCTCTATGCCAAACGCCGTCATGAGAAAGGCTTTGCGTTCAGCCCTGACACGTTCATGCAGCATGAGCTTGAGGCAAGTTTTCTGTATGAGGACACTCCCGACCAGATAAAGGCGACGCAGGAGGTAAAGGCAGACATGGAGAGTCCGCGTCCCATGGACCGTCTGGTGTGCGGAGATGTAGGTTTCGGCAAGACCGAGGTGGCAGTGCGCGCCGCTTTCAAGGCGGCATGCGACAGCAAGCAGGTGGCAGTGCTCGTGCCTACCACGGTTCTGGCTTTCCAGCATTATCAGACCTTCCGCGACCGCCTGCAAGGGCTTCCAGTGCGCGTTGACTATCTCTCGCGTGCGCGTTCGGCAAAACAGACACGTCAGGTGACTGAAGACCTGAAGGCTGGAAAGATAGACATACTTGTGGGAACACACAAGCTTATAGGCAAATCGGTGGAGTGGCACGACCTTGGACTGCTTATCATAGATGAGGAACAGAAGTTCGGAGTGTCTACCAAGGAGAAGCTGCGCAAGCTCAAGACCAATGTGGACACGCTCACAATGTCTGCCACACCCATTCCGCGCACCCTGCAGTTCTCGCTCATGGGAGCGCGCGACATGAGCATCATGCGCACACCGCCTCCCAACCGTTATCCCATACAGACAGAGCTTGCCACTTACGGGCATGAGATAATAGCCGACGCCATAAACTTCGAGATGAGCCGCAACGGACAGGTCTATTTCGTCAACGACCGCATATCAAACCTGCCGGAGATAGCCAACCTCATACACAAATATGTGCCTGACGCACGTGTGGCGATAGGACACGGACAGATGAACCCCGACGAGCTGGAGAAGATTCTCATGGGATTCATGAACTACGACTACGACGTGCTGCTCTCCACCACAATCGTGGAGAACGGCATCGACATATCCAATGCCAACACGATAATAATAAACGACGCCCACCGCTTCGGTCTGTCAGACCTTCACCAGATGCGGGGAAGGGTGGGACGCTCCAACCGCAAGGCGTTCTGCTACCTGCTCGCACCTCCCAAGTCGGTGCTCACACCGGAGGCGCGCCGCCGTCTTGAGGCTCTCGAGACATTCTCCGACCTCGGCAGCGGATTCAATCTTGCCATGCAGGACCTTGACATACGCGGTGCCGGCAATCTGCTTGGAGCCGAGCAGAGCGGATTTATGGAAGACCTCGGCTATGAGACCTATCAGAAGATTCTCAATCAGGCGGTCACCGAACTGAAGAACGACGAGTTCGCCGACATGTATGCCGAGGAGATTGCCGGAGGCAGACAGCTTACAGGTGACGACTTTGTGGAGGACTGCGCCGTGGAGAGCGACCTTGAGATGTATTTCCCCGACACCTACGTACCGGGCAGCAGCGAGCGCATGCTTCTCTACCGCGAGCTGGACAACATCGCCGACGACCGCGAGCTGGACGACTACCGGAAGAGACTCATCGACCGTTTCGGTCCTGTGCCGCATGAGGGAGAGGAACTCCTGCATGTGGTGCCGCTGAGGCGTCTCGGCAAGCGTCTCGGATGTGAGAAGCTCATACTGAAGCAGGACAGCATGCGTATGCAGTTTGTCTCCAACACGTCAAGCGCCTACTACAAGAGCCGGGCTTTCGACAAGGTGCTGCGTTACATTGCAGGCAATCCGCGACGCTGCAATCTGAAAGAAATCTCAGGCAAGCACATAATGATTGTCACTGGCGTAAGGACTGTGGGTGATGCCGTGGCGGTATTGCGCGAGATAGACTCCCAATAATGACATTTCCTGTAATCATTCTTCACTGAGCCTGTGCTGAAAAGGCTTCTTGTGACTGCATTGTAAAATGTTGTAAATTTAAATTTATATGATGAAAACCGATATAATCAAATGCCTCCTACCCATTGTCTTTGTCATCGTTCTGGCATGAGGATGTAAAGACAAACGTCAGCGGGCGATAGAGCTTAGTGACAAGGGAGTGGAACTGATGATGACTTTAGTTCCGGACACACTGGAGATGGCTCTTGAATTGTTAGACAAGGCTATAGCTACCGATTCCATTTTGATTACTCCTTACTTTAACAAGGCAAATTGTCTGATTAATCTGAATAGGAAGATGGAAGCTATCAGAACTTATGAGAGATATCTGCATATAACAGACAATGTTGAGGAAATTGCCAGTGTTCTGTTTAATGTGGGTAAGACTTATGACGGTATTGGTGACAGTATTAAGGCTGACAGTTACTACCGCAGGATTTTGAATATGGAATCCTTGTTGATGAAGAATGCCAAAGGGAATCCGCATATGAAAATGTTTCTTATCATGATAAAACATTATATGCATATGGACAAGGAAGCAGAGGAGGAATTTAATATATTATATGAGAAACATAAAGCAGATGTTGATTCAATGACGTGGAATCGTTATCGTGAAGTATTGAAAGTGGATAGGATGTGTCATTACGTAGTACGTAGAATCCAGTGACAGCTTTTTATTGATGTAGTCCGCTACATCTTTGATAAAGCTTAATACAATCCGGCTGACAGCAGCAGCACGGAAGAAGGATGAAGAGCTGACAATAAGCCTTAAATGTGCAATCAGCATTAATGACCGATTTGGGCTTAATACTTCTTATACGGACGTGTCCCTGCGTTGACCGGCTTTTTCTGTTTTATGTCATAGTCGGTTATAGCCGGACGCCTTCCCTCGTTTACGATGGTCTGTGTGTATTTCCTGCCGAACCGGTTGGTGAACACCACTTTTATGGTCTTGTATCTTCCGTTGGGCTTTGCCCTGAAGAGGTGTCCCGTCTTGCACATCTGTGCGGGCAGAGGTTTTGTGCGCATGAACATCTCATCGTCGTCGCTGGTCTGTTCCATGCGCCCCATGTACTTGCCGTCCTGATACCATGCCACGCGGCAATGAGGGTCCCAGTCCCATATGTTGGCAACGACATATTTGCTCTGCGTGCGGAACTCGCCTGGCTTGTAAAGCCGCATCTGGTAATCAGTCGGGCGGTTTGTCGCCTTGTAGCTCCATTTTATGGCTGTCCCGCTGATGTCGGCTATCAGATAGCCGTTGGGTGCTCCGCAGCGGTTCATGTTGCTTGTCCACCATGCTCCGCACGCGGCTCCGATGTTGTGCTGGTAGAGCCGTTCGGTCACCTCCACGTTCTCGTAGAAATGAGTGTGCCCGCAGAACACGTGCACGTTGCGTCCGGCAAGCACCTCCTTCAGCTCTTCGGCATTTGTTATGTTGTCCTGCTTCTCGTTGGTGTTCCATGCCGGAGCGTGCATGTTTATCAGGATGAGCGCGCTGTCGGGCACGTAGCTGAGGTCTTTCTTCAGCCATTCCATGTCGGCAGGCATGATAGTCTCCTCATATTTGTGGCTTCCTCTGTAGCTGATATTGTTTATTGTCACCACATGAGCCTTGCCTATGTTGAACGAATAGTTGAGTGGTCCGAACTGTCGGCAGAAGTTCTGTTCGGCATAGCGCGTCGCCCCGGGCTGCATGTTTGCCGCTCCGGCATACGCCTTGTTGAAGTCGTGGTTGCCGATGCATTGGAAAACGGTCATCCGGTCGTTGAGCATGGTCGTGGCGAACTTGCTGAGAAAGGTCATGTTGTCGAATACGAGGTCGCCCAGCGTCACCGCCACAACCTCGCCTGTTCGCCTTAGAGAGTCTGCGCTGTGCATGATGTCCCTCATCGTCTCGGTCGTCCAGCGTTTCATGTCGTCGTGAGTCCGTACTTGCGGATCGGATATGGCGATGTAGTGGAAGCGCGTCGCGGGTTTTTCGCGCCGGTGCAACACAAACACGTTCTGCTCATCACTCATCGCCGCCCGCACTTCTTTATAAAAACCGTGTGCCAGTCCGTTTGCAGCCGGAAGCGCGTATCCGGACGGTGTGCTTATGCTGATGAATCTGCATGCGAGTGTGTCTGTCGGCAGGGTCCATGCCCCTTTTCTGTCTGTTGTGGTGAAGTTGATGCCGTTGTTCACCACTACGCCCTTTATGCCACGTCCTGCCTCGTCTTTCACGTATCCGGTGATGGACACTGAGGTGGTGTCTCCGGCTTTCATGCTCATGAGTCCCACAGTCAGGAAAAGGTATAACAGCAGTTTCTCTTTCATATCCTTATGTTTTTATGTGTGTTCTTTTCTGTTTCGGGAAAACATGATGGCGGTCTCCTGCACGTTTTACCGGCACATGCTTGGTGACATGGTGTGGATGTGCCACTTTCCCTTTCTTTCCCGCGCGTCGCTTATCTTTTACAAAGATAGTGCAAACGAGCGGAATGAAAGCTTGCTTTCAAATTCCCGAGTGCAGCCTATCTTATACAAAGATAATGCAAGTTGAGTGCAACAGCAAGTTGGGAAAACGCAGTTTTACCAGACTTGATATTGCCGAGCCGCAGCTTATCTTATACAAAGATAATGCCAGTGAGTGGAAAGAGAACTTGTTCTCAGTTTCCCGAACGCCGCTTATCTTATACAAAGGTACAGATTATTTTTTTCAAAACATTTTCTTTAATGTTAAGATATTGTCTTTCTCGCATAATGCTCTGTCCGCGGCAGTTCGACGGTTGCACTTATGCGTACTTTCAAGTATTTTTATGCACTTATGAAAGTAAAAAATATTGACAGCTGAGATTATCAGAAGAGAGACAGAGAAACGGTTATATGTGTATGTAAAGCGTATTCATATTCATTTTCGGCTCATGAAAAACACTGTCGCGGCACGGAAGAGCCTTTCCTGCATTGCTGGAGGTGCGTTGTTGTGGTGTGGCAAAGCCTGTTTTGTGGTGCGGAAAAGGCTTTACCGGACTGCGAAACGGGCTTTATGAGAGGACGGCAAAGTGTAGAGAAACAATCTGTAATGTGTAAATGGCTGAGAAACAGGGTGTTGGCGTATGTGCTCAAAACTCCGGAATTTGCTACAAATCGGATTGTTGTGAGCCACGGCGGCATTCTCGTGAAGTTGACGTTGGTAGGATAATCGCTTGTGGTGATATATATTGTATGTTTGTGCGATTAATAAAACGTCTGTTAACCGACATCCACAGATGCGGTGGAAACAGTAATGATAAAGCGTTGAGGCATTCTTATGGGATGATAATGCTGACGCACGGGCACCGCTCACCGCATGCCGTCGTGACGCCTTATGATGAAATGTCCCAGTCTGTGGCTCACTCCTTTGCGCCCGAGAGAGCGGAGCACATACATCCCCTCAGGCAGACGGCTCACGTCGGCAGTGTTGCCTTTGTATTGCCGCGTGGCTACGATGTCGCCCTGCAGCGTCTCAATGGTGACAAAAGATGCGTCGAGCACGTTGCTCTTCTTTGGCAGGCTGAGCCGCTTTCCGTCGCATTCGAGCAGTCCGTCGGGCAGTCTTGCTGGCGTCGCGTCGCAGTCAGTGTGTTTCTCCTGAAGCGGTCTGCTCTCGTTGCCGTAGCGGTCTGTTGCCGTCACGGCATAGTAGCGCGACGGGTCGCGAGGTATTATTATACCGGTCTTGCGCAGTCTCACCATGACAAGGTTGCGCGCGTCATCAGTGTTCACCGGATATTCGCGCGAGCAGTACACATTATACATTATCTTGGTGGTGTCCCTGTCAGCCGGCAGCCACGACAGCCTCTCCACGTCTCCCGCGTGACTGTCGCGGCTCAGCGACGACGGCGGTTCCGGCTGGGCGGTGCTCTCCCATGTCATCGGCGGTATGAGGGCAGGGTAGCGGCAGAACGACTCGCGTGCGAAAGAGTATATGCCTTTCACGTTGTCGGTGAAGAACTTGCTGCGGAAGTAGGCGTGCCCCATGCCGTAGTGGCGCAGTGTGAGCATCTCGCGCGTGATGTCGGAGAGCGGCCAGTCTTTCTCACGCGGTGACATGAAGTATATGCCAAGTCCCGGAGCCACGATGCGTCCGTAGCTCTGCTCGCTCCAGTCGAGGGCGAAAGGATAGAACTGGTTGCCACGGAAATACATCATCGGGAACAGTGCGTCCATAAGTCCGTCGCGCAGCCAGCCCTGTGCGTCCTGGCAGACACGTTCGTAGGCGTTCCATCCGAAACTGCTGAACCTGCTCAGGTCCTTATATTTTCCTATGGGCGAGCAGCTCATCTTTACCCATGGCTTCATCGATTTCACCCTGTGGCTTATGGCTTTCACTATGTTTGTGATGTTGGCGCGTCCCTGCTTACGCGACACCTTCATGGGCCACGTCTCGTGATAGCGGATGTAGTCGAGGTGTATGCCGTCAATGTCGTAGTTGGCTGTTATCTCGGCGCAAAGGTCTGCCAGATATTCGGCTGTCTGCTGTTTCTCAGGGTTCATGTATCCTTCCGCTCCTATCTTCCGTACGAGTCCGGGATGGCGTTTGCGCAACCTGGCACATCCGGCGGAGTTCCATTTGCCTACCGGTATTGCCACCACCCATGCGTGAAGCTCCATGCCCCGGCTGTGACACTCGTCGATGGCGAACTGCAGTGCGTCGTATCCGGGACTCTTGCCCGGCTTGCCCGACAGACATCCGTCCCACGGCTCGTATGCCGAGGGATAGATTGTCGTGGCTCTGATGCGCGTCTGCAGCAGAACGGTGTTTATGTTGGCGCGCTGCAGACGGTCGAGTATGGCGCGCAGCTCGTCCTTCTGCCGTTCTATGGAACGTGCTGAGCCGGCATAGCTGTGCGGCCAGTCTATGCCGCCTATTGTTGTGAGCCATACGGCTCTTACCTCATATTTGGGTTGTGCGGCGGCGGTGAGTGCCGCAGTGATTATTGTCAGCAGAATGGTGAAAAGTCTGTTCATCTGATGCGTTCTTTAAAATGGTATGCCGGTGTCGCGGCTGCCGTGCGCTATTGTGTATGTTTCTGCAAATGATATTCATTTGTTCTTCACAATGATAATCCAAGGCGGGTGCGGCTGCAAGACGTTGAAACGGAGTTTTACCGTGCTTGATATTGCGGAGCCGCCGTTTATCTTTACATAAGATAAGCTGCACTCGGCAATGTGAGAGCAATCTCTCATTGCGCTCGTTTGCATTATCTTTATATAAGATAAGCCGCACTCGGCAATGTGAGAGCAGGCTCTCATTGCGCTCGTTTGCATTATCTTTACATAAGATAAGCTGCACTCGGCAATGTGAGAGCAGGCTCTCATTGCGCTCGTTTGCATTATCTTTATATAAGATAAGCTGCACTCGGCAATGTGAGAGCAGACTCTCATTGCGCTCGTTTGCATTATCTTTGACAAAGATAATTATATTTTTCGGTTTCTCAAATATATTGTGTATTTTTGCATCGTAATGGCTTCCTTATGCATACCGGCACATCATTAGCCGGAGTAGTAAGGCTGGTATTGCACCTTGTGGGTATGCCCCATATTTATTGATAATGTTATTTTTATTATTATGAGAAAGAAATTGATTGCGATGATTGCGGCCCTCTGTATGGCCGTTACGGCAAACGCTCAGTTTGAGCAGGGTAAAGTGTATCTCGGCGGTTCGCTCACCGGTCTCAACCTCAAATACTCGGGTCTCGACGAGCTGAGCCTCGGACTGCAGGCGCAGGCTGGATATATGTTTGACGACAACCTCATGCTGCTCGGACAGATGGCGTATGACCATAGAGGCGGAAAGGCGTCAGACGACCGACTGAGCGTAGGTGTGGGCGGCCGTTACTATATAGAACAGAACGGAATATACCTCGGTGTGAACTGCAAGTACATACACGGCAGTCATGGCTACAACGATGTCCTGCCTGGCGTTGAGGTGGGATACTCGTTCTTCCTGAGCCGCACCGTTACGGTGGAGCCGGCGATATACTACGACCAGTCGTTCAAGAAACACAGCGATTTTTCCACAGTAGGACTGAAGATAGGCTTGGGCGTATATCTTTTCACAGACTGATATATGGACAGCTCATATCCGTCCCTGCTTTTGGACAAGGCTGTGGGAGAACTGGCAAAGCTGCCGGGCATAGGACGAAAGACTGCCCTGCGGCTTGCTCTTTATGTGCTCAGGCAGAGCACGGAGGATGTGGACAGACTGGCGTCGTCGCTCTCGGAACTGAGGCATGACATAAAATACTGCCGCCTGTGCCACAACATCAGCGATGAGGACATCTGCCCGATATGCTCGGACAAGCGCCGCGACGCGTCAACGGTGTGCGTGGTGGAGAACATACGCGACGTCATGGCTGTGGAGAACACGCAGCAGTATGACGGTCTGTATCATGTGCTCGGAGGCATCATATCACCGATGGACGGCATCGGACCGGGCGATCTGGAGATTGACTCGCTTGTGGAGCGCGTGAAGGCAGGCGGGGTGAAGGAGGTGATTCTTGCCCTCAGCTCGACGATGGAGGGCGACACCACAAATTTCTATATATCACGCAAGCTCGCCGGTGAGAATGTGAAGGTGAGCGTCATAGCACGCGGCATATCCGTGGGGGACGAACTTGAGTATACGGATGAGGTGACACTCGGAAGGGCAATACTCAACCGCACGACAGTAGTTAACGAAAAATGAGACATACGCAACGACTTCTAATGGGCACATTTCTCACGGCAATAGGCGTGGGACTTGTCATTGTGACGCTTTTCGAGACTGATATACTGCCCTGCGGCATAATGATATCTGAGGACAAAAGCATAGAGTTTGTGACGGCTTTCACGATGGAGTTTCTCACCATATGCATAATACCAGTGGCGATGAGGCTGTTCCGTTTCAGGCGTATCGGCAGAAAGCTTACTTCAGCAGAGGCTCTGAAGGTGTGGGGAATGACGCGGCTTCTCATGCTGTGTGTGCCGATGGTGGCAAACACAGTGCTTTATTATATGTTTATGAATGTTGCTTTCGGATATATGGGCATAATCCTTTTTCTGTGCCTGTTTTTTATCGTGCCGACCAGGGAACGGTGCCTGTCGGAGATAAACGAGAAAGCGTAAAACTGTGGATGCATTGAAACTGTCTGTAATAATAGTCAGCTACAACGTAAAGTTCTATCTCGAACAGTGTCTGCACTCGCTCAGGAAAGCTACCGAAGGCATGGAGTGCGAGATTTACGTGGTGGACAACCATTCGCGTGACGGTTCGGTGGATTATCTCTCATGCCGTTTCCCGAAAGTCAGGATGATAAGCAGCAACCGCAATCTCGGATTCGCGCGCGCGAACAATCTTGCCATCAGACGATGCAGCGGAGAATATGTGCTGCTGCTCAATCCGGACACCATTGTCGGCGAACACACCATAGCGGACGTGATAGACTTCATGGATGAACATCCGAGGTCGGGAGCTGTGGGGGTGAGGATGGCTCAGTGTAACGGTGCCGACGCTATGGAGTCGAGACGGGGCATACCGACGCCAATGACGGGTTTCTACAAGATGTCGGGTCTGTGCGCGCGTTTTCCCAAGAGCAGACGCTTCGCACATTATTATATGAGTTATCTGTCGTGGGACAGACCTGAAAGGATTGAGGTGGTGAGCGGCGCTTTCTGCATGCTCAGACGCTCGGCTATAGACAAGGTGGGTGCACTCGACGAGGATTTCTTCATGTATGGTGAGGACATCGACCTGTCGTTCAGACTCATAAAAGGCGGATTTGAGAACTGGTATGTGCCCTCGCGCATATTGCATTATAAGGGTGAGAGCACGCAGAAGTCGTCTTTCCGATATGTGCATGTGTTTTATGGCGCAATGCTTATATTCCTGAACAAGCATTACGGCAATATGAGACTGCTGTTTAGCATCCCCGTGAAGTTTGCTGTATACGCAAAGGCTCTGGTGGAGCTCGGACGCATGCAGATGAACAGACTGAGAAAGAGTCTCGGCTTTTTTGTGGTAAACAACAGGAAGGATCCGTCTTTCGTGTTCCTGGGCTCGCGCAGGGCGATGGCTCAATGCCGCAACATTGCCAGGAAGAAAGGTCTTGAGGCGGTGTTCTATGAGCGCAATTCCACGGATAATCCAGAGGGGCATCTGGGGCTTGACCTTCCGAAGAACAATATAGTGTATGTTGTGTATGACGTCGATGCCTATTCTTATGATGACATCCTCAACATTTTTGCAAAGGGAGTGGAGGACAATGTTTATATAGGAACATACAACAGCCATACCCGTATTATAATTACTCCTGAAGAGATATTCAAATGAGCACCGCGAATGACAGTAAGCCGTCCGTGAGACTGAGGGCTATGGAGCCGGAGGATCTTGACACTCTGTATCAGATGGAGAATGATGTGGAGATATGGAATGTAGGCACTACGAATGTGCCATACTCAAGGTATGTGCTGCATGACTATGTGGCGAATGTGGCGGGAGACATATATACTGACAAGCAGGTGAGACTGATGATAGAGGATGAGAACGGCGTTACGGTGGGTATGGTGGATCTTGTTAATTTCAGTCCACAGCACAGACGGGCAGAGCTGAGCATCGTAGTGAAAAAGGAAAAGCGCCGGTGCGGATTTGCCACGGCTGCTGTGAACCAGATAAGGAAATATGCTCTTGACATACTGCACCTGCATCAGATATATGTGATTGTGGACAAAAGCAATGTCGCGTCGGTGGAGTTGTTCAGGAAAATGGGATTCAGGGAGCAATGTGAACTTGCCGACTGGCTGTTTGACGGTAAAAACTATAAGAATTCAATAGTGATGCAAAGTTTTTTATAAAAAGTCTTCTTATTATTTGGCAATAAAAAATATTATGTGTAACTTTGCACTCGCAAAATAAACAAGAGCCTTGGTGCGTTAGTTCAGTTGGTTAGAATACATGCCTGTCACGCATGGGGTCACGG
>ERZ824600.39-NODE-39-length-178391-cov-5.025256_pt1 | contig 178391 bp, 149 predicted proteins | sample MGYA00519933_ERZ824600 | MGnify/ENA primary metagenome ERZ824600 (study PRJEB31778, sample SAMEA3449178) | human gut metagenome | biome: human gut; feature: human-associated habitat; material: faeces | place: United Kingdom | collected 2010/2012 ...
GTCGCCAGTTCTTCCTGCGTGATACCTTTTCTCTTGCGAAGTGCTTTTAAGTTATGTCATCGAAAGCAGGGATGCTTCCGGTAAAATCGTGTGTTTCATAATATGCCTGAAGCGCATCCCGCGTCTTTTGGTCGTATGGCATGGCAAGTCCTCCGTAGTGATTATTCTTTCTGAATTAATTATACCATTTTTTCGACCGTTTTTCAAGGGCGAAAAGTGTAGACAAAAACACGCAGAGTTCATTTCTGAATTCTGCGTGTTTTTGTTTGCACTCTCAATCGGCAGATTTAGATGGATTCTTGAAAACATCCTTATGAGAATTTGCCTTTTACAGCTGCTTTTTAATTATGAATTTACAAATCAAATTATCTAATGATTTTTCTGTTTGTGAGTTTTATTGACTTTGCCAGGGACTTTTTTCGGAGCTTTGTTTTTACGGTCGACCACGGTTTCCTTCAGTGCGCATATCTTATCCGCAAGGCAAAGAATTACGCTTTCCTTATGCTTCGGAAGGGTTATATTCATCGGAAACATATGCGAAAGTATCATATTTTTTTCAACGTCATCAAGCTTGAAATCGCGTTCGGCATTACGCAGGGCGCGTTTTGCATGATGAAAGCCGTGCCATTTATGGCTTTCATCCGGAACGTGCCAATCATAGAGAAAATAATCGTGCAACAAGGCGCCCCTGACAAGAGAGCGTTTGTTTACTTTGGCTCGCATAAGCGCTGCGATCAAAATACACATTGCCGCAACCGACAGAGAATGGCGGTACACGCTTACGTTGCCGTGTTGGATGAATCCCTTTTCCTTTTGCATTCCTTCGGATTTAAGTATTTCCGCACCGATACGCTTTACGATATTTTCAGCCTGTTTTTTGCTTATCATCGCTGCTCACCACCTTTTGACGTATCCTTAATATATGCCGTCATGTCAGACTATTTCAAAAAATCTATTTTCGTTTCTCGGTGCTGCCGTGGGATATTCGCCGTCGGTATAGCCGACTATGAGATTGCCTATGCCCTCGTATTTTTCGGGATCAATACCGAGCGACTTAAGAATTTTTTTGCCTTCTTCACCGGCGAATACTTCCTTTGCCCTATGGATCCAGCAGCTGCCGAGACCGAGAGCATGAGCTTCAAGCATCATATTCCCCATAACAAGGCTTCCGTCGTAAACATAGGTCGGGAAGGATCTGTCGGCAAGCACGACAAGCACCGCCGGTGCGCCGTAAAATGGGTCGCTTCCCTCTCGTCCCATCACTGCGGCGTTGAGCGCCGAAATTTTATCGCAGCAGTCTTTATTTGTTATTTTAAGTATTATTGCACTCTGTCTGTTCATTCCGCTTGCGGCGTAAAGTCCCGCTTCCGCAATTTTATCAAGCAATTCTTCCGGTACTGCATCGGTTTTGTATTTACGGACGCTTCGTCTGGTTTTTATGGTCTCCAAAACATCATTCATCTTGTTATCCTCCTGATTATTTACCTATATTTATTACAAAGCATATCGTAATTTGTCATTGCGATGCTACGTTACTGCAATTATTATAAAACAAAATATGTAAAAATGCAAGTTTTTTTGCTGGCGAGCTGTATTTGAAATTAATAAAATTAAATCACTTATAAAGCTTAAGCGTCTCATTATAGCTTTTAACTATATCGCGCAAAAGATCAAATTGAGTAAAATCTGCGGGATAAGCTATATTTATCTCGCGCATCATACTAAGATTTTCGACGGGCAGGGTCACTATCTTGCCCTTTTTCAGTTCGTCAAGGCAAACGCTTTTTGCAAGGATCGATACTCCGAAGTCACGGCGTATAAGGTCCTTGATGGTAGCTATATTATCGACCTCAAGTATGACATTGAAGTCATTAATGCTCATATTATTGCTTTCAAGGTGTGCTACAAAAAGATTTCGGGTTCCCGAGTTCGGGAGACGAAGGATCATTCTTTCTTTTTTCAGCTCATTGAGCGTTACCATGCTTTTCTTTGCAAACGGATGATCAGGAGAAACAGCCAGCACAAGATAGTCGGTATCCATAAGCAGATAGCGAATGCTCGGATCGTGGCTTCTGCCCTCAACTATGGCAAGATCTATCTCATATGTCTTAAGCATACTATAAAGATTATTTATAGAGTTTGTAATCATTTTAATATTAACGCCCGGATTTTTGGAGCAATAGTTTGCAAGAGCTTCGGCTATCGGGTTGCTCTCGGCGGTATGCGTAACGCCTATTGTAAGGTGCGTTGTCATGCTTGTGCCGTCACTTATGCTTTGCAGCAGACCGCTGTAAATGCCCAGCATCTTTTTGGCACATTTGACCACTTCGCTCCCTTGTTTGGTCAAAACCAGCTTACCGTTTCCGCGTTCAAATATGGTTACGTTCAGTTCGTCCTCTAAAGCTTTTATATGTTGGCTTACTGCAGGTTGGGTAATATTAAGTTCTTTTGAAGCAGCTACAAAGCTACCGCATTCATATACTTTCAGCAATGAATAAACCTTATTATCTATCATTTTGTCCTCCGATATAACAATTATTTATTGATATACAGTTAATTATAATTTGACATTATTGCCATTGTGGCTATAATTATAGTAGTTTCCAAGCAAAATGTCAAGAGGGGAGGAAGTAATATGAGCGAAAAAATCAGACTTGTTCTTCATCCGCAAAGCGGCTCTATGCAGAGCGCGCTCGGTTTTTATTCAAATTCCTCATATTATGACGTCTCCGGTTTTGACACGGATGATACGTCTCAAAACGGACTTAATGAGTCTGAGCAGGCAAAAGAACTCTCTGAGCTTGCTGAGCTCAGGGAAAAAATTCTCCGCGAATCTTCAACGCCCGCCGGAGCCGCAAGAAACAAAGTTAAAAAAACGTTTAAATGTTCGAAAGGAGGCACATCGTAATAATATGTTTGAAAAAATAAGATATGATCAAAGATATGTGTCTCTGCTCACGGTTTACCGATGCTGCAGTTACACATTGGCAGCCGACAAGCTTGCACTGACGCCATCCGCAGTATCACAACAGATACATTCGGTTGAACGCGAGCTTAACACCAAATTATTTATTCTCAAGGACAAAAAGCTTTGCCCAACATCGGAATGTCAGCTGGTTGCAGAATACATAGATAAAATCCAGGCGATCTGCAGGCAGATATCCGAGGATATTGACATATCCAAGCGGCATATTGAACGGCTGACGATAGGGGTGACGCAAAGTGTTGAAAATTTTGCACTGTCAGGTATCCTTCCGCTTATTTCGGACAAATCTCCGAAAATGCAGTTGAAAATAACCTCGGGCTGTGCGGAGGCATTATGCAAAAAGCTTGCAAATTATGAAATCGATATAGCTGTTATAGAGGGCGGCACGGGCAGTGAAAGCTTCGGAAGTGTAATTCTTGACACCGACTATCTTACCGTCGCGGTGCCTTATGAAAGCAAATGGGCAAGCGACGGGATAATAACCCTTCCACAACTGCTTAATGAAAAGCTTATAATGAAGCCGCGTGAGTCCGGAACGAGAAAGCTTTTCGAATCGAGCTTACGAAGTGCGGGAATACAGCCGGAAAAGCTGAATGTCATCATGGAAGCCGAGAGCGTCGACACTATTGTGCGGCTTGTATCCGCCGGTTATGGGATCTCGGTGCTGTCGCGCAAAGCCTGTCTTGAATATGTAAAGCACAAAAAAATCGCAATTGCAAATCTTGAGGGAATCAATATGAGCCGAAGCATTCAGATACTTTACCGGAAGGATGACAATATGAAGGGTGTGATAGGCAAGATACAGCAATTATATCACAGATCAATCATTGCGGAATAAATACATAAAAATCAATCAAAAATCAATTATATAATGAGGAGAATCGTATTTCATGAGATCCAACGAAAAAGAAAAATATCTTTTTGAAAAATGCCCCGTCTACAAAGCCATACTTAATCTTGCGCTTCCGTCGGTAATGGGGCAGATCATTCTTGTAATATATAACATGGCTGATACATTTTTTGTCAGTCTTACGAAAAGTGATGCAAAAATCACTGCCGTTACGGTTTGTATGCCGGCATTCATGTTTCTTTCGGCAATTTCAAACCTGTTCGGAGTCGGCGGTGCCAGCGTAATTTCACGAATGCTCGGCGCAAAGAAAAAAGACGGCGCAAAGCACGCAGCGCAATTTGCGATCTGGGGTTGCATCGGCGTGACTGTTATTTATTCGCTCGGCGTATTCTTATTTATGGACGGATTTGTTAATCTTCTCGGCGGCGGAAACCCCGAGGTACATAGCAATTCATGTGAATATATGCTCGTTGCCGTAGTCATCGGCGGTGTAGTCACCTCCCTTAACACGCTTCTCTCGCACCTTATCCGTGCGGAGGGACGTTCCATGCAGGCAAGCATCGGAATTATGCTCGGCGGCGTTCTCAATATAGGACTTGACCCGCTTTTCATGTTTGTGCTTCTCAATCCCGGTCAGGAGACGCTCGGTGCCGCGCTCGCGACCATGCTTTCAAACTGCGGTGCGCTTATCTACTTCATAATATTCATATTCATACACAGAAACGACATGATACTTTCGATAAATCCGGAGCGCAAAATGTTTGCGAACAAAGTTCCGAAGGACATAATAAGCATCGGTATTCCGGCTTGCCTTATGACACTTTGCGAGAATATTTCATATGCTATTCTTGACAATCTTATGTTTGCATACGGAACAGCCGCACAAGCCGGTGTTGGCGTGGCAAAGAAGGTCAATATGCTAGCTCACTGTATCGTACGCGGTATGGCGCAGGGTGTGCTTCCGCTCATAGGATACAACTTCGCGTCCGGCAATAGAAAACGTATGAGCCACACCATCTATCTATCAGCCACTATGTCAATAATAATGTCAAGCCTCTGCATGATAGTATCGCTTGTGTTCGCCGGCGGACTTATCGGGCTGTTTACCGAGGTCGGTTCGGAATCCTACAATTACGGTATCAAATTCCTGAGAATAATGTGCATCGGCGCTCCCTTCTCAGCATGGGCATACACGACAATCTCCTTCTTCCAGGCAACAGGTCATATGATGAAGTCACTTATTCTTGCACTTCTGCGTAAAGGAATCGTTGATATTCCGCTCATGTTCATACTCAATTTAATGCTTCCTATGTACGGAATTGTATGTGCAACTCCTTTGGCCGACATAATATGCTGCATTACAGCTGCGATACTGTTTGCCGTATTCATGAAACAACACGGTCATGACAGGTTCCCCGAATCTGAGCCCGAGAGCGATATTGCAGAAAAGGCAATTGAAACTGTCTGATAAATAAGCTTTTAAATAGTATGTACCGACGGTCAAAGGCTGCGCGATGCGGCTTTTGACCGTCGGCAAATTTATATCTTTTTTCACAATACAGGCAAAAAAATCGCATTTTTTATTGACAAAAAGTGCATTATATGATATACTTACTTATAATTTAAATTTGATATATCAAACGCTTTGACGGGAAGCAGTAAAAGCTTTATCTGATTGCAGAGAGCAGGCGGTGGGTGCGAGCCTGTATCCGATCACTTTGAAGTCGTCCCCGAGCGGCGGTTACGAACAATACATTGATAGTATGTATCTCAGTAGTTTCTGACGTTTTGCCGCGTTACAGGCAAAATAAGTGCGCAGTATCATATTTGATTCTGCGAATTCAGGTGGTACCACGTCTCTGCGTCCTGATATCGGATGCGGGGATTTTTATTTTTTCGGTTATTTACAATTTCATTCAAGGAGCAAAGCTATGGGAAATATGTTTTTTTCAAAGAAACTCTGCACTGCATTGTGCATTTTAATTACAATAATTATGCTTGGAGCACTTGCGTCCTGCACTCCGTCCGATTCCGGCAAAGAAAGCGGCTCGGTCACCCCGGGGGGCGAAACCGATACCGACAATCGGGAAAGTGAGTCGGAAACAAATACTTCGACCGTGCCCGGCAAAGATACTCTGAAAATCATGTATGACGGAAAAACCGACTTTCAGATAGTCAGGGCGGAAAATTCGACCGACGATGAAAAGACCGCTTTGCTTGCTTTAAGAGAAGCAATACTGAAAAAAACCGGCACTGAAATTCCGGTCGTAACGGATTTTGAACGTCTCTATCCGGTAAAGGAATATGAAATTATAATTGGCAATACCAAACGTGCCGACAAGGAATATATTCTTGACACGTCGTCGCTTGGCAATTTTGATTATATGATAAAGACAGTCGGAAATCGGATAATCATAATCGGCGGAAGCTCATCTGCAACGCTTGCGGCAACGAAATATTTTATAAGTACGATAATAGATAATGCCGACAGTGCAAACATTACGCTTGACCTCGGCTATGCTTACGAATCAATACATAAAACAAACAACGAAAAGCTCATAAAGGTCATGACTCAGAATCTTCTCGCCACCGATACCGAATATGCAAGCCACCCCGAGACGGGTATGTACACGATCGCAAAAAGAAGCGAAAGAATAAAGCAGCTGATAATCTCAAATGCACCCGATGTTATCGGGGTACAGGAATGCTCTGCACCATGGCGCGAATATTTTGATAAAATATCCTCCTCGATAAGATACAAACGTATCGGTGCGGATAAAAATCAGAAAATAGGGATCCTTTATGATTCAAACAAATACAAGGTAATAAAGAGTGCGTCCTTCTGGCTATCTCCCGATCCCGAGCATGAAAAATATGCGACCGAATGGAACAACGGCAAGCAGCCGACTGAACGTCTCGGAATGTATGTAATATTCGAAAACAAGGCAACCGGCGACAGGTTTGCGCATTTCAATACACACGTCGGATTTGATACCGAGCTTTTGGCGCAAAATCAGACAAAGGTGCTTTTGAATTATATTGACAAAGTAAAAAAAGAATATGACTGTCCCATTTTGATCACGGGAGATTTCAATTATACCTCGACAACCGCGCAATATAAAACATTTACGTCCGGCATTATGAGGGACACGAAATTTCTTGCGACAAAATCCGAGGGAGCAGGCTCATTCAACCGTCTGAAAGACAAGAATCAGCATACTCATGCGATAGATCAGATAATGGTATCGTTCGAGGACTGGGCGGTTCATTCTTACAAGGTTGACTACACCACCTTTGACGGCTACTTTGCGTCGGATCATTTTGCAGTCGTCTCCGAAATAGAGATGCTGAAATAGAAATTTATTCAGGTAAAATAATTAAAAATAATATATCAATCATATCGAAAGGAAAACACAAATGGCAGAAAACCACGAATTACCAAAAACCTATTCGCCGTCTGAGTTTGAGGACAGGCTGTATAAATTCTGGTGCGACAACAACTACTTTACTCCGGATCCTTCGGACAACCGTCCGAGCTTTTCGGTAGTTATCCCGCCTCCGAATGTAACCGGTCAGCTCCACATGGGACACGCACTCGATGAAACCTTGCAGGACATTATTGTCCGTTACAAAAGAATGCAGGGCTTCAACACGCTATGGGTTCCCGGAACCGACCATGCCGGAATAGCAACGCAGATAAAGGTTGAGGAACAGCTCAGAGTCAACGAAGGTCTTACCCGATATGATCTTGGACGCGAAGAGTTTCTTGAAAGAGTATGGGATTGGAAGAACCGTTTCGGTGACAGAATTATCAGTCAGCTCAAAAAGCTCGGTACCTCCTGCGATTGGAGCCGCGAACGCTTCACCATGGACGAAGGCTGTTCAAAGGCAGTTAAAGAAGCCTTTGTCAACCTTTACAACAAAGGACTTATATATCGCGGACACAGAATAATCAACTGGTGTCCGCACTGTGCAACCGCACTTTCCGATGCAGAGGTTGAGTACAGGGATCAGCCCGGATTCTTCTGGCACATAAAATATCCTGTAAAGGACAGTAAAAACGGCGAGTATGTTGAGATCGCAACGACGCGTCCCGAGACTATGTTCGGCGACACGGCAGTTGCCGTAAACCCCAATGACGAAGCTACAAAGCATCTGATCGGAAAAACGCTCATTCTTCCGATAGTCGGCAGAGAGATACCTGTTATTGCGGACGATTATGTTGAGATCGGTTTCGGAACCGGCTGTGTCAAGATAACCCCGGCGCATGATCCGAACGACTTTATGGTCGGTCAGCGTCACGGTCTTGAGCAGATCAAGGTCATGAACGATGATGCAACGATGAATTCATATGCGGGAAAATACGAAGGCATGGACAGATATGCCTGCCGCAAGGCACTTGTTGAAGAGCTTAAAGAAAAGGGATATCTTGTCAAGGTAGTTCCTCATGAGCACAATGTCGGCGTATGTTACAGATGCGGAACGACCGTTGAACCGATAACGAGCGATCAGTGGTTCGTAAAAATGAAGCCGCTTGCCGCTCCAGCAATAGAAGCGGTTCGCGACGGAAGAATAAACTTTGTTCCGGAAAGATTCAGCAAGAACTATTTCAATTGGATGGAAAATATACTTGATTGGTGTATTTCGCGTCAGCTTTGGTGGGGACACAGAATCCCTGCATTCTACTGCGACACCTGCGGTCATATGACCGTTTCAAAAGAGGACATAACCGTTTGTCCCGAATGCGGAGCGCCCGTCCGTCAGGAAAGCGATGTGCTTGACACATGGTTCTCCTCTGCGCTCTGGCCCTTCTCTACCCTCGGTTGGCCTGAAAAGACCGCGGATCTTGAAAAGTATTATCCGACAAGCGTACTTGTTACCGGTTATGATATCATAACTTTCTGGGTATCAAGAATGATCTTCTCGGGACTTGAGCATATGCACAAGGAGCCGTTCTCTACGGTGTTCATTCACGGACTTGTCAGGGACGCACAAGGAAGAAAAATGTCAAAATCTCTCGGCAACGGCATAGACCCGCTTGAAATTATCGACAAGTACGGTGCGGATGCGCTCAGATTTGCTCTTGCAACCGGAAACTCGCCCGGAAACGATATGCGTTTTTCGGACGAAAAGATAGAATCCGCAAGAAACTTTGCAAACAAGCTTTGGAATGCTTCAAGATTTGTAAGAATGAATCTTACAATCGACAAGGTTGAGCTTCCGGACAAAACAGAGCTTGCCACCGAGGACAAATGGCTGCTCGACAAATTCAACAGTCTGGTAGCAACGGTTGTAGGCGCACTTGACAAATACGAGGTCGGCGTGGCGCTCTCGTCCATTTATGACTTTACATGGGATATTCTTTGCGACTGGTATATTGAGCTTGCAAAGGCTCGTCTCAATGAAAAGGGTACAAAGGAAAACGAGGTATGTCAGAACGTAATTTCTTATGTTCTTATCGGCACGCTCAAGCTTTTGCATCCGTTTATGCCATTCATAACCGAAGAAATATATCAATCAATGCCTCATGAATGTGAAAGCATTATGATCTCTGATTATCCCAAATATGATGCATCGCTTGAATTCGAAGCGGACAGTGCCGAAATGACAAAAGTAATTGACGCGATCAAAGCTATCCGTGCGCGCAGAAGTGAAATGAATGTTGCGCCGTCAAAGAAAGCAAAGATCTATATTGCCACAAAGCATACCGATGCGTTCAATGCTCAGACCGAGGTGTTCTTTATGCGTCTGGCATCGGCGTCAGAGGTGATAGTTGCGCCGGAATTTGATGCTCAGACAGTAAGCGCTGACAATGCAGTACAGATAATCACCGATTCCGCCACGATTTATCTGCCGCTCTCCGATATAATTGACTTTGAAAAGGAAAGAGCGCGTCTTGTAAACGAGAAAAAGCGCCTTATAGGGGAAATCGAGCGCATAGAAAAGAAGCTTTCAAACGAGGGCTTTACCGCAAAGGCGCCTGCCGCAGTTGTTGAAGGTGAGCGCCAGAAGATGTCAAAATATCGCGAGATGCTTGACGGAGTTGAGGTTGCGATAGCAAAGCTCGGTTAAATTTCTACCTATTATTATGTATTATTATATAGCATAGTATATTATGAGTCAAACGGCGGGAAGTGGCAAAAGGCTGTCGCTTCCCTGCCGAAGCTTCTGAAAATCAAAAGCTTTGATCATTTCATACTTTAATGCTTTTACAGATATTAAATGACTTTATTTGACAAAATGTAATATTGACAATATGATAAAAGTGTGATATACTATAACACACTTTGAATTTCGGTTAAATTGCGGATCCCGGAACAGGGGCTCGGAAAGGAGCGTATCGTGGCGGACAAGGAAAAAGGCGGTGTAAAGATCATAGCCAAAAACAGAAACGCATATCATGAATACTTTGTTGAAGAAAAGTTCGAAGCGGGCATTGCGCTGTTCGGGACCGAGGTCAAAAGCATCCGTGCCGGCGCGGTAAATCTCAAAGACTCATACTGCACGATAAGAAACGGTGAGATATTTGTTATCGGGATGCACATAAGTCCTTATGAACAGGGCAACATTTTCAATCGCGATCCTTTGCGCGAGCGCAAGCTGCTCATGCACAAACGCGAGATCATGAAGCTTTACGCGTGCGTAGCTCAGGACGGAATGACGCTTGTTCCCCTCTCTCTTTACTTTTCCGGTTCGAATGTCAAGGTTGAGCTTGGAGTATGCAAAGGTAAAAAACTGTATGATAAGCGTGCGTCCGATGCAAAACGCGAGGCTGACCGTGAGATCGACCGTTACGAGCGCAGAAAGAGCAAAACCGCCGATTGAGCTTTATACATCATTGCGATTTTTTGACACCAATTTTCAAAATGCAAATTCAATATAACAAAACGAATTCACGGGGACGTAAAGGTTTCGACGGGGATTCTAAGGTATGGTAAGCGGGTAAAGCCGGGCATCTTTTCAAACTGTCCAACTTAAATTTAAACGCTAACAATAACGTTGCAATTGCCGCGTAAGCGGTGACGTTACTTTAATGTAACCCGTTCCTCCGGAGAGTATCGCGGCTCCGGACTGAACGTCATGTAGCGATGAACGTGCATCGGTGGTTTGCTTTTGAACCGGTCACGCACAAAAAAGCTACCCAAAGTCGCAGCCTGTTCGTCGGCGGCGACCGAGGGAAATAAAAAAACGACGAAATACACTCGTAGAAAGCCATATTAAGGGATTTTCGGACAGGGGTTCGACTCCCCTCGTCTCCATTTAACAAAAAGAGTGATAATTTATCGCTCTTTTTGTTGTATTCAGCAATTTTTCAGGTTACATTTTTTCATGATTAAATTCAACACAAAAACATTTCTAACTATATATGGGCGGTGAGTAATTGTGCCAAAGTCTTTTGAATTTAAAAAAGTCAAAGAACAGATTGATTTTTTTCGTAAATTACTTAATGATCTGAAAGAAGCCAACAATATTAAACAAAATTATTATCAAGCTTTGAGTGAACAAATTGGAGCTCTTATTTCATATGGCTTTTTTGCTGACTTAGTTGAAAAAGGGCTTAATGGCAATTGCATTGATTTCAATGACAAAAAGATTTCCAATTTATTGTCGAACATCTATTGTTGTATATACTGCACTAAATATACTGACGTATGTAATTCCCTCCTCAAGGTAAACGGTTCCTTGATTGAAAGTTATATTTTATCGCTATCATATGCAACAAATCCAATAGCTTGGATGTTTGCTTCCAAAAATAAAAAGGCAGTATCAGAGGATGCATATAACAAACTTGTTAAACTTAGGGACGATAAATTTTGCTATATTTCATCGGAAGTTTTAAATAAAATTCTTAATTTAGAGCATACAAACTATGAGATTGTCAAACAAGATTATATAGAAAATCTTGATAATTATAAGCAATGCGTTGATATTATAAAAAAGAAAATGACCGCCAAAAATGACTTGGTTCCGATATTAAAAAAATATGCCGATGAGTATTACACTATAGTCAATAAGCTAAACAGTATTAAGAATTCGATTCAAGATAGTAAAAATGAAATCGACATTTTTATAAAAAAATTGATAGCAGATGAACTTATTCAAACATTAAGAAATATTCCAGTTGACGAACTAAGCCGTGAAAAAGCCGGTTTAAAGATTAAATATTTGAGAGAAGGTGGATATAACACTTTAGCCGACGTTTTCGTTGCCACTGCAATGCAACTTTCGTCTGTATATGGTATAAGTGACGATGCAGCATATTCTATCAAAAGTATATGTGACAATTATGCTAAGAAAATCAACAAAGATATTAAGATAAAGTTGTCGTTAGACAATAAGACAAAATCAGCCACCAAAGTTGTTCAGGCAATATATACATATATAAAAAAATCTGAATATTCAAAAAAAATAGATGAACTAAATAAAACATATGATGATACTTTTGAAAATGCATTTGATAAATTCGAATCAGTAGGAAACGGCGTCAATTGGCTATTCATTTCTAATTCAGAGGTTGATAATATCAGATTCCTTTATTCGTACGTTATAGCTAAGTTTAACTCCGATTATAAACCTACCGCAAAAAACATATGTAAAGAATTCAATTCTAAAAATTTAAATGCTAATAAGGCTTGGGATAATTTCGCAATAAACTCAATTCAATACTATAATATAATTGAGGAGATAAGCCCCGGTGTATTAGGCACCGATGACTCAATATATGGTTTACCCAAAGAGCTTGTCAGACAAATTCAAGACGAATGCTACTTTCCGGATGGATTATTATGTACACTCAGAAAATATCAGGAATGGGGAGTAAAATACATTCTTCACCAAGAAAAAGTTTTATTGGGTGATGAAATGGGGCTTGGTAAAACTATCCAAGCAATTGCGACGATGGTATCATTAAAAAACACTGGTGCAACTCATTTTCTAGTAGTATGCCCTGCATCTGTAGTTACAAATTGGTGCAGAGAGATTCCAAAGCACAGCATGCTAAAAACAGTAAAAATTCACGGCAACAATAAATCTTCTGCATTTAAATCATGGTTAAAAACAGGAGGGGTTGCGGTAACCAATTATGAATCAACAGCTTATATTAAATTTGAAGAAAATTACAAATTCTCACTTTTAGTTGTAGATGAGGCGCATTATATAAAAAATGTTGGTGCACGCAGAAGTAATAATACAAGAGAAATATCCAAGCATGCCGACAGATTACTATTTATGACAGGAACAGCCTTAGAAAATAATGTAGATGAAATGATCTCATTGATCGAAGTTTTAAACCCTATAATAGCAAATTCGGTTAAACATTTAGCATTTATGTCATCTGCCCCACAATTTAGAGAAGAAATTGCGCCTGTTTACTATAGAAGAAAAAGAGAAGATGTTTTAACTGAGTTACCTGACAAAATTGAAAGTAAAGAATGGTGTACATTAAATCCTGAAGAAAAATCGATTTATGAAGATTCTGTTCTAAAAAAACGTTATCAAGATGCAAGAAGGGTATCTTGGAACATTGATGATCTTAGTAAATCTTCAAAAGCATTAAGACTGAAGGAAATTGTCGAAGAGGCAAAAAATGAGGGAAGAAAGGTCATAGTTTTTTCATATTTCTTAGATACTATTAGAAAAATTCATGATTATTTAATAGGAAAATGCCTAAACCCAATTAATGGTTCTGTAAATGTCAGCAGAAGGCAAGAAATTATTGATGAATTTGACAATGCTCCTACAGGTACAGTTTTGCTTGCACAAATAAATTCGGGTGGAACTGGGTTAAATATTCAATCTGCAAGTGTTGTTGTAATATGCGAGCCTCAATTTAAACCATCTATTGAAAATCAGGCTATATCACGTGCCTATAGAATGGGGCAGTCAAGAAATGTATTGGTTTACAGGTTATTATGTGAAAATACAGTTGACGAAAAACTGATTAATCTCCTTGAGAGCAAGCAAAATATATTTGATGCTTTTGCGGACAAGTCTGTTGCCGGACAAAAAAGCTTAGAAGTTGATGACAAGGCATTTAGTAATATTATTAAGGAAGAAATTGATCGTATCAATAAAGAACGTGGTATTTCATCTAAAAGCGATTAAAGTAATTTTGATTATTATTTTTACAATCAATTATAGTATTTCTTCCGCGATCGTAACAGTCATGATTTTCCAAAATATTCAAATAAAAGCATAGACAAATTTCGAAAGCAATGGTAAAATAATATTTGATTTTTCTTATGAAAAATCTAAATAGCAGTTAATGTTCAAAAATCGGAGCAGCATTATGGAAACAAAAAAGAAAATCATTCTGACCGGCGACCGTCCGACAGGTCGCCTTCATGTAGGTCATTATGTCGGATCACTCCGGGAGCGGGTTACGCTTCAGAATTCCGGGAAATTCGATGATGTATTCATTATGATTGCCGACGCACAGGCTCTCACAGACAATGCAGAGCACCCCGAAAAGGTTCGCTCGAATATCATGCAGGTAGCACTTGACTATCTCGCCTGCGGAATAGATCCGGAAAAATCCACCATATTTATTCAGTCGATGGTCCCGGAGCTGACTGAGCTTACATTTTATTATATGAATCTGGTTACCGTATCGCGCGTTCAGCGCAATCCGACAGTCAAATCGGAAATAAAGCAGCGCAACTTTGAGTCAAGCATACCCGTCGGATTCTTCTGCTATCCGATAAGCCAGGCGGCTGACATCACGGCATTTCATGCGACTGCCGTACCTGTCGGGGAGGATCAGGAGCCGATGCTTGAACAGTGTCGGGAAATAGTCCGCAAGTTCAATGATGTTTACGGCGAAACACTTACGGAGCCTGAAATAATACTTCCCTCAAATCAGGCGTGCATGAGATTGCCGGGAATCGACGGCAAGTCAAAAATGAGTAAGTCGCTCGGAAACTGCATATATCTTTCGGACGAGCCGGAGGATATAAAGAAAAAGATAATGTCAATGTTTACCGATCCTACTCATCTGCGTCGCGAGGATCCGGGACATACCGAGAATAATCCTGTATTTATTTATCTCGACGCGTTTTGCAGAGACGAGCATTTTGCAGAATTTTTACCTGAATACAGTTGCCTTGATGAGCTCCGTGCGCATTACGAACGTGGCGGGCTGGGCGATGTAACGGTCAAAAAATTTCTCAACAATGTTCTTCAATCCGAGCTTGCTCCGATACGCGAGCGCCGCAAGGCTTGGGAGAGCCGTTTGCCGGAGGTTTATGAGATACTTCGTACCGGAAGTCTGAAAGCCGAAGCCGTTGCCGCCGACACGCTCGCCGAGGTTCGTCATGCAATGCGGATAGATTATTTCAATGATTTTAATTTACTGAAATGATCCCGAAGATCGGCGCAGGTATAAATCTGTAATATTAAAGAAAGAATAAAAGCAAAGAAAGATGAAAGCATTTTAAAGATCTTGAAAGGACAGGGAGATTTTAATGATTCGCAACAGGAATAATGCCGAATATCCGAATGAGAAAAAATCATTTGCATGGTTTAAAATTATATTTATTGCAACGGTCATGATACTTTGCTTTGCGGTTCTTACCGGGTGTAAAAATAAAAATAACAATCCGTCCGAAAGCTCGGACGAAAGCCAATCGAGCGATACCGCGTCCGAAGTTGACTCAACAACAGCTTCGGAAACCGAAGTTGTGACGGAATCGGACACGGTTACGGGTGAGGCTCCTACGGAGACAGCTGACGAAACAAAAAATGTCGATGTTCCGGTCGATCCTTCAAAGGTGATATATCTGACATTTGACGACGGTCCGCACAAGGAAAATACCGAAAAGGTACTTGCCATCCTTCGTGAATATAAAATAAAAGCCACATTTTTTACAGTCGGAGCCTGGGTAAAAACATATCCCGAAATAGTCAAAAAGGTTCACGATGAGGGGCATCTTATCGGCTGTCACAGCTATACACACGACTATGTGCCGCTTTATAAATCAGCCGACACGGTAATCGGCGAGATAAAGAAATGGGAAAGTGCGGTTAAAAAGGCTATCGGAAGTGTACCCGAAAGCAAGGTGTTCCGCTTCCCCGGCGGCACCACCTGCACTGCACTCAAGGACAATGCGGCATATCCCGCGATTCTAAAGGCGCTTGAAGAACGCGGATATCGTCCCTTTGACTGGACGGCTGCCAACAATGACAAGTGGCTTGCAGGAATGAAAGAGGGACAGACGGTAGCGGACTACTTTATGTATTCGCTCAAAGCAACGCTGAGTTGGGTAAAGGACGGAGAGCCACGCATAGTGCTTATGCACGACACGAGTACGGATACCGTAGAAAATCTGCGTGTAATGCTTGACTATCTGATCGGCGAGGGTTACACCTTCGATACGCTCGACCATTACATCGGTTACTATGTTTCCAAAAAGCCGTAAGAAAAGCACGAATATTTATTATTAATTTAAATTCAAAGCAGCCCGTCGGTCGTTTTTCCGGCGGGCTGCTTTATGTTTCCAATAATGCTCTTTTTTTGTCAAATTATAATTGTAGTTATTGACAATATTTATGTTTTATGATATAGTAATATTGGATGAATCATTTGAGGGCGTCAGCAATAATCTGCACCGAATTTGGGAGGGGGTATATAGAATTATATCGGCAGTGTATCCCCTTTAAGCAACCATTATAATTAATCAGGAGAATTTTTATGAATATTTCTAAAGTTCGGATAATAACCGTTATCACAATTACATTATTGATGTTGCCCTGTATGTTTTCTTGCCATACTAAAATTTCACCTAATGAAACGACTAATGAAACAACTGACGAATCATCAACATTTTCAGATGTGCCAACAGCCACAGATACACGAAAAAGAATACTTTTTTCCATGCTATCGGGACAGGATAAGGAGCATTTACCGTCGGTATATGATTTTGCTGAAATTGAGATCGGAAAAACATCTGTTGAAGAGCTTGTAGATATTGTCGGCAGTCCCGCAAAGCAGATCTTTTCACGCGTAACCAACAAGATCTCCTGCTCGTATCTTACCGATGAAGGCTATTACATAAACGTCGAATTCAACGACTTTATAACCGACGATGATTCAGATGAAATCATATTTGACGATTTCTTATGCTACGTTGAAAAAATCAGTATATATTCGTTTGACAACGAGGGGGAAAAATCCGAGATAATACATTATCAATTTGTTGAGCAAAACGGCAAAACAGCGCTTGAAGTACTGTCAAAGCGGGAACAAAACGCTCACACAGCAGATTAGGAGGTGCAGTATGAAAAATAGGAATATTATTATACATATCACAATTATTTGCCTATGTGTTGCTTTGCTGACATTGCTTTGTGCCTGCAAAAACAATACATCCGAAAAAGTAACAGAGGGTACCGAAAGCGGAAATAAAGAAACGCAGAATGAAAAGTCCGATGACAAGGACTCCGGAAGAATGATATTCTTCGGATTGCGTTCGCAGCCCGACAGAAAGGATTTGCCGTCTGTATATGATTTCGCAGCTATAAAAACAGATGAAACCTCGCCGGAAGAGCTTGTTAAAGCTGTCGGAAATCCGCAAAAACAGTTTATAAGAAAATCGGACAACGGACTTTTCTACTGCGAATACAAGATATCGGAAGGATATTCGGTAATATTGGAATTTGCCGATTCTGCCAGCCTGAACGCCAATATCAGTTTTGAGGAATTTAAAAAAGAATTATATTCGTCTCCGGACTTTAAGGAATACCAATCGCCGCTTCATGGGTTAGATTATGCAAGCTTTAAATATTCGGTTCTTCAGGCACAAAATGAATATTTTGATGAAAAAGAATGCTTTGTTCATGCTGTTAATGTTTCACGGACGGAGCAGAATAAAATCAAAAAATATAAATTTATCACCGAAAGCGGAAAGGTAACTCTTGCCGAAATTTCGGAATAAATAATATATCTTATATAAAAACAAAGGAGAGCAAAAATGAAACGCAGAAATCAATTAATCTTACTTATGTGTTTATGTATGGCTTTATCTTTGGCGTTACTTCTCTGTTCATGCAACAAAACAGGAGATAACAATGACGGCAAGGCATCGGAAAGCCGTCAAAATACCGAGACTCCGAACCCGGATGACGGCAAAAAGGGGGATGCCGACGCGGAAGGCAGAGTTTTGTTTTTCGGGCTTCGTTCGCAGCCGGACCGCAAGGAGCTGCCGTCGGTATTTGACTTTTACAAGCTGACAACAGAAAAGGTACGCCCGGACGATCTCCTTTCACTTGTCGGAAATCCATGCTCGCAAACCCTGTATCCGACCGATCCGATGTATTTTATATTCAGCTATAAGACCTCCGAGGGTTATACTGTTACGCTGCACACCGAGACTATACAGACCAAGGGCAGCGGAATGCTGATAGTTGAGCTTGAAGATCAGCCTCTGTATATTGAATCCGTCGATATTTCCAATGAGGTTGACGGGAGCATTATACACTATGAATTCGATCAGAAGCTCGGAAAAACCGTTCTGACAGAAAAAGCCAAATAAGTCTTTGATAAAGCTTTACCGTGATAACAGTTATCACGGTTAAACATATTTATATTCCGACAGTTACTTTGGGAAGTGTGCCGCACGGCACACTTCCCTTTTTATGCCAAAGCCGATCAGCATTATTTTTTAATGATGAAACCCTTGTGTTTCCGTCGGCAATTTTAAGTTTTAGAGTTTTTTCTGTCGGATATTATATTATTTTTTGAACGGATCTGTAAATCGAACGGTTTTGTTTTATAGTGCAAAAGCATATCTTTAGTTATGTGAAGGTTTATTAAAATTGTTATTGACTTATGTCAAAATATATGATATAATTTGCGCGTGGTATCATTCGACAAAAAACGTTCGGATTCGCTTTCGGTGCATCCGACAGAAAGGACAGGATAAATGAAAATAATTACCTCATCGACACTCGGAATTTCTTATGACAAGCTTTGGAAGCTGCTGATAGACCGCAAAATGAAGAAAAAAGATTTGCAGCTTCTTACAAGTCTCAGCTCTGCGGTCATAGCCAAGCTCGGGAAAAATCAACCGGTTCATATGAGCACGCTTATAAAAATATGCGAGGTGCTTCATTGCAATCTGTTTGATATCATGGAACTTACAAAGCCGGTTCAGGCAAATTAATATTTCGGAGGACACAATGGTGACTTTAACAATCGGAGGCAAAACATTTACCGATATGTTATGCGGCGGAGCAGACAGGCTTGCGGCTTACAGGCAGGACGTAAATGATTTGAATGTTTTCCCTATTCCCGACGGAGATACCGGTGACAATATGCTTATGACCTTCGGCTCGGGGGCAGAAGCGGCAAAAAATGCCGGCGAACATCTCGGTAATGCTGCCAAGGCGGCAGCGCACGGTATGCTTCTCGGAGCAAGAGGCAATTCCGGGGTTATACTTTCAAGAATATTTTCAGGTATTACGCGCGAATTTGAAGGACTTGAGGAAGCCGACACAGCCGCTTTGATCCGCGGAATGGAATCCGGCGTTACCGAGGCTTACAATGCCGTTTCGGTTCCCGTTGAAGGAACGATCCTTACGGTATTCAAGGACGCGGTAAACTATGCCAATAAAAGAGCAGCCGAGCACGGCGAAAACGAAATAGACAAATATTTTGATAACCTTCTTTTTGAAATGGAAAAATCGCTTGAGCGGACGCCCGAGCTTTTACCGGTTCTGTCCGAAGCCGGCGTTGTTGACAGCGGCGGAGCGGGACTTTTGCGTATATTTGAAGGAATGCGCGATGCGCTCCTCGGAAAATTCGGAGTATATTTTGTCGACAAAAGCGGTGCTGCATCACAAGATGGCACGGCAGCCTCATATGCTTCAAAAAATGTGTCCCTCGATTTCTCTCTTTTCGATCAGGACAGCATATTGAAATACGGCTACTGCACCGAGTTCCTTTTAAGGCTTCAGAGTGCAAAGACCGATGTTGATTCTTTTGATATTGATTATCTTATATCGAACCTTGAGAAAATGGGCGGCGAATCGATAGTTGCTTTCAAGGACGGCAGCATAGTCAAGGTTCATGTACACACAATGACACCGGGCAAGATGATAGATTTCTGTCAGGGATTCGGCGAATTTCTGACTATGAAGATTGAAAATATGACGCTTCAGAACAGCGAAGCAGTTTCGCATGGCGACAATGCGCAATCTACGCTTGAGCGCAAGTCGGTAAAACGCAGGAAGAAAAACGGAATTGTTGCGGTTGCTTCCGGAGAAGGTATAAAGGATACATTTTTATCGTTGGGTGTGGATTATGTGGTCGAAGGAGGTCAGAGCATGAACCCTTCGGCAGGTGATCTCATCAAGGCTTTCGATGAAGTGAACGCAGAAAGGATCTTTGTATTTCCCAACAACGGAAATGTGGTTCTTACCGCGAAGCAGGCGGCGGAGCTTTATGAGAATTCAGAAATCGTTGTAATAGAATCGCACAACATCGGTCAGGGATATTCGGCTATATCAATGATGGACACAAACGGCGATACGGAATCCATAAAATCCGAGCTTGACGAGGTCATGTCACAGGTAGTTACCGTGTATGTTTCCGAGGCAAGCAGAAGCACCGAAATGAACGGTGTGACCGTTAAAGCAGGCGACTACATTGGTTTTGTCGGCGACACCATATATGCAGATTCAGATTCTCGCGAAAAATCGGCCGAAATGCTGCTCTCAAAGCTTGACACAGATAATTTCGGGGTCATGCTTATGATAGTAGGTGCGGGAGCCGAAGCCGAATGTGCTCAGGCACTTTACAAAACGCTTTCCGAAAAATACAGATCGCTTGAAATAATAATGATAGACGGTTCGCAACCGGTATATGATTATATAATAGTTCTTGAATAAGAGCTTTACTTTGGTTTTCAGTTATTCGATATTATTTAAAATTAAACTATTCTCTGTTATCTGAAAGGACATATGAAAATGCTAACATTATTTGCAGACACAGACATGGATTTCACGCCGGAAACCGCCGCAAAATACGGTTACAGGCTTATCAGTATGCCGTACAGCATTGACGGAAAGACCTACTATCCTTATGAAGATCCAAAAGAAGTTGACATAAAGGCTTTTTACGGTTTATTGAGAGACGGAACGCTCCCTACGACAAGCGGAGTATCGGCAGAAAAATACAAGCAATATTTCCGCCCCGAGTTTGAAAACGGGAACGATATTCTGTATGTTCACTTCTCTGCCGCTATGACCTGCACATTTGACGCGATGCACAGTGCGCTCAATGATCTCAAAAAAGAGTTTCCCGAACGCAGATTTTATGAAATAGATACCAAAGGTATAACGATAATAAGCTACAATATTGCCTGCGAGATTGGCGATATGATACTTGCAGGAAAAACGGTCGATGAGGTCATGACCTGGGCTTCGGTTGAGGTCGACAGATTTTCACAGTTTTTCTTTGCGGATGATCTTAAATTTTTCAGAAGAAGCGGTCGCGTCGGCGGTATCACCGCAACAATGGGAACCCTGCTCGGTATCAGACCGATCATATATATGGATAAAAACGGCAAAATGGTCAGTCTTGCCAAGGAGCGCGGAAGAATCAAAGCAATGGAACGTCTTATTGCCTTCATGGACGAGCTCGGGGACAATGTAGCCGAACACAGAATCGTAATCGGTCATACGGATGCCCCCGAGATTGCAGAAGGGCTTAAAACTATGATCGAGGAGAAATACGGTAAGGATCTCAAAATTGAAATAATCTGCACAAACCCGACGGCGGGCAGCCACTGCGGTCCAAACGGTGCCGGTATTTCATTTCACTCGAAGCACAGATAAAGGTGGCTCGGTATGATGAGTAATGACAGCAGGATCGAAATAAAAAAGGTCCGAACAAAGAAAGAACGGCGCGAGTTTCTTGAATTTCCGTTGCGAATGTACAAAAACAATCCCTGCTTTGTTCCGCCTCTTTACGCCGATGAAAAGAAAATATTCGACAAGAATTTTGTTTACAACGACACCTGTGTGGCTGAATATTTTTTAGCAGTGCGCGACGGAAGGACCGTCGGCAGAATTTCGGCTATAATTCAAAAGGCTTCAAACTTAAAAACAGGAGAAAAACGCGTCAGATTTACGCGCTTTGACTCAATCAACGACAAAGCCGTTGCGGCGGCGCTGTTCGGTGCAGTCGAAGATTTTGCGCGGACAAACGGCATGGATACGGTATGCGGTCCGCTCGGTTTTTCGGATCTTGAACGCGAGGGATTGCTGATTGAGGGTTTTGACGAGCTTTCAACCTTCGAGGAGCAATACAATGCGGAATATTACAAGATACTTTTGGATTCCTGTGGCTACAAAAAAGAGGTCGATTGGATAGAATCCAAAATATATTTGCCCGAGGATCCCGAAAGCATTGCCGCGATGGAAAAAATGTCTGATTTTGTAATGAAAAGATACGGACTGCGCATAGGTGAAGCCAAAAATGTAAAGGATTTTCTGAATCGTTATGGCGACGGATTTTTCGAATTGCTTGACGTGGCATACGACGGACTTTACGGAACCGTTCCCTTTACCGACGGCATGAAAAAAATGATGATGGACAATTTCAGGCTCATTATAGACCTTAAGCACGTTGTGGTTATTCTGAATGAAGAAAACAAGATCGTATGTCTCGGAATATGCTTCCCGTCTCTTGCCAAGGCGCTTCAGAAGTCAAACGGGCATCTTACCCCCGCCGCGCTTGTTCGTGTGCTGAAAGCGATAAAAAAACCGAAGATCATTGATCTTGGGCTGATTGCGGTCGATCCGGCATATCTTAATCGCGGTGTAAATGCGATAGTTGCGTCCGGGCTTATGAAAATGCTTCAGAACGACGGTGTCGAATATGCGGAAACAAATCTGAATCTTGAGGATAATCTGGCGATACAAAGTCAGTGGAAAAGATTCAAAAACATTCAGCACAAACGCAGACGTTCTTACATAAAGACGCTTTAACGGTTTCATTAATGAACTGAATTAATGAATTAAAACGGAGGATTCCAAAATGATAAAAATTGCCATTGACTGCCTCGGCGGTGACCGCAGTCCGGACGCCAACATTGAAGGCGCCGTCGCCGCGCTCAAAAGATTTCCCGAGCTTTCGGTCGTGCTTTTCGGCGACGAAAATATAATCAGAGAAAAGCTCGATGCATTGGCGTGCGGTAATGAAATTTCCGAGCGCATTTCGATGATTCATGCGCCTGTGACGGTAAGCGGAAACGATAAGCCTATTGACGCCATCAGAATGAAAAGGGATTCGTCAATGATCCGCGCGATCAAGGAGCTGAGGGAGAATGATGAAATTTCGGCGCTTGTATCAACGGGCGCGACCGGCGTACTTGTCGGTGCCTCAATACTCAGGATCGGCAGGATCGAAGGCGTCAGACGCCCGGCTTTCTGTCCGATACTTCCGACTATGAACGGCGGGATTGTCGGGGTCTGCGACAGTGGCGCAAATATTGAGTGCACATCGGAACAGTTAAGGCAATATGCAGTCATGGCAAGCGCTTATCTTTCGTGCGTTTACGATGTTGAATCACCGCGTGCCGCCCTGCTCAACGTCGGCACAGAGGAAGAAAAGGGCGATGATCTGCGGCGTGAGGCATATGCCATACTGAAAAACGAAAAGAATATCAACTTTGTCGGCAATATGGAAAGCCGCGATCTGCTTTCGGGTAAATATGACCTGGTCGTATGCGACGGATTTTCCGGCAATGTCCTTATCAAAAGCACCGAGGGCGCCTGTCTTGAGATGCTGAAAATGCTCAAGCGCGATATTTCATCTTCACTTATAAACAAGATAGGCGCACTTTTCATGTACCGTATGTTCATGAAAGAAAAAGAATTCATGAATTATCAGAACTACGGCGGAAGTGTTCTGCTCGGACTTGAAAAAATAATTGTCAAGGGACACGGAAGCAGCAACGCAAAGGCTATCGAAAAGTGCATCGAACAGGCTTACACCATGACGGACAAAAAGCTCGGAAACATCATCGAGTCCGCGCTCGCTTCGGAAAATATACAAGATAAACAAGAGACAGAAGAAAATTAAGAAAAAACGTATCCGGAAGCGCGGGGACATAAGCAGCGGCATACACCCTGGAATATAACAATTCATTATAAAAATTCAAATGCGGAGGAAAAACAATGTTTGAAAAAGTCAGAGAACTGCTCGCAAAGCAGCTTAAGCTGAAGCCCGAAAAAATTACGATGGAATCCACGATCAGCGGTGATCTTGAAGCTGATTCAATTGACATACTTGAGCTTTTAATGACACTTGAAGAGGAAAACGGGATAGTTATCCCGGACGAAAAGCTCGCGGGCTTCAAGACGGTCGGCGACATAGTCAGATATCTTGAAAGTCTTTAAAAAGCTTTAAAAAAGGCCTTAAAAGCCTGTAAATTTCGGCTCGGCGTCGTCAGCGGACAGTCCGAAAAGTCAGAGCTTTTCTTCTACCGGCACCGAGCCCTCCCCTGAATATGCGATATTTTATGACATTTTAGGCAAAATCTGCAAAAAATGAAGATTATCAGCTAATATTCGCCGAATTACTATTGACAAAGCGATTCGGGAATGTTAAACTATCGGCGTCCTGATAAAAAGGGCGGATTTTGTATGTCCTCGCCCGAAAATAAATCGGGACAAAAATCAGGCAAAAAACAAGAAAGGAGTGCGCGGAAATGAGTACAAAGATGATGATACTTACGATATTGTTTCTTATATCGGGAATATTTACCATGCGTCTTTTGGACAAATATAAAATGAAATACGCTTTTGTACTCTACGGAATCGCTTTCGGTATCCTTTCGCTGTACATTCCTTTTGTCGCGGGCTCAAGTCTTATGACAAAGCTTGTGACGCATCTCGGCGGCGAGGACGTGGGATTTTATTTCTCGCAGATTCTTAACGGTCATGTTGAGGCCGTCGACCGCTATGCAATGACTACATATATCACGACAATAATGTCGTCGGTCTTTGTGATACTGTCCGTTATCGCGACGGTCGTCACGATTGTGCATACGATTATCCGTATGTTCAAGCGCGGACCGAAATATCTTTTAGCGTTAAGCAAAAAAACAAATATTCATACCGCAAGGCTTGGTGGTGAGGTCTATCCTGCCATCGCATTTTGCGATATTCTCTGCAGGTATAACTGTTAGTCAGGACGACGTACGGATATCTGTCAGGAGACATCAATACACATTTTAATTAAAGAAGGACTATGAATCTATCGGAGAGCCGGCTTGATGCCCGGTATTTTTGCGATGCTTTCCGGCATTTCAAAAATTATCGGTTGCCCTGTTCCCTGCTGTTCGAACAAGTCGTTTCCGGGTGTGTTTTTGTGTTGTTTTCCTGCCGATATAGGTACGTTTTTCCGTTGCGCCCAAAATGCGGCGCGCGACTGTCTGTCTGCCGAAAATGCGGACGACAGCGATCCGAAATTAAAACATCTTATATCCAAGGAGAATTTTTATTATGAAATCAAAATTCAATAATGCAAAGCGCGGCTTTACTATCGTCGAGCTTGTTATTGTCATAGCCATTATCGCTATTCTTGCAGCGGTACTTATTCCTACGTTTTCGTCACTTGTTCAGAGTGCGCAGATGGCGTCGGACACATCACTTATAACCAACCTTAACAAAGAGCTTGCCATGGCATAAGCCAAGGACGGCAAGAACGCAACCATGAGCGACGTTATAAAAGACCTTGAGAACGCAAGCTATTCTCTCGCTCTCCTCACACCTACCGCCGAGGGCTGCTATATTGCATGGGACGCAGACACTGACAGAGTTGTTTACATGGATTCCGAATTCAAGATCCTTTATCCGAAGGAAAACAAAGGCGAAGCACTTGCAAACGCATGGCAGATAGCTCACAACAAAGAGCAGCTTGACAAATATGCAGCATCAGGCAAAACCTTTAACGTATATCTTGCAAGCGGCTTTGACGCAACCGAGCTTGTGGTTTCATACGGCATTGACGTCGGAGACAATACCGGAATTACAAAATTAAGCTATGTAAATACAAGCGGAAGCGCTAAAAATGTTGTTATAAGAACTATTAATGGTGGTAACTACGAATTGCTTAGCACTAACTCCAAAAAAGCATCTTTAATACAAATTGGCTCTGAATATTATAAAGCCACAAGTGACGATTTTTTAGGTGGCATTGTAACAATTAACGGTGGAGTTTTTAATTCAAAGGAATTTTGCGTTGTCTGCTTTGCAAAAGGTGAATTAACTATTAATGGTGGTATATTCAAATCAACCAATAACGCAGTAATAGGAACAGATGGAACAGGAACATTTGGCGGCAACACAATCACAATCAACGGCGGTACATTCAATGGTAATATCAAAGAAGAGGGATATATAGCTTGCGGTATTTATCTTGCTAACAAGGACACGCTCGTTGTAAATGGTGGTACTTTCAACATTACAAACGGTGTAGGTATTCTTGTCCGTTCAGGAAAAGCAACAATCGGTAAAGATGTTGTTATTAATACAAACAATAAGCAATTAACCACTGCTTCCGGTAAAGTCGGCGATTCAAACGTAAAAATCAATGTATCTTTGGAAATTGTCATTGATAAAAAATCCGGTTATCCTGGCGGAGACCCTGTAATTGAAAAGAACGAATCAAAATATGATTTATTTGACAATGCCAAATAAATCAATATAAAACGCAGCCTCCATGAGTGTAAAAGCTCATGGAGGCTGTTTGGGTTTTGCAGGGGGGTGGTTTTTATCCTACCTATTATATAATATTCTTTTTACGCTATTATTTTCCGAAGTTGGTAACGCCGAAAAGCTTTTCCGCGAAGAATTTCGGGATATCGGTATTATCTATTGTTTTACCGTTTATAAATTCTGCGCCGTCGCCGAGCCCGAATATCGGAACGGGTTGGTTTGTGTGCACGTCCTTGGTGAATACGTAGTTCCCTCTTGCGTCGGTGATTATGCCGCCGGTCTCGTGGTCTGCCGTGATAAGCAGGACGGTGTCCGGATGGAGCATAACGAATTGTGTGACGTATGCGATGGTTATATTATATCTTGCGACGGTATCCTTAACGCCGTCGGCGTCGTTACTGTGCGATCTTTTATCTATATAGCCCTCTTCAAGCATTACAAAGAACGGTTCGTCGCCTGCCGACACGATATTGAGAGCGGTTCCGGCTTCCTTTGCAAGGTTATCGCCGAGCGAGCCTTTGCAATAATCTATCTTACCGTTTTTGATAAGCGCGTCGATCTGCTTCTGAAGTGCGGCTGTGTTTTTACGGCTGAGATCATGCGCGAGGAATCCTGCGGGGGTTGCTCCGGTTATAACGTCAGTGGTAAGCACTGCGGTTTTTGCGCCTCTTGACTGTGCAAGCTCGCGGATATTGAGCAGATCTTTACCTATTTTATTTTTTCCGATATATCCGTTTATGGTTTTGATTCCGGTTGAAAGTGCGGTTGCGGCTGCGGCGCTGTCGGTATATCCTGCCTGACCGTTCTTTACGGATTCCGAGAAGGTCGTGCATTTTCCGCTGAGCGGGAGGTCTCTTGCATAGAAATGGTCTATTTTATCCTTAAGCGCCATTTCGATATGATTAAAGCCCATGCCGTCGCCTATCAGAAGTATGCCGCTCTTGGCTTTTTTGAATTTAAAGGTCTTTGTCTTATTATCTTTCGGAATGGTCGTTATATCAACGTCCTTACCCCCGGAAACGCCGAGGAGATACTCATTTACAAACTCGCTCACGGCGCCGCCGACAAGGTAGGTATTGCCGAGCATTACTATTTTTGTTCCGTCGGCTTTGAGCAGAAAGTCGCCGTCAGCAATCTTGGTCGTTGCGGCATTCAGAGACGCTTTGCGGTTAGTTTTGCCGACAAGAAGCTCATTGGCGGTCTCGGGCTTTGAATCGTCGACAAGCTCAAGGGTCATTCCGGCACGTTTTTCAAGCCACTGTTTAAGGTTTACACCGGCGTAGTATGTAAAGAGGTCGGCATTTTTGGGGTACACAATCCTATAAGATGAAAGCGGGACATTGTTTATGCTGACATTACCGACGGGGTATGAAAATTTATGCGAGTAGTTGAGTTTTTTGTCTACGACTATGGTCTTATCCTTTGTATTGAAGCAGGTCTTGATGAAATACTCGACGGCTTTGGCGGTTGCTTCCCTGCTTCCGCCGGCAATTATGATCCTGCCGCTGTCTTCGTCGTATCTGACTACAAAATCGTCGTTGCGCAGGTTCTTCATAGCTTCGACAGATTCGCTTCTGTTGGTGTCACCTATCAGCACTTCCGTTGCCTTTTCCGGCGGGGTCTTGCCGTCCTCCATTTTATCGCTTGTCGGGCGGAGGATCTTCCCGGTCTGTCTGTATATTTCGTCAAGAAGGTTGAAGGCGGCGTCGCGCGAGCCGACATCGCTTCTTTCGTTAGTAATTATGGCATATTTCAGCTCGTTGTTTTCAAAGACGGTTACGGTAGGCGAGGTCGGTTCGGTTTCTGTATCCGTCAGAGACTCGGACGGGGTATCAATTATACTTTCCCCCGGTTTTTCTGTCACTTGCGGGTCAGTTGTCGTAGTACACGCGTTAAAGCTTGCGAGCGTCATAAGGATCGCAAGGAAAAGGGTGATAATGCGTTTGTTAAATTTCATCTGGAGCCTCCGATCGGATTTTTGCGCCTAAAATTTTTCGGGCATTATAGGAATATTGTATGAAAAATCGCGCGTATTTGCGTTTTTTTCATGCTGTTTGCCAGCTGTTTGCTATTATATCATATAATCCGTTATTATACAAGAGGATATTTTTAAATTTGGTTTTAACGGAACATTCATACACAGTTTAAATGTTTTGCCACGTTTTTTGACCTTATTTTTTCAATAGGATAAAATATTTTTCGGATAACGGGTGAAAAAGTCGTGAAAATATGTTATAATATCAGGAGTATATAATATCAAGGCTATCGGAGGATGCGGAATGAGCGGAAAAGAGCTTAAGATCGGAAACATAACGGTGCCATACGGCATTATGCTTGCGCCGATGGCAGGAATAAGCAATCATGTTTTCAGGAAGATATGCCGCGAGTTCGGCGTCGGATATACGGTAAGTGAAATGGTATCTGCGAAAGCGCTGTGTTACGATCAAAGATGTAAAAAAACCGGTCGCGCCGAAGCACCGAAAACGGCGGAGCTTTCAGCGGTGTATCCCGACGATTATCCTATGGCTGTTCAGCTTTTCGGTAGCGAGCCTGACTTCATGTCAGAGGCGGCTACGATACTTGAGAGCTGCGAATACAAAGGCTGCCGCTCGTCACTCAAGCCTGCGGCTATCGACATAAACATGGGGTGTCCCGTAGCCAAGGTCGTGTCAAACGGCGATGGCAGCGCTTTGATGAAGGATCCGGTGCTTTGCGGGAGGATAGTAGCGGCGGTAAAAAAGGCGGTGAGCGTTCCGGTCACGGTAAAGATCCGCGCGGGCTGGAGCAATGATTGCAAGAATGCGGTTGAGGTTGCAAGGCAATGCGAAGCCGGAGGGGCTGACGCGATCACGGTGCACGGACGCACGCGCGCGGAGATGTATTCGCCCGGCATTGACCGTCGGATCATCGCGGATGTCAAGCGCGCGGTATCCGTTCCCGTCATCGGAAACGGTGACATTTTCACCTCCGCCGATACCGTGAGTATGCTTGAGGAGACAGGGTGCGACGGAATAATGGTGGCGCGCGGTGCGCTGGGAAATCCTTGGATTTTTGGGAATATTATTTCGCGATTTGAAGGAACGGACGAGCATATTCCGAGCACAGAGGAGCGGATCGCAATGGCGCTGCGTCATGCGGAAATGCTTATAAAAGAAAATCCGGTAAGCGGGCTTGCGGAATCAAGGAAGCATCTTGCGTGGTACATTAAAGGTATTCCGGGAGCGGCGGCGGTGCGCAGTGCAGTTATGACCTGCACATCATTTGACAGAGTGAGAGAGCTTATGATGTCTTTGATTTTACGGGGAGACGGCAGATGAAAAAGGGACAGAAAAATACCGCGGCAAATAATACGGAAGCCATGGGGAAAAAAACAGATATTGCGATATTTTCAAAGGACGCTCTGCTTGCACGCACGGTTGAGCTTCTCGGAAAGCTTCTCGGTTACGCCTCGCGCACATATGCTTCATACAGCGGTCAGCTTTGTAAAATAACAGTTATTGACCTTGATTCTTTTCCAGATGAGAAAGTAACAGAAATCATCGAAGCAGGCAGAGGAAAGCATTATATAATCGGAATATCCGAATGTCCCAAACAAGATAATCAGGTATTCAATGTATTTCTGCACAGGCCGTTTCAAATGCAGGATTTGAGGGCAGCTCTTGTCGGCTATCGCGCCGCAGACGAATATGCGATTTCCGATATACCTGAGCATGGCGGTATGGGCGATACATCTGAGCCTATTTCGTCGGGGCTGTCGGTTTATGAGAAAAGTGCATCGTGGAACGGGAAAGAGATCCGGCTCACGCCGAACGAAGCGCTTGTGCTTGATTGTCTTATGAAAAATCGCGGAAATCCGGTATCGCGTGAGGATTTAAAGGAATTGACCGGGAGTGTCGGCTCAAATGCGGTTGATGTTTATATATGTACTCTTAAACGAAAGCTGCGGGCGGTTTCGGATATTGAAGTTATACGAGCTGTCAGAAATTTCGGATATATCATCAAAAAGTAAAATTCAAAAACAAAAAATCTTCGGGATCTGCGCAAGGCGGCAAGTCCCGAAGATTTTTTATGCTCTGTACCGAAAGTCTGTATCAGTATGTTCCCTCTGTATCAGCGACAACCGAAGAAATGTTGTCCTTACGGCGGGAATTTTTGACGCGTTTAAAAAGTTCCTTTCTGAAGAGCTCTTCGTCAAACGGAAGGCTTACAGGCTTGCCCGTCCAGGATGAAAGATGCATTGCGTTTGATATCATAAGTCCGTTTATTCCCTCTCTGCCGTCGGCTACGAGCTTTTCGCCGCGCAGGATAGCTCCTGCAAAGGCATTAAGGACGCCTGAATGTTGGGGATTTTCGCCGTCGGTCTCAACGTTTATGATCTCACATTCGGGTTTACCGAAAGGCTTTTTATTGGTTCTTGAAAATTCGGGCTCCGACGTTGCCAGGCGATAGAGAGTAAGCTTCTTTGTATCCTCGCAGACGAGCTTGCCGCCGTCAAGTGTGATTTCAAAGCGGTTGGTTCCCGGAGTATCGCCTGTTGAGGTGATGAACACACCTGTTGCTCCGTTTTCATATTCGGCATATGCCGTCACGTCGTCTTCGACCTCGATATCATGCCATTTTCCGTAGTGAAGCTTTGCATCTATCATTACCGGCATACCGCATATCCATTGCCAAAGGTCAAGATTATGTGGGCATTGGTTAAGCAGAACGCCGCCGCCTTCTCCGCTCCAGGTTGCACGCCATGCGCCCGAATCATAATATGCCTGTGGACGATACCAATTTGTTATTATCCAATTGGTTCTTCTGATCTCGCCAAGCTCGCCGCTTTTGACTATTTCGCGCATTTTACGGAAAACGCAGTTTGTACGCTGATTGAACATCATTCCAAAAACAAGCTCGGAATGCTTGTCTGCTTCTGCCATCATCTCTCTGACCTGAAGGGTATAAACGCCTGCCGGCTTTTCGCACATAACATGGAGTCCCTTTCTGAACGCTTTTATTGCATATGTCGGGTGGTCATAGTGCGGTATTGCTATCAGTACCGAATCAATAAGACCTGGATCCATCATATCGTCGGCATTATCGAAATACACGGGTTCATTCAACGAAGAATCATTTGCGGAATATTCCTCAAAAGCTTTTTTTGCGGCATCAAGTCTTTCGGGATTGATATCGGCGATTGCGGCTACCTCAACCTCGGGGCACTTTCCTTTCATAATATTGTTGAAATGGTTTGTACCCATATTTCCGAAGCCGATTATGCCTATATGTATCTTATCGTTTGATTTATTCATTTTCAATACTGCCGTCGGATCATGACGGCTCCTTTCTTTTATTGGATTGCAGTCAGTTCAGTCCGAAATAATTCCGAAGGAATTAAGATAATCGTAGCTCTTTTTAAGGCAGTCAAACGGATCCTCATCATAGCAATGATCCTGCTCAACGTATGCAAATTCGACGTCGGAGTCATCACATGCGCGCAGGATCTCGGGATAATTCATATTTCCCTGTCCTATCGGAGCCATTCTTACGGCAAGATCGGTGCCGCTGTAAACCATATCCTTGAAATGAACGCAATTTACTCTGCCCTTAAGCTTACGAAGCCAGAATGCCGGATCGGCACCGCCCGCCTGAACCCAATATGTATCAAGCGTTATTCCGAAGCGGTCAGCCGGAAAGCGCTCGCAAAGCAGATCAAGCACATTTTTGCCACCGAGGTTTATGAATTCCATATTGTGATTATGGTACATGAATTTACAACCGGATTCATATATTCTGTCGACTGCGGGAGCTATCTTATCCATAAAATCATACATCAGGGTCATGTCGCAGCCGCTTTTTTTGAAGTTCGGGACCGAGCCGACGCCGATATATTTCGTTCCCATTGCTTTATGAAAGGCGATGGTCGCATCGGTATCTTCAATAATTTTTGAAAGCTTGAAATGAGTTATATCCGCACGAAGTCCGTATTTTCTTAATTTTTCAGCCATCCAATCGCAATCATAATCGCATACTCCGGAAAGCTGAACGGCTGTATAACCAATATTCGCAACCTTTTTCAGAGTTTCGTCAAGAGCTTCAAGCGTCTCGCACGATTTTCTTACGGTATAAAGCTGTGCTCCTATTTTCATAATGTTTTATCCTTTCACTGTGTTAAGTTTATCAATTCGTTTCGGATTATATATTTGCTTTTCAGTATTTTATACGCAATCCGTCGAGCAGTTTTTTGAAAATATCGCAGGAAAAATCAAAAGCTTCATTATTGTCTGCAAAACGGACATTATTTTGCAATATGCTGCGATGTGCCTTTTCAAGTCCCTTAAGTCCGCAAAACTCCGCAAGATGCGGTTCAATTGTAAGTACGTCCGACGCAAGCCCGACATATTCTGGCAAATAATCAGCAAGGTGTCCCTCTCCCATTCCGGGCGGAACGACCATACCGTCCGACAGGGCATCCTTGATATGTCCGTAATAAACATATTGCCTGAGCTTTTTCCAGGCATTCTGAACGTCAAAACCGCATTGAACAAAATTTGCAGGATCAAAAACGCACTTTATATCCGGCAATGCTTTATGTATCTCACGACAGTTTTCCGAATTTTCTCCCCATATTCCCTTTTCGTTTTCATGGCAAAGCGTCACTCCGCAGGCTTTTGCCGTTTCGGCAAGCTCACCGAGTCTTTCGATAACCGTTTCTTTTAACGCTGGGCTACCGTCTGTGTCGTAGAAACTGAATATCCTGATATTTTTCGTTTCAAATATATCCGCAAGCTCTGCAATTCTTTTGAGCATTTCAAGCTGGATCTCCGGTGCTTCATCGATCGATGATTTTCCGATAGGAGAGCCTATCGACCATATCCTTATTCCATCGGCTTTGAAGGCTTCGGCTGCTTCCCTTGCCGCGCTGTCGGAAAGCTTTGATATGTTTACGCCGTTTATGCCGCGCACCTCAAGCAGCTCTATTCCGTTACGGTGAAGCGCCGATATCTGCCCCTCGACCGACTGTGAGGCTTCGTCGGCAAACGCGCAAAGTCGGATCTTTTTTATATCTGTCGTCATGTTGTTTACCATAATTATACCCCTGAATATGCGGAAAAACCGCCGTCAACTGCCAACACTATTCCTGTAACGAAAGAGGAGACGCTGTCATCGGAAAGAAATCTGAGTGCACCGAGCAGCTCCTCCGGTTTGCCGAAACGTCCCATGGGGGTTGCGGCAAGGATCTTTTCGGTACGCGCCGTCGGAGTCCCTTCACTGTCAAATAGCAGGTCTTTGTTCTGCGAGGTCACGAAGAAGCCGGGCGCTATGGCGTTTACTCTGATACCCGCTTTGGCAAAATGAACTGCGAGCCATTCCGTAAAATTCGAAACGCCTGCTTTTGCCGCGCTGTATGCGGGAATCTTTGTCAAAGGTGTAAATGCGTTCATTGATGATATGTTTATTATATTTCCTTTATTCGCAGCTACCATATCCGCCGCGAATACCTGCGTCGGTATCAACGTGCCTTTTAAATTAAGATCAAATACAAAATCAAATCCGACTTTGTCAAGATTGAAAAATGTCATAATGTCATTTCGTGTAAGGTCACCGTCTTCATAGTATTCATGTGCGGTCGTTGCCTTGGGATTATTGCCGCCTGCACCGTTTATAAGCACATCGCAAGGTCCGAGTGTGTCAATGACGAAACGGTGAACGCTTTCAAGCTCGTCGCGATCGAGTACATTTGCGTCGTAGGCTACCGCTACGCCGCCCTCCACGGCGATAGCATCGGCAACACTTTGCGCCGCAGCTTTATTGATATCAAGCAATGCAACTGAATAGCCCCGCCTTGCCATATCCTTTGCAAAAGCAGAGCAAAGAACGCCGCCGGCTCCTGTTATCACGCATACCTTGCGCGGCTTGTTTTCTTCGCTTTGTATGATCTCCGAGCAGCTCTTATTATTTTTTGTCTCCATATGTCGTCCTCCGGATATCTTTATGTTATGTTATTAATATTCCGTTTTATAGTTAAGAATAATTATATCAGATTATTAAAGACTTTTTTTTAACTAAAGTAATATTTTTATCTTGTTTTATCAAACATTATGTTAATATGCGCAACAGTATTTGAAACCTCGGTAATTTTTAAAAGCCGCTAAAAAAACCGATTTTTCAATATCATTTTACAAGATTTCACAAAATGCACTTGAAACGTATTTAAAATAATGGTATGCTTAATGCGAAATTTTTTAATTCCGGAAAGGCAAACTTATGTTTAAAACCGAACTTCACTGTCATTCAGCAGAGGTCAGCAACTGTGCGCACGCCTACGCCGACTATATCGTTGACAGATATATCAGCGAGGGGTATTCAACCATTGTACTGACAAATCATTTCAACAAAGAAACCTTCAAAAACAAACGCTTTGATATGTTAGACGCACCGTGGGACGAAAAGGTTGATTATTTTATGAACGGATATCATAAAATGGTCGAGGCAGCTGCGGGAAGGATCAATATAATACTCGGTATGGAGTTAAGATTCTTCTGCGAAATAAATGACTATCTTGTCTACGGTATCACCGAAGAATTTCTCCGCGCACATCCCGAAATGATGGATTCAAACCCGAAGGAATTTTCGCCTGTCGTACGCGATGCAGGAATGCTTTTCATACAGGCTCATCCCTTCAGAAACGGTATGAAGATCACAAATCCGGCTTATCTTGACGGAGTTGAGGTGTACAACGGTCACACAGGTCACGATTCAAGAAACGATATTGCTTACGCATGGGCGGAAAAATTCGGACTCATCAAAACATCGGGTACCGATTTTCATGATGTAACGCACGTCTGCGGCTCGGGTATTGCTACCGAAAGCGAAATAAAGACCACCGAAGATCTTCTTGAAACACTCAAAAGCGGAAAATATGAGATCATGAGAAGCGGTGCGGTTCCGTATTGATTCGATTTTTCGGGCATAATATTGCGCTCACATTGAATTTTGCAACAAAGGATTAAATTGATGCTATGAAGATACTTTTTTTAGGCACGGGAGCTGCCGACTACAAAATCGACCAAAGAGTCCCCGGTGAAGAATTCAGAAGGTATTCGTCGTCACTTATCACAAGCGATAACGGCGAAAAGTTGCTTATAGATCCGGGACCGCATATTTTTGATTATACGGAAATGAACGACTGTCCGGATCTTTTTGACGGGCTTACGGGAATAATCGTTACGCACTCGCATCCGGATCACTTTTCTCCGAAAAACGCAGTTAAGCTGCTTGAAAAGTACGATGCGGAGATTTACGGTGATGATGCGGTATTGCGCAAATTTATCAGAGAGAATGAAAAATCCGGTTGCACCTTCAATGTTTCCGAAAGATTTCATATAATCAGAAAAGCCGAAAAGGTCAATATCGGAGGCTTTATCGTAATGGCAATACGCTCAAATCATGCTACGGGGGACCCGCAGGAGGTCACGCTCAATTATTGCGTGTTTGCCGACGGCAGATCGCTCTTCTACGGGCTTGACGGAGCATGGATGCTCAAGGAAACATATCGGCTTATCAGAGAAATATGCTTTGACACCATGGTGCTTGAAATCACTGTCGGGGACAGCCCGGATGATTTCAGAATATTTGAGCATAACAACATCGCAATGGCTGTTATGATGAAGAATATGTTCCTCAAAAACGGCGTTGCGGACGCGCACACTCATTTTATCGGCTCACACCTTGCGAGAACGCTCCACAAGAGCCACGCCGAGGTTGCGGCGACTTTGAAGCAATATGATATTGATGTCGCTTTTGACGGAATGGAAGCCGTAATATAGCAATATTTTTCTGATTTTTTCCCGTTTTCGACTTGAAGTATAACAATTTTAGTGTTATGATATATTTTGAACATAAATATCGATGCAGATGATAGCAGACCAAATTATATCAAATATATCAAATTATTGGAGGGTTTCAAATGTCAAAGATCCGAGTTACCGTCTGGAATGAATTCAGACACGAAAAGACCAAAGAAAATGTTAAAGCGTTGTATCCGAACGGACTTCACGCAGTCATCAAAGAATTTCTGGAGGCTGACTGCGACGATGTTGAGGTAACCCTTGCGGCGCTCGACGACGAATTTCAGGGACTTCCCGATGAAAGACTTGAAAACACCGATGTTCTTATATGGTGGGGGCATATGGCACACAAGGAAGTTGACGACGAGCTTGTAAAGAAGATCCAAAAACGCGTTTTCCTCGGAAAGATGGGATTTATTGCCCTTCACTCCGGGCATCATTCAAAGCCCTTTAAGGCAATTGTCGGTACAAACGGTAACCTTTCATGGGGACGCAATCAACGCGAGGTAATATGGAATCTTATGCCTGCACATCCCATTACGGCAGGTATTCCCGATCACTTTGTACTTGAGAGCGAGGAGCTTTACACCGAGCCTTTCTATATTCCGCAGCCGGATGAGCTCGTTTTCGGCGGTTGGTATGAAGACGGCTATATATTCCGCAGCGGTCTTTGCTATTACAGAGGTGCGGGAAAAGTATTCTATTTCCAGCCCGGTCACGAAAGCTGCAAATCCTTCTATAATCCTTATGTAAGACGCGTTATAGAAAATGCGGTACATTGGGCAAAGCCGAATGAGATTGCTTATGAAATTCTTGACAAGTGTCCTCATCTGCTCACGGCGGTTACAGATGAATTCAAATCTCTTGACAACGTGACACAGGACTGACGACGGCTTTCATAATATAAACATTATAAATTAAAGCATTTCAAGGATGATTGCATAAAAATGCAGTTGTCCTTGTTTATATTTACAGAATAAATCAAGAATCTTTTTTATTTTGACTTATTTTTACTTGACAACATCGTACAAATATACTATAATAATCCTGTTGTGTCCGTTGATAACCGGATTATCTGACTTCGGTTATACAATACACATATAACATTTCGGAGGAAAAAATATGTTTGAAGAATTGAAAGCGCTTTTGGTTGAAAAGTTTTTGATCGACGAAAAAGAGATCACTCCCGATGCAGAGCTTGCAGCCGACCTCGGCATTAACTCTATTGAGCTTGCAGAGCTTCTCGACTCATGCGCAGAAAAATTCAACATCAACATTGACGACGACAGTGACATTCCGGCATTTGTTACAGTCGGAGATATTGTTGAATTTATGGAGAAAAACAAGTAATTTCCGGTTCTATTAAAAAACAGATCGGAAACCGAAAATTCAATCTGCTTTTCAACGTTTTTACGTTCTGTATGAATTTTTGCAAAAATTTAACGGGATCGCCCATTATCAGGGAGATCCCGTTTTTCTTTTATTTCATTTTTTTACATTTGATATTTTCAGAATTTGAAAATTTAATATCCGGAAAGTATTTCAGCAGCCGAAAATCAGATATCGTCGTTGAGGTACATTTCCCTGTATTGCTGAAGCGTTATCAATATACGCCTCGGCTTGTTTCCGTCGGGGGCGCTGACAATATTCATCTCCTGCATACGGTCGATTATTTTTGCGGCTCTGCCGTATCCGATTGAAAGCTTTCTCTGAAGCAGCGATGTCGATATCTTCTGATCCTCGACCGCAATTTTAATCGCTTCGCGGAGCTTAGAATCTTCTCCCTCAATATCTTCGCCGTCATCGGAAGCTTCAGCCGCGCTCTTCTTTCCGCCGAGTCCGCATTTCTCGGCTTCTTTGTCTATCTGCTTTGTGAACTGGTCGTTATAGATTGCTTTGCCGTTGTGCTTCTTGATAAATTCGACAACCGACTCGACCTCGCTTTCACTGACAAATGAGCCCTGAACACGCATAGGCTTGGAAACACCGACAGGTGCATAAAGCATATCGCCGCGTCCGATAAGCTTTTCGGCGCCGGCTATATCAATGATAGTTCGCGAGTCGACCTGCGACGCAACCGTGAATGCAATTCTTGACGGTATATTTGCCTTGATAAGACCCGTGATTACGTCGACCGAGGGACGCTGGGTACCGACTATAAGGTGTATACCTGCTGCACGCGCCTTCTGGGTAATACGGCAGATGCAGGATTCAACATCGTCGGGAGCGGTCATCATAAGGTCGGCAAGCTCATCAATGATTATGACCATCTGCGGCATAAATTCCATATCGGGGTCATCTTTGGTTATACGATTATAGTTTGCAATGTCACGCACTCCGACATCCTCCATGAGGGTAAAGCGGCGTTCCATTTCAGCTACGGCTGATGCAAGAGCGCCGGCTGCCTTCTTCGGCTCGGTAACTATCGGAACGTGAAGATGCGGGATATCCTTATAGATACTGAATTCAACCTTTTTGGGGTCTATCAGAATAAGCTTGACCTCGTCGGGCTTTGCCTTATAAAGCAGGCTGACGATTATACTGTTTATACATACGGATTTACCCATACCTGTAGCACCTGCTATAAGGAGGTGAGGCATTTTGGCTATATCAAACATGATAGGTCTTCCGCCTACGTCTTCACCAAGGCAGGCACTGAGCTTGCTTTTCATTTCCGCAAAATTTTTGTTTTCTATAAGATCACGGAGATAAACGGTAAGCTTTTTATCGTTCGGAACTTCTATACCGACAGCGCTTTTTCCGGGTATCGGTGCCTCGATACGAACGCCCGTCTTGGCAAGTCCGAGTGCTATATCGTCAACAAGGTTTGCTATCGAACGGACTCTTACGCCGGGTTCGGGCTTTACTTCATAACGCGTTATTGTCGGTCCGCAAGCGCAGGTTATGCTTTGAACGCGTATCTTGAAGCTTGTAAGCGTATCCATAAGGCGATCGATGTTTTCGTTGATCTCCTCGTCGGTAATCCCTTCGTTGCCGGAGGTATTTTTTGCAAGAAGCTCGGTCGGCGGGAAAAGATAATCGGCATAGCGCTCCGAATCGCGCAAAATTTTATCGCTGCCGTTCTGACCGTTTTCGCTTTCGGTTTCTTTGTTGTCTGTTGCACTATCGGGAAGCGTGACCTCGGATATATCGCCGGCATTGCTTACGTTTACTGCAAGCACAGGCGAGCCGTTCTTATTTTCCGTCGGTTCATCTTTTTTTGTATCGACGGGTGTATTGCCGATTATATCACTGACATCACTGATATTGGCAAGCTCGTCGATGGTCGGTTCGCGTTTTATTGTTATCTTTACGTTTCTGCGATTTGACGCCGAAGCATCTGCGGGTATCGCATCCCCCATTTCCATCTGCGGTTCATCAACGACCGTGTGAGGCATACCCGGCATTCCCATATCGGAATCCCCTCTTACGTCAAGATCGTTCTGAAGTGACTCGCTGTCGTAATCGCCGTTATCATTTGTAATATTTTCTGTCGCCGCTCCGTTTTCCTGACGGCTGAAATGAGTCGGATCAGACACACCGGAGGTACGGGCGTTTTCAAGTTCCCCGTCGTATGAGCTGTCGCTCGGATTCTTTCCGGGTTTTATTATTGTGACCGGAGGACGTGTGCTGACATTCTGCGGCTGCTTTTTATCATCGGGAGCATCCTTTGCCGATTCTGCACCGCGCTGTACGGGAATTTCCTCGGTTTTCTTCTCCGCATTTTTATTTTTATCGGTATTCTCGTTCTCATCTGCGCGTTTGTCCGAGGGCTTGTCATCTCCGCGCATAAGTCCGAAGAAGCCTTTTTTCTTTGGTTGAGCTTGATCGGCGTCTTTTCTTTCTTTTTCGGCTTCAGCCTCGCGCCGTCTTTCGGCATAGGTCTTTTCAGCTTCTCTTTGCTTTGCCTGCTCGGCGGCAAGCTCCATGCGAGCCTTCTTGTTCTCTTTCGCCACCTTGAGTTTATATCTTATGAAAGTAACAACCGTAACGGGTGTAGCTCCGAAAAGCGAAAGTACAAGTACAAGTATTACGGTAACGACTACGATATACGATCCGACAGAACCGAAGACATTCCAGAGCAATACGCCTATAAGTCCGCCGACAAGTCCGCCGTTATTCTGCTTATGGCACTGCATTCCGTCTTTGAAAAGCTCTACGACATTTACCGCCCAGTCGCCGGAGGCGGCGTTGTTCATCGAGAGATTTATCAGCTGCAGGAATGAGGAAGCAAGCAGGATCGTAAGCACGAACAGGAGCATATTAAGTCCGATAGTCCGGTTCGCAACATATTTCTGCCAATTGAGTGCCGCGATAACGAGCAGCGCGGGGATCACAAATGCTCCGCGACCGAAGATACCATAGAACACCGTCTGAATGATCTTTCCGAAAAATCCGCTTTTATCGACCACGATATATGATATTACCACGAACACGGCGGCAAGTATCAGAAAAAGCGGCACAAACTGATGTCGGCGTATCTGAGCCGCCGTCAGCTCGCGGTTATCATTTCCGGAGGCCTTTTTCTGTCCGTTTTTTGTTTGAGATTTCGGTATATCGTTTTTGTTCTTTGCTTTTGCAACATTTTTTTCTTTTTCTTCTGCAAGAGTGGAGGAAACATACCCGTTGTTCTGCGAAGCGGTCTTGGCTTTATTCCCCGTTGCCGCAGTGCTTCCGACGGTTTTATTATTCTGATTATTCTGAGAAATTTTCCCGTTTTGAGAATTCCGGGAAATATCGGTGCTGTTTTTCTTCGCAGTATCTTTTGCGGAAGGCTTCTTTCCGGTCGCACCGGAGGTGCTTTTTTCCTGAATACCCTTGGTTGCTTTACCGGATTCGTTTTTCGGTATCCTGACAGCAGTTGTCTTTATCTTTTGATTGTTGTTTTTCTCAGCCATCTTTATCATTCCTTTCGATTACGGATTTTATTTCCGGTTTTCATTTTATGTATTACGATTCAAAATCGCTGTATTAAACAATAACAGGTGCCGTATTTTTTTGCATACAATCACCCATATTAAAAGTATAACACATTATCTGTTTTTTTGCAATATAAAACAGCGGTAAAATGATATTTTTTATCAGTCACAGGCGCTGTTCGATTTGAGGAAGGGCTATGAAACACAACTATTTTTTATTCGGATTATCACCCGTCAAAAAGATTGCGGTCATCGTGTCTCTGACCGTGCTCGGGTTTCTCGGCGGATTTACAAACGGGCTTCTCGGTGCCGGAGGCGGGATAATTATTATATATGCCACACGCATGGCATTCGGATACAGAGACCGGGCGGCAGAGCTACGGAAAAAGTATGCAGATGTCAACACGGCATCAGAATACGACGAAAAAGATATTCTCGTAAACTCGCTTGCGGTAACATTGCCGATGTCGGCGCTTTCGGCATTTATATATATGCTCAAGGGCGGGCTTTCGGGAGTCAGCATCGACCGTTATATAATTCCCGCCATAATCGGCGGCATATTCGGAGCATGGCTGCTTGACCGGCTCAATACACGGATCATATCAGTAATATTTGCACTTATCGTGCTGTATTCGGGAATATCAATGATAATAAAGTAAAGGAGAGCCCATGGTAACAACGGGAATCATATTTGACATTATCGTTTCATTTCTGGTAGCGGTGCTGTCCGGAATGGGGGTCGGAAGCGCGGGACTTCTGGTCATATATCTTGTTCAGTTTGCCGGAGTAAATCAGATAACGGCGCAGGGTATAAATCTGCTTTTTTATCTTTTTTCTGCGGGAGCTTCCTTCGGACTGCATCTTAAGCGCCGCACCTTCTTCCCTTCTCTCATTCTCTGGCTTACGGTCATGGCTGTCCCGGGAGTTTTGCTCGGCAGCCGACTGACATTTATACTGCCGGCAAAGCTTTTGAAAAAAGCCTTCGGAGTTATGCTGGTATTTGCCGGAACAGTATCGCTCAAGCGAATCTTTTCAAATTCTTCGGGAAAGCAAGCCGAAAGAAGATAAGACGGAATTGTGCGGATAATTTGCTGACAGCCATATTTTGCCCGCAGGTCATCAAAGTTAAAATATTATATTGAAAAAGTAAAAAAATTCAAAAAATCACTTTACATGAATGATAATATATGCTATAATAATTCTACACGACGTCGGCACGGCTCTCGGATATAAGCCTTTTTAGGTGCTTCACCCGCCGGGTCCTGTGCTTTTCGTTCTGTGTGTATAATTTATCATTTTTGAAAGGTGAAAAAACAATGGAAAAAGAAATCAAACAGTCAATTATCGAGCAGTATGCCATCAAAGAAGGCGATACAGGCTCACCGGAAGTTCAGATAGCTCTTCTCACATACCGCATCAATGCTCTTACAGAGCACCTTAAGAAGAACAACAACGACCATCACAGCCGCAGAGGTCTTCTTAAAATGGTCGGTCACAGAAGACAGCTTCTCGGTTACCTCATGAAGGTTGACATTGAGCGTTACCGTTCCATTATCGAAAGACTCGGTATTAGAAAGTAATCGGGTTATAAGACAAAGCGGAGCAACCGTTTTTTTCGGCTGTTCCGCAAAGTCTTATTAACAGGTATCTGTCTTCGGACTTTTGACGGCGGCAATACCCGAAAACAAACAAAAAGTAATCAGCTCGCGGAAGACCGGCATTTAAATATGCGCCCGAAACGGCGCTATATTCCGAAAGGACAAGCCGATGCACAGCTCTCGGACGTATATTTAAGTGCTTGCTCCGTGAGATGAAATATATTTTATTGAATGGAGAAAAAACATGAAAGAAATGAAATTTCCGAATTACAGAGTATTCAATTATACTCTCGCAGGCAGACCGCTCGTAGTCGAGACAGGTAAGCTTGCAGGTCTTGCAAACGGTTCTGCACTTGTTCGCTACGGCGACACAGCAGTTCTCTGTTGCGCAACCGCTTCCGAAAAGCCCCGTGACGGCATCGACTTTCTTCCCCTCTCGGTAGATTTTGAAGAAAGACTCTATGCCGCAGGTAAAATTCCGGGCGGTTATCTCAAACGCGAAGGTAAGCCCTCCGAAAAAGCTATCCTCGCATCCCGCGTTATCGACCGTCCTATCCGTCCGCTCTTCCCGAAGGATCTCAGAAACGACGTAAACCTTTCACTTACGGTTCTCTCGGTCGATCCCGATTGCTCACCTGAAATTACAGCCATGATAGGCGCTTCGATCGCACTTTCCATCTCGGATATTCCGTGGAACGGACCTATCGCAGGCGTTTTTGTAGGACTTGTTGACGGCAAATTCGTAATCAACCCCACCGAAGCCGAACGTGCCGTAAGCGATCTTGAGCTTACTGTTGCAGGTTCAAAGAAAAAAGTCGTTATGATCGAAGCAGGTGCAAGAGAAGTTGATGACGAAACAATGTACAATGCTATAATGAAGGCTCACGCCGAGATCCGTGACCTTGTTGACTTTATAAACGCTATCGTTGACGAGATAGGCAAGCCGAAATTTGAATATCCGTCATGCGAGCTTGATCATGACATGTTCGACAAGGTATTCGCTTTCTGCGAAAAAGACCTTATGTTCGCACTTGACACTGACGACAAAAACGTCCGCGACGCAAGAATGCAGCCTATTCAGGACGCAATCGTCGAGAAGTTCTCGGAAGAATATCCCGATATCGAAGCTATCCTTCCCGAGCTTATGTACAAGCTTCAGAAGAAGATCGTTCGCCGTTGGCTGCTTGTTGATAAAAAGCGTGTTGACGGTCGTGCGCTTGACGAGATCAGACCGCTTGCAGCTGAAGTCGGTCTTCTCAAGAGAGTTCACGGTTCCGGACTCTTTACGAGAGGTCAAACACAGGTTCTTACCATTGCAACTCTCGGAACACTCGGCGAGTCGCAGGAACTTGACGGTATAGACAGTGAAACCTCCAAGAGATATATGCACCACTATAATATGCCCGGTTTCTCAACAGGCGAAGCAAAGGCTTCAAGAAGCCCCGGACGCCGCGAGATAGGTCACGGCGCGCTCGCAGAGCGTTCGCTCGTTCCGGTTCTTCCCTCCGAGGAGGAATTCCCGTACGCTATGAGACTTGTTTCCGAGGTCGTTTCCTCAAACGGATCAACTTCACAGGCTTCAGTCTGCGGTTCAACACTTGCTCTCATGGATGCCGGTGTTCCGATTAAAGCGCCGGTTGCCGGCATTTCCTGCGGACTTATCACCGAGGAGGACGGAAGCTGGATGACAATGCTTGACATTCAGGGGCTTGAAGATTTCTACGGAGACATGGACTTTAAGGTTGCCGGAACTCACAAGGGTATCACTTCGATTCAGATGGACCTTAAGATCGACGGTCTTACGCCTGAAATAATCAAGGAAGCGCTTGCCGTTACACACAAGGGACGTGATTACATCATCGACAATGTAATTCTCAAGGCAATATCCGCTCCGAGAGCAGATGTTTCCGAATTTGCACCCAAGATGCTCTCAATGACGATCGATCCCGATAAGATCCGCGAAGTCATAGGCAAGGGCGGCTCGGTGATCCAGAAGATCACCGCTGACACAGGCGCAAAGATAGACATCAATGACGACGGTACGGTTTATATCGCCGCTGTCAACCGCGACTCCGCCTATGCTGCAAAGAGCACGATTGAAGCCATTGTATTCGAACCCGTTGTCGGAACCGTTTACACCGGCAAGGTTACAGGCATCAAAGAATTCGGTGCATTTGTTGAATATGCGCCCGGCAAGGAAGGACTTGTACACATCTCGAAGATCGCTCCCAAGCGCATCGAAAAGGTTGAGGACGTTCTTAAGCTCGGCGATATCGTAAAGGTAAAATACATGGGTCTTGACAACAAGGGCAGAATGGACTTTTCCATCAAAGACGCTCAGTAATTGTATAATAAATGAAGGCGGCGGTCGCGATTCCGGCGTTCCGCCGCTTTCGTTATACTGATAAAAGGTGGCGTCAAAAAACTCGTTTTGAGTTTTTTTGACAGCCACATAAATCCCGCAAAATATTCAGAAATTGAAAGGAGATAATGCAATATGAGCCAAGGTCCCATGAGATACAGCCCGATCAATCAGACCAGATCGGCAATGCGAAAAAAAAGGCTTAACAATCAAAAGAATGTGCTTGTTCTTATAGTCACTGCCCTGATTATTTTCACATTATTTTTTACTGTATTACTTATCAGCCTTTCGGTCGCTTCAGCCAAGCGCCGTAACGATCTGAATAATCCGGACAGCAGTGAGAGCGGCAACGCGAGCATAAGCGAGAACGGATCGGAAAGCATTCCGGGCAGCGAAAGCGGTTCGGATAGTCCGATTGGCGATTTCACCTATAAGCTCAAGGATTTTTCCGAAAGCGCTATGCACTTAGGACCGCTCGTTATAATAAACGACGAAAATGAATATACCTTTGCTGATGAAAAAAGTGTTCTCGGAATACGCGAACGCCGTGTCAAAAATTCTGCGGGAGTTGCGCTCTATGCGCTCGGGACCTGGGAAATGTATCTACGCAATGACGCGATCAATGCGCTTAATGCGCTTGTGAAGGATTTTTACGGAGACTGCGACGATCAGTATATCACGGTCATCGCCGCATACAGAAACTACAAAGATCAGGAAGCAAGCTACAACAGATATCCCGACGCTTCGCCCAAGCCCGGCTTCAGCGACTATCACAGCGGTTATTCCTTCGACATCATAGCGAGAGTTATCAAGGATGATTCCGAATTCAACAACAAAGCGTCGTCGCTTTTTACAAGCTTCTCCGAAAAAGGACTCACCGAATGCTACAAGTACGGTCTTATTAACCGTTACCCTTCGGGCAAAGCCGACATAACCGGCGATTATGAGGATCACCTGAGATACGTCGGAATTCCGCACGCCTATATTATGAACGAGATGGGTTACTGCCTTGAGGAATATATCGACTATGTAAGAATGCACATGGTCGATGACAAGCATATAAAATATGATATTGACGGCGTAGGCTCATATGATATTTACTATGTTCCCGCTACTTCGGGCGGCATAACAAAGGTTCCCGTTCCAGAAGGCGATTATGAATATACGGTTTCGGGCGACAACTGCGGCGGTTTCATAGTGACCGTCAAGACAAAATAAGGCGCTTATCCACCAAAGCTTTATACCTGAATATCATACCGAATAATTCACGGCGCCCGCTGATTACTTATTGATATTAACGGGAATAATTACGGCAGACGGCACAGTTTTTTGGCGGTCTGCCGTGTTTTTTCAAGAAAAATTATGAAAATATACTTGCGAGAGGTCATAGCAATATGCTGAAAAAGGATCGTGCAGATATAGCTGCCGAACAATATCTTGACATTGAAATGAAGCACTCCGGACGTCAGCGCAAAGCCGATATTGTACTGACGGTAATTTGCTGCATCGTTATGTTTGCGCTCGGGATCGGAATATTCATAGGAAAGCCAGACGCCTTTTCTTCCGAAGAAAACAGAACGCTTCAGGGATATCCGGAGTTCAATATAAAAAAGTTTCTTTCGGGAAAGTTCACGTCCGAAATATCATCTTTTTATTCCGACCAGTTCCCTTTCAGAAATACATTTGTCGGAATAAAAAGTGCGACGGAAATCGGCGAGCTTAAAATGGAAAACAACGATACGCTGATAGGCAGAGACGATTATCTCATAAAGAGGATAGAATACGGTCAGGACGAATATGAGCAGGTTCAAAAAAGTCTTGAATATATTGCCGAATTTGAACGCGCAATCTCGGAACTCGGAATTGATTTTTACTTTGCGCTTGCGCCGCGTTCAATTGATATTATGGACTTCAAGCTTCCCAATCAATTTTCAACCGCGCGTGCGAATGCAGTATGGAAGTACACAGACAAAAGCAGTCTACGGACAATAACCTTTAATGACAGGTTGAGAGCTTCGGCAATGAACGGCGAATATGTATGGTTTAAGACAGATCACCATTGGACTGCAAGGGGAGCATATATTGCATATCTTGAGCTTGCAGAAAAAATGGGCTTTGAGCCTATCGGCGCGGACAGGCTGACCGCAGTCACCGTTTCCGAGGATTTCAAAGGCACTACCTATTCGTCCTCGGGAATCAAATGGACTTCTCCGGATATCCTGGAGCTTTTGAGATACGACGGCGACTCGGATTTTACCGTGCGCGATGCCGAAAACAATACCGAAATCACAAAAGGCTTTTATGATTTTTCATATCTTGATGTCAAGGACAAATACAGCATTTTCGTCGGCGGGAACAATCAGCACGTTTCAATAACTCACAATGACGCCAAGGAGCGCCCGAAGCTTTTGCTTATCAAGGACAGCTTTGCTCATTCGGTCGTCCCATTCCTTGCCGAGCATTATGATATTGAAATGTTTGACCTGAGATATTACAAAACCGGTTCGGTTTACAAGTATGCCGCCGAGCATGACTTTGACGCCGTTTTAGTGCTTTACGGAATCGACACGATTGCAACCTCTGACAGCGTAAGATATATCAAATACGGAATCAAATAATAAATTTACAATTTACCAAAAGGCTGTCTGCTTCAAGTGACAGCCTTTTTTATATGCTGCTCCGAGAGATGTTTTTTCAGGAGCCGATAACTTGCAGCACATAAAATAACCGTCAAGCCGAAAATTTTCATAAGCAAAAATCGGTATTACGAATATATATGTATAGTGGGCAATATGGAAAACAAGGGCTTTATATTTGAAAAAGGATTTAAATCAGGAAGTTTTATGTGAAATATGCACGAAAATTGTCAGTTGTATATTGTCATTATGCCGAGTTATGCAAAATGACTTGACAATTTGGGCTAAATATGATACACTTATACCGTATAATGGTGTTAGTAGGCACTATTAAATCAATATTTAATGGAGGAATTACAATGAAAAAAGTAATGTCACTCGGTCTTGTTGCCGCATTGCTTATCTCAATGCTTACATTCATTACGATTAATGTCGGCGCTGAAGCTTGGGACGGCGTAGCAGAAGCAGAATTCGCAGGCAAAGGCACAGCCGAAAACCCCTACCGCATTGAAAATGCGGCAAACCTCAACTACCTTCAGAGAATGGTCAACGAAGGTATAACCTACGAAGAAGAATACTTCGTTCAGACAGCCGATATCGACCTCGGCGGAAAAGAATGGACTCCTATTGGCGATTCCAATACCCCCTTCAAAGGTGTTTACGACGGTAAAGGCAAGAAGATTACCAACCTCAGTATTACTAAAGACAGATCCGCAATCGGTCTCTTCGGCTATGTTTCAAGCGGAACAAGCAAGGCAGCAGGTCTTGCTAACATCAATGTTGAAGGTAAGATTGAAGTTGAAGGCATCGGCGATCGCGGCGTAGGCGGTCTTTGCGGATGGCTTTACAAAGACTCCGACAATCTGTATCCGCCGGTATATGTAACCAACTGCGTAGTTGACGTTGACATAACCTTGGATGCAGCAGGCAAACAGCCCCGTGTAGGCGGCGCTTTCGGATATGCTTTCTGTGCAATCGTTGAAAACGTTGTTTACAAAGGAACTGCTAACATCACAGCTACAGCCAACTCAAGACTCGGCGGCATCACAGGTCAGACAAACCGTACAATTTACAGATACTGTGTAAACGATGGTGAACTCATTAATACACTTACAAACTGCACTGCTCACATCGGCGGTATCGCAGGTATGCTTACATACAAAACAAGTGACTACAACTATGACAACGGTCTTACAGGTGAAGATCACGAACACAAAGCATATACAGTATTTGATCACTGTGTAAACAACGGTAAGGTTTCAGCTACAGTAGCAACAGGCGAGAAATCCAAGGTTTACCTTGGCGGTATCGTAGGTGCTACATACTCCCACTCAGCAGATAAAACTCTCAATGTAAAGGTTCTTTACTGTGTAAACACCGGTGAGCTTTACGGAATGATTGATCCCACAGCACCGGAAGGAAACTACGCATATGTCGGCGGTATGTTCGCAAGAGCAAACCTTGTTAATATCCAGATCGAAAACTGCATCAATACAAGCGATAAGATCACAAGCCTTGGCGGTGTTTCCGGCGAGTGCAAGGGCGGTATCGTTGCTGAAATGATGACCGGTGCCGAAACCGAATACCTTAAGAACTGCGAAACAGTCGGTAAGCTCGGCGGTATGTTCGAAAACAAAGCAACAGACTGCATCGAAAATGCAACTGCAACAGACGCTATGGTTCACGCTAAAGAGATTACAGATACTCTTAAGTCCTCAACCATAAAGATTGGTGATTTCCCGACAGATACTCTCGAAATTCCCGAACCTTCAGTAAAGCCCGATGATTCCGATTCAAATGGTCCCGATGAATCTGATTCCAAAACTCCCGATAGCTCCGAATCTGTAAGCGAAAGTGAAACAAAGAAGCCCGAAGAGCCCACAACTCCCGACGATACAAAGAAAGTCGAGCCCAGCGACACCAACAAAACCGAAGGTAAGGGCGGATGCAAATCCGGTATCGTTACCATTGTTCCCGCTATCATGATCGGTCTTGCAGCTCTCGTTGTTGCAAAGAAAAAAGAAGACTGATTCGGTTTGATGTCTTCAAAATTCAAACACGACAGAATAATATAGTCTGAATTCAGCGATTGCAGAGCCGCACGTCGGTTTTTGCAATCGCTGATATATTAATTAAATAAAGCAAGGAAAAAGAAAGAGAAAAACCAACATGGAAAATACCGAATTACTGACGAGCCGCATTTTCGGATTGAGCAATATAAAAGGAATTTCGGATATACATCTTAAGCCCGGCTTCTCTCCCATAACCCGCGTACAGGGGAAACTTAACGACAGCGGGATCGGCATACTTTCAAGCGAGGATATTGACGGTGTTATCAGTACCTTATTCAGCGAATACAATTACAGGTCTTTCAAAAATGCGCATCAGGCTGACGCTGCTGTAACCTACAACGGCAGGCGTTACCGCCTCAACGCCTACATGGACATGAACGGCTGCAATCTTGCGATACGTTGTCTGAACAGCGTTATAACCAATGACATGGGGGTTGAGCTTCCGCCTGTCATGTTCAGTGCCGCGGAGCAAAAAAGTGGCTTGATACTGATCACGGGACCTACGGGCTCGGGTAAAACTACATCTATGGCGACGCTTATCCAGCACATCAACATGACCTCTTCCCTGCACATAATCACTATTGAGGATCCTATCGAATATATATTCAAGCCCGAAAAATGTATCATAACACAGCGTGAGGTCGGAGAGAACACAAGCTCGTTTGCGTCTGCTCTCCATGCGGCATTGCGTGAGGATCCGGACGTTATTGTTCTCGGTGAAATGCGCGATATTGAAAGTATTCAGGGTGCTATACAGGCAGCCGAAACCGGACATCTTGTATTTGCCACCTTGCACACACGCGGTGCGGTAAACTCGATCGACAGGATCATTGACGTATTCCCTGCCGAAAAGCAATCGCTTCTGCGCGTTGAGCTTTCAATGGTAATAACAGCCGTAATGTCGCAGCAGCTAATTCCCACCGCTGACGGCAATGGGCGCGTTCTTGCGACAGAAATAATGCTCGGCACGGACGCAATCAAAAATCTGATCCGCACGGGCAAAACGCAGTTGATAACCTCGTCTATTCAATCATCAAGAAAGATCGGAATGCACACTATGGATACCTGTCTCGAGGAGCTTTATCGTGCGAAGAAAATCACAGCCGATGACAGACGTACATATTCATACGGAGCGTATGATATGATGTGAGAATCATGAAAAACAGTCAAACAATATCGGAAAATATGAAGCAGAATATCGCGTATGTAAGCAAATGCAGGTTATGTCCCCGTGAATGCGGAGCGGACAGGGCCTTGGGACAGCGCGGGTACTGCGGAATTGACGGAAGGATCAAAATTGCGCGCGCCGCACTTCACTATTGGGAGGAGCCGTCGATAAGCGGAGCACACGGCTCCGGAACAGTTTTTTTCAGCGGCTGCAATTTAAAGTGCGTTTACTGTCAGAACAAGGAGGTCAGCCATCACCGCCTCGGAACGGTGATATCCGAGAATGAGCTTGAAGACACGATGTTAAGACTTCAGGCAGAGGGGGCTGAAAACATCAATCTTGTAACGCCGACGCACTATTCAGACACGCTTGCAAAGCTTTTATATAAAATCAAGGGAAAGCTGAATATCCCGGTCGTATGGAACAGCAGCGGTTACGAAAAGCCGGAAACGCTTGAAATTCTTGACGGACTTATTGACATATATCTGCCGGATTTCAAGTATGCTGACACAGAGCTTGCAGGGCTTTACTCCGACGCACCGGATTATCCCGAGGTGGCACTGAAAGCGATACATAAGATGTACTCGCAGGTCGGAAAAAATGTCTTCGGAGACGACGGACTTTTGAAACGGGGAATGATAATCCGTCATCTGGTTTTGCCCGGCTGCCGCAAAAATTCGTTTGCGGTGCTTGATGCCATAGCTTCATCAATTCCCGTAAGTGACGTGAAAATCAGTCTTATGAGCCAATACACGCCGGACTTTGCGATAGGCTGCGGTTTTAAAAATCTTGAGCGCAGGATAACGACGTTTGAATATGACTCTGTGCTTCGATATGCCGAAAAGCTCGGCTTTGACGGATACTTTCAGGAAAGAACGTCTGCCGACAAATGCTACACGCCGGAATTTTACGGTGACAAGGAATAAATTGATTTTACGGTTAAATCTGCAAACCGCGAGTACAGTATCCTTTTTTAATTGGTAAGAGCTTCAGATTTTCAGGTCATCAGCAATACTTTTCCATGCATCACAAAGTCTTTCAAATGACCATGAGGCATTCGCAGGGCTGGTTGACGGCAACAGATTCGCTTCTATCCCGAGCTTCTCTGCGATATATTTATTATATAATTTATGGGCTGTCGAGCCGTTGGTGTAGATTTTCCGGATATGAGAATGAACAATAATATCTTCTATGTCGTTCGGCTCTGCATTTTTTATCGAGCTGTCGGACGAGCCTGTTATATCGCAGGACCTCACAACGTCCCAAAGTGCTATATGGTTTGAAAGCAGCAGGTTCATCTTTTCGTTTTTATCTGTCGGAATTTTTTCAGAAAGTACATTTGCAAGCACACGCCAAAAACGGTTCTGCGGATGTGCATAAAAAAAGCCCGCTTCTGCCGATTTCAATGACGGTAGCGAACCGAGTATCAGCACCTTTGAGTCTGAGTCGAAAATCGGAGGAATGGTATGTATCCGATGCGTACAATTACTGCCGCTTCCCCCGCATTCGGAGGTGATCTTTATTTGTTTTCCGGGTTTTCCCGTTTCATTCATTTTGGTATTTACCGCTTTTCATTTTGAACTTTTTCCAAAAAACAGAGCGCAAAGCCAATGCCCTGCGCTCTGTTTTTGACGGAGAAGGAGAGATTCGAACTCTCGAACCGCTTTTGACGGTTACACGATTTCCAATCGTGCGCGCTCGACCAGCTACGCGACTTCTCCACAACATTAATATTATATCATTTCATACGTCTATTGTCAATAGCTTTTTTGAAATAATCCGACTAATTTCAAAAAAATGTATCTTATATCAGTCCCCACCGTTCCGGATATCGGATACCCGGAACGGTGGGGATAAACAATTCAGTCAATTGCTATTTCTGAATTTACTGCTTTTTGAATGCTTCGTTGAGAGCTTTAAGTGCTTCATTGATCTCAGCTTCTTTTGTCTTTATGGTTGAGATCCAGTCTGTTGAGTTGTTTTTAACAGAGTCATTATATGTTTTTGTAAATACATCCTTTACAACAGATGAGTAAAGTCTGCCGTTATCGAAGAATGCGCTTGCGCGGATCTTATCAAACATCTGACCTATAACACTGTCGGAAGCATATTTGAGCTTCATGGATGTCTGGAAAACAGCGGGAGATACCTGTCTGTACCCTTCAGAGCCCATAGCCTCAAGAACTGCGGAACACATATCCTTATCAACTGTCGAGGTCTTGGGAACACCGAAAAGTGAGAATGCGTTGCCCATTACGGTATAGTAATCTTCCTGAACTTCATTCCACTTCGGGTTGGGAAGAATACCGAATTCAACGTCTACAAATTTCGACATTGTATATGTTGCGATGTTTCCGAAGAAGAGTGCTCTGCCCTGTGCAAAAGCGTCGTTTCCGACGGATGTTGATGATGCGAAAAAGGCGTTGGGATTGTTATGGAGCCACGGGAAGAATTTTGTAATTACAGAGTGCATCTTATCGCCCATAAATGTTTCGGATGCAACCATCATACCGTCTTTATCAACGTCGATTGCTTTTATACCGCAACCCCAGATAATAGGCTGTGACTGTGTGTTGCAGGCAATGTAACCGAATGTATCGCCTTTACTCTTGACGGTATCACCGTCTGTATCAGAATACACGCCCTCGCAAAGCTCCATCATTTTGTCAAGCGTCCAATCGCCGTCAAGAACCAGCTTATAAAGACTGTCGGCTGTGATCTTATAGTTTTCGCCGAGTGCTTTATTAAAGTATATTACGTTCAGGTTATGGAAAAGTGACATTCCGATATCACCCGATACAAAGTAGAGCTTGCCGTTGACGGTGGACTGATTTGTAAGGGTCTTAGGCCACCAGGGCTTTTCAAGGTCAAGATATTTTGTGGATTTGACATCTGCGAGGTATCCGTTGTATGCTGCCATTGCGATAACACGGCTGTATGCGGATACGATATCATATTCATGTGATGCGCCGGCTTCAATATCAAGTTTGATCATATCGTTGAAAGCCTCAACATCCTTGGGACCGCCTTTGGTCTTTTGAAACTTGAGCTTTACGCCGAGACGGCTCTCGACTGTCTGGTTTCTCTTATAGAGAGAGCTTTTGATAAGGTCATCGGAAAGCTCGGTCTCTTCAAATTCTTCATAGGTTCTGCTGTCGCCGTCCCAAACAAGGAAGCTTACGGTTTTTCCGTAATTGAGGTCTTTCGGAAGCTTGTCGCGAAGATAACCGTTTTCATCAACGTTGTCTGCAGGATCTACTATCTCTCCGTTCTTATCGGTAACGGTTTCGGTAGGTGCTTCCGTTTCTTCATCTGTACCCGGAGCTTTTGTTCCGGGTTCTGCTGTTGCGGAACCGTTTTCAGAGCTCGAATCCTTGTGGTCATCGGGCTTTTTTGCGCATGATGCAAGCATTGCAAGAAGCATTGACACTATCATTAAAGTGCAGATCAATCTTTTCTTCATTTTGATATCCTCCTGAAATATCATTGTGAATTTTATTTTATATTTTAAAAATATAACCGAATTAAATTAGTTTGCGCCGTAATCAGAACTGTTTAAGTCCTTTGAGAACGGATGTTGCACCTTCGTAGACATATCCGACGTCGTTGCCGGCGAATATTATCTGTGCGCCGCGGCGTTTCCACTGTTCGATGACCTCCGGAACAAATCCCATTGAAACACCGAACACCTTGTTATACTTTCTCATAACCTCGCCGATTCTGTCGTATATCGGCATCATATCAGGATGTGTCACTCTGCCGATATGACCGACCGAGCCTGACAGGTCATTGGGACCTACTACAAATGCGTCGATTCCGTCAACGTTGACGATCTCTTCGAGGTTGTTTACTGCGTCGATATGCTCTATCTGAACTATACGCCACATTTTGCGATAAATGCGGTCAACAAAGTCAACCTGAGTTATTCCGCCGTAGTCAAGTGCGCGGAGCGGACCGTAGCCGCGTTCACCCTTGGGAGGATATTCGCAGGCTGCTACTGCGTTTCTCGCATCTTCGGCTGTTCTTATGTACGGGAAGATTATTCCCTCAGGTCCCATATCAATTACCGGCTTTGCAAGCACCTTATCATTCCATGGGATTCTTACGAATGCCGGAGTACCGCCTGCACGGGCTGCGATAAGGTTATTCTGGAGGCTTTCGATTCCGATAGCGGTATGCTCCATATCTATCCACAAAACGTCAAATCCGATTTCCGACATAGCCTCGGTAAGCGACGGTGCTCCGCAGAAGATATGCGAGCCGTAAACGGTTTCGCCCTTCTTAAGCTTTTCTTCAATTCTTCCGAAATTGTACAAAATTATTCCTTCTTTCTGATATATAATATTACTATGTACTTTTTATATTGCTTACAGTTCAATACAGGTGTACATTATCAGCTTACGGTTCCATGTGTAAGTTATATGCAGTCTTGCGCCGTGTCCGCGGCTCTCTGCTTCATATCTTATGGCAGGATATGCAAACACGCCTGCGCCGGTAGCAATTTCCGTGACCTTTTCAAAGCTTTTGCCGTTATCATGTGAAACAAACAGAGAAAGCGGCGAGCGTCTGCCCCAGATTTTTCCTTCGGGAAGCCCCTTTGGGTTACATACAAGGAAAAGCCCCCTATCGGTATTAACAACGTCTATGCCGCTGTTATTATTCTTCATTGAGGTTGCATACGATTCCGACCATGTTTTGCCGAAATCCTCCGAATCGCTTCTGAATATATGTCCTTCGGTTGAGCGCATGAGCGCGTGCACCTTACCGTTTTCGCTTTCCCAAAGAGTCGGCTGAATAAGTCCGCGTGACTCAAGGTCTTCGCAGGTATCAAGATAGGACTTGGGCGCGCGTATATCGGTACTGCGTGTCCATGTTTTCCCGTCGTCCTCGGAACGGTCGATAAAGCATTTCCATTCGACCTTTTCGGTTGATCCGGGAGCAAGAATACTGCCGTCGGAAAGTGTGATTATCTTATTTCTGACCGGTCCTCTGCCGCCGCTTATATCGCCCGGTACAAGCTCGCGCGATTCCCCGAAGGTTTCGCAATTGTCCGTCGATATCATATATTCGGTGTGCCAATCGGCGATAGGCTTTCCGACCTTATATATAAGCATTATACTTCCGTCCTTACGTTTGTAAAGCACGGGATTCCAATGCGGTGTGCCGTCCTCGGCTGTAAGGCGTCTGGGTTCACCCCATTTGCCTTTTTCATCTCTCACAGCACCGTAAATGCACACGTCATCGTTGCCCTCTGCTGTTCCGTAGAACCATACGGCAAAGATTTTCTTTGCATTTGACGAATCGGCATCAGTGTCCGAATCCAGAAGGACAAAGTGACTTGCATGGCATGACATATCATCAAGCGGATAGATATATTCGTTTGCAATAATTTTCATTTCTGACCTTTTTGATCTACCTTTCAGATGTTTGAATAAATATATTTTCATAAAAGCCGTGTGCAGGCGCAAAAACCGTGAGCCGCACAAAGCTTACTTATGCTTTTTTACATATTCCGAGTTACGCATGGACATTATGATATGGCTTCTCATGATATCCGCAGTGCGGTCGGGAGAATGGGATTTTATAGCTTCAATTACCTTTGCGTGATAATGCTCTGCGTCCTCATGCGAACCGCTTATAACAAGGTTTTGTTCTATCATAGTTGCTATTTGTGCGGTAAGCGAATTTATAAACAGCTCAACTATTTTATTTCCGCCCATCGCAGCGATCTTTGCGTGAAATCTTGCGTCAATATTTGCGCGATTTACATTATCATCTCCGCTGTCTATCATTTCCTGATTTATTTTTTCAAGCGCTTCGATATCCTCCATGGTTGCATGAGTTGCGGCAAGCTGGCTTGAAAGCACTTCAAGCACGAGTCTGACCTCAAAAAGCGAATGCAGGTCTATGCTCGAAAGCTGCACAACGAGATTCATGGTGCGGTTGAAATTTTCCGACGTTGGTTGAGAAACGTAATTTCCCTCGCCGTTTTTCTGCGAGATAAGTCCGCGTGCGTTCAAAAGCATCAAAGCCTCTCTGATCACCGGACGGCTGACGCCGAAGCTTGTTGCAAGAGTCTGCTCGGAGGGAAGCTTTTCATCAATACTTATCGCATCGGTGAGAATCATTTCCTCAAGCTTATCTGCAATAGTCTCATACATATTTGTCTTTTTTCCTTTTCCGTCTATATACTGCATATAAAATTTCCTTTCATGTCTGTGTCTTTTAAGTGCGATCCTGGTGCTGTCACGAAAGCTCGGTTATTTCAAAGATTTCAGTCCTATTCATTATCCTTGAGCCTGTGGGATTGAATGATACATACCACTTACCGTTATAATATTTGACCGATTCAAGCTCGGCGTATTTGGTGGTTTTGGTATAGTCATCGGTTCCGAAATGCTCGGAGCTCCTCCAATTTATCTTTTTCACGATCTTTCGTTTGATAGTTCCGTTTTCGGTTGAGAAAAAGCTGAGACTGGGCGCAAGAGTCTCTGTGCCGCTCGAAATACATATTGTACCGTCGGAGGATATTTCCATCCCCTGAAAGGTCTGATTGTAGAGGATGTCGCTTATATCCGCTTCTCCCGTGGTCGCAACAAACGCCTCTGCGCAATCCGCAAGACTCACGCTTCCGTCTCTGTCAAGCATTTTCTCAATATATGAAAGCTTATAAACCGAGATACAGTGTTTGATGGATTTGCCTGTATTCCGGTTGTCTGCTCTCAGATACACCGCAAGCAGATCCGCCTCATTATCAAGCGCAAAATTGATTCTGTACGGAGTGTACCCCTCGGCTATCGGCGTTCCGTCGGGCGTTGCACATTCAAGTCCTGTAATCGTACCCGATTCGACAAGCTCGCCGTTATCGTATTTAAGTCTGGTTATCTGAGTTGCCCAAGCATAATCATTCAGAGGATTGGCTCCGCTTGCTATATAAATATAGGTATTTTCGCCGTTCACGGACACATCCATTGATTCGGCGTGACCATAGTCGCGGAGAACGGTGTGCTTTTCTCGGTTTGCGGTCTTGCCGTCTTCGGAAACGACGCACTGACTGAGGTAACAGTCGGCGCCGATCCTCTGCGCGGCAAAAACATATTTCTTATTTCCGATAGTGGCAAACGCAAACTGCTGGACCACTACCTGAATCGGCAGCGACTTAAGCGTAATCACAGATTGGGCACCCATTCCCGACAGCTCATCAGGCACCGGTTCGGTTATATTTTCGGTTTGATTTTCGGTCAACACGTTATCGGAGGAATGGCTTTCGTTCCAGTCGGTATTTTCATCAGGAGCAGATCTACTGCTTTGATATATATCATCATTATTCTCCTGCGGTTTATTACAAGAAGTCAATAGCATTGAAGCGGCTAAAACGGATGTAAGAATCAGCTTCAATATTGGTTTCAAAAACGTTTTTTTGTTTTTCATTTAACTCCTTCCGGCGACCGCAGAAAGTCAGTCGGTCATATTATTCAAGCAGCCTGTATTACAGGTGGTGTTAGTATTATAGCATTTTATTGTGGCAGTGTCAACAGAAATGTCTATAATTCTTTATCCGTACAAGCTTTTTTGACATAATAAACAAGGATTTATATATTATTTTAGGCACAATAACCTTATCCATTTTATGTTAATAAGAAATATTACTATTGACAACATCCGATTTTAATGATATAATCTTTTTGTTGAGGTGCATTTTAGAAACCATGCACCTGTATTACAGCTATGTTTTTGTGGAGCGTGCCATCATGTCATACAATCTTTTATATATTTTTGCCGATCAGTTGCGCTATGATGTCCCGGGATATGCCGGCAGCCGTCATGACGTTATGCCGTATCTTGAAGAGCTTGAGCGCGAATGTGTCAATTTTACGCAAGCCGTATCATCCAACCCGGTCTGTGGTCCGTACCGCGCCTGCCTTTTCACCGGCACAAACGCAACGACAAACGGCATGGTCATAAATGAAATACGCATGAATCCGAATCAGGTATGTATCGGAAATGTGCTGACCGAAAACGGATACAAAGCTTCATATATAGGTAAATGGCATCTTTACAGCGACGAATTGCGCAATTTTTACATACCGAGAAATTCCTTTACGCCCAAAGGTCCGCACAGGCTCGGTTTCGATGATTATTGGGCTGCATACGGCTTCAGCCACACATATTACGGCGAGCTTGCTTTTTACCATGAGGATACACCGGAAAAGATATATATAGGCGACCGATTTATGCCCGATGTCCAGACGGATCTGCTTATAAAACAGCTTGAACGTCATGCAGATTCCGGCGACAATTTTGCGGTCTTTCTGTCATACGGCACGCCGCACGGACCATGGAACAAAAACAATGTTCCGCAAGAATACTATGACAGATTTGAAAATGTTGAATACCGGATGCCTGAGAACTATTCGCAGGAGGATGACCCGCACGGCGATATCTGGGCGCATATTTCGGATACAAACAAAATGAAATTTCCCGAATGGCGCAGGATATATGATGCAATGTGTGCCAACATCGATGACAATTTAAAAAGAATTACAGACGCGCTTAAGCGTACAGGGCTCGACAAAAACACAGTTCTCGTGTTCACATCGGACCACGGAGAATGCTGGGGCGCTCACGGCAGACGTCAGAAAAGCGTATTTTACGAAGAGGCTGCCCGTGTTCCCTTTCTTGTCCGTATGCCGGACGGAGCGCACGCCCGAAGATGCGACTCCTGCTTAAGCACGGTCGACATAATGCCGACACTGCTTGAGCTTATGGAAATTCCTGTTCCGGACACGGTTGAAGGCATGAGCCTGGCTCCGCTTATAAATGAATTTCCGGATGCGCCGGAACCGCCGTTTGCTTTTATGCAGGGGACAGGTTCGGTTGCGGTTTACACCGACGGATATGAATGGCGAGCCATACGCGATAAACGCTACACATACGCGGTCTGGCGTGTTGACCGTTCCGAGCATTTATATGACAATCTAAACGATCCGTTCCAGCTGCACAATCTTGCGTTATCCCCCGAATATAAAGTCTTGCTTGACGATATGCGTGCAAAGCTCAAGAAAAAAATGGATTCAATCGGCGATACCTTCCCGTCGGCAGGAGAATGCGCCGAAAAATGGATATATAACCGAAAAATATGGCGTTCCGCCACAAGAGTGTTTGAAAAATGCCCTTATGACGGTGAAAAGCCTGCCGAGGAACCGCATTACACCGGAAACGGCACGCAGCTCTCCACATATCCTTTGGAAAGCACAGAGAATGAATACAGCGTTGAAGGCGGCACTGTTGAGATAATGGATTATGCTTTTTACGGTGCAAAGGCACTCAAACGTGTCAAATTGCCGGACACACTAAAAAAAATAAATCACGGGGCGTTTGCGGAAAGCGGCATAGAAGAAATTGTTCTGCCTGATGGCTTTGAAGAAATTGCGCCGAACGCATTTTATCGTTGCTTTGATTTAAACGTGGCGGACCTACCGATCAGTGTCAATAAAATTCATCAGTCCTCTTTCGATTGCTGTCCGAAGCTAAAGATAAAGGTTGCAAGCGGTAGCTTTGCGGAAAAATACTGCAAAAAATATCACCGTGTTTATACGGTGCGCAAATAACGGCTTGTTTTCAGGCAGGCAAAAAAAGCCTTTGGAAAGTTAATAACAAAATATAAACTTGAAGTGTGAAGTGAAATGAATAACAAAAAGAATCAGAATATCAACAAAATGCTGGTCGTAACTGACCTTGACGGCACAGTTATGCCGACAGTAGACAGGCTGCCTGCGGAAAATATGTACGCTTTACGTTATGTTGGGGAGTGCGGAGGAATGGTCATGATCGCGACGGCGCGCCCCTATGGTATGTGCAAGCATATCTATGACCTTATATACCCGAATATGCCGCTCTGCGTTCTTAACGGCGCGATGGTTTATGATAAAGAAGGAAATGTCATAGCAAATCATTTTATTGATCGCGACACCGTAACAGGCATAACCAAAACCGTTATCGAAAGAGTGCCGGAGCTTAGCAACATTGTAATTGAGCACGGCGACGATTTTTATACGGTTACAGAGCCTAAAAACGTTTATATGAAAGAAGAAATAAAGCGTATCGGCAGAAAAGAGCTCGATCTTACCTGTGTTCCCGAAACCGAAGCGCACAGACTTATGTTTTACACGAGCAATGAGGACAGTGCCAATGTTCTCTACAAGATCGTAAAAACCGCTGTTGCGAAAAAAAGCGGTTATATACTCAGAGACAAAATAACCGTAAAAAGAAACGGCGATACAGTGTACAGATATGAGATCTCAAACCGCAATGCTACAAAGTGGAATGCCGTTAAGATGATAGCCGAAAAATACGGTATCGAAAATGAGAATATCTGGTGCTTCGGCGATGAATGGAACGATTTTGAAATGGTTGCCAATGCCGCTCACGGATATGCAATCAAGGGTTCAAAGGCCGAGGTACACGGACGTTTTGTAACAAACAGTCCGGCTGCAACACTTTATTCGGAGCTTTTGAAAATAACTCTTTGATAATTCGGTGATTACAAATTACATATATGACATCGGGAGAAAAAGTTCTCCCGATTTTTTATAATACTTTTATGGCAAATTTGATTCATTTTTACATTTGGAGTTTACAAAATCAAGCTTTTATGGTATAATTAAATAGTATATATTTATTCTGCCCTTTTATTGTCAAAACCGTTATCGTCACGGAGGAATTCATATGAGCAAATACAATCTGTCACCGGGGGATACTGTGATATTGAAGAAGCCGCATCCTTGCGGAAGCCACGAATTCGGCATAATATCGACAGAAAACGGCGACAATGGCAATGCCGGCAACAGAAATATGCAAAACTTATGTATAGTCTGCAAAAAATGCGGACGCGCAATGGCAATTGATCGGATCAAGCTTGAAAAAGCGATAAAAAGCCATATCGTTAAATAGTATGCGGACGAGCTTTACCGATTACACGGTCGAACCCCGCAAAAGGAAAGTGAGGATTATTATCAATAATGAATGCTAATCTGAAGTGCGAGCTACCCGAAGACATATCCGCCAAAGACTTTAAGAAAAAATTCAAGGCTGTACGGCAAAGAGTAAAGAAAAAGCTGTATGAAGCTTATAAGGAATACGGCTATCTGCTGTATGCCGGACTTATTCCGACAGTTATAATGTATCTGCTTTACGTTGCACATGGTATTCATCCGTTCGGAGACGGATCTGTTCTCGTACTTGACCTTAATGCGCAGTATGTATCCTTCTATGAAGCAATCAGAAATGCGGTATATGGAGACACGAGTCTTCTCTATTCGTTTTCAAGAGCGCTCGGCGGCGAGTTTATGGGAATAGTGGCTTACTATGTCGCTTCTCCTTTTACCTATATTGTATGTCTGTTCCCGCAATCGCGCATACTCGAAGCGCTTCTGACTATCTTCCTTATCAAAACCGCCTGCCTTGGCATAACATTCGGATTTTATCTTCACAAAACGGTTCCGGGTCTCAAAAAGATCCCTAGGATCGCTTTCAGCATTCTTTATGCTCTTTCGTCCTATGCGATCGTTCATCAGCACAACTCTATGTGGATCGACGCTGTTATATGGTTGCCGATAATTTCTTACAGCATTGAGCAGCTTATCAAGCATGGAAAATATAAAATGTTTGTATTCTTCCTTTCACTCACGCTGATAAGCAACTACTACATCGGATATATGGTCTGCCTGTACACTGCGGCATACTTCTTTTATTACTACATTGCAAACAACGAAAAATTCAAAAACAATCCAAGCTACGAAAAAAATCATTTTTGGAAATCACTATTGAGAATAGGTGCATATTCCGTTCTTGCCGTCGGTATCTCGGCGATTATTATTTTTACTGCGTACTATTCCCTCCAATTCGGCAAAAACACTTTCCAAAATACTAACTGGGCTCTCAAGCTTCGTTTTGACTTTCTTGAATTTATCGGAAAGCTGCTTCCCGGCTCCTATGACTCCGTAAAGCCAGAGGGTTACCCATTTGTATATTGCGGAGTTATCTCGCTTATTCTTGCTCCGTTGTTCTTCATCTCGAAAAAATATTCCGTGCGCGAAAAGATTGCGGCAGGCGGTATGATAACCTTCTTCCTTGCAAGCTTTTCGTTCAGCACTCTTGATCTTATCTGGCACGGTTTTCAGCGTCCGAACTGGCTCAATTACCGTTATAGTTTCATGTTCTGTTTCTTCCTGCTTGTGATTGCAGCAAAGGCATTCGCGGACATTCAGGATATAGGCACTCGTCCGATATTTCTTTCGTCCTGCCTGCTCGGAGTCATTGTTATGATACTTCAGGCGCAGGAATATAAATACGTCAAGGATTTCGAAACCGTCTGGTTCTCGGCTATTTGCATCGGACTGTATCTTATCATTCTCTGCATAACGGTCAAAACCAAATTCAAAAATAATCTTGCCATAATAATGACGGTCGTAATATGTCTTGAAACCTTCGGCAACGGTGTCCTGAATATGGTCGCACTCGATAATGAAGTTGCATACTCCGGATATCAAAAATATACAAACTATTTTTCCGAGATCCGTCCGATAGTAAAGATGGTTCAGGAGAATGACAAATCCTTCTACCGCATGGAAAAAACTACGCACAAGATGTATAACGATAATCTTGCGCTCAACATAAGAGGTCTTTCCTGCTCAACCTCAACGCTCAACAAGGAGACCCTCACATTGCTCAACAGCATGGGCTACTGCTCAGCATCACACAAATCGCAGTACCGCGGCGGAACGCCTGTAAACGATTCCATACTCGGTCTTAAATATATACTTTCCAAGGACGATCTTTCCGAATTTTACGAAGCGGCATACACCGCTAACGGATATACGGCATATCTCAATCCTTATGCGCTTTCCATCGCATTCGGCGTTGACGATGACATCAAGAAATATGATTCGAATGAGAACGGCAAGGGGCTTGACCTTGACGACAAAGGTTTCCTCAATCCTTTTGACGCTATAAATGCTCTTGTAACGGCAATGCTCGGCGAAAAAGAGCTCATTCAGGTATTTGTACCTGTTCCGCTTGCAGACATAAGCAAGTCAAACGTTACCGAATCTTCTATTTCGGGATATGCAAAATATGTTCCGGATCCGGATGCGCCCAAGGATTCCGTAAATGTAACCTACAAATTCGAACTTCCGGAATATACCGGCGAATATTATTTTTATCAGACAGGCGTTTACCCGCGTAAAATCAAAATTTATGCCAACGGAAAAAATCTCGGAGATTACTTTGACGGCACATTTAACTCAAGAATAGTTTCACTCGGAAAATTCAATGCCGGAGAAGATCTGAGTGTGAGGATGAATCTTTTGGGTGACAATATGTTTATCAAAAAAGATTCAAACTATGTTTACTATGTCGACCGCGAGGTGTTTGAGTCTGTTATGTCAAGGCTTGCGGAAATGCAGCTTCAGATCGACGACAACTATACCGAAACATACCTCTGCGGAACTTTCAATTCCAAAAATGACAATCAGACCGTGCTTACGACCATTCCCTATGATGAGGGCTGGAAGCTTAAAATAGACGGAAAGCAAGCGCCGATATACAAATCGCTTGAATCGCTTGTTACATTTGATATTGACACCGCAGGCGAGCATTATATCGAGCTTACCTACCGCCCAACGGCATTTGTGCTTGGTTGTGTAGTATCGGTAGTATTCCTGATGCTCTTTATTCTGCTGATAATATTTGAAAAATATCTGAAAAAGCTGCCGATATTGAAAACATTTTTCACCTGTGTTCCCTGCCCGGCTCTTGAAGCGCTTGCAAAGGAAGAGGAAGAAAGCTCAGAAGCAGAAAATTCAACTATTCCGTCAGTTACCGACGAAGAAAAGCCCGAAGAATCCGGTGCTCAATATGTTCCGTTCGAAGAGAGCGCAACAGCCGACAGACATGAGCCTAAGGTATCCGAAAAAACAGCACGGATCGGTGACGTTAATACCGATAAAGATGAAAATAACGATTCGGACAATTCAGACAATCAGGATGCTCCGGACGATTGCGATAACCGCAACGGCTCTGATGGCTGTGCCGAATAACCACTGAAAAACCATAACGAAACCAATATGATTATAAACGGAGGAAGACAAGTTGTTTTATTATCTCAACGGTAAGCTTGCACACCTTGATTTAAACTTTGCCGTTATCGACTGCGGCGGCGTAGGGTACAAGCTTACGATAAGCGGTACAACTCATTCGGCGCTTGCCGGAAAAGCCCAGAACACCGGTACGGGTGTTGAAAACAGCACTGTCAGATTATATACTCACATGGCAGTGCGCGAGGACGACATTGAGCTTTTCGGATTTGCTACCGAAACCGAGCTTTCTTCCTTCCGTATGCTTATCTCGGTATCCGGCGTAGGTCCCAAAGCCGCGATATCAATACTTTCAATATTGACTCCGGAAAAATTTGCGCTTGCGGTCTGTACCGATGATAAAAAGGCTATCTCAAAAGCTAGCGGCGTCGGTGCAAAAACTGCGGCAAGGATAGTGCTTGAGCTTCGCGACAAGCTTCAGAAGGAAAGCGGGGCGTTTTCGGCAGGTGCAGAGGACGGTTTTGCCGAAAGCACAGCCGATGTTTCCGTAGGAAAAAGTCGTTTGTCGGAAGCCATTGATGCACTCATGGTGCTTGGTTATTCAAGAAATGAGGCTATGACTGTGCTCCGCGATATTGATACTGCATCGATGAACCTTGAAGCAATAATCAAGGAGGCGCTCAAAAAGCTTATGAGAAGATGACGGGTACATTGATATTATTTACAGAATTTTCAGAAAGGACAGGTAACTGATATGATCGACGGATTCGACTTTGATGAGACCGACTATGAAAACCGAATAGTCAGTTCAACCTACACGCAAGCCGACCAGGAAACCGAAACCTCCCTGCGACCGCGAAAGCTTGATGATTATATAGGTCAGGAAAAAGCCAAGGAAAATCTCCGTATTTATATTGAAGCAGCCAAACGGCGCGGTGAATCTCTTGACCATGTACTTCTCTACGGTCCTCCCGGGCTCGGAAAGACAACGCTTTCGAATATTATTGCGGCTGAAATGGGCGTAAATATCCGGATAACCTCCGGTCCTGCCATTGAGCGCCAGGGAGATCTTGCAGCGCTGCTTACCAATCTCGGTGAAGGTGACGTTCTGTTTATTGACGAGATACACCGTCTCTCCAAAACAGTTGAAGAAATACTCTACCCTGCGATGGAGGACTATGCGCTTGATATCATTATCGGCAAAGGACCGTCGGCGCGAAGCATCAGAATCGATCTTCCGAAGTTCACTTTGATAGGTGCAACGACCCGTGCAGGTCAGCTGACAACGCCTTTGCGCGACCGTTTCGGCGTTATTCTTAAGCTTGAATTATATACCTGCGAAGAATTGACCACGATCGTAAAACGAAGTGCCGGAATACTGAACTATCCTATAACGGACGACGGTGCGACCGAGATCGCCTCACGTTCGCGCGGAACGCCGCGAATTGCAAACAGGCTTTTAAAGCGTGTGCGTGACTTTGCGCAAGTCCAAGGCAGCGGTACTATCGACAAAGAAATTGCGAGTTTTGCCCTTTCAAAGCTTGAAATCGACGGACTCGGGCTTGACAACACCGATAGGCGAATGCTTGAAACAATTATTAAATTTTACGACGGAGGTCCGGTCGGACTTGATACTTTAGCCGCAACCGTCGGTGAGGAATCCGTAACGCTTGAAGATGTGTATGAGCCGTATCTGCTCCAGATAGGATTTTTAAGCCGCACTCCCCGCGGAAGATGCGTCACAAGACTTGGGTATGAGCATCTCGGGCTTGTGTATCCGGAAAGAAAGATCGGCGGCACAGGTGGCAATCCTTTATCCGCGAGATTCGGCGGACAGATGAACATTTTTGACCTCAACAACAGTAAAAGCGATACAAACTGCAATGGCAGCACAACTGAAAATGACGATAGATCCGGAAGAAACGGTTGACACCGTGACCGAAGCCTGAGCCTTTATTAAGCTTTTCAATCAGCTTTTTATAAACACAACACATTATCGAAAGGAGCTTTCCGATGAAAATAATCGGGAACGGAAATAATCTTATGACAATAAAGAAAAACACATTTATTTCATCAATGATAATCGCCGCAATCGGGTTGACTATAGGTATCGTACTTACCGTATGCGGAAATACAATTGCAAGCACTATATTCATAATTTTGGGAATATTCGTTATAATCAACAGTATTCCGACCTTCATTTCCTCGCTTGCGGCCTTACCGGACAAAAACGCACTTGTGGTTTTTGTAATGTCGGCTGTTTCCCTTATAATGGGATTCGTTATGATATTTTTCAGAAATGAAGTATTTACAATTATCGTCGGTATCTATCTTCTTTTGCTTCCGATATATCGCATAATCACAGCTTCTGACAAAAAGGCACAGTTTACGGCAGACGCTCCGTCAATTATACTCGGGCTTGTACTTATCCTTGTCGGTCCCGGTAAGCTGATAGTATATGTCGGAATAGTAATGATAGCCGTTTCGGTGGTATATGCAATATACTCGCTTATTTCCTATTTGAGATAAATTTTCAGGATAAATTTCAAAAAAAGACTTTGCTGTCAAAAAGCAGCAAAGTCTTTTTTATTGAAAGTATTGAACACCTGTCAGGTCAGGTTGCCGTCACCGTACAGTGAAATAAACTCGCCGAGATATTTTGGCTTGACCTCAAGTAAAGTACAATAAAAATCCTTAACCCTTGCAAGCACCTCGCGGATGTCGCGATATACCTGTTTTGAATATGTGTCAAGCGTGGCGCTTACGCCATATGCCTCTATTCCGAGCTGTCCGGCGATATACAATGCGCGGTAGAGGTGATATTGCTGTGTGACGATCACGATCTTTTTTACGCCGAATATAGATTTCGCGCGATAAATACTGTCGTAGGTGCAAACCCCGGCGTGATCGCGGAAAATCTTATCCGTAGGAACATCTCGCTCGGCGATATAATTTTTCATCACCGATACTTCATCGTGATCCTCTCTTGTGTGGTCTCCGCTGACAAGTATAACGGGTGCAGTGCCGTTTTTATAAAGCTCAATGCCGACCTTAAGTCTGTCGCGCAACATATTAGTTGGTGTACCGTCCGGTTTTATACCTGCCCCTAAAATCAGTATGCAGTCGACATCCCGCAACGCAACAGCCTGATCTGCGGTTATTATTCGGTCACGGACCGAGTTCTTCATACAGGCGCTGACCGTAAAAAACAAAATTGAAGAAAGAAGTCCTATTTCAATTATTACAGCCAGAAAAGAAAGAAAAAATTTCTTTCTTTTTGCAGGCGTACCGAAAAATCCGCCCAAGCTGTGTGCATAAGCTGTGATGAGAGCGCGAAAGCCTTTGGAATCGGCTGTAACATTATCTGATTTTTCGGAGCACTGCGAAATGCTCGGAGAATTTATACTGTTTTGTTTCATTTTGCCGAATCCTTATTGTATTGCATTTTGTGGTTATATTACTGTTCTGCTATTCCGCTCCGCTCTGCTTTTTAATCAGTCTGTCGGAAACATCTTCGCTATATATTCAGCGGCGAAATCAAGATAATCGTTTTCCATAAGCTCGATCATTCCTCTGTCGCAAAGTGCGGCAAGTTTTCCGTCAAACGGAATTCTTCCGAGGACATGATATCCGAAGTCCTTCGCAACTTCATCTATATGGCTTTCTCCGAAGACCTTGTGCTTGCTTCCGCAATCCGGGCATACGAAATAGCTCATATTTTCGACAAGCCCTATAACGGGTATATTCATCATCTGCGCCATATTAGCCGCTTTGGAGACTATCATGGAAACAAGCTCCTGCGGGCTGCTTACGATAACTATACCGTCGATGGGCAATGATTGGAACACGGTCAGCGGTACGTCGCCCGTTCCGGGAGGACAGTCAACTATCATATAATCGACATCATTCCATACTACATCGGTCCAGAACTGTTTAACCGTTCCTGAGATTATCGAGCCACGCCATACAAGAGGCGTAGTTTCGCTTTCAACAAGCAGGTTCACCGACATTACTTCGATTCCGGTCTTGCTTTTGGGCGGGAGCATACCGTTTTCATCTCCGTAGACATTTCCTGCTTTGAGCCCGAAGGCTCTCGGAATTGATGGTCCTGTTATATCTGCGTCAAGAATCGCAACCTTTTTCCCCATTCTTGAAAGCAGAACGGCGAGCATTGAAGAAACCAATGATTTACCTACTCCGCCTTTTCCGCTTACAACACCAATAACGTGTTTTATATTGCTGAGTGCGTTAGGCGCCTCGTGCATATCGGCAGATTTGTTTTTCGACGGGCAATCCGCTCCGCAGTTTGAACAATCGTGTGTGCATTCCTGTGACATTATTTTACTTCCTTAAAACTGTATTTCTGTTAATAACCTAAAAGCTATATTTAAAATATATACTTCTAAAGCTAACATATATATTATATGGCAATTGCGATTATAATGCAAGTGCTTTTTTTTAACAGAAAAATAACAATTAAAAACGGGCGGCGTTGTTATCGGCACAATAATGTGATATAATAGTAATTGAAAAACAAGGATGTATTGAAGTAAAATGAAAGAATTTATAAAGAATATTTAAAAAGCCGAGGTACTAACTCTCAAGGATCAGGTGACCTATCAGGACGGTCAGACCGTCAGCAAGACCTTAGCCAAGAATCCGGCGGCTCAGTATCACTCTGTTCTCATTTGACAAAGGTGAAGAAATAAGTGCGCACTCCGCCGCAGGAGACGCATTTGTTACCTGCCTTGACGGTGAATGAAAGATCACAATAGACGAAATTGATTATATATTGCATAAGGGAGAATCAATAGTTATGCCTGCCGGACATCCGCACGCGGTATTCGTTAAAGAACGCTTCAAGATGCTTCTCGTTGTTGTAAAATAAACACCGAAAAACGAACAAACGGATCGCGGTGTGCGGTCCATCTGTCCGTTTTATTTTTTGTTTGATTTATATTATATCATAAAATCTGAAGTACATAGAATTTGAGATATGTCGTTTCCGCTGCCGCCAGCAAGGATGGATGGTCGGGGCTTTGGGTTTTGACCTCAACGCTTCTGACACATCTCCCGCTTTCACGCGCGGCTTCTCCGAGCATTTTTTCAAACAGCGGGAAAGTCATATAATGCGAGCACGAAGCGCTCACAAGGAAACCGCCTTTTTTTACAAGCTTCATTCCGAGAATGTTTATATCCTTATATCCTTTATATGCTCCCTTGACCTCGTTTGCGGTTTTGCAGAATGCGGGAGGATCAAGTATTACAATGTCAAAGGTTCTGCCGCTCTTTTTGTATTCACGAAGAATTTCAAAAACATCGGCGCAAACCGTAGTAACTTTATCGGAGAGACCGTTCAATGCGGCATTTTCCCTCACAAGCTCAAGTGCCTTTTCGGAAACGTCAAGAGCTGTTACCGATTCAGCCCCTGCGGCGGCAACGTTAAGTGAAAATCCGCCGACATTGCAAAAGCAATCAAGCACGTCTGCTCCCTTTGAATATTTTCTGGTTGCGAATCTGTTTTCCTTCTGATCGAGAAAATAACCTGTTTTCTGACCGTTTTCAAGATCGGCGATCATTTTAAGTCCGTTCTCTTCAATTATGACCTTCGGGTCAAAATCCCCATAAAGCTTTCCCTTGATAAGAGGAAGCCCCTCTTTTTCCCTTACGGCAACATCGCTCCGCTCATATATTCCGCGTGGTGCAAACAATTCGACAAGCGCCTGCACTATAAGGGCTTTATTTTTTTCCATTCCGAGCGAAAGAATCTGAACACACAGCAGGTCATGATACTTATCCACAATAAGCGCGGGGAGGTCATCCGCCTCTGCGAACACCATGCGATAGCAATCGCTGTATCCGAGACGTATTCTGTAATCGTTTGCCGCCGAAATACGCGCCTTATAAAAATCCAGATCCGGTTCGCTGTTGTCTCTTATAAAGATTCTTACAAGTATTTTTGAAAGGTGATTTATATACCCCTTTCCGATATATCTTCCGGCATTGTCATATACGGCTGCCAATTCGCCGTTGGTTCCCTTTCCGCGAATTTCCGCGACCTCGTTTGCATAGACCCACGGGTGTCCCGCGCGTATGCGTTTATCTTCGTTTTTCTTTAAAATTACACTGTATGGCATAAATTACCGACTTTCTGAATTCTGCATTTCTGCCTTTTTATCAGTTTCGGCGTCTTTGTGACCTTCATCGCTCGCTTCCTTTGACACAGTCTCCGCAGCAGGCTTAAGGCTTGCTTGGTATTCGGCATATTTCCCCGGATTGCACACTTTCATAAGCTTCGGAAACATCGGTGAGAAATCAAAAATCTTATCAAGCAATTTTTCAAACATAACTATAAGCGGCGCATTTACAAATGTAACTATTATAGTTCCTACTCCAACGCCGATAAGCTTATGATGGAGTATCAAAGTAAGTGCTATTGAAACGCCGAGCATAATAAAATCGTTTACAAGCTTTACTTTATCACAATTGAGTTTATATGTATCGGATATTTCCGTTACAACAAGCTCTCCCATTTGCAACGGCATATACGTTCTGAAGTAGAGGGCAACTGCAAATGCGGTTATAAGGGTTCCCAATATAAAAGCTATTATCCTCTGCCAAAGCTCAGAATATGCTGCGTCTCCGCCCAATACCCATTTCCATGCGTCTACTTCCCAACCGAAAAGAACGGCGGTTAAAAACGAAAATATATAGCGCATCTTGAATTTTCTGATAATAATGCACATTATTATAAGTAACATTCCCTGCCAGATGTACTCCGAGGTACCGTGTGAATACCAGCTGAAAATATCATGCAATTTCATATGCAGGATATAAGCGGGGGCTGAAAGCATTGACAGACCGAACGATGCCTTTGTCGAAAGGCAAAGACCGAGAGCGCCGAGCAAAACGCCGATAAACCATGCCAGCTCATTGACCTTACCGATCTTTTTGATTTTTTTAACCTGTGAATTTTTCAAATGAGACATATTTATTATCCATTCATCTTTTATTAGCTGCCGAAAAAGCGCCGATATATATAATACTATATTTTTCGATTAAATTCAACAGAAAAAACGAATTAATTCAAACTTTTTATTTTATTTTCCGAAAGCGATTTCGGAAAGCTCATTCAGATAGCTTTCCGGTCTGTGAGCATCAATATCCGGGCAATCGTAGCAGGAATACTTTCCGCGTTCGCCGATGTCGATAATATTACCGACGTGTCTGTATCCCAGCGCTGACGGAGGAAGATGAGTTACGAGGTCGTTCAGATTTCTGATTATATAGCAATGTCCGAAACGGCTCTGGTATCCGTTTCCCGAAATTTCTCCTTCTTCTGTTGCGTCCGAAAAAGCCAGAACGCGCGGGGCGCCGAAAGCATAGCAATCAACATTATCCGGAAATATATCTATAAGACTGTCATAGCACAGCACCGCAAGAGCCGCACCATGACTGTACCCGACAACGGTGATATATTCCGGCTTGCTTTTTTCAACGGCATCATATATGTGCGGCTTTGCGCTTTGCCAGACATTCATAAAACCGTTGTGGACATAAACAGGAGATGAAGTATATTTTTTATTATCTCCGCCTCTGTCATACGGTACATAGCGAAAATCAAGGTTATTCAGCCAATCCTCAATACCATTGCTGCACTCAAAAAAGATATACAAATGCTCTCCGTCGTGCCTGAGTGCATAGCTTGCGGATCTGCCGACGTCTGTATAATCGGAATCAAGACATTCTCTGAAAAGCTTCAATAGCCCGCGTCCTAGTATCTGCATTCGGTCAATATTATCCTGTGATGTTGCATCTTCGGTGCCGTTAATGTAATTTTCTGTTTCTTGTCCTGTTATATCCGTTTCAGATCTTTTGCTTTCTTTATTTATTTCGCTTTTTTCACTTTTATCCAAAACAAATACCTCCGCATATACTGCTGTCTGATCATCAAACAGTACAGTATATGCGGAGATTTATTATATTGACGTATTATCGCAATAAACGAATATTTCGTTTTTTTACGGAAGCGGTGCCTTGCCCTTAAGCAGGCGTTTGTAATCAACGATATATATTGCTACATATGCAAGACCGGTAAGTATCCATGAGATTGGATACAAAATATACAGATTCATAAGTGTAGGATCAAGCTTAAAAAATGTATGTATCCACAATATTCTGAAACCGGCTGCGCCGAGCAGGCAGGTAAGCATTGTCGAAATAGATGTTCCCATACCTCTGATGGAACCCGCCATTGTATCAGTGATACCGCAAAAGAAATACGTTACGCAAACGACAGACAGGCGTACAAGTCCGTAACTTACGGCTTCAGGTGATTCGGGAAGATATATTTCAAGCAGTTGTTTTCCGAAAACAAGTCCCACAAGTCCACCGCCTATAACTCCTATAAGGGTAACAATAATAACGCAACGCACAAGCACCTTTGTTGTACGCTTGATCTGACCGGCGCCGACCACCTGTCCCGTAAAGGTCAGGCAGGCGTGATAAAGCGTGTTCATGGCTGTATATATAAAACCTTCTATATTTGATGCCGAAGTATTACCCGATACCGCGATGTCTCCGAAGCCGTTTATTGCAGACTGTACTATTACGTTAGAAATGCTGTAACATACGCTCTGAAGCCCCGCCGGTATACCGATGCGCACTATCTCACCCAAGGTCTTTGCGTCAATTTTCATTTCCTTCATGCGTATTTTCATAAAGTCATCAGCTTTAATAAAGGAGAACATAATTGCAAAGCAGGCAAAAAAATGGGATACGGTCGTTGCTATCGCAACTCCCGCGACATCAAGCTTAAAACCGATAACGAATATAAGATTGAGTATAACATTTATAACTCCGGCGGCAGTAAGCACGACAAAAGGTGTATTGGTGTTTCCGACTGCGCGCATAGCGGCAGCGCAGAAATTATATGTAAGCAATGCGGGAACACCGATAAAATATATTCTCATATAAAGTGTCGCCTGATCTATCAAGGTCTGAGGTGTGTCCATAGCTTCAAGAAAAAGTCTTGAGCCGAAAAGTCCGATTATCATTACGGCTATTCCCGAAATAAAGCTTATAAGCACGGAGGTGTGAACAGCCTTGGTTACTCCGTCCTCGTCCTTGGCGCCGAAGCGTCTTGCTACGCAGGTGCTTGTTCCGACGGACAGCCCGAGAAATGCGTTTACAAGCATACTGATAAGTGCGGTAGTTGAACCGACTGCGCCGACGGCAAGCTCACCATTCGAAGCAAATCTTCCGACAACAACAATATCCGCCGCGTTGAAAAGCAGATGCAATATACCCGTAAGCACCAGCGGTATTATGTATCGTATAACATATCCCCACAGTTTATTGTCGTGGACGTCCGCGACATTCATTTTTTTAGACATTAAGATACCTCTACGGACTTTCCGTTTGATTTGTTTTTATTATTTGCAGCATTTAAACGGTCAACATTTTGTCGAAACACGGCGGTCAAGAGGTATATTATCATTCATTGACGGCTATGTCAAGCCTTTTTTTCAAATACGGGAAGTTGACGGAATAACCGTGTGATTTTTTTAACCTGCACAGCATAATAGCCAAAAGCAAAAAGGCGGTGTTAGAAAACCTTTTAAGTTTTTTAACAGCCACCTTTTTATATTTCACTAAATAAAACCGTTATCTTTTTTTGACGGCAAATCTTTTCCGCAGCCTTGCCTTATAAAACACTATAACTCTGCTGAGCACCACGTCGTAAAGCACGAAAACCATGTTGCAGAAAAGATATGCAAGTATATTGAGCGTGTACCCTACATCGGCAATCATAAAGACATATTTTGATACAACAAAAATCAGGGTAAACTCCGCATTGAAGGCTGTGAGCTTCAATGTCCATTGTACCGCTTTTTTCGGTATACGCTCGATTGCGGATTTAAGCATAGGATAGTTTCCTGCAAACAAAATGTAAACCGCCGCGATAAATTTATTCTGAAAAAGCAATGCCGAGAGCAAGCCTGTAACCGCATATGAAAGCCATTCCCATCTGTCACCTATTTCAGTATAAACAAATGTTATGAGCAAGGATGCGACAAGCGCCATTGTCAGGTCAAGCACCTCTATCACGGACCCGAGATAAAGCACCGTAACGCTGAGTGCGCTTACCATGGCGCTTACAGTCAGGCTCAGTACATTATTATGCCTATTGTTTTTCGAAGTCATTCCGATAGTCTTCAGTCTTTTTTCTGCTGCTTACACCAGAATTTCATTGAAAGCGATGCGGGGAAAACCTTGGAAAGCGCAACTATCGCCTGAGTTGCCAGACCACAGACCGAAACGTCGCGTCCCTTTGACATATCCGATATTGCCTTTGAAACGACAGCCTCCGGGGTATACAATCTGAAATAATACTGAATACTGTCATCTGTATTGGCGCGATCCATAAACTCAGTCTTTACCCACCCCGGGCAAACGGCAAGCACTTTGATGCCGCGCTTTTTCAATTCATAATTGAGAGATCTTGAATAGCTTAAAACAAATGCCTTTGTTGCGGCGTAAATACTCATGTAAGGAAGCGGCATGAAAGCCGAAAGCGAATCAAGGTTATATATCCTTGATGTTTTACCCATGTAAGGCAGTGTTATATGTGTCAGGGCAACATAAGCCTTTACATTCAGGTCGATCATATTCTGCTGATCTTCAAGCGAAAGCGACGTGAATGCTCCGAATTTGCCGAAACCGCTTGCATTGACAAGCACTGCAACATGAGGCTTTATGACATTTAGCATTCTTTTATACTGCTCAATTCCCTCCTCTTTTGTAAGATCGACAGCTATCGGTCTTATATTGGCTCTGGTTTCGCTTGCAAGCGCTTCAAGTCTTTCACGTCTGCGGGCAATCACCCAAATCTCATCAAATTTTTCAAGTGCATCGAGTTGATATACAAACTCACGTCCCATTCCCGAGGATGCACCGGTTATTACTGCTATTTTCATACTGCTGCTCCTTTTTAATTTATTAATGTTCGGAAGAGTATTTAAATTTTACCGCTTCGGGCGCGGTTGCCGTTTTTACTGTTCTGCCTCGGCTTCGGCTTGTCTTTTCCATTCTGCAACTATCGGAACGAAATACAGCTTATTGCCGTTTGCAATTACAAAATCAGCATATTTTAGCATTTCCTGCGTATTGCCGATGCTCTTATAGTATTTCACCAGCGAAAATGCAGCAGTTACCCGCCCAAAGGTGCTGTTGTCATCTTCATTGAAGGCTTTGATAACATTAGCCTCATAGCTCTCGGTTTTCCCCTTTCTGTAGGCATATGCGCAGTCGAGCGATTCAATTCTTTTGTCGAGGTTCAGATTCGACATCTTATGACGTTCGATATCTGCGTAAAGTCCGTGTATCTCATTCATGATACGGTCAATGCTCTCCATGTTTCCGTCCGGATCGGATCCCATCATATACATGACAAGGTTTATCAGGTAATGCGCTTTAACAAGCATATCTGTTTTATCGAAATCATCGGAATATATGATGGAATTCATAATCGAAATTGCTTTTCCGGCGTTACCCATATAGAACTCGCCGAAGGCAATATTTGCGTTTGTAACATCAGCATCGGCTTTTGGGGTTTTTACGTTAAGGAACTGCATATTCGCTTCCGTAAAGCTTTCCGGATCACATTTATCATACATCAACGGTATAACTTTTTTATTGAACGCTCTGTTATTAATTATCGACATTATGATCATATACACAAGCGTTTCACCGAGCGCCAAAGCAATTATAATACCCCAACTGACTGTCTCGGTCTCGTCATATGGAATTTGCCATATCAAAGAAAAGACCAGGCAAACCGCAAAGATAATTGATGAGACTATGCGATATTTTTTGAAATATATGTAATTCTTTTTATTTGTCTTACCGTTGCCGCTCATATATGTCCTCCGTCGTAATGATTTTTTATGAAATTATTATTTGATCACGAAATATACGGGAAGCCCGTCTTTATATTCCGGATATGCTTCGCCGCCGATAAGCGGGAGAATATATTCAAGGCAGGCATCTGTCACGTTGTTTCCTTCTTTGTTTATAAACTCTGCGGGAACCTCTTTTACAAGATTTGCGATTACCGAAACATCCGAATGTGACACAGTGCTCTCATACGGTTTATCTGATTTGCGGACTATTGTCATCATTTCTCTTGTGACGCCCTCGGCAGCGGCTTTAACGGCTGCTCTGCCGACCTTAACGGATTCTGTTATATCCGTGAGTGATGCTATATGACCGCCGCAACGCTGGCTGATATTGAGCTCAACCGAGCGTACCTTGCAGCCGAACTCGTTTTTAACGGCTATTTCAAGCGCCTTACCGGTTCCGGAAAGATATTTATGACCGAAAACGTCGGTAGCTCCGCTCTGTGTTCCCTCTCCGACATATGTACCGTCGGCAAAACGAATACCCTCAGATACTGCTATAACGACATTGGGATGTTTTTCCAGAGCTGCTTTGACGTCGGCGAAAAATTCTCTCATATCGAATGTACGTTCGGGAAGATATACATAATCGGGTGCGATACCGTTTACTATTCTTCCGACAGCGGCGGAAGCTGTGAGCCATCCCGCGTCGCGTCCCATTATCTCAACTATTGTTACTGCCTTTGTGGTATAAACGGCGCAGTCTCTTATTATTTCCTGCATTGTAACCGAAATATACTTTGCGGCAGAGCCGAAGCCGGGGGTATGATCGGTGACAACAAGGTCATTGTCTATTGTCTTGGGAAGTCCGAGAATACACATCTGATAATCATGATTTTTGGTATATGCGGACAGCTTTGCAACGGTATCCATTGAATCGTTGCCGCCGATATAGAAAAAATATCTTATATCGTATTTTTTGAATATTTCAAGAAGCTTTTCATACACTGCGTCGTTTTCGCCGGGCTTCGGAAGCTTTTTACGGCACGAGCCGAGAGCGGTCGCGGGTGTATGCTCAAGCTTTGTTATATCGTTATCGTCGGCAAATATTTTGCCGAGATCCACAAGTCTTTCCTCAAGAAGTCCCTCTACGCCGTTTCTCATTCCGTACAGGTTTTTGATGGCTCCGTTATGTACGTTTTCCTTGAAGCCTCTGATAACGCCTGCAAGTGTAGCGTTTATTGCCGCCGTCGGGCCGCCGGACTGACCTACTACCGCGTTTCCGACAAGTCCTGCATTGTTGATTTTTTCAGTATTTTTCATAATTGTTAAGTCTCCGATATTTCTTTGGATTATAAAGCCATAAGCCATATTGTAATACTGAAATTATAACACAATCGCTGTGTCTTGTCAATCTTTGGCAAGCGAAAATATTTATATCGGACACGCAACCGACAAGCTGTTGACGGAATATATTAAGATATATTCAACACTTATGAGCAGCTGAAAGGAGCGGACATTATGTTGGGATATTTATTTGCAATGTTTTCTCATATGCTACATATCATACTCGGAATAGGTGCGCCTCAGAATTTTCCACCTCCGCTTGATGCGGAAAAGGAAGCCGAATGCTTTATGCGAATGGCACACGGAGACGAAAAGGCGCGGGATATGCTTATTGTTCACAATCTGCGCCTTGTTGCTCATGTTGTAAGAAAATACTATTCCGGGAATGAAAACCAAGAGGATCTTGTATCTATCGGAACAATCGGGCTTGTCAAGGCGGTCGACAGCTTTAAGCCGGGAAACGGTACAAAATTCGCCACATATGCCGCAAAATGTATTCAAAATGAGATACTGATGCATTTCCGTGCAGCGAAAAAACAGCCAAGCGACATCTCGATCAACGAAACGATCGATGTCGACAAGGAAGGCAATCCGTTGACATATATAGATGTTATATGCGTAGATGACAATTTCACCGAGGAAATCGACCGAAAGACCGATACCGAGCAGGCTATGCGTTACGTCGATTCAATACTTACACCACGCGAAAGACAGATCATCGTTCTTCGTTACGGTTTATTCGGGATATCTCCTCTGACACAACGTGAGGTAGCGCTCAAGCTCGGCATTTCACGTTCATATGTCAGCCGCATTGAAAAATACGCGCTTGAAAAGCTCTTAAAGGCTCTTGGCGGCTGACAAAACAGCCAAAATATCGGCAGCACAGCTTATCCGCGCGGCTTGCCCTTAAAGATCAATGCGGCTATATATCCGAAGCACAGGGCGGCGGCTATTCCCGCGGCAGCAGAGGTAAGTCCGCCTGCCAGAACGCCAAGCAATCCGTTTTCATTTACTGCTTTGACTATTCCCTTTGAAATGAGAAATCCGAACCCGGTAAGCGGTGTTGTTGCACCTGCCCCGGCAAACTCCACAAACGGTTTATAAAGTCCGACAGCTCCCAGCACAACGCCTGCCACTACATAGCAAACAAGTATTCTGGCAGGCGTCAGCTTGGTTTTGTCAATAAGGATCTGCGCTATAACACACAGAGCGCCTCCGCAGACAAATGCCCATATATAATCAATTACTTTCATAATATCACGATCCTTATCCTTACAGTCTCTATGACCTTAAAGATTTTTATATTTTTACTTATTATATCCGCAACGTGTAAGAATACCTGTTTTATGACATAGTATTCATGCGTGCCGAAGATATGCGGACAAGATGTCCGATTCCGGGTATGGAAAGTCCCTGCTTAAGACTTGAAGCATTCATAAGCGCCCCTGTACCGACAAAAAGCATATCGTTTATTTCGCCATTTTTTATCTTCGGCAGCAGGTATGAAGCAAGCACCACGGCGGAGCAACCGCATCCGGAGCCTCCTGCGTGAACATCCTGGATCCCGTGCGAATATATCATCATTCCGCAATCATTGTGATTTGAAGAAATATCCGTATCGTATGATCTCATAAGATCGCACAGCATTGCGCTTCCTTCATACCCGAGGTCGCCTGTTACTATAAGGTCAAAGTCATTTGGTTTTTTCCCGGAATGATTGAAATATCTCAATAACGTATTTGCGGCGGCAGGTGCCATTGCCGCGCCCATATTACTTGCATCCTTGATACCGGCATCAATAACGCGACCTGCAAGCGCCTCGGTAATATATGCCGCCCCGTTCTCGTATTCCCTCGATTTTCTGACTATAAGCGCCCCTGCCCCCGTTACCGTCCACTGGGCGCTCGGTGGACGCTGACCGCCGTATTCAAGCGGAGTTCTGAACTGCATCTCTGCCGAACAGTTATGCGAGGATGTGACTGCCGCGCATCTGTTATATATTCCGTATGACGTCATAGCGGACGCCAATATCATCGCTTCGGCTATTGTGGAGCAAGCGCCGAACAGTCCCATATATGAGATATCGAATTTTTCAAGTCCGTATGCTCCGGCGATACATTGATTGAGCAGGTCGCCGCCGAACATAATATCAATATCATCATCTTTAAAGCCGCCCTTATCAAGCGCCTTATTCAAAACAAGACGCTGCATCTCGCTTTCGGATTTTTCCCATGTATCCTGTCCGAATTCGTCTGTCGGATCAAAAGAGTCGAAAAAGTTGCCGAGCGGTCCTTCATGCTCCATTTTTCCGACTATTGAAGCCGCCGATTCAACTACCGAATCAAGCTTTATAATTGATCTTTTTGTGCCGTCATTCATTACGATATTACACCGTGTCTTTCTTTTTTCTATTTGCAGCTATTATATTCTGTCATTAGTATTAGCTTAAATTTTATTGTTTTATACCTTGATTAAATCGGTGTAATATGGTAAAATAGCTGCATAAGGATTCGTCCGTTATTTATGAAAGGAATTTTACCATGATCTACACAATCGAAAGTCAGAATATAAAAGTCGATGTTTCGGATTTCAAAGCCGAGCTTCGTTCAATAATTTCTAAAAGAACGGGAACCGAGCATTTATGGCAGGGTGATCCCGAATTCTGGAAGGACCGTGCAATAGTTCCGTTCCCGATATGCTGCAGGCTCAATCAGGGAAAATATACTTACGAAGGCAAAACATATGAAATGAAATGTCATGGTTTTCTTCAGGAAAGCACGCCGGCGGTGATCTCGCACACAAAGGATTCAATTAAGCTTGAGCTTTGCTCAAACGATTTTACACGCTCGATGTATCCGTTTGAATTCAGACTTGATATTACATACTCTGTTGTCGGCAATACGCTTAAAAATTCTTTCACGGTTACAAACACAGACAACAAAACCATGTATTTTTCAATCGGCGGTCATCCGGGCTTCAATATTCCATACTGCGGAGGGAAATTTGAGGATTACTCGGTAGAATTCCCGGATGCGGGAAAGGTTCAGGCGATCGATTGGGATGATGCCTGCCTTATGACCGGCAAAGTGTATGATGTTCCGCTCCGCGACGGAAAATATCTTGATCTTCGCCATAATCTTTTTGACCATGATGCGCTCTTTTTGCTCAACACCGGAAAAAAAGCCATACTTATGAACCGCAATTGCCCCGAAAACAGCATAGTGATCGACCACAGCATGAGCGACTGCTGCTGTCTCGGACTCTGGCATAAGCCTAAAGCAGAAGCAAATTACTGCTGTATTGAGCCGTTCAACGGTCTGCCTGCTTACTGCGACCACATTGATGATCTTCCGACCAAAGCGGCGATTTTATCGCTTGAAAGCGGAAAAAGCTTTAAATTTGAATTTGATATAACGATCAATTATTGATTTCCGTTTACAGCAACAGCATATAAAAGCTCTGAAAAGAGGAGGACAAGGCAAAAATGTTGAATTCAACTACTACACAGTTCCACATAAAATGCAAGCCGGGGGAGATCGGAAGGTACTGCATACTTCCCGGAGATCCCGGAAGATGCGAAAAAATAGCAAAATATTTTGATGAACCATATCATCTGAGAACAAACCGTGAGTATAACATATGGAACGGTAAGCTTTGCGGTGAGCCTGTAACGGTGTGTTCAACCGGTATCGGCGGTCCGTCTGCGTCAATAGCAATTGAAGAATTAACGGCGTGCGGTGCTACGACCTTTATACGCATCGGTACCTGCGGAGGAATATCGCTTGATGTAAAACCGGACGATGTTGTAATCGCCAGCGGTGCAATACGCTTTGAAGGAACAAGTCGCGAATATGCGCCGATAGAATTCCCTGCCGTTCCGGATTTCAGAGTATTGAGCGCACTCGCCGCCGCTTCGGAAAGCTCCGGATTCCGCACACATATCGGTGTTGTTCAATGCAAGGACTCATTCTACGGACAGCATTCGCCTGCGAGAATGCCGGTCTCATACGAGCTTACGGAAAAATGGGAAGCCTGGAAGCGCCTCGGGGTGCTTGCAAGCGAAATGGAATCCGCGGCGCTCTTTGTTGCCGCTGCGGCGCTTAAGGTACGCTGCGGCTCGGTATTCCACGTCATATGGAATCAGGAAAGATATGCCGCCGGGCTTGATTCCCCGGAGGTTGAAAGCCACGATACCGACAAAGCCATAAGAGTTGCAATAGAGGCGATAAAAATACTTATAAAAGAAGACGCTGACAGATCAGCCGATAAATAATAAAACAAATAAAAAATACGGAGTGCTTGCAAAACGCAAGACTCCGTATTTTTATTATATCAAAATTCGGTTATCCGAAATTCAATAAGCTATCAGTTCTGACCTGTAAGCTTTGCAACCTCTGCTGCGAGGTCATCCTCTCTCTTTTCGATACCTTCGCCCTTTTCAAAACGGTAGAACGCTTTGATAGCGATTGATGCGCCGAGTTCTTTAGCGGTCTGAGCCACATATGCGCTTACCTTAAGGCTGTCATCCTTAACGTATTCCTGATCTGAGAGGCAGTTTGCTTCGTAGAACTTGCCGAGACGACCGGTAGCCATTTTCTCGATGATGTTTGCAGGCTTCTTTGCATTGGAGGGATCGCCCTGAATCTGAGCCATGAGAATAGCCTTTTCTTCGTTGATAACGGATTCCGGAACAGCGTCTCTGTCAACATATGATACGTTGTAAGCAGCAACCTGAAGAGCGATATTCTTTGCGAATTCCTCGAATGCGGGTTTAGCTGCTGTTGCTTCGTCTGTATCAAATACAACTACAACACCTATACCGCCGTTGCCGTGGATATATGTGCTTGTAATGCCTTCGATAACTGCGAAACGGCGAATGCTGATCTTTTCACCGATGGTGAATCTCATCTCATTCTGTTTTTCTTCTACTGTGAGGTCAGTATCGTCGTATTTGTCGGCGAAAAGTGCCTCAACAGAAGCAGGTCTGTTCTTATATATTGTATTGAGTATGCCTTTAACGAATTTCTTGAATGTATCGTTTTTAGCAACGAAGTCGGTTTCGGAGTTGACCTCTACCATTACTGTTACATTGCCTTCTTTAAGAATATCAACAAGACCATCGGCTGCTACTCTGCTCTCTTTGCCCTTACCCTTGAGCATTCCCTTTTCACGGAGAATCTTTATAGCCTCTTCCATATCTCCTTCGGAGGAAACAAGAGCCTTTTTGCATTCCATCATCGGAAGACCGGTTCTTTCGCGGAGCTCTTTAACCTGAGCTGCTGTAATGTTTGCCATATTTATATTCCTTCCTTTTTAAATTCAATTCAATTATTTTTAGTTTGCGGAAATGCAATAAGTAAATTCAAACTGTATTGCATCTCCGTTTAGATCATTGTATCCGACAAACCGCCATCGGCTGTTTGTCAGGCATCGGAGATCCGATTATTCTGCGTCTGCAGGAGCTTCTGTTGCTTCTTCCTCAGCGATTGCTTCGGCGTTCTGCTCGCCCTGTCTGCCTTCGATAACAGCGTCCGCCATTACGGATGTGATAAGCTTGATAGCACGGATAGCGTCATCGTTACCGGGAATGATATAATCTGCATCATCAGGATCGCAGTTTGTATCAACGATACCGATTACCGGGATACCGAGCTTCTTCGCTTCAAGAACAGCGATTCTTTCTTTTCTCGGGTCAACAACGAATATTGCGTCGGGAAGCTTTTCCATTGTTTTGATACCGCCGAGGTTTCTCTCGAGGTCAAACATTTCCTTCTGAAGAGCTGCAACTTCTTTTTTGGGAAGAAGATCGAATGTGCCGTCTTCTTGCATTTTTGCTATGCTGTTAAGTCTGCCGATGGAACGGGTGATGGTCTTGAAGTTTGTCATCATACCGCCCGGCCAACGAACGTTAACATAGTACATACCGCAACGGAGAGCTTCTTCCTTGATAGCTTCTGCTGCCTGTTTTTTTGTTCCGACGAAAAGAATGTTTCCGCCTGCTGCCGAGAGATCGCGAACGAAAGCATATGCCTCCTCGATCTTCTTAACGGTTTTCGAAAGGTCGATAATATAAATACCGTTTCTCTCTGTGAAGATGTATTCCTTCATTTTAGGGTTCCATCTTCTTGTTTGGTGACCGAAATGTACACCTGCTTCAAGCAGCTGTTTGATTGTGATTATTGACATAATTATGTCCTCCTTATCGGTTGATTTCCACCACATACCATCTTCATACCAAATCGGAAGTCCGGGCGTTCATATATTATATAAAGAACGCACTTTTTCCGACACCGTGATATGCACGGGTATATGTGTGTGTTATAGTTGCGATTTCGGAACGCAACCTTGAATATTTTATCACAACGCTTTATTTCAATCAATAGACAATGAACAATTTTACAAAATATTTACATTTCCTTTTGCGATTTGATCACTCCGCGAAAGTCTCAACGCTCTTTTCTCGGCTTTTTCTTGCAATACAACTCGCAGCATATAAGTTCTGCCGGCGAGACCTTGACAAGCACCGCATCGTTTCCGAGACATTCTATCCTGCATAGCGGTATTACATAATACTCTTTTTTTCCGAATGGCATGATTGAACCGTTGTCGAACGGAATAATAATTGCTGTCAGGCGGTAGTCTTCCGTATCAAGCTCAATATCGCAGATATGCCCGAGTTTCTGACCGTCGCACATATTGATGACTTCTTTTCCGCACAATTCTCTGAATGTGATCTTTCCGCAATTTCCCATATAAAAAATCCTCCCTTGACTTTCTTATATTAACAATATGAAAGTCAAAGGGGGATTATTACGTTTAATAAGCCGTTGTTATCTTATGCCGGTCGCACTCAGCTGCATACGGCTGAAAGCTTTCCGTTATCGAACCCCAGCACTGCCTTTGAAAATTTGTGTCGGTAGTCCGAAAGCAACTCCTCTGCCAATTCGTCCTCAACGTTTTTCTGGATATAGCGGCGCATATTTCTTGCTCCGTAAACAGGTGAATACGACTCGTTTGCTATAAATTCAGCCGCTTCTTCGCCGTATTCAAAATCAATATTTCTTTCGGCGAGAACCTTTTTCAGATCCGAAAGCATGAGCTTTGCTATGTCAACGAAATTTTCTTTTGTCAGCGAATTGAAGATGATTATTTCGTCGACGCGGTTGATAAACTCAGGTCTTAAGAACTGTTCGAGTGCCTTGCGCGTTTTTGAAGCATGATTTGAACTTCCGCTTCCGCCGAAGCCGACATCGGACGCCACCTTTTCCGATGAACCGGCGTTAGTTGTCATAACGATTATGGTGTTTTCAAAATTCACGGTTACGCCGGTAGCGTCCGTAATACGCCCGTCGTCAAGGATCTGAAGCAGGACGTTCATTACGTCCGGATGGGCTTTTTCGATCTCGTCGAAAAGTATAACGGAATAAGGGCGGCGGCGGACCTTTTCGGTAAGCTGACCGGATTCGTCATGACCGACATATCCGGGAGGAGCGCCTATGATCCGCGACACTGCGAATTTCTCCATATACTCCGACATATCTATTCTGATAAGGGCATCGGGGGTATCAAACAGATCTCCCGCCAGCGTTTTGACAAGCTCGGTCTTTCCGACGCCGGTCGGCCCCGCAAATATAAATGAAACAGGCTTTCTTTTCGGCGAAATTCTCGCTCTGCTGCGTTTTATTGCCTTTGCGACCGCCTCGGTAGCTTCTTTCTGTCCTATTACTCTCGACGCAAGTCTTGCTTCAAGTCCGTTTATACGTTCAAAATCACTCTTTGAAACGTTACGTGCGGGGATTCCAGTCCATATTTCAACTACATCCGCAAGATCGTCTCCGGTCACATTGACATTTTCGCCGAGCTTTTTATATTCATCAAGGCGCAACGACAGCTGCTTTTCCTTTGTTTTAAGAAGTGCTATTCTGTCATAGCAGCGTTCGCTCGGATTGCTTTGCTTTGCATTTACCGCTTCAAACTGCTCAATATCATTGTCTATCAAACTGAGTGCGGCGGTAAGCTCACTTTTTCCGACGAGGATAGGATTGGTTATAGATACATGAGCTGCGGCTTCGTCGATAAGGTCGATAGCCTTATCGGGAAGAAATCTTTCGTTGATATATCTTTCTGACAGGTCGACGGCGTATTCCACGATATCGTCGGGGATTCTTACGCCGTGGAAATCCTCATAATACTTTTTTATTCCGCAAATAATCTGAATTGCCTCTGCCTTTGACGGTTCTTCAACCATTACAGGTTGGAATCTGCGTTCAAGCGCGGAATCCTTCTCTATGTATTTGCGGTAATCTTTAAGGGTTGTGGTTCCTATTATCTGAATTTCGCCGCGCGCAAGAGCGGGCTTGAATATGGTCGCCGCGTCAAGGCTTCCGTCGGCATCTCCTGTACCCACTATACTGTGTATCTCATCTATAAGCAATATAATATTGCCGCGGGATTTTATTTCGTTGATTATATTTTTGATTCTCTCTTCAAACTGTCCTCGGAACTGTGTTCCGGCAACAAGCCCTGCGATATCAAGCAGATATATTTCTTTATCGAGCAGCTTTATCGGAACCTTATGGTTTACGATTCTGGTCGCCAATGCTTCGGCAATAGCGGTTTTTCCCACTCCGGGCTCGCCTATAAGGCATGGGTTATTCTTCTGACGTCTTGAAAGTATCTGGATTATTCTCTCCACTTCTCTTTCTCTGCCGACTACCTCATCTATCTGACCCTTTCGGGTTTTACCCGTCAATGAAACACAATATTTTTTCAAAAGCTCGTTTTTTCCGTCTTTATCTTTACTTTCATCCGCGCCGCCGTTTTCTTCACTGTCTTCCACGCCGTCGTCTTCATAACGATCGACTATTTCCGAAAGAGGAGAATACTCATTGTTTAACTCATCATCGCAATAACGCGTTTTTTTCGTACTGTACATATTTTCAAACGTTCCTTTCTTATAAATTTTTATAGCATTTTAAAACAAATGATCGAAAATCTCAATTTCACCGGAAACTTCGTTTCCGGCAATCAATTATTCTGCGGCTTCGCCGCAATGCGCTTTTCAGATATCTGCGAGATTCTTGCGGTATCTGAAATAATAAGCCGTGAATGCAAGTAGTGACATAAGTGTAACGGCAACATAGAGCGGCATGAATACAATGCGGTTTGCACGGCATACCCTCGGGAAAACAAGCGAAGCTATTATTGTAATATAAAACCCGGCAGTTGCGGTCTTTCCGAAGATATTGCTTGAAACGACCGTCCCCGCGTGTCCGTACAGGAGAATGCTTGCCGCAATAAGCAACGATTCTTTAAGTGCAAAGACAACCATGAGCCAGATGGGCAAAAGACCGACAATGCACATACAGACAAGCACCGAGCATTGCAGAAATTTATCCGCAAACGGATCGGCAAGCTTGCCGAAATCGGTAACATAGTCAAAGCGTCTCGCTATGAATCCGTCGGCAATATCCGTGATCCCCGCAAGCGTAAGCACAGCCAGCGATCTGTAATATGAATCGTATTCGGAAAAGAATACCGATATGAACACATATGTCAACGCTATTCTGCCAAGAGTCAATACATTCGGCAGATATTTAAGCGGGGTTCTTTTCCTGCGGATACCGTTATCCGCCTGTTCCGGGTGATTTTGAAGATTCAAGGGCTTCAATCGAACATCCTCCGTGAAATAAACATTGTCCGGGCACCCGTTTTGTCTATATGCGGGCGCCGACTCCCTTTGATTATTTACATTTATTCACGCATATATTCCTTTATATAACTATCTTGTTTTCAACAGTTCGATAAGATTCAGATTTTTTATAAATCTGAACACGGTCGTGCGGTCAAGCAATGCCTGATAATCAAATGATTCATTAACCACCGAAACGTAGCCAAGCACAACATCGGTCAGAAATACGGCAAGAACTACCACAATTATTCCCGTAATTATTCCGAAGATCAATCCAAGCACATGGTTCATTTTTCCGACTACCGGAATTTTGTCTATCAGATCTGAAAGCCCTGTCAGCACAAATGACAAAATAAAGCAAATGAGAAGCGCGACAACGAAAAGACCGAGATAAGCACAGACGTTTGACACAACTCTTGCAACGGGCGTGGCAATCGTTATCGAAATCTCACGCAGATTATCCGCCGATGCACCGGTCATATTGCCGTACTGCTCCTCAAGCTTGCCTATATCCACGCCGAAGCTTTTCACCCATGAAAAATTGTTGTTCAGCTTATCAAAAACTACAGACAGATCAAAGGTCTCGGCGGCGCTGTCGTAAAGTCCCGAAAGCTTATCGTAAATAAAATCAGTTATTTTAGTGCTGAAAACGCGGCTTTCAAGCAGTCTTGAAACCGGTTTTCCGAAGATATATGCGACAATTACAGAAATGAATGTTTTGCCGAAGCTTAAGACAGACTTAAGAAATCCTCTCAAGGCAAACAATGCCGCAAAAAACAAAAGAATCGCGATCGGCACAAGATCAAGTACCCAAACCATATATTACCCCTTCCTTTAATTCAAATACAAATCAGATCAGAAATCAATACTGCCGAAATTATCTTATTTCGACTTTCGGCGCTTTTGAATTATATTTTATTCCCTCCGAGCCGAAACAAAGTATAAACCCGTTTTGCTCCTCGTCCGTTACAATTATATTTGCACCTCCGGTATCCCTTCCGCAATCAACAAGCAAAGTCGTACCCGTCCGTATATTAAAAATTTCAACCGAATCCGTTCCGTACCCGCCGATATAAACAAAATCGCCTTTCAGAGCACAGTTATATACCGAAGCCGAAATATCTGTCTTGACATCATGCAAAGCCCCTGTCCTATCGACTGCGGCAAGCTTTTCGACGCCGCTGTCGTTTGTCCTGTACGATATCATGGCTCCGTCATTGCAGACAGTTGCAAAAGTAACCGATGCAGCTTCCGGAAGTATGCTTATAAAGCTGTTTTTCTCATCTGAGGCATCATATGCAACTACCTGACTGTCAAAAGCGGATATAAAACGGTTCTCAGCAGTAAATCCGCTTGAAATACAGAGCGAATCGTTTACGGAATATTTTGCGAACGGTGCGTCTTCTCCGATACGGTAAATTTCACTTACGGATATGACGCTTCCGCCGGATGTATCTGCATCAATATAAGAAAAGGCAATGTAACCTCCGTCGGAAGAAAGGCTTATATCGGTTATATAATCATTATATTTATATTCTGCGCAAAGCTTTCCTTTTTTATCATACAAAAACGTTCTGCACTCGGTCGTACCCGTATTTACGGCTATCGCGATCATACCGTTGTCGGACAGCTCCATATCTATAACGGAATAATCGGAGAGTCCGTTTATTGTTTCGAGGTCGCTTTCCGAAAAAACAAGTGAAAATGAGTTATACAGACCGACGGCTCTGCCGTTCTGCGAAAAGACCGCGATAAATTCATCTGATATCCGAAGTTTTGGATTCGGTATGCTGTTTTTCTTATAAAGCGTACGTTTTCCTTTAGCGGAAAAAGCTGTAACGGTATCCGAATTAAGTATCACAAGTCCGCCGCGGTATATTCCGTATTGCTGATCTTCGCCCGAATCGTATTTGAATTCGGTTATGTTTTGCCCTATCCCGGATGCGGAAATATTGAAGTCGTTTATCATGTAATAAAAATTTTCGTAGCTTATAAGGTCTGCGTCCGACAGAAGGTTGAAGCCTGCGTAAAAGACCGCAACCACGGCAAAGACCACTGCCGCAACCGTATAGATGAAGGAAATATCCGTATTGTTGATTTTTTTCGGCGCCCCGGCGGCAAAGTTTTCTTTTTGCATATTTTATTTTCCTCCCTCTTTGCAATCTTTTTCAGCTTGTTGCTTTTTATTGTTTTTCAAACGGGTCTGTCGGATAAACAACCCGTGCAAGATATAGCCCCTCGGCGGGTGCGGTCTCGCCGGCGAGGGAGCGGTCCCGTGCTTCAATTATTTTTCCGATATCCTCAGGGTCTGTTTTCCCTTTGGCAACCGAGATCAGGGTCCCCGCCATTATTCTTACCATATTATAAAGAAAACCATCGGCTCCGACACGGAATACAATTACATTTTTGTCAGCCGGATCTATCCCTACCTCGGATATATAAACCGTTCTTGAAGGCTCTGTTATTTTTGAGCCCTGTGCCATAAATGACGAAAAATCATGTTTGCCGAGAAACGCCGCCGCCGCGCGGTTCATTTTTTCAATCGTTTCTTCATCTGTATTTACAACGCAATGATAAACTCTGCCGTTCTCGAAAGGTGAACGCACCTGCCTTGTATATATCCTGTAAATATATTCTTTATATCTCACGCTGTAACGGGCATGAAATTCACTGTCGACCCATTCGGCATCATAAACCGCGATATCGTCAGGCAGATGTGCGCAGAATGCACGGGGCAAGGCACTTAAAGCTATACCTGTCTCGATCGAATCCTTTCCGTGTTCCGTAACCGTTGCGCAGAATTCAAGAGCATGGACTCCGCTGTCGGTACGACTGCAGCCCGTGACATCACAAGGAAATCCGAAAAGCTTTTCGGCTGCGGAGCATATATTCTTCTGCACAGTATCACGGTCCGGCTGGTACTGCCAGCCGCAGTAGTTTTTGCCGTTATAGCTTATTCTGATCAACAGCTTCATAATTTCGGACTCCGTACAATTTTATTTCATGACATAGATAAATGTAATTTTATTAAGAAAAACAAGTCCGACGCCCAATGCTATTATAAGCACGAGAGCGCACAGGTCGCGTACACGATATTTCAGGACATTCATTCTGGTACGCCCGTCTCCGCCTCTGTAACAGCGACATTCCATCGCCGTTGCAAGATCTATGGCTTTATGATATGCAGATACAAAAAGCGGAATAAGTACAGGTATGAGCGCTTTTGCACGTCTTATTATATTTCCGCTTGTAAAATCGGCACCGCGTGATTTCTGTGCCGCCATAATCTTGTCTGCTTCATCGACAAATGTCGGTATAAACCTCAAAGCTATTGTCATCATCATTGCAAATTCATGCACTCTGACCTTAAAAAGCTTATGGAGAGGCGAGAGCAGATGCTCTATGGCATCCGTCAGCATTATCGGTGTGGTGGTGTACGTCAGGAACACCGTGCTTCCGACTATGAGAGCAAGTATTCTTACCGTCATAAACGCCGCATTGAAAAGTCCTTCTTTATATATATGGATAAACTTCCATGAAAAAAGCAGGTTTGCATCTTCTCCCTTGATCATAAAAATATTGACTACGGCTGTAAACACCAGAATAAACATGATCGGCTTCAGGGCGCCAAGCATTATTCTCATGGGAATTCTGCTGAGTATTACTATGACCAATGAAAACAAAAGCAGCGCCGCAAAGGATACCGTACTTCTGCAAAGAAATGAGCATACGATATAAAGAATTGCGAGTATTACTTTTATTCTCGGATCGAGACTGTGTATTATTGATTTTGCGGGATAATACTGCCCGAGAGAAATTGATTTCATTTTGTTCCGAATTTCCTTAATTTATCTGTCTTTTTGCAGCATACCGTTCAATGCGGATATGGCTTTATCAACCGTATATATTCCGAACGGCACATCAAAGCCGCGCTGTCTTAAAGTGCGCATAAGCCTTGTGACCTCGGGTACGTCAAGACCGGCGCCGATAAGCTCATCCTCGCGCGAAAAGATCTCATCACTGTTGCCGTGCATAATCGGATGCGCGTTCGCCATGACGATTATATCATCACAGTAAAGTGCCATATCCTCCATACTGTGGCTTACTATTATGACAGAGGAATGATTTTTTCTCTGATAATCCACAAGTCCGCCGAGTATCTGTTTTCTTCCTGCCGGGTCAAGTCCCGCCGCAGGCTCGTCAAGTACCAGAACCTCGGGGCGCATTGCCATTATTCCCGCTATCGCCACGCGGCGCTTCTGTCCTCCGGACAGCTCGAACGGGGATTTTTTCATAAGCTCGCCGTCAACTCCGGCAAAGCTTGCCGCCTCGTTTACTCTCTCCTCAATTTCGGACTGTGAAAGCCCCATATTTTTCGGTCCGTAGGCTATGTCAGTCCCGACGGTCTCCTCAAAGAGCTGGTACTCCGGATACTGCATTACAAGCCCGACGCGATATCTTATTTTTGTTATCTCCTTGGGCTTTTCCCATATATCCGCTCCGTCAAGGCATACTTTTCCGGATTGCGGCTTTATGAGACCGTTAAGCAACTGTACAAAGGTAGATTTGCCCGAACCGGTGTGTCCTATGATTCCCGTAACGGTATCTGAATATATATTTTCCGTGACATTGTCAAGAGCACATATTTCATAAGGCGTTCCCTTGCCGTACACATATGTCACATTTTCAAGCCTTAGCTTGACTTTTTTTTCGGATAGCTGATTCATTTTATTTTTGATCTTTCGGTATTTTTTATTTTTTAACGCAAGCTACGCCGTTGCGCTCGAGAAACCCTGCGATTGCATCTGCGCATTTGTCGACTGTCGTGATATCGCCGTCAATTTTATATCCGTGTGCTTCAAGTCCGAGCGCGACTGCGGTACACTGCGGTACATCAAGTCCGCACTTATTCAAAAGGTCGCGTTCGGCAAATATTTCCGACGGTGTTCCTTCCGCCGCAACGTGACCGTTGTCAAGCACTATGACCTTATCAGCCAAAGCAGCTTCATTCATATAGTGTGTTATGGTTATTATCGTTATTCCGTTTTGCTTATTAAGCTTATCTATTTCGGTAAGAACGTCGCGTCTGCCGACCGGGTCGAGCATAGCGGTGGATTCGTCGAATATGATGCATTCCGGCAGCATTGCTATAACGCCGGCTATGGCAACGCGCTGTTTCTGACCGCCGGACAGGCGGTGCGGCTCGTGGCGCGAATATGCGCTCATGCCAACGGTGGCAAGTGCATCATCGACGCGCTTTCTGATTTCCGCCGGAGGAAGCCCGAGGTTTTCCGGTCCGAAAGCCACGTCCTCCTCAACTATCGTTGCGACTATCTGGTTATCGGGATTTTGCTGCACAAGGGCAATCTTGCGTCTTATTTCGAACATATCGTCCTCGGTAAAGTCCTCGGAGGTTATATCCCTTCCGTCAACAAGTATGGTTCCGGAATCGGCTTCAAGTATCATGTTCAGAAGGCGTGCAAAGGTTGATTTTCCCGAGCCGTTATGACCTATTACGGCAACATAGCTTCCGCGTTCGATCTCAACGCTGACATTGTCAAGTACATTTATATGTCTTCCGTCATCCTCGTCGTACGAAAAGCAAAGATTTTCTGTTTTAATAAACGGTGCGTTCATTCGTTCTCCGTTTCTGTTCTTTTATTTTACAAACAAATTACAGCTTTGTTTTCCGGCAGTCCATCTGACAGATGCGCCGCACGGAAGAAGTCCGTCTGTAAAGGTTACCGGTAAAGCTATCTCGCCCGCCTCGGCGGTTCCGCCGAAGGCTTTGAGTCTCAATTCAAGAATATATTTCATAGCAAGCGGCGAAAGTCCGGTGGTATATGAGTTTACAAGGAAGAAAAGCGGATCGTCCGAAAGGACGCCTGCGGCGAGCTTTACAAAGTCGTCTATACTGTCTTCAAGTTGCCATACTTCTCCGGACGGTCCTCTGCCGTACGAAGGCGGATCCATGATTATGCCATCGTATCTGTTGCCGCGACGTATTTCACGTTCAATGAATTTTCTGCAATCATCGACGATATATCTTATAGGCGCATCTGCCAGTCCGGACAGTGCCGCGTTTTCCTTAGCCTGAGCGACCATTCCTTTTGATGCGTCAACATGAACAACAGATGCTCCGGCTTTTGCCGCGGCGACCGTTGCGCCGCCGGTATATGCAAAAAGATTGAGGACTTTTATCTTTCTTCCCTCTTCCGAGGCGTTGCGTATCAGTCCGCCGAACCAATCCCAATTGATCGCCTGCTCGGGGAACAGTCCGGTATGCTTGAACCCCATCGGTTTTATAAGAAAGTTAAGCTCACCGTATCCGACGTTCCATTGCGGCGGGACGTCGTTCTTAACCCATTCTCCACCGCCTTTTGATGAGCGTCTGTAAACGGCATCTGCTTTTTTCCAAAAGGGATGTTTTTTTTCTCCGTGCCAGATGATCTGCGGATCGGGGCGTATAAGTATATATTTGCCCCAACGTTCAAGACGCTCGCCGTCTGAAGCGTCAAGCAATTCGTAATCTTTCCAAGCATTACTGTACCACATCTGTGTTTTTATCCTTTGTATTTAATAAATCTTATTGATCTCAAATTTTCAAATATTGAAAGTGCCGTCGGCAACGTGTTTTTTCACATTCCGGAAAGCTTTGAGCCTGCGGAATGAGCATGACAGATAGCTATTGCCAAAGCGTCGGCGGTATCGTCGGGCTTTGGTGGGGCTTTGAGTCCGAGCAGCATTGTTACCATGGTTATTACCTGTTTTTTATCCGCTCTGCCGTATCCGACGACAGCCTGTTTAACCTGAAGCGGTGTATATTCAAATATTCTGATTCCTCTGCTGACTGCAGAAAGAAGCAGCACCCCTCGTGCTTCGGCAACCATAATACCCGTTTTTTGGTTTGTATTCCAGAAAAGCTCCTCGATTGCCATGCAATCCGGATGATATTTTTCTATTATCTGACCCATTTCACGCCATATGCTGTTGAGTCTGTCCTCCGGTGGAGTTTTGGCGGGAGTTGTTACCGAGCCGTAATCAATGGTTCTAAAGCGCGAACCGTTGTATTCGATAACGCCCCATCCGACTATCGCAAACCCGGGATCTATTCCCAAAATTATCATAATTCCGTCTCCGTTCAAAAATCGGTATTCTGATGCCGGATCAGCCTTTTTGCTGATTTTATACAAACAACTTACCAATTTAATATTATAGCATATAAATCGCGTTATGTCAATAATTTAAGCACGGCTTATATCATTTTGAAAATTGAGCGTACAATAAATACAGTAAAGAACCTGCATTCAGGCGACAGCCCGTGCAGGTTCTTTTTATCGGTTATTGTTATAAATTATTATTTTAATTTTTATCCGGCGGTCATGAATTGTTCTTGCCCGTATTATCATCGCCATTGTCATCAACGTCGATGATAATATCGCCTGAAAATTCATCGTCTTCAACGCTGTCATCGCTGTCTTCATTGCCTGAATTTTCCGGATCCGAAGCATCGGCTTCATCGTCCGAGTCATCATCAAGAATCACAAAATCGGATTCATTGACGGTCATATCCGGAATCTGAGCGGACTCATTTTCGTTTTTCTTCTTTGATTCTTCTATTATCAAAGTATCCCAGTCCTCAAGGTCCTCCTCGTCATCGACAAAGCCCGGAGTTTCCGTGATCGAAATTATGCTTCCGTAATAATCGTCGGGCTTGGTTTCCGGCTCGTCGTTTATCTCGTGGTCCGTTTCCTCATCGGTCGGCAAAGGTTGCGAAGTGTTTTCATGTACGGTTGCTATGACATTTTCGGTCGTTTTTTCATTCGTGACATCTGAACTTTCCGAAGCATTATCTGCAGGTGCATTTTCGACAGGAATATTCCGAACTGCTTCGGGACCTTCGGCGGTTGTATTTTTCAATGATTGATCTGCGGTAGCATTTTTATCGTCAGAAGGTTTTTTACCGAATACCGATGAAAGCTTTCCGAGCAATGCTGCAATAAACGCCTGCTTCTTCTCTGCGTCATCGCCGTTTTCCGTCTGTTTATCCGCCTTTGCTTTTTTGGCTTTTCCCTTTATGTCTTCTGCATTTTCGGTTTTATTTGCAGAAGGTGCTTCCGGCTTTGCGGAGATGTGTTTACCGTCTTTTCCCGGCTTGTCATTCTCGTCTTTTCCGTCAGCCCTTCCGGTCTTTCCGGATTTTGCGTTCCTGCCCGTATTTTCGGCTTTATTTCCGACATCGGCAACGGTCGAAGGCTCGGTCTTTGACTTTGCGATTTTCAGAGTACCGCCGCCAAGCACAAGCTCAAGCCGATCGGCTATAACCGGATATTTGCCTTCGGTTCTTATCTCCTTGATTATCTTCTTGATCTCGGATTTCTTGATTGCGGGATCGGAGCAGGCATGGGAAAAAAGCGGCATCATTCCGTCTCCGTCTTGCCCGAGCAGGCGCATTTCAAAGCTCTTATCGGCTCTGAGCGCGTCCTCGCAAAAGCTTAATGCGGCGCGGAGGGTTTTCGGAGCGGTAACCTTACGGTCAGGGACTATTTCTTTGAGCTTTTTCTTCTTTCTCATAAGCTCGGCACGTTTGAGCATTACGGTAAGTGCGCCAAGCTTGGAATCGCATTTAACAAATGCCTTTTCAGACCATTTGGAATCACAGGATATTGCGAGCGGTATTGCAATTTCCGTAAAATACTCGTATTCAAGCTTATCGGTAAGTTCACGCGGCGAGCGCGGATCATCCGTATACATCTTGTCAAAGAAGGTTGAAAGCATTCCGGACGCCGCAGGTCTGTATTCTCCCGGAACGTTGAGCTCCGTATATATTTCAACAGCCTTGGCAGTCTCATGCGCTTCCATGGCATCGTATATCCTTTTAAGCTTCATAAGACTGTCATAGCAGGCAGAGCTTATGTACTCTTTTTTGCCGATGATAAAATCGTGGGCAACCGTAAGGCAGTTTTCGTTGAGGTCGTTTCTGAATGCGTCGCCTATCTTATCGTTTACGATACGGCAAATATACTTTTTATACAGTTTATTGTAAAGCTCTGTCGCAGGGCGCGAATTCATTCCCGCAAGAGTCTCACGCATTGAGTTATCAAGATCAATATAGTCAAAAAGATTGCAGCGCTCCTCGTTTACTATGATAAGCTGGGTCACACCCTCGCGAAGTGCGCTTTCCGTTTCCGGAGGCAGCTCATTATAGTTACCGTATATGATAGCTATTGCGTCATGCACTCCGCGCAGGTGCTTGCCGCTAAGCATTTTCTTCATAAGATATTCGAATACGCGGACATTCTTTACATCTATAAGAATTATTTTAAGAAGCTCGGTGGACATGGGCTTGAGGTCGTAAAGGTCGCCCATTATTATATCTATAAGCTTATGATTTCCGGTTCTTTCCGCTTTTTCTATCCGCAGAAAGATACTTCTTATCTGGCGCTCACGCGTTTTTTCATCTTCCTCAAGAAAATGATTTTCAAACAGATTGATTATCTTTGCTGTAAGCTTGTCGGCTTCGGGAAGCTCTTTATAAAGCTCGCTCCTGACCTTGTTGCGGAGCTTCGGCGCAAGATGCATATAGTATTTGTCAAGAAATGCAATGACCTGATCCTGGATTTGTTCGCTGCGTACCGAAGCCACAACCTTTTCAAGTATTACGACTTTGGTTGCGGGAGATTCCTGGTCAAAATATTCCGAAAACAGACTAAGAATCTGAGTCTGAAGAAACTGCCCGTAAAATACTCTTGCAAGATTTTCGCTGATTTTTTCTCTTGCCGCAGGTGTCTCAAGCGGATATGTCTGCTTTATGAACATAAAGAGCTTATCGCGCATACCGTCCGTATGTATAAGAGTAAGAATAACATCCATTATCACTTCCTTGCAGGGAACGGGCTCGGATATATATATCTTTCTTATCTTGGTAAATATCTGCGGCGGGATCACTGTCTTTGCCTCTGCGTAACGGTTAAGAGCACCGAGGACGCGGCATCTTTCGGTAACCGTAAGCAGCTTGCGGTATTTTTCATATACGTTAAGCAATTCAAGAACGGTGTCATCGTTAGGAAGTATTACATCGTCCTCATAGCACTCGCATATACGGCAATACATAAGAATTATGCTTGAAAGCCATTCATATCTATATTCGGCTGCGGTCGGCACTACGCGGTCAAAGAAATTAAGAAAGTCTTCGCGTTTGGTTTTATCGGAAAGCAGATTGAACATAAAATCGACTTCTCTTGAAGCCTTTTTATATCCGGTATCCTCTGTCTTTATCCCGATAACTGTCTTTTTGGCAAAATTGAAGCTGAAGGACTGCTTTGAGCTTACCACCTGACGGTCAAGGTCCTTTACAAATCTGACCTTAAAAAATGTCATCGGGGACTTCTTTATATCCGCGGTATATGTGACATATGTAAGCTTGCTTCTGAGATGGAACGGAAAGATCGAGAAAAAGCTGTTAAGGAAGTCTACCGAGTCATCGGAAAATCTTCTCAGATCATCGGTTCCGAGATCTATATTTATTGTTTTATTACCCTTTGAGGTCGCGCCAAGGAATGCGTAGATAAGCTCCTTGAGCATTGTATTATCATATTCCTCCACGAGACAGGCGGGATCCTTGCAGTGGGCGATATTGTAGCTTATTGCAGGATAATCGACCGACGGCTTTTCTCCCTCAAAGTCAACGCCGGTCTTATCAAGCTCATGAATAAAGTTCGACGTCGTTATCAGAGACGAAGCGGGATCTTTTATTATCTTTTCGGTCTCCTCGCCGTTAAGTACAAGAGAATGGGCAAAAAAGCCGTGCTTTTCTCCGGTAAAATCATTGGGAAGGAAGCTTATACACGTCTGGATCAATTCACCCGTTTTCCTTGAAAAATACGACATATATATGTTCGGCATGCTGTCGTTAAGAATGTAATCCTTCTCGTTCGGCGACTGTCTGTAATCACAGAGCTTCTGCAGATTTTCTTTTATGTATGCTTCATTAATACCCTTTGATACCGCAAAGGTATCATAGCTGAGCTCCTTTTTGAACATACTGAGCTTTGCGGGAACGCGGGTATACAGGTGTTGCTTAGCCATAAATGAATTGCCTCCTCTTGTCAGATAAGCCTTATGCGAATCTCATAACATTTGTTATGTAGTATGTGGTCTGATTGCCTTAACACTCATTTTTTACCGCATAAAGTGCAATAATATGCTGTATTATAACACACTATTTATAATAAGTCAAATATAAATTTCATTTCTGCTACACAGATTACATAATATTTAAGTCAGAGTCACGAAATATTCATTTTATAATCTGATTTGCTCTTGAAATCGGCGTCAACCTGTGTTACAATTAACCTGGATTATCGGATATCCGAGATATTTGATATCAATCAAAATTAAAATTATCGGGAGATCGTAAAATGAGAATTAAAAAATTATATTCTTTTGTCTGCATTTTGCTCTGTGCCGTTCTTTTGACCGCCTGCAATCGCTCGGGACCGGGACACAAGGAAACCGATTCTGATACTAAGCATTACAGCGATTACGATACGGTAACCGAAAGAGAGCCCGATACTTCTACGGAACAGCCGACCGAAACCGAAAGCGACACATTGCCCGAACCGGGATCCGATACAGAACCGGGATCCGATACAGAACCGGGTTCCGAAAGCATGACCGATCCGGATACGGGAACCGAAACCGAAAAAACGACAGAGCCCGATACAGGAACCGAAACAGGCTCTGATACTGACAGCGGAAACAATCCGGAGCCGCCGGATGAACCCGGTACACGCGGTCTTTCATACAAGCTCAATGCCGACGGAAAGACCTATTCATGCGTCGGTATAGGTACGGCCTCCGACAATATAATAGCGATACCGGACACATATAACGGAATGCCCGTTACTTCAATAGGTACAAAAGCCTTCTTCGGAAATACCGCCATAACCGAGGTCATTCTTCCGGACACTGTCCTCAGCATAGACAACTCGGCTTTCAGCGGTTGCGTAAAGCTTGAGAAAATCGTGCTCTCGGAAAGCCTTGAAGAAATAGGCGACAGTGTATTTTCGGAGTGTTCATCGTTATGGGCTATATCATTCCCGGCAGGTATAACGCAGATAGGTGAGAGCGCGTTTGAAGCGTGTTCTGCCCTCTCCTCTGTGACCTTTACCGGTGACAAGCTGAAATTAAAGAAAATGTCGGATCAGGTATTTATCGACTGTATTTCCCTTAAGGAATTCGTAATTCCGGAGGGCGTTACCTCAATAGGTATATTTGCGTTTTTCGGTTGCACATCTCTTGTAAAGGTCACCCTGCCGTCAACACTTGACAGCATCGGTCAGATGGCGTTCGGCGGATGCGATATGCTCGAAAACGTATATTATGATTACAGACAGGACGATTGGAGCAAGATAAGAAAGGGCTTCGGCTGGCTTCCCGAAAATCAGAAGGTCAAGGTGACCTTCAAGGATTACGGGTACACCGATGGTCTCATATTTATTCTGAACGAGGACAAAAGGTCATACTCCTGCAGAGGAATCCTCAAGAAGCTGGCGGGAACGTCAAAGATCAGCATTCCCCTTACCTATTTATATCTGCCCGTTACCGGTATCACCGACGGTGCTTTTGCCGGCAACACGGATATTGAAACTCTCATACTTCCCTCAAGCGTAACATCAATAGGCGAAAACGCTTTCTCCGGGTGTACAAATCTTAAAAACATAGAGCTTGTCCAGGGCTTGAAAACCGTTGGCAAATATGCGTTCAGAAACTGCGTTTCGCTTGAAAAAATCTCTTTGCCCGAAAGCATTGAATATATTGATCCGCTTTCATTTTCCTTATGCCGCGCGCTGAGAACGATCGAAATTACGGACAGTAACACGGTATATCTGACGATTGACGGAAATCTATATTCCAAAGCCGGAGATGTTCTCAAAATATTTGCATATGCAAATGCTTCACCGTCTTTGACAATTCCGGAAAATGTATCGACTGTCGGATGCTATGCGTTCGCCGGGATAGAAACAATAAAGAATATTATAATAGGAAAAAATGTTGTAAAAATAGAAGACAATGCGTTTTCGGATTGCGCTGCGCTTGAAAGCGTATCATTCCATGAAAATATGTCATATATCGGTAATTGCGCCTTTTCCGGCTGTACCATGCTCGAAAGCATTTCTTTCCCCGAAAACATACCGGTCTTCGGAAGCTTTGTATTTTCCGGCTGCACGGCGCTTATAAGTATCGAAATACCCGAATCAATGAAAAATATTCCCGACGGAATGTTTTCGGGCTGCAGATCGCTTTCAAGGATCAGACTTCATGACGGTCTGTACGGGATCGGCGCCCGTGCTTTTGAAGGATGCGGTTTTGTCAGCTTCGATTCTCCGAGAAATCTGACCGAAATAGGTGACTATGCTTTCGCAGAATGCGAAAATCTTAAGCACTTCTACTTTTCAAAGGTTCTCAAAGAGGTTCCGGCATATATGCTGTACGGCTGCAAAAAGCTCACAGGTGTCTATCTATATCCGTCAATAAGCAGGATAGGAGATTATGCCTTCTCGAAATGTCCCTTTATCGATAAGATCATAATTCCCGACAGCGTGACCGAAATAGGAAACTCGGCATTCAGGGAATGTACATATTTATATACCGTGATACTGCCGGATTCCGTCATAACCGTCGGAATGGCTGCATTCATGGATTGCACAATGCTTACCGAGGTCACATTGCCCGGTACACTTAAAATTATTTCCGATGAAATGTTTAGAAATTGCAGTTGGCTGAAAACAATAACGCTCCCCGAAAAACTGACTGAAATACGTTCGGACGCATTTAACGGCTGTATGCGGCTTTCGAAATTTATCCTTCCGGAGTCCATCAGACTTATAGTCGAAGGCGCATTTGCCGGCTGCGAGTCGATTGAGAGCTTTCTGTATGCCGGAAATCCCGCAAAGTGGGCGACAGTCGAAAAGCAACCCGGTTGGAAACCCGCAGACATTCCGGAATTCTGTCTCAAAGAAGATGACGCAAAAACGCCCGAAGCTTCAGAGTCCGAAAGTGTTTTAACCGTTTATTCATCAATAATTTATAGTTTACTGAAACGTACTTATTGACAACCTATCCATGTCATGGTATAATATAATGCCGCATAAAAATGGCTTTTGTTTTGTTGCTCTTTTGAGCAGCGGCAAAAACAAGACCACTGCCAAAAGCATGGCGCCATCATTAGCGAGTCTATAAGAAAGAGAGGTGCTTTTCGTGTTTGCAATTATAGAAACCGGCGGAAAGCAGTACAAGGTTACCGAGGGAGGCAATCCCATCTGCGTTGAAAAACTCGACAAAGAAGTTAACGACGTTGTTGAATTCAAGGTCGTTGCAATTTCCACAGCCGATGGCTTCAAGGTAGGCAAGCCCTATGTTGAGGGTGCAAAGGTTACAGCCACTGTTATCGAACAGGGCAAAGACAAAAAAATCTATGTAATGAAGTACAAATCCAAGAAAAACGAAAAGAAAAAAATCGGTCACAGACAGCCTTACACAAAGGTTGAGATCAACAGCATCGTAGGCTGACAGCCGCGTGCATTCTGTTATTGATTTTAACTTATCGGAATCGGATGCGAAATTATCGAAATGACAAAGGTTTTATTTTACAGAGAGAACGGCGTGTTCTATGGCTTTGAAGAACACGGTCATGCGGGATACGGCGAGTTTGACAATGATATTGTCTGCGCTGCCCTGTCATCAATGACTTTCCTTATAATCAACACCATTGAGCTTGCATATTCGTCTGACGTGGAATTTACCATGGAGGATGACGATGCGGACATAATGGTTCGTGCAAAAGCCGCGTTACCGCAGTTTGAAGCGGACGAGCGCAAACGGTATGCAATTTCCGGATTGTTTATGGCGTATTATTATCAGCTTAATGATATGACAGAGGAATATTACGACTACATTGAAGTCGATGTTGTCGACAAGCCATATGAAAAATAAAGCTCTTGCGTTTATTTTGTATTCGGTTTTCCGTTTTTCAAGTCAACCCTAACGTACAAATATTACTATCGGAGGTAAAGAAATGATTACTATGGTAAGAATGAATTTACAGTTCTTTGCTCATAAAAAAGGTGTCGGTTCCACAAAGAACGGACGCGACAGCGAATCAAAGCGTCTCGGTGTTAAAAAAGCTGACGGACAGGCTGTTGTTGCAGGTAACATCATCGTAAGACAGAGAGGCACAGCTATTCATGCAGGTAACAATGTTGGTATCGGCAAGGATCACACACTGTTTGCTCTCATCGACGGTCGTGTTAAATTTGAGCACAAGACAAAAGATAAGAAACAGGCAAGCGTTTACGCTGACTGAGTTATCTTTCAGATCAAATTCATCACAAAAAGCAGAGTATCTTCTCTCACTGCCCTACACCGGCATAAATCTGATATTCTGAAAATGAAAGTTGCCCGGAGACCAAGATCGTCTCCGGCTCTTTTTTATTTTTATTTTCACCGCGCATAAAAATAAGGGAGCGTATTGACTTCGCTCCCTTTATTTTGTATAATATATATCGCAAAGATATAATAAGCTATATCAGATCAAGCATTTTATCAAATCCCTTTATTCTGTGCTCGGCGTTTGTATTTTCAAAATATCCGCCCTCGTCAAAGAGGCATCCGGTGATTCCGGCGTTGTGTGCGGCGATAATATCAATATCGCGGTCACCTATCATTAGTGCGTTTTCCTTTACAATCGAATGCTTGTCGACAAGCCAATTGAGCGCGGTCGGATCCGGCTTGCGAGGAAACTTCATTGACGCATCAATAATATCGACAAAGTAATCCGAAAGACCGTTTTTTTCAAGAAGCTCGTAAACAAGCTTTCCCGTATGAGTATAAAGGTAGTTTTTCTTCCCTGCTTCGACCGCTTTTTTCAGCGTTTCATCGGCGCCTTTGATAATCACAAGCTTTTCTTGTGCAAGCTTACGATAAAATGTATGAAACTCATGGCTAAGCTCCTCATGGGTGGCATCGGTGAAATTATACGACCTTATCGCATTTCCGATTGATATTTTAAGTCTTGCGTATGCACTCTCATATGTATCGTCAAGTCCGTGTCTTTTCAGAATTTCAAGCATGGTTTCGGTATACAGCGGATATGAGTCCGCTATCGTACCGTCAAAATCGTAAATATAATCCGTGTACATTATAATTCAGCGCTCACCGTTGTTATCGTCGTATTTTTTTCTCTTCTTCTCTCTCCTACGCTCTTCTTCCTCCGGTGTCATCGGGATAAGGATGGAAGTTGCTCTGATATCCTTAAATCCGAAAATGTAACCGATTGTGGAAACAATGAGTGCCGGAAGAATTATAGCTACATAGGACAGCCAGACAGTATTGAGCACGGCTCCCCCAATCTTAAGCGTCAGAAGTCCGGTGTACATTCCGTTCATCATGTTTTCGGCTACGCTGAATATCGTCGCCGCCGTGCTTGAGGATATGATCGCAAAGCCTTCACCGGATGGGGCAATCAATGTTGCCACCACTATTACCAATGCGCAAATGATATTCAGAGTATTTGCAATGACAGACATATAAAATCCGGTTGCAAGCTTTGGCTTTATCGTAAGTGTTGTGCTGTCACGCGAGCCGGTAGAAAATGCGGTCTCATAAATGAGGAATAAGTAAAACAGTGCCGCGAAAGCGCTTGTAATTATGCTGAGCGTCCCGCTTGTCGCAATGGCTATCATCAATCCGAATATCGAAATGGCTATCTGACGGACAAACATTTTTACGGAGTTATAGAAATATCTCTCGAAAAAATCCTTTATTTTCATAATCGTTCCCCTTGGTTCAATATCACATCTTTTATATAATTATATATTATTTTGTCATGTTTGCAACAGCGCAAAGCGATTGTTTACATTTTATACAAAAATTAAAAAATCAAAAACGAAAAAGCTATCGAAAGGAAAAATATACTGCCATGTCGGATAAAGAAATTCAAAGCCCACATCCGGGAAGCTCAACAAGCAATCGCGGAAATCAACGAAACAAAGAAATTCCGTATCCGCCCGTGCTTCTCGAATTCGCCGCTCACAAAACCGGTATCCAGAACTGCTCATCAAAGACGGTCGACGAATATCTGCTTGACCTCCGGACGTTTTTACGGTATATAATCGCCACAAGAAACGGTATAGATATAGAGTCAGATGATTTCATGCAGATAGACATCTCGGGCGTGGACGCCGCTTTTCTCGGTTCGATCACAGACAAGGAAATACGGCTTTTTATCGGCTACACAGGGAATGTACGCAGGAATATGTGGTCGGCGCGAGCACGAAAGCTAAGTGCCATAAAAGCGCTTTACAGATATCTGACGGTTACCGAGCATTACTTCAAGGACGACCCGGCAAAGAACATTGAAGCGCCGAAACCCAAGAAAACACTTCCGAAATATCTTTCGCTTGAAGAATCCATGCAGCTTCTCGATGCGGTAAAGAACGACAAGGAATCAAAAAGCCGGACGCGCGACTACGCAATCATTACGCTTTTTCTGAATTGCGGGATGCGTGTGTCGGAACTTGCCGGAATAGGAATAAACGACATCGACACATCCGGTCTGCGTTCCGTTCGTGTTCTCGGAAAGGGCAACAAGGAGCGGATAATTTACCTCAACGAAGCCTGCCGCGAGGCGCTGCTTGAATATCTCAGGGAAAGGTTCGATGAAAACCATGCAAGGCTGAATACAAAGGCTTTGTTTTTAAGCAACCGCGGTCAGCGTATGAGTGTAAAGACAATTCAATGGATGGTCTACAAGTATCTTGACATGGCTGGGCTTGAATCCAAGCACTATTCGGTACACAAACTAAGGCATACCGCGGCAACCCTTATGTATCAGACAGGTCAGGTCGATGTCAGAGTTTTAAAAGAGATACTCGGTCACGCACAGCTCAACACGACACAGATATACACTCACGTCAGCGATTCTGCGATAGAGCGTGCCATGACCTTCAATCCGCTTTCCGGCGAGCATTCGGAAAACGCGCAAAGCGGAAATAGCGAAAATAGCGGAAAAAGCGAAAACGCGGACAGGCACGACGATCAGGACGGCGAGGGGCAATAATACGCCACGGCGTTACCGAATGTCCTCCAAGCCGAAACCGAAGTATCTGTTTGTATTATTATAACAGATATCATTTATAAGCTTTTTCAGCGTTGCACTGTCATCTGGATAAAGTCCGTTTTCGACAAGCTCACCGATTACCGAGCAAAGGAGCCTTCTGAAATATTCGTGACGCGGATATGAAAGCAGACTTCTTGAATCGGTCAGCATTCCGAGGAAGCCACCGAGAGGTGCAAGATTTGCATATAATCTGAGCTGTGCTTTGATTCCGTCGGCATTATCGTTGAACCACCATGCGCTTCCCTGCGTAACCGTCGGCATTCCGCTTCCGTCACCGCGGCAAAAGCTTCCGCAAAGCGCCGCAACCGCTGCATTTTCCGACGGGTTGACCGAATAAATGACCGTTTTGGGCAGGCCTACCTCGCGTTCAAGATAGTCAAGCAGGCAGGCAAGCTTGTAGGTGCAGTTTTTTCCGTATATTGTGTCAAAGCCGGCATCGGCTCCGAGCGCATTGAACATATGTGTATTCGGGTTTCGCAGCACTCCGTAGTGAAGCTGCATTACAAAGCCGCGGCGATTATACTCCTTTGCAAAAAAACGCATCATCTGGCTTTTGAAAAGAGCGAGCTCATTGGCTGTGATTCCGCGACCGTCGCTCTCAAGCGCTTTTCTGAAGATCAGATCGGCATGATACGGATCGGGGTATTCAAAATCTACATAGTTATCCATACCGTGGTCTGCCGTGCAACACCCGAGCGCTTCAAATCTTTCAAGCGAATTGATAAGCGCCTTTTCAAGGGTTTTAAGATCGGTTATATTTACCCCGTTCGCCTCTCCGAGAGAATAAATATATTTACGAATCCCTGGACGCTCTATATTCATACATTTATCCGGACGGAAGGCGGGCAGGACCTTGGTTCCGAAATCCGAATCGGCAATCATTTTATGATATTCAAGGCTGTCTGCGGGGTCATCGGTAGTGCAAAGCAGTCTTACGCCGGAACGGGATATCAGGCTTTGAGGGCTCATGCTTTCTTCCGCAAGCTTTTCGGCGGTAAGCATCCAGATCTTTTCGCAGTTTTCCTCGCAGATGACAAGCTCACAGTCAAAGTACCTTCTCAATTCGATATGGCTCCAATGATAGAGTGGATTGCCGACAAGTCCCGGCATTATGCGGCAATATTCGCGGAATTTTTCAAAATCCGAGGCATTACCCGTAATATATCTCTCGTCGCAGCCGCAAAAGCGCATTGCGCGCCATTTATAATGATCGAAATAAAGCCATGCCTCGGTTATATTCGAATATTTTTTGTTTTCGGCTATCTCACGCGGCGACAGATGACAATGATAGTCGATTATCGGAATATTTCCGGCGTCCGCAATATCAAAATACAGTCGGCGTGCACTTTCGGTTTCAAGTAAAAAATCTCGATCAAGGAACTGTTTCATTATTTATAAATCACCTTTCATTCTTAATTACCGTCAATACCGTCTTATATTTTATCATAAATGTATCCGATTTGCAAGAATTTTCATATGTCGAGATTATAGAGCCAAAAAAAATATATACAAATCGCCGATCTTATGATATAATATATCTAATACTATGATTTTTATTATCACGAAAAGGAAGTAATCATATGAATTTAAAAGATTTCAGTCTGATCTATCCTTCAATTGAACATCAGAAAAACCATTTCGACGGAAAAGACAAGCCCGACATTGATATGTACGTGCTTGACGAGCTTGGACTTACGGAAATACTTGATCTGAAGAATTCCGAGCTCTCGGATTTTTTCACGACCGATCCGTCTGTAATAACCTATCGGCTTGAAACCTTTGCGGATATGCTTGCCAATCCATCGCTGCAAAGAACACTGAACAAGCTGATACCGATATTAAGTGATATACTCGAATTGCGGCGCATGGAATCCGAGACCGAGGACACAAACTCGTATCTTCTCAGCATATCTGAGATTGAGCTGTATATTTCAAGCATTGAGACACTCAATGACGGGCTTTCAGGTATCCGCGGAAGCCTTACCGGCCGCGCCTTTACGACGCTTGCGGACAGGATCACCGAGCTTGCGGAAAGCGACTATTACAAAGAGCTCAATCTCCGTTTAAGCGAGCTTACAAACAGAGTCAGAGAGATCAAAAGCGTTACTATCGGCGTAAATCTTGATGCTCAGCTCCGTCCGACAAATGCCGGGGTCCTTTCAATCAACCCCGAACAGTTCCGCTCGGGCGATGTTATCGAAAAAATTCTGCGCATGAATTTCAAGGATGATGAATACACCTGCATAGCCGAGCTCGTCCCGTTCAACAAGCGTCAGTCCGAAAATCAGAAAACGGCGCTTTCACTTGCGTTTTATTCGGCTATAAACGATGTTTACAAGCGCTCGCTGCGCTCATGGAAAAGCATAGTTCAGAGCTATGTACTTGACAATACTGATTTTCTTCTGAATCTTATGCCCGAGATCGAATTTATAGTCAAAGGCACCGAGCTTTTGCGCAAGCTACACAGTCGCGGTTGTGCGCTTTCGTTGCCGATCATAAAACCGGCTTCCGAGCACGCTTATGCTGCCTACGGACTTTACAACCCTTGTGTTGCGCTCAAGGTTTCGGATGAAATAATCGCCAATGATCTTGTTTTTGATGAAAACGCCACGATATATGTGCTGACCGGACCAAACAGAGGTGGTAAATCCGTAATTACATGTGCGCTCGGTATATCGCAGGCAATGTTCCAGCTCGGGTTGTATGTTCCGGCGAAAAGGCTTGAGATATCGCCTGTCGACGGTATATTCACGCACTTCCCGACCGGTGCCGACGACACGATAGACAAGGGACGTCTCGGTGAGGAATGTGCACGTCTCGGCGACATATTTGACCGCATTTCAGACAAGAGCCTTGTCCTTCTTGACGAATCTCTTTCCTCGACAGGATCATACGAGGCTTCCTATATAGCCGCAGAGGTACTTGCGGGGCTTGCCAAGGTCGGATGCCGCTGTCTGTTTTCGACCCACCTGCATGAGCTTGCGGCAGAGATCGACGATATAAACAGCCGCTCGGAAGGAGCCGCCAAAATCGACTCGCTTGTCGCCGGAATAGAATCCGGAAAGCGTTCCTTCAAAATTTACAGAACGCACCCCGACGGTAAGAGCTATGCACGCGATATTGCGGAGAAATACGGTCTGACATATAACGAAATAGTCAAACGCATTTCGGACAAAAAAAACGGCTGAGCCTACCCAGCCGAATAAAAATACGAAAGGATATATAAATGAAACTAAATGAAATAGAAGGGCTTTCCGTGCTGAAATTGCTTAAAGACGACGCAACTCTTTCCTCAAAGCAGATCGCGGATATGCTCGGAAAAGACGAAGCCGATATAAAAGATACTATCAAGGCATACGAGGAAAGCGGCATCATTCTCGGTTACCACACGGTAATCAACAACGAACGACTCGGAAAAGGACCTGTCACCGCTATAATCGAGGTAAAGCTTACGCCGAAGAAAAACAGCGGATTTGATGAAACTGCAAAAAGAATATGCGAATATCCGAATGTCGAAAGCGTTTATCTGACCTCCGGCGGATTCGATCTTGCCGTAATAGTAAATGCGGAAACAATGCTCGATATAGGAAATTTTGTAGCGCGAAATCTTTCTCCGATAGACGGCGTAACATCGACCGCAACACATTTTCTGATGCACAGATATAAGGAAAGCGGCATTTGTTATGATGCGCACGATGTCGACGAAAGGGGCAATTGCAACTGATGTTTGATTATGATTCGATACTTTCGGGTACCGTAAGTGCTTTGAAGCCCTCCGGCATCAGGAAGTTTTTCGACCTTATCGAAAATATGGAGGATGTCGTATCGCTTACTGTCGGCCAGCCTGATTTTATTACGCCTTGGCACATACGGCAAGCCGGCATCGAAAGCCTTGAGCACGGAAAAACGTACTATACATCCAACGCCGGCACACTTGAATTGCGCCGTGAGATAAGCCGTCATCTGCGTGAAAAGTTCGGCTTGGAATACGAAGCCGAGAGTGAGGTGATTGTAACGGTCGGCGGAAGCGAAGCCATTGATCTTGCGATACGCGCGCTTGTTGACCCGGGCGACGAGGTCATAATTCCCGTTCCGTCGTTTGTATGCTATGCACCGCTTACCGAAATGGCGGGCGGCAAGCCGGTATTTCTGAACACGTTACCGGAGGACAAATTCAAGCTTACCGCAAAGGCTTTAAAGAAAGTGATAACGCCTCGCACAAAGCTTCTTGTACTTCCCTTTCCGAATAATCCGACCGGCGCCATAATGACGGCAGACGAGCTTGAAGAAATAGCAAAGGTCCTGCGCGGAACCAATATTATGGTATTGTCGGACGAAATATATGCCGATCTTACCTACGGTCGCAGGCACGTTTCGATAGCATCGCTTGAAGGAATGCGCGAGCGTACTGTCTATATAAATGGTTTTTCGAAATCATATGCTATGACCGGGTGGAGAATGGGATATGCCTGTGCGCCGAAGCCCGTAGCAAAGCAAATGCTGAAAATTCACCAATACTGTATTATGTGCGCACCGACAACGGCACAATATGCCGCAGTTGAAGCGTTGCGGAACGGCGACTCGGATATCGAAATGATGGTTGCGGAATACGACCGCAGGCGCAGATATGTCTACAACGGACTCAAGGAGATCGGAATCGACGCTTTCATGCCCGAAGGAGCATTTTATATTTACCCCGATATCAGAAAATTCGGGCTTTCAAGCGACGAGTTCTGCGAGCGGCTTTTATATGAAAAGCGCTGCGCCATTGTTCCCGGCACCGCTTTCGGTGATTGCGGCGAGGGCTTTGCACGCATTTCATACGCATATTCGGTAAAACACCTCACAAAAGCCCTTGAATGCATCAAAGAGTTCACTGATTCACTTAACTGACAGTTACCGGATACGGCAACCGATCAATGAATTAAAATAATAAAGGAGTCAATTGATATGGAAAACGTTACGCACAGTGAAAAAATCGAGTTATTAAAGCTTGTTGACCACACATTACTTGCACAGACTGCAACCCCTGCCGATATCGCAGGTATAGTCGACGACGGCATTAAATACGGTACGGCATCTGTATGTATCCCCAACTGTTATGTAAAGCTTGCAGCAGACAGAGCTGCAGGGCATATAAAGGTAGCGGCACTTGCGGGATTTCCGCACGGTAATCTTCCGACAGAGGTCAAATGCTTCGAAGCTGCAAAGGCTTTTGAGGACGGTGCCTCCGAGATAGATATGGTTGCGAATCTCGGTCTGCTTCGGGCGGGAATGTACACAGATGTTCTTCGTGATATACAGGCGGTCAAGCGCGTCTGCGGCGACCGTGTACTCAAGGTAATAATCGAAACCTGTCTTCTAACGGAGGATGAAAAGATCAAAATGTGTGAAATAGTTTCGGAATCCGGCGCTGATTTCATAAAGACATCGACCGGTTTTTCAACGGGCGGCGCAACACGCGAGGATATTGCGCTCTTTAAAGCACACTGCCGCGAGGGACTCGGGATCAAAGCAGCCGGCGGAATACGTTCGTTTGAGGACGCAAGAGACATGGTCGCTCTCGGTGCAACGCGTCTCGGAACGAGCGCACTTGTCAAGCTTATGAAAAAAGAGGAAGTTCAGGGGTACTGATAATGCCGGAGGACAGCAAAGCAAGAGCGGACGGTCTTACCCCATCCGAGTTTATAAAATTTCTTGATATTATTGAAAAAATGAAATGCAATACACGGCATTCGTGGACATCGAGCGGGCGCCACGAAAGTGTTGCCGAGCATAGCTTCAGACTTTCCGTCATGGCATTTATACTTGCCGACGAATTTCCGGAGTATGACATGGAGCACGTTCTGAAACTCTGTCTTGTTCACGATTTCGGCGAGGCTGTGACCGGGGACATTCCGTCTTTTGAAAAAACAGATGCCGATGATAAGAACGAGGACATTGCCGCAAAGGAGCTTGTAAGCGGACTTCCGCAGGAGCTCGGAAACAGGATATATTCCCTGTTGAATGAATTTTATGAGCAAAAGACACCCGAGTCGCGTCTTGCCCGTTCTCTTGACAAGCTTGAAGCGGTAATTCAACACAATGAAGCCGATCTGTCTACTTGGATCCCTCTTGAGTACGAGCTTAATACAACGTACGGTCAGGAAGAATGTTCGGAATTTCCGTATCTTAAGACACTTCGGGCGATCCTGAAAGAAAATTCTCTGAAGAAAATAAAGGATGTCGAAAAAAAACAGAATTAAAATTTGCTTTCATTGACTGACAGCACAGTGTTTTCAGAGCTATCAAAGAACATAAACGCTTTCCGATACAGCGCATAAGCTGATCTCGGAAAGCGTTTTTCCTATTAAATTTTTGAATTTATATCTGTCAGTCATTTTCGGCTTTAAGTATCCTTATCTTTGCGGCAATACATTCGGCGGATACTCCTGCCGCATCGTAAACGCTTTTGCCCTTTGCCGGTATAACGAAGGTATCATCCGGTGCAAGAATATCCGTACGGATATCGGCAAATGTCTTGTTATGCGAAAGTCTTTCGCTCATTATCATGCCGAAACCGCCGTTCTTTATCTCCTCTTCAACAAATATGATACCACCGACTCTGTGCTTCTCACATAAATCATGCAGGCGTTTTTCGATAAGTGCTTCAAGGGCTTCATAAGGTTTTATAAATTCAGCCAAAAGTACGGCGGTGGGTATCTTCTCGGAATTGAGGAAATCTGCCGCTCTTACAGCCTCAGCGGATATTCTGCCGTGTGTTATTATAAAATATATTTTTTCGGGGGCGCCGAATCCGCAGACATCGCCGTATATTCTTAATCCTATATCATTATATTCGTTTTGCTCCGGATAAAAGGCAGAGAGTATGGTCGGATCCTCTCCGGCGTGCGGATAGCGTATGACAGCGGGAAAATTCCCTGACAGTGCGCGGTCAAGCGATTTTTCAAGTCCTTTGAATGTAATCGGAGTATATATTCTGATGCCCGGAATTTCTGACAGAAATGCAACGTCAAAAATGCCGTGATGTGTGGCGCCGTCGTGAGCATTGAGTCCTGCGCGATCGGAGCAAATGACGACCGGCAGCTTTTGAAGTGCTACATCATGAACTATGTTATCATATGAACGCTGAAGAAATGTAGAGTAGATCGGGACCACGGGGCGGTACCCTGCTGCGGCAAGACCGGCGGCAAAGGTAACCGCATGTTCTTCGGCAATTCCGACATCAAAAAATCTGTCAGGATAAGCCTCTTTGAACGGCTCAAGCCCCGTACCGTAGCTCATTGCCGCAGTTATTGCCACTATCTTTTTATTATCGGCAGCCTTTGTTTTCAAATACAGACCGAGCATTTCGGAAAAGGTGAGTCCGGATGTGCCTGTCGGTGTGGCAGATATCGGCGGAATACTGTGATATTTGCCGGGGCTGTTCTCAGCTTCGGCAAGTCCTCTGCCCTTTTGGGTTTTAACGTGAATGACTACGCTCTCTCCGAGCTTTTTCGCTTCACGCAACAATGCTTCAACATCCTCCTCGTTGTTGCCGTCAACAGGTCCGAGATAATAAAGCCCCATATTTTCGAAATAATTACTTCCGTAAAGAGAATTCTTCAACATCTTTTTAGTATCGCGCATAAGTCGGAACAATGGTTTACCGATAAGCGGAATATGTGTCAGTACATCGCGCGTCGTCTTTTTTGCTTTGAAATAACCGGTTTTAGAGCGCATTTTGGAAAGGTTCATTGCAAAGCGACCGATATTTTTTGATATCGACATTTCATTTTCGTTTAAAATGATTATCAGTTTAAGATCTTTGTCGCAATTGTTGAGAGCTTCATGTATCATGCCCCCGGTAAATGCGCCGTCGCCGACGACCGCGACCGTATAAGCCTCCGAGCCGTTCAGCTTTTCGGCTTCGGCAAATCCGAGTGCGGCAGAAAGCGAGGTCGAGCTGTGTCCCGTGCCGAAGCAGTCGTATTCGCTTTCATCGCGCCGCGGAAAGCCTCCAAGTCCTCCGCTCTGTCTGAGTGTCGGAAAAAGCTTTTTTCTTCCCGTAAGCATTTTATAGACATACGATTGATGTCCGACATCAAAAATTATATGATCCCGAGGAAAGTCAAAAACCCTGAGAAGTGCTACCGTCAGTTCTACCACTCCGAGGTTTGACGCAAGATGCCCCCCGGTCACCGAAACATTTTCTATCAAAAATTCACGGATCTCTCCGCAAAGTACCTTCATATCATTTTTGTCGAGCTTTTTCAGATCGTCCGGAAAGGCCACTCTGTCAAGGCAGGGATATTCGTTTGAGCCGGCGGCTGTATTGCCCGGATCCAAAATATTATCCGATTTATTGTTATAGCCACGGCGACAGTCTTTTCTCAAATTCCTTCCCTCCTTGCTTTTTCATATAGTTATATAATATTTATTGTACCACATTTTTGAATATTATGGAAGTGCGGCGGTATATTTTTTCATCTGCAATCATCAAATTTACATATAGGTCATTAATTAAATAAAAATGCGGTTGACATTATGACAAATTTGTAGTAGAATATATATTGTGTCTTCGTACACTTTTTTTCAATTTATATTTTTTATCAAACAGGCAAGGAGATGAGAAAATTTATGGACGGCGGCAGTAGTGACTGTAGCAGTTTATTAATGGTATCTTTATCAGCGGCGGCAAACGGCGCAAAAGGCGGGAATATAACATTCCTGGTAATCCTCTTTATCGTATTTATTGTGATAGGCGGTTATTTTGCGGGAGCGGAAAGCAGCTATTCGGCAATGGATAAGATAAAGCTCAAAAGCAAAGCGGATGCAGGCGACAAGCGTGCAAAAATCGCTCTTTACATTTCAAACAATTTTGACAGAGCTATCACAACTTTGCTCATTGGCAATAATATCACTCACATAGCGGCAGGCTCAATCGCAACGCTTATCACAGTCAAGCTTTTTGCGGACGAAAACGGAGTTCTTTCCTCCGGTGTCTCGATGGCGAGTACATTTATTGCCACGGGTATCGTTTTTCTTTTCAGCGAAATGATTCCTAAAAGTTTTGCAAATGACCGCAGTAATACGGTCTCGCTTTTGTTTGCAAAGTCTCTTAAATTTTTAATGAAGGCATTCAAACCGTTCGCGTCCTTCTTTATGGGAATTTCAAAATTCTTCACAAAGCTTTTTTCCGGCGAGCAAGCTCCCTCCATGACGGAAGACGAGTTGCTTGATATGCTGGATACAGCCGAGGATGAGGGCGTTATGGACGAAGAACAAACCGATCTCATTAAAAGTGCATTCAGTTTCTCGGACAAGGACGCAGGCGACGTTATGACAATGCGCGAGGATATATTCGCAGTCAACGGTCAGCTTTCAAATCCGCAGATACTTGAAATACTTAAAAGTTGCAACCATTCACGTACACCCGTATATGTCGGAGAGCTTGACAATGTAATAGGTATACTTAACATACGAGCCTTCTTCCGCCAATACAGCAAAAACCCGAAATTCAATATACGCTCTATCCTTACGCCGGTATTTTATGCTCACAAGGACGACAAAATTGACGATCTTCTGAACGAGATGAGTCTGCATAAAAGCTCCATCGCGCTTGTAACGGATGATGACGGATATCTCATGAACGGCAATACCGAAAAGGTCCCCGGCGAAAAGAGGAATCCGCATCCGCACATAGTTGGAATTGCTTCGATCGAAGACTTTGTCGAAGAGCTTGTCGGTGAGATATGGGACGAAGACGATATAGTTGACGAAAACTTCATAAAGCTCGGCGGCAACAGGTTCAGGATCAACGCCGCTCTTACGCTGAGCGACGCGTTTTCAAGAATCGGACTTGTCAACAGGAACAAAGCCGAAGCCAAAAAATCCGTCGGCGAGTGGGCATATTCTCATGTTACATCACATGAAAACGGCGATACTCCCGGTGAGGACGACTACTTCTTATATGATGATACGATCCTCGTCACCATCGATGAGGTTGACGACAGCGGCAAGCCCGTAGCAATAATATTCCACATACTCGACGATGAGGAGCTTGAGGAATATCATGCGGAGCACAGTAGTGATGCCGACGGCAACGTTAGGATAAATGACGGTAAGGAGGCTGTAAAATGAACATTTTAACCTGTTTACTTGTCATAATTGTAATGATCATACTTTCGGCCTTCTTCTCCGGAAGCGAGATATCATTCAACGCTTCAAATAAATTCAGACTTAAAAAATCGGCTGACGCGGGAAACAAAACAGCAAAGCTCGCCTATAACATAAGTGAGCACTTCAAAACCGCACTTTCAGCCATACTTATAGGCAACAACCTTGCAAATATCGCCGCATCAACCTGTGCGACAATGATATTTATCGGTCTGTTCGCAAAGATCGGCATAGGTGAAGGAGTCGCCTCGGTCGTTGCAACGGTTGTTATGACAATAATCGTTCTTATCTTCGGTGAGATCGTGCCCAAGATTGTTGCTAAAGCAAATGCAGACAAATTTGTGCTTTTTGTAGCTTACCCGATAAGAGTTCTTACAATAATTCTCTTCCCGATCGTAATTATCGTTATGGGACTCATCAGATTGCTCTCAAAAATATGGGGAATGGACAAAAACGAAGGCGAGCCTACCGTCACTGAGGACGAATTCGCACAGATGGTCGAAACCGTCTCCGAAGAAGGCGTTATTGACGATGATAAAACCGAGCTTATTCAGTCGACGCTCGATTTCAAGCACACGACAGTCGAAGAGGTCATGACGCCGCGAATCAACATAGTTGATATCTGCATAGATGATGACATGGACGAGATCGAACAGATAATTTCCGAGTCTCATTTTTCGCGTATTCCGGTATATGAAGAAGATATTGACGATATAATCGGAATTCTTTACCTCAATCACTATTACAAACAGGCAGCCGGTGGAAAGCTTTCGCACGATGAGTTAAGAAAAATACTCCTTAAGCCCTGTTTCCTGCACAAAACAATGCGTCTCCCCGTTGCTCTTGATACCATGCGAAAAAAGAAAACTCATATTGCCATAGTTATCGATGAATTCGGCGGAACGCTCGGAATCGTAACAATGGAGGACATACTTGAGGAGCTTGTCGGAGACATTTGGGACGACAACGACGACATTGTTGAGGAGGTTTCGGAGACAAGTGACAACACCTTTGAGGTTGCCGGAGATATGAATATTGATGATTTCTTTGATGCTATCGGCTATGTTCCCGATGACAGCTTTGAATGTGAATATTCGACGGTCGGCGGCTGGTGTATAGAAAGACTTGATGCCGAGCCTCATGTCGGTGACACTTTTGAGTACGACAATATTACGGTTACCGTAACAGAGATGGACGATATGAGTGTTACAAAGGCAGTAGCAAAGATCGTTCCGAAGCCCGATGACGACGAGGAGCTTTAAATAATGCAGTATAACCTTAAAAAATTGAAAATATAAATCAATTTAATACGGTTATGCTATTGACAAAAGACAATTAATATAGTATAATGTGTAAAGTGTTTTGCTTTACACATTATTTTTTATCGCGGCTTGGTTTCCGGAGGAAATGCGGGTATGTTTGAGAAAAATCTTATGGTCGGCGTTTTGCTTGATTTTTACGGTGATATTCTTACCGAGCGTAAGCGTCAGATATTGGATATGTACTACAACGAGGATTTCTCGCTTTCGGAAATTGCGGAGCAGATCGGGATCTCGCGTCAGGGTGTGCGCGAGATGATCGTAAAGGCTCAGGAAGAGCTTTTGTTTTACGAGGAGAATCTTGGTCTTGCAAAAAAGTTTACCGATGCAAAGGTTCAGCTTGACAAGCTTACGGCGCTTGCGGAGGCGGAAAACCTCAGCATAGCCTTTAAAAAAGAGCTGAATACCCTTTCGGAAATAATCAAATCATAATAATTATATTTTTATGTGTATTTTATATTTCACAAAATGACAAAGGAGGTAGGATCCGATGCCGATGTTTCAGAGTCTGAGCGATAAGCTCGCCAATGCTTTTAAGAAATTCAAAAGCAAGGGCAAGCTCACGGAATCAGACATAAAAGAAGGAATGCGCGAGATCAAGCTTGCATTGCTTGAGGCGGACGTTAACTTCAAAGTAGTCAAGGATTTTGTAAAAACAGTTTCAGAGAGAGCGGTCGGAAGTACTGTGCTTGAATCTCTCAACCCGGGACAGCAGATAGTTAAAATAGTAAACGAAGAATTGATATCCCTTATGGGAGGAAGCCAGAGCAAACTGAACATTCAGCCGAATCCTCCGACTGTTATTATGATGGTCGGTCTTCAGGGTGCAGGTAAGACCACACACGCAGGAAAGCTTGCCGGAATGTATAAAAAGCAAGGCAAGAAGCCCTTGCTCGTTGCCTGCGACATTTACCGTCCTGCGGCAATAAAGCAACTTGAAATTCTCGGTGAAAAGCTCGATATTCCGGTATTTTCGCTTGGAGACAAGGTTTCACCCGTAAAAATAGCCAAGGAAGGCGTGAAATATGCCGAGCTTCGCGGCTACGATATGGTATTTATAGACACGGCGGGACGTCTTCATATCGACGAGGAGCTCATGGAAGAGCTTCGTTCCATCAAGAAAGAGGTCAAACCGGCTGAAATACTGCTTACGGTTGACGCTATGATAGGTCAGGATGCGGTCACTGTTGCACAAACCTTCAACGATCAGCTTGACATTACAGGCGTTATTCTCACCAAGCTTGACGGCGACACCAGAGGCGGTGCGGCGCTTTCAATCAAGTATATCACCGGAAAGCCTATAAAATTCATAGGCACGGGCGAAAAGCTTGACATGATCGAGCCGTTCTATCCCGACAGAATGGCGTCAAGAATACTCGGTATGGGAGATGTGCTTTCGCTCATAGAAAAAGCCGAGCAGGCTTTTGACGAAAAGCAGGCGGCAGAGCTTGAAAGAAAGCTTCGCGAATCGACCTTTACGCTTGACGATTATCTTGAACAGTTCAGACAGATAAAGAACATGGGGAGTATGGAGCAGCTCATGGCGATGATGCCGAATATGCCGGGAGTCAACGCAGGTAAAATGCGTGATGCACAAATAGACGAAAAGGCTATCGGAAAGATTGAAGCTATAATCCTTTCGATGACACCGCGCGAACGCACAAATCCGGACCTGCTCAACGCTTCAAGAAAAAAACGCATTGCGGCAGGCTCAGGCACCTCTGTTGAGGACATCAATTCCCTTCTCCGTCAGTTTGAGCAGGTAAAGCAGCTCATGAAAAAGCTGTCCGGCTCAAAGCGATTCGGCGGTTTCGGAGGTATGGGCGGCATGGGCGGTCTCGGCACGGGAAAATCAAGAAGCGCCACCAAGCCAAAGAAAAAGCCAAAGAAAAAACGCTAAGTGGATTTTCTTGCAATAAAAATAACTTACAATAAAAACAAATCAAAAAATTGCGGTTGCCCAAATTCCGGTCCACCGCGAAATAATAAATATGTATATAGATCCGTTTTAATTTTGCACGGATTTAAAAAATATAAAATAAAACAATAGATTTTCGGAGGAAAATAATCATGGCAGTTAAAATCAGACTCAGAAGAATGGGTTCAAAGAAAGCACCTTTCTACCGCGTTGTAGTAGCGGACAGCCGTTCACCCCGTGACGGACGCTTCATCGAGGAGATCGGAACATACAACCCTCTTACAAATCCCGCTGAAGTAAAAATCGATGCTGAAAAGGCAAAAACATGGATCACAAAAGGCGCACAGCCCACTGAAACAGTAAGAGTTCTTCTTAAGAAATCCGGCATTATCGAATAATTTTGCCAAGGGTGATTGCAAATGGTAAATTTAAAGGATACTTTATACGACATTGCAAGATCTATCGTTGACAATCCGGATGAGGTAAGCGTCGTTGAATCCGAGGACGATACTTCCATCACATTGGTGCTGAGTGTTGCGCCTGACGATATGGGTATGGTTATCGGAAGACACGGAAAAATCGCTAAAGCAATTCGTACAGTAATCAAGGCTGCGTCCGGCGGTTGCGGCAAAAAGGTTAATGTTGAGATAAGATAGTATTTTGCTTTGATTTGGATTTATTCAACTTAAGCTTTTAAAATTATAACTTAAAGCAGATGACTGCATATCAATTTTGCGGTATCTGCTTTTTATTTTTTACACAATAATTTCAAAAGGAATTTTCTGACTTTAAATATATATTTTAAATAATAATACTTTTGAAAGATTTATTTTTTCTATTGATTTTTCCGGTAATTTAAGATAAAATAAAACTATGGAAAATACAATTATTCTGAATAAAGTTCAGAATGATTGGATTGGTAAAAACAATCGAAAGGAATTTACATATGAAAAAATATCTGCTTGCTCTGGATCAGGGCACAACAAGCTCACGCTGCATTATTTTTTCACGCGACGGAAAAATATTGTCGGTTTCGCAAAAAGAGTTCAGACAGATCTTCCCTTGCGAAGGATGGGTCGAGCATGATGCAAACGAAATACTCGACACACAGCTTTTTGTTGCGCGTGATGCTATTTCAAAGCTCGGCATATTGCCGTCGGAAATTTACGGCATAGGAATTACCAATCAGCGAGAGACCACGATAGTATGGGATAAAAATACGGGAAAGCCTATATACAATGCGATAGTATGGCAATGCAGGCGCACCTCCAAATATTGTGACAGCCTTAAGGAGGACGGTCTTACCGACACGATACGCTTCAAGACCGGGCTTTTGATCGACTCGTATTTTTCGGCAACAAAGATCAAATGGATCTTGGACAATGTTGACGGAGCACAAAAAAAAGCGGAAAACGGAGAATTGCTTTTCGGTACGGTCGATTCATGGCTTATATATAATCTGACGGGCGGAAGGGTTCACGCTACCGACTATTCAAATGCCGCACGCACAATGCTTTATAACATAAACACGCTTGAGTGGGACAAGGATTTGCTTGAACTGTTCGGGATCCCGGAAGCAATGATGCCGAAGGTGCTTCCGTCAAGCGGAGTTTTCGGATACACGGACAAATCAATTTTCGGAGAGCGGATCCCGATTGCCGGAGTAGCCGGCGACCAACAGGCGGCGCTGTTCGGACAATGCTGTTTTGATGCGGGAAATGTCAAGAATACATACGGCACCGGAGGCTTTATGCTCATGAATACGGGAAACCGCCCTGTATTTTCCGAAAACGGTCTTTTAACGACTATTGCCTGGGGCATCGACGGAAAGGTAACATACGGGCTTGAAGGCTCGGTATTCATCTGCGGTGCCGCGGTTCAATGGCTTCGCGACGGGCTCGGACTTGTTGAAAAAGCTTCTCAGACCGAAGAGTTGGCAATGCGTGTTGAGGATACGGGCGGAGTATATGTTGTTCCCGCTTTTGTCGGGCTCGGCGCTCCGTATTGGGATGCGTATGCGCGCGGTGCGATAGTCGGAATAACCCGCGGTACAAACAAATATCATATAATACGTGCGGTTATTGAATCAATGGCATATCAGATAAGCGATGTGTTGTCCGTAATGAAGCAGGAAGCCGGAGCCGAAATATCGTCGCTCAAGGTTGATGGCGGCGCATCCGCGAACAACCTTTTGCTGCAATTCCAGGCTGATATTCTGAATCTGCCGATTGTACGTCCGGACTGCATTGAAACTACCGCGCTCGGTGCTGCCAACCTTGCCGGTCTCGCGACTGGATGCTTCGATTCTTTCGAGGAGATCGCGGCAAATTGGAAAATCAACAGAATTTTTACTCCGGATATGGATGACGATATCAGAGAAGCAAAGCTCAGGGGCTGGAGCCGAGCGGTCGGACGCTCGCGCAGTTGGATAGAATAATAAATAAAATAATATAAAAAACTATTTGCCGTTAATATTTCAGGGAGGCAAAACCTTATGCACAGATTTTTTCGTTGGTTCGGGCTTCCGGGAAGGCTTGTTCTTTCGGTGCTGATGAGCCTGTATGCCATAATTCTTGCGATTACAGTGAGATCAACGGGCGCTCTGCTATGTATGCTTGCGATGCTATTATCAACGCTCGGAGATATAATACTCATGGATTACAAACCGATCACGGGCAAGCTACCCGCCAGTGGCTTTACTGCCGGGGCAATAGCCTTTGCCGCCGCGCACTGTGTTTACACTGCGGCGTATGTTACACGAATAAAAGCTTTGGGGAGCAGCTACATAAATATCGGATTTTATATAGGAATCGCTTTGTTTGCATGCTCTGTAATTACGCTTTTTCTTTTGAAATCAGGCAACAAAAAGGATATAGGCAAAATGCTTTTGCTCGGGATCTGCTATCTTGCGTTGATATCGACAAACTGCACGACGGTATTTTCATACGGAATTTCGCGCGGCGGTGTCGGATATCTTGCAATAGCAGGAGCCGTATCGTTCTTTATATCCGATTTTTTTATAGCTCTTGACAAGATCGGCGGTATAAAGCTTAAACACCGCACAGATATCATCTGGTGGTTTTATCCGATCGGGCAGATCTTATTGCTGACAAGCATGATAATTTGATAAAGCATAATTTTATAAATCAAATTTTGCTTTTTTTAACGTTCAGGTTTAAAATCGCTGAAAATATCCAAAATACAGATAGGAGTATTTTTTATCTCTTATCTGTATTTTATTTATTGAATATCCGAAAGATATCTGAAAGGAAACAGCCTGAATATGAAAGAAAACGAATTTTACTGCGAAAACGGAAACACCGGCATGAAAAAATGCGCTATAATAGGATGCGGCTTTGTCGGTGCAACAACCGCCTATACGATAATGCAAAGCCGACTTTTCAACGAGATGGTGCTCATAGACATTGATAAAAAGAAGGCTGATGGTGAGGCTATGGATCTCACCCAAGCCCTTCCCTTTGTTTCTCCCATGAATATTTATGCCGGAGAATATTCCGATCTTTCCGATGCCGGAATAATTATTATAACGGCGGGCGCAAATCAGCGTCCCGGGCAGACGAGAATAGATCTTGTGAAAACAAACGTCAGAATTTTTGAATCTATTGTTGACCAGATAAAGAAATATAACAGTACCGCCATACTGCTGGTAGTAAGCAACCCTGTTGACATTCTGACATACGTCACGCTCAAGCTGTCAGGATTTCCAAAGGAACGTGTTATCGGTTCGGGAACCGTACTTGATACCGCAAGGCTTAAACAGCTGGTCGGATCACATCTCGGAGTAGATGCCAGAAATGTTCACAGCTTCATAATAGGCGAGCACGGTGACAGCGAGGTCGCCGTCTGGAGCAGTGCCAACATTTCCGGAATCGATCTTAACGAGTTCTGCGATACCACCTGTAATGACTGCAGTATCAACACTCTGCACTCGCTTCATGATCAGGTAAAGAACAGCGCTTATCGTATAATTGAAGCCAAAGGCGTCACAAACTATGCTATCGCCGAAGCGGTTAGACGTATAGTCTCTGCAATAGTCCGTGATGAGGACACTGTAATGCCGGTTTCCGTACTTGCAAACGGGCATTACGGTATGAATGACCTTTGTATCGGACTGCCGTGCATCGTCGGTGCAGGAGGAATCCACCGCATTCTGGACATTCCGCTTGACGAAAACGAAACACTGATGCTTATGAAATCATGCGATGCGCTAAAAGAGATTATAAATTCTGTCAGCATTGAGGCACTTGTATGAGCTGTTAAAAATCATAAACCCATGGTTTAAAAAATCACTGAAAAATGTTTTGGTTATTAAAAAGACCAATCGGCATCGGCTTTATGCTTTATCGATCGGTCTTTTTTATTTTTTTAAAAAATGTATCGCAACCTGCGTATCACATAGCCGAAGCTTCGGTCGCTATTCTTTCCGCGAGTGCGCAGTCAGTGTCCGTGACTTCGATATCAAAATCCCGGAAGCTATTATCCCTGATATCAATTCCGAGAATAGCTATGCACCAAAGGCATCCGAGCATATAGCGTGTTATGCCGAGATTGCTGTGAAAGCCGTCGCGGTAGGTTCTTTCGCCGATTTCGTCGTAAAGGCGGCACATAGCTTCAAGAGACGGGATCAATCCGTCGGCGGCGATATCCTCCGCAGCTCTATGGTATGCGTCACGAACGCGCGGTATCATATCGTCACGTCCTGCGAAAGGTGTAAGCTTGAATCTCGGTGCGCCCTCTGCAAAGGACCAGGTCTCATGGATATATTGTTTTGCTTTCGGAGCAAGCTTTTTAACATATTCGGAAAGGGCTGAAAGAAAGGGCTGATATGTATCGTATTCTCCGCTTTTGGGACTTGATTGCTGAAGCACAACCACATCCCACTCGTCTGACAGCAAAGCCTGTTTCAGGGAAACGAAAATTCCGGTGCTTATACCGTCGATCTGATACTCATATGCGTTTTCTTCGCTCAGCATATTTCTGTAATGCCTGTAAAGCGAGCAACCGCCTATATAAAGATTTACCGCTTTGATATCTTTTCCGCAGGCGCGTGCGATGCCGTAAAAATATCTCATGGCATCCGTGCTGAAGCTGTTTCCGATAGTCAGTATTTTTTTCATTTATCTTTTCTCCGTTTCGTTTTATTTATAGTTCCTTGATTTTACAGTTCCGGCTATCATCACACGCCGTCTTCGCGTTCACGCATGAGATGCGGCAACGCCTCGAATATTCCGCCGATAGGTATGATTTTTATGTTTTTATCGGCGTTGGCACCTGATGCATTCTTCATAATCCCGCCGTCAATTTTTTCGTTGCCCTCCGGAACTATAACGGTATTGAAGCCGAGTCTGAAGGCTTCTTTTACACGATACTCAAGCTCGGATACCGCACGGCATTCTCCCGCAAGCCCAAGTTCGCCGATAGCTATAAGGTCATCGGGAATTATTCTGTTGGTAAGCGACGAGATAAGCGCCAGCGCTACGGCAACGTCTGCGGCGGGCTCGTCAATGTTAAGCCCTCCGATAACATTCAGATACACATCATTTTGAGAAAATCTGAGCCCGAGTCTCTTTTCAAGCACAGCAAGGATCAGGCACAAGCGGTTATAATCAATTCCGTTTGATGTACGTCTGGGTGCCGGAAATACGGTAGGGGTAACGAGCGCCTGAACCTCGGCTATTATCGGTCGCGTGCCTTCCATTGTACACACGGCGCAGTTTCCGGACACGTTTTTAGGTCTGCCCGAAAGCAGCATTTCCGACGGATTCGGTATTTCAACGAGTCCGCGATCGGTCATTTCGAAAACGCCAATTTCATTTGTCGAACCGTATCGGTTTTTAATTGCGCGTATAATGCGGTACTGCTGGCGCCGTTCTCCCTCAAAATAGAGAACGGCGTCGACCATATGTTCAAGTATTTTAGGTCCTGCAATATTACCGTCTTTGTTTATATGTCCGACAAGAATAACGGATATATTTTCGGTTTTTGCTTTGGAAATAAGCGAGATCGTACATTCCCTTACCTGCGTCACACTGCCGGGGACTGACGAAATTTCACTGTTGAATATAGTCTGGATAGAGTCAATAATCAGAATATCCGGTTTTATTCTTCCGCATTCTTCGAGAATTTTGGTGACCGAAGTTTCGGTGAGTATGTATAGGTTATCACCCTTTATTCCGAGACGTTCGGCGCGCATTTTAAGCTGACCGCCGGATTCCTCGCCCGATACATACATTACCCTTCTTGGCTTTCCGTTGACTGCAGTAGCGCTCAACGAGTCGGATATCTGCATAAGCAATGTGGACTTTCCTATTCCGGGTTCACCCGAAATAAGCACAACAGATCCGCTGACAATACCTCCGCCAAGTACCCGGTCAAGCTCGGCACGTCCGGTTTTTGAACGGATATAGGACGGTAGCTCAAGCTCTGAGTACGGGATTGCGGAATTGTCCGTCCCCTGTACAAAGCGCTGAAAACGCGAGGCTACGGGTTTTTCGGTAATTTCAGTTTCCTCCTCAAGTGTATTCCATGCGTTGCACGACGGACATTTTCCGAGCCACTTGGGGCTCTTATATCCGCAGGTTGAGCAAATATAAACCGTTTTTGACTTCATTTGTTTAACCGTTGTTTCCGTGTTACGGAACTTTCCTTTCGTTTTTCGTCTGAAAGCTCTATTACTCTTAAAGCTCAATAGCTTTTATAATCTATTTGAATGATACATTCGTTTCGGCTGATTCTGCATTTACGGATTCGCAAATAGCTTTGAAAATCGTAAATGCAAGCTGCTTTTGATATACCGGGTCGCAAAGTCTTTCGCATTCCGCGGCATTTGACAGAAAACCGCACTCAACAAGAACGGCGGGATTATCCGTTCTGTCAAGAAGATATATGTTGCTTCCTGCCGCTTTTGGCTTTCTTGTATTGTATTTCTGCAAAAATTCGGCTGTGTTATTCTGTATAAGAACCGCAAGCTCTTTTGATCTTTCGTTATTTTTTGAATAGTAAACCTGCAGACCGCTGTATTTCTGCTCGGCAAATGCGTTCATATGTATGCTTACAAATACAGAATCCGGAATACTGTTTGCAGTTTTGAGCCTTGTGGCAAGATCCTGTTGCTTCTTATGTCCTTTATAGTCGGTATTTCTGTCATAAAGCAAAACGTCCTCGCTTCGCGTCATTACAGTACGGAAGCCGGCGCTTACAAGCATCTTTTCAAGAAGCTTTGAGACCCGGAGGTTTATATCCTTTTCAAACACACCGTTTTTTCCGACAGTCCCGCCGTCCTCGCCGCCGTGTCCTGCGTCGATCACAACAGTGATAATATTTTTTTCTTCCGTGACACTGACATCGGCATCGGCGTTTTCAGAGGTCTTAAGGAAAATGTGTTTTGGTGTATTGCTTCTCTTTCCGAACACTCCTTTACCCGAAAGACAGAAAAACACACCGACGGCACAAAACAAAAGCATCATAAGAAAAAGGTAAAATGTACGCACTGCCGCGTGCCGATTATTTTTTTCTGAATTGCTTTTTAACTGCGGAACTTTATTTTTATTGTTTAAATATTCCATTTTCATATCTTCCTCCGTTGTTTTACTACACAATTATTTTACATACTCCGGAAGAAAAATATGACAGATAAATCGAAGATTTGCCCTGTCAACCGAAGATCAGAGCAAACACCCCGAAGGTCACGCACGATACGATAACAGCCGCGCCGAGAACGCCGAGGGCGATTGCGGGAAATGCCTTTTTCAGCGGCATATCAAGCATTGCGGCGATCAATGCGCCTGTCCATGCGCCGGTTCCGGGAAGAGGTATGGCAACAAAGACAAACAAGCCCCAGAATGCGCATTTTTTGACCGTGTCCGATTTTCTTTCGGCACGTTTTTCAAGGCGCGTGACAAGATTATTCAGCCACTCGCTTTTCGTTCTCAGAAAAGCAAATATTTTCTTTATAAATATTATTATAAACGGAACCGGAATAAGGTTTCCGATTATTGACACCGCAATGGCTATCCAGAAATTGAGCCCTGCTGCGGTCGCTATCGGTATTGCACCGCGCAGCTCGATTACAGGCACCATTGATATTAACAGCGTCATGATAATCTGACCTATCAATGTATTCTTAAAAAAATCAATCATTACTTATACTACCTTTTCATGTTGAAAATCTCTTTCAAATTGAAAGCTTATTTCGATTATTAAATATTCTTATTAATTTCGGTCGTGCTGTATTCATTTTTCATAATACCAGCTGTCTCCGATCTGCACATCGACCGTAAGCGGTACCTTAAGCTTTGCTGCGGATTCCATTTCCTCGCAAAGTATTTTCTTTGCGCGCTCTGCGCATTGCCTTGAAGCTTCTATCAGCAGCTCGTCGTGTACCTGCAGAATGAGCCTTGCGTCAAGCTTTTCGTCGCGCAGGCGTCGGAAAACATTTATCATGGCAATTTTTATTATATCTGCGGCACTCCCCTGTATCGGGCTGTTCATCGCCACACGTTCTCCGAAAGCTCGGAGCGTTTTGTTCTGACCCGAAAGCTCGGGGATATATCTGCGTCTGCCGTACATAGTCGTTACATATCCGTTTTCATATGCGAATTTTATGGTATCTTTAAGATATGCGTCAACCTTGGGGAATCCGTCAAGATAATTCTTTATATATTCTTTTGCCTTAGCGCGACTGATCTTCAGGTCATTGGAGAGTGTAAATTCGCCCATACCATACAGAATTCCGAAGTTTATTGCCTTTGCTTTTTTGCGCATTTCAAGCGTTACCTCGGATTCGGAAACACCGAATATTGTCTGTGCGGTCGACGAGTGTATATCTTTGCCGCTCTTAAATGCTTCGATCATCGCCTCATCACCGGCAATATGTGCAAGCAGTCGCAGTTCGATCTGAGAATAGTCGGCATCGATAAGCAGATAGTTTTCGTTTTCGGGCACAAAAAATCGTCTCATCTGTCTGCCAAGCTCTGTTCTTATCGGAATGTTCTGCAGATTTGGTTCGGTCGAGGAAAGTCTGCCTGTCGCGGTGCCGGTCTGTTTGAAGGTCGTATGCACTCTGCCGTTTTGATCCGCCTCACGCAAAAGTCCGTCAACATAAGTCGATTTCAGCTTTGTCACTTTTCTGTATTCCAGCACATCGTCTACTATCGGATAAAACGGGCGGAGCTTTTCGAGTATTTCCGCACTTGTGCTGTAACTTCCCTTGCTTTTTTTCGGATAAGGAATTTTCAGCTGATTGAAAAGCACGTCTCCGAGCTGTTTTGGAGAATTGATATTGAAATCCGTACCTGCCTCGGCATATATGCGTGTTTCGTAGTCTTTAGCGAGTGTCGAAAGCACCTCTCCGTATTCTTTTATTCCCGACGGGGAAATGTGGAAGCCTGTATTTTCCATTTCAGTCAAGACCTGCGACAGCGGCATTTCAATGTCGTACATAAGAGAGTCTAACCCATCATTTGAAAGTCTTTTACGAAGGACGTCGTAAAGGTCATATATATACACGGCAGCAGGTATGCTTTCATTTGCGCTTTCGCCGAGATATGCTATGACAAGTCTTGAAAGCTCATAGCTCCCCTCACCGGAGTTTATTACATAGGCTGCAAGCATAACATCAAAAAAGCAGCTTCTGAAATAAACGCCGTATCTGTCTGTCTGTTTATATAAAGCCTTGCAATCATAACAGACAATGCTGTTTCTTCCGTCAAGGAATGCGGCAAGCTTTCCGGAAAGAGCGGAAATATCCGAGCTTTCTATTTTAAGAACCGCGTCACCGTCATAAATATATAGATCTTCATTGGTATCCAACGAGACAGATGCGACTATTCCCTGTTTATCCAACAATGAAAGGTCGTTTTTATCATACATCTTTATTTCGGACGTTGCATCGGAGCCTGCGGCGCTCTCAAACGAATTGACCTTTTTTTGGAGATTATATCGCTTAATAAATGCTGAAAATTCAAGCTTTTTAAAAAGGTTGAAGGCTTTTGCGGTATCTATCCCGGGATATACAAGCATATCAAGCGTTATATCAAGCGGAACATCCCGGCATATCTGTGCGAGAGTGCGCGACATATATGCAGATTCCCTGCCATCGGTCAGCTTATTTTTTACAGAAGGAGTAAGCTTTGCTTCAGGAAGGGCTTCATATAAATCATCAAGCGAACCGAACTGAGAGATAAGAGAAAATGCGGTCTTTTCACCGATACCGCGAACACCGGGAATATTGTCCGAACTGTCGCCCATAAGGGCTTTGACGTCAACATACTGTGACGGCAATACGCTGTATTTTTCATAAAAAGCTTTTATATCAAAATCTATTGTATCGCTGTTTGTGGCAAGCAAAACATGAACATTTTGACCGATCAGCTGCAATGAATCGCGGTCTCCCGTAAGCAGATAGACTGTCATATTATCATCTGCAAATTCAGAAAGTGTTCCGAGAATATCGTCTGCTTCATAGCCGGGAAGCTCAAGGCGTTTAAATCCGAGTGCTTCGGCGGCATCCTTTGCTATCGGAAACTGCTCGGCGAGCTCGGGTGGCATCGGACGTCTGCCTGCCTTATACTCCGGATACATTTCATGTCTAAAGGTAGGAGCTTTCAGGTCGAAAGCAATCGCGCAATAATCCGGAGAAAGAGTGGAAATATGTTTGTCAAGAATATTTATCATGCCGAAGACCGCATTGGTATGCAATCCGTACGAAGTAGTCAGCGGCTTTACGCCGTAATATGCGCGGTTTACTATGCTGTTTCCGTCAACTACAAGCATTTTTTTCATAATTTCTACCTTCCTTAACAGTTAAAAATTGCCCTATGATAGTATATCACATATTTACGTTTTAGTCAATAATCACATCAGGCTTAAACACGCACAATTCTAACGGGCGCGTTTTTTATAAAATAACGAATTTATAAGGTATATATTGACAACTGGCGTTCGGAATATGTATAATGGTATTGCGGTCAGTGATTTTGAAAACAAGGCTGAAAGGACGGTATTCGGAAATTTGAGATCGGGAAAAATCAGAATTTATAACGGAATTGACAGGATAGAATATGCGGACAAATATCTGAAGGGCAAAAGGCTCGGGCTTCTTACCGCCGCCTCCGGTGTAAACAAAGAGGGGCGACCGACATACGACATACTTTCGGAAAGATATAAACTCGGTCTGCTGTTTGCTCCGGAGCATGGAATAAGGTCAAACCATCAGGACGGCAAATGGGATGAAAGCAACTATGACAAGGAAACCGGAGCCGCAGTATTCAATTTAAACTCAAAAGGCTGTGAAGACATTGAAAGTGCACTCGCTTTATGCGACGCGGTGGTCTATGACATACAGGACGTCGGAGCAAGATTTTACACATATCTTTACAATCTGACATATATTATGAAGGAATGTGCTTTAAGAAAAAAGCCGGTGGTAATTCTCGACCGCATAAATCCGATAAACATCGCCGTGTGTGGCGGAAGCTTTCTTGACGAGAGCAAATATTCGTCTTTTATCGGACGGTACAATATTCCTACAAGGTACGGGCTGACGATCGGAGAGCTTGCCAGCTATTTCAATACCGAAAAATCTATCGGGTGCGAGCTCTGTATTGTTCCCTGCGAAATTCCGAGGCGTGATTTTTACGCTGATGAAACCGATGCCTTATGGGTAAACCCGTCGCCGAACATACCTTCGGTAGGCACTGCAATCAACTACATCGGAACCTGTATTTTTGAAGCTACAAACATATCCGAAAGTCGCGGAACGACACGCCCGTTTGATCTTATCGGTGCGCCGTTTATCGATTCGGCGGGGCTCTGCCGCGATATGTGCAGTCTGCGGCTTCCGGGTGTGGTATTCCGACGTGCATTCTTTACACCGCAATTCAACAAATGGGCAGGAGAGGTTTGCGAAGGAGTCGAGCTTCATATAACCGACAGAGGAGAATACGATCCTTTCAGGACCGCGGTCGAGTTGCTTGCCGCAATTAAAAAATATCCCGAGACCGAAATAAGGTACAACAGTCTTTATCTGCGCATCGGCAATGACAGGCTCGATGATATCCTTAATGACGGCGGTGCCGAAAACAGGCAGGCATTGGAGGGCTTTTTTGCAGATTCGGAAAGCTATTGCAAAGCATTTGAAAGGTCGGTTTCGCAATTTTTGATTTATTAACTAAACCCGGAATATAGGTCGGACTTTCGGATGACCTTCCGGAGAAAAAAAATTAATACTTTTGAAAAAAGCATCTTGACAACAGCGCTTGTTTGCATTATCATATTGTCTGGTCAAACCGGATTTATTCGTGGTTTTTTATTTTTCTGCCAAAAGCAGTCTGGAAAGGAGGAAACAATAATGAAATACACCTGTGTACTTTGCGGATACGAGTACAGCACAAAAAAGGGGGATCCGGAAAACGGGATCGAACCGGGAACCGACTTTGAAGATTTGCCGAATGATTGGGTATGCCCGCTTTGCGGAGCTTCAAAAGAGGATTTCGAGCAGACCGGCGAAGACGATGATGAATAATTTTATTCATAAGGTCTCATAAAAATCGGGACACGCTGCGGTATCATAAAAAAGAAAGCTCAGGAATACATATTTTTCCCATACGGGTTATATCGCATTTTCCAGAGCCATACGGACGTATTGTTTTTTTCTGATCTGCCGCTGTTTACAGTGCAAACGGGAAAACAAGCTTTAATAATTTTATATATTAATCAAGGGGATCACCTGTATATTGAGTGCATCTCCTTATTTTTTATTTTTTCATATGAAATAATTGAATTGCATATTCATATTACAGAGCATAAAAACAGGAAGGCAGTAAAGTATGCGAAACATCAAGCGTTTTTTTATCAATGCAATTCTTCTGACGGCAGCGCAGCTATTTATGCGTGCCGTATCGGTAACGTTCAATGTATATGTTTCAAACAGGATCGGCGCGGAGGCTATGGGATTGTTCTCGCTCATAACGGGTGTTTATGGCTTCGCGCTTACACTTGCGACCTCAGGCATTCATCTTGCCGTGACCCGTCTTGTAACCGAGTATTCAAGTCACGGGAACAACAAATGCGTTCTGAAGGTAATTAAGAATGCGGTCATTTACTGTACCTTTTTCGGCTGTCTTGCCGGTACACTGCTTTGGACTCTAAGCTCCCCGATAGGAATACACCTGCTTGAAGATGAACGTACAATATTATCACTTAAAATATTCGCTTTGGCGTTGCCGCCGATATCCATATCATCAGCGCTAAACGGCTATTTTACCGCGGTCAGGCGAGTATACAAAAACGCTGCTGTCGGGATAATCGAGCAATGGTCAAAGATATTTATTATATCATATCTTCTGAATCTGCTTATGCCAGAGGGAATAGAGTATGCCTGCATTTCCCTTGTACTCGGCGGAACGGTATCCGAGCTTTTGTCGTGCCTTCTTATGTGGATCCTTTGGTTTGCGGATAAAAGAAAAAATTTCGGCACTTTAAAGTTAATCGGGAATAGCCGATCAAATGAAAAATGCTTATCTGCAAATGCTGCGGGACGTGAAAGGTCGATCATGCGAAAGCTCATAAGCATTTCCCTGCCGGTTGCATTCAGCTCATATGCGCGTTCCGCCCTGCTTACCGTTGAACACGCATTGATACCGCGAAGTTTAAGAAAAAGCGGCGCAACGCACAGCACATCGCTTTCTATATACGGAACCATACACAGCATGGTATTACCCGTAATACTTTTTCCGTCAGCGTTCATTTCCTCATTTTCCGGTCTTCTGATACCCGAGCTCAGCGAATGTCTTGAAAACAATAACCGCACACAAATACGGTATATTGCGGGCAGGGTGTTTCAGTTTACTCTTATGTTTTCGATAGGTGTTGCCGGAATCATGATGTGCTTTTCCGGCGATATATCCGAGCTTATGTATCCCGGCAAGGAAACCGGAAAATACATTTCATTATTCGCACCGTTGATTCCCATTATGTACCTTGACAGCACGACAGACGCCATGCTCAAAGGGCTCGGATATCAGGTATATTCCATGAATGTAAACATATTCGACTCGGCACTATCCGTGCTCTTAGTATGTATCCTTATTCCCGTTATGGGAATAAACGGATACACGATCACGATATTTGTGTGCGAAATAATTAATGCGGCGCTCAGCATAACAAAGCTTCTCGACGGGACCGGGCTTAAGGTGCGTTTATTCAGGTGGATATTCATTCCGATATTCAGCATTGCGGGAGCCGCAGGAATAGTCAGACTTGTTTTTGAATATGTTTTCATCGGAGGCTTGCATAAAATTACAGAGATTATCTTGCGTATTCTGATGTGCATTTGCGTTTATTTTATATTTCTGCGTATCTTTCTTGTTATCTCGGACGAGGATATCAAATGGTTCAAGCGCATATTCGCGCGTGAAAAGGTTCCGGATACGGCGGGTGACCTCCGGGTCTGAAGCAAGCGCACCATTGAAAAGCCGCTGCCTGCATCCCAAAAAAGCTTCATGGGTGCAGGCAGTATTCGTTATACGCATTTTTAGCCTAATATGATATCCTCATAGCGGATATTTTCGGGAGAGCCGAGCAGCCCTTCCTCGATTATTCTGTAAGGGGAAACATTTATACCGTTCACTGTACACATAAGATATACCCCCGAGCTTATAGTAAAGCCGCTTCTTCCTGCCGTTCCGATTTTCCCGCCGACTTCGATATTGCTTCCGTTTTCGACGGTAACCGTTCCGAGATGCGCGTACCAGCTTCTTACGCCGGAGCCGTGGTCTATGACTGTATAATTACCGAGATATCGGCAATAGCCCGTATATATTACTTTTCCGGGTGCTATCGCGGTTATTTCTGTTCCCTCTGCAATTCTGTAATCCACGCCGTCAAGGCGGTATTTTGTTCCGTCGTACAGGCTTCTGTAATATCCGTAGCCGAGAAAAATATTTGAATCCTTATAGACTGTCTGATCATAATCGTCAAGTCTGCCGCCGCGATACTCGCCGGAGCTCGGAATACTGTTTATGGCTTTTAATATTGTATCATATTCTTCAAGAGCTTCCCGGCTTCTTGAAATTCTGACGAGAGCCTCCGACGCCGCGTAATCACGCACCTTATAAAGTCTGTCCGCAACGCTGAGCTTAAGCGTTATGGGATCACCGCCGCCGTATGAAACGTTTATAAAATAAATATCCGCATCCGAATCAGCGGGAATTGCAAGAAGTGCGTAGTATCTGTCGGAAATTTCACCGTCATTGAGCAGATACAGCTCGGGAGTATATTTCATCGGGGGTGTAAAGCTTATATTTACCGAGCTTATATCCATAACATTTTCAAGATAAAGCACGGTATATTCTCCGACGGCTATGCTGTCGGAATCCAAGCTGCATTTAAATTCGGGCAGAGGCTTTTCAGCTTCTACTGACGTATTGTCTGAAGGATCGGCAGTATCGGTTTCATCTCCGAACAAAATTCTGAATTCATATGCCGCGCTGCCGCCGACTGAGTTTTTTCCTCCCGACCATTTTGCGTTGACTTTGCAAAAGACCGATTTATAGTTTTCAAATTTTCTCTGTGCCAGGATTGCGGGAGTTCCGCTGAAAATCACGCGGTCGCCGTTATAAAGAGTAACCATGCATTCGGTAGGCGCGACATCAAAGCTGATCAGTATATTCCCTGTTTTTATCTGTGTATTTGATATGTGCTTGTCGGCGTCGCTCCCTTGCTTTGAAAGGTCGATGCGTGCGCCACCTGCAGTCGAATAATAAAAATTATCTTTAGTCGGATATATGGGTGCTCCGTTGACAAACATTCCGGGAACAGCGGCGTTTGCGGGAACTGCCTGTCCTTTTTCAAGAAATTTTGCAAGCTCAATTTCGTTCACTTTAAAAACTTTTTCCCCGCTCACTGTATAATACGCCTCGGTCATATCATCTGAAAAATAAAATCTGTATGTAACTCCGCTCTTTTCAAGCTCGACAAATGCTTTGTCCCGGAATTTTTCAGGTAATTTTTCTATTGATAAAGCGTTTTCTTCAAGCGCCAGATAGTCCTCTGACACTGGGAGCCGATCGCCCGACGGCAATGTGATCACCGTATCCGAACCGTCAGCGGTATTTTTTACGTCCGGACTTGCGCCGTTGGCATTCTGAGCGAGAAGAATAATTACTATCAGTACTGTCGGAGCGAACACGACCAGCGTGAATATAGTATATAGTATAGCGTTTTTTCTTTTGATATTTTCAACAGCTCCGTCTTTTTTTCCGTCCATTTTTTATTTCATCCTTTCTTATTGATATATTATTTATGAGTGCTCGGCATCCGGTGCATAAACGCTCAATCCATAGCTTGAGGCATAAGAATACATATAAGAGCCCTTTGCGCAGAATACTTTAAGCGAACGGTTGCAGCCGTCAAAAATCCCGTATTCCGCTTTCACAACGCTCGCAGGAATTGTTACGCTTTTCAGCCTTACGTTTTCCGAGAACGCAAACCATCCTATGTATGTCACGCTCGCGGGAATTTTTATGCTTTCGTAACGGCCTCTACTGAAAGCGTTATCTCCGATTGCACAGACGGGATATCCGTCAAGCTTTGCGGGGATCTCAATACTAACCGATCTACCGGAATATCCCGTTATAATTGCCTTTCCGTCCGAAACGGTATATGTAAACTCCTCTTCAGGGGTAACTATTGTCCCCTGCGTTCCGATATCTCTTGATGTATCGGTCGGTTGATTTTCTGTATTGTTTGTTATGCTTTTATCGCCTGTGTCGGCTGTATCTTTTTTTCCGCCTGCGCGTTTCAGATCGGCAATTTCGCTTTCAAGCGCCCGTATCCTTTCCCGATGCTCTGCGTCGGATACATACGAATTGCTTTTTTCGTTCAGCAATTCTTTTTCAAGCTCGTCGATCCTTGAACCCAAATATTCGACCTTAACCTTTTCCGCATCTTCCCCGGCCGCATTTTCCGCCCCCGAGATCTTGCCGCATGAGCACAGCATCAGCACTGAAGCTACGGCAAGCACGAGTGCGGAAATTCTCGGCAAAGATAAAAAAACTTTGAATTTTTTCATAATACCTTACATTCCTTTCCTTGTCTTTTTACTGTTTGATTGCATTTCTGCTTTTTTTGTCCGATATGAGTATATCACAGCAAAAATAAAAAAACGAGAGAAGCGTGTCGGTATATTTATGTAACAATTTAAGCTTTAGGGTGTTATTAGATCATATAATCCGTAATATTGCGGAAAAGAATACAAAACACAAAAAAGCTGTCACGCAATAATCTGCATGACAGCAAGATATAATATTTTTTATCAGCGCTCAAAGCTCAGTAACGTGCGCGTATCATTTGTTTTTTTCTGCCGGAATTTTTTTCGCCTCCGGAGCTTTCGGTGAGTTCTGCAGGTTCGGTGAATTCGGCATCTTTACGGGCTCTACCGGTGCTTTGCCATTTGGCTTCTTTATTATTTTCTCTGCTTTTTTCAGAGCCGAAGCAGTCTTTTTTATATCCGACTTTCCGGGCTTTTTATCAGAGCTTTTTTATTTGAAACTACGGTTGCTTTTTTACCGTTACAATTGATAATAACGTTTTTGTCGCCTTTACCTGAACCGACGCTCTCTTTTTTCTCCTTGGTCTTTTTGAAGGTCTGTTTAGACTTTACATCGGTCGTAACAACAATCTTCCTGCCCTTTTCTTCGATACCTGTTTTAACCTTTGTCTTTGCTCCGGCAGGTTTGACAAGTGACGGCATTACGGAGGAGACTGCAAGCGCTGTCGGTGCTACAAGCGGAAGCGGAGATTCTGACGATTCCGTGCTTTTATCCGAATCGGTCTTCTTACCGATCACAGCTACTGCCGTTGCCAAAGCGACTGCGGCTCCGAATGCGGCACCTCCGAGTGTTGCAAGCATAAGCTTTTTGCTTATGCGCTTTCCTGCCGGAGAGGTTTTTCTGCTCATTTTCGCATAACCCGATTCCGATTTTTTGATCTTGCCTGCGGAGGGCTCGAATATTCCGGTCAGATGCTCTGTCGGTTTCTGCTCATTTGCAAGCTTGCCCGGTACCGGATCGGTCCTCATCTCATATATTTCCGAGGTTGATGTCATATTGGAAACGTATTTATACATTATCTCGGTATCTTCCTTCACGTCACCGTCTATTACACGGAGAGCATAATTATAATGCACGCGGGATACGACCTTATTGCCGCACATCAGCTCAAGGCGGCGCCCCTCTCTGTTAGCAGTCAGCAGGGTTTTATCGGTTATCATAAATCCGTTGCCCACTGTAAATGAAGTTCCGTAGCGCTTATTGAAATCATCTGTACCGAGCTCGGTATTTCCGCCGCGAAGCCAGATAACAAATGTTGAGCGCGGTGCTATCTTTTGTCCGGACAATGATTGTGTGGTCGCATCAGACGGTGCTTTTCCGGTCTTTATCCAAAGCCTCAGGCTGTATCCGTCAAGGGACAGCTCGTTATGAGTAAGGTTTTGCAATGTTATATATGCAAACGGATTGTCGATCGTGTGTTCGGAATCAGTTCCGCTTTCAACAGTAATTGCATGGCTCTTCGGGAGTATTGACGATATAAGCAAGGGTGTAAGCATTATGAATTTTGTATCTGCATAAAGCGCTTTGCCTATGCCTTTATCGGATGCCGAAAATCCTTTTGCTACAACGCTTAACCGATCGCTTACATTATACGGCACAGGTATTTTTGCTGTTGCCTGTTCTCCCGGTTTCAGCTTACCAAGGTAGATGGTCTTATAAGGCTCGGCCCTTTCATAATCAATCCCCGTGACCTTAGAAAGATAAAAATCTGCTTTGACATCACTCATCACTTTATCGGATTCGTTCGCGATTTCTGCGGTAATATATGCGGGTTTATCAACATAGACTGATATTCCGCAGTCAAGCGATCTGATATTAAGCTTGTTTCTTCCCTCTACCCAAACCGGAGCGGTCACGGTGTACATACCACCGGAGGTGATCTTGATATAGTAATAATCAAATTCGGGAAGCACGCTTACCTTCCATGTATAGCTTTGTCTTGCACCGACGTCAATTGTTGCCACGGTTATATTATCCTCAGCTACAAGGGAGATGGTTCCGATACCGTCCACAGACTCGGTCGAGATCTTAACCTCGGCGTTTATCATGCCCGGAGCATTCAAAGTTGAGCCGAGCCACTGACCGTTTACTTTATAGTATATTTTCATGGAGGGATCCGAAGTCGAATATGTGCGGCGCTTTTTCATTGAATCAAGAATATTCTCTCTTGTAAGCGACGGAGACAGCACATAGGTTGTTGAAGGAGTTGCGGTAGTCCAATTCGGTGAATGGTTATCCTCGTTATATGCCGGCGTTGCGTGCCACTTGTTTGCAAGCAGGTTCATGTATTCGCGGTCAAACGCTTCGGATTTAATTTCCGACAGACATATTTTCTCGGCTATCTCCTCGGAATAACAATTGAATTCATCGAAATTTCCCCAGGCGTAACACGGATGATTGAACATTGCGACAACGTCGGGATCGGCTTGCACACGTTTGAAAAGCTCGGGCATCGACACGTTTTCGATCGAATGAACGCACCAATCGGTATTCAGAACGTTCAAATGTCCCCAATAACCGTTTTTAATATTCCAGGTCATTTCCCAACCATATATAGTCGCAAATTTTCCGGGAGCATTGAATTCATTCGCGGTCTTTATCTGTTTTTCATATTGAGCATCGGTTATATAATGTGAATGGTCGGTAACGGCAAAGAAGTCGACGCCGCCGACATCTCTGGCGTATTTAATGGCGTGTACAGGCAAGCCGCAGCCGTCCGACTCTCTTGTATGACAATGGACCTCTCCGTGATAGCAATTCAGGCTTTCGGTAGTTCCTTTAATGAAGAAAGAGGAATAATAGGATTTGTTTCCGAGATTATCAAACAATGCTATCTCAATCGTATGTCTGCCGTTTCTAAGCCTTGAAGGCGTTGCATATTCAAAGCCCTCCGAGCTCCATGCTACACCGGCGGTAACGTTTTTCTTATCAATACAAAGAATACATTTTGAAAGCTTCATGCCGGAAATATCGCGGTATTTTCCCTTAACCGTGATCTTTCCGTCGTTGTCCGAGTCCTCGCAATAGAATCCGTTTGCGGGAGAAAGTCCGTACAGTTCGGGACCTACATTGTCATAGAGATATATTGTCTGCGGGGCGTCCTGCGAAGCAAAGCAAACGCTTCTGATACTGTCTGAAGCCTTGATATAATATTCAAGCTTTTCAAGTCTGCGGATATCCTCTGCGGGGACGACTGCAAAATAAAGACCGTCTTCTCCTTTTTGTGCCGGGATCTCCGAGAATTTTCCTGCGGGTGTCTTATACCCAAAGAATACATTTATCGGGAATGAATCGACTACCGCGGCTTTGAGCGTTATGGCACCGTCACTCTGATAAGTGTATTTTACCGGAGTCTCCGGAATTATAAGCGGCGGTTGGGTATCCGCAAAATCCGGAAGTAGCTGTCCAGGAGCCAGATACCCCGGAGTTACCTCTGCTCTGTGCGCAATATTCAGTGCTATACGGGAATTGAAAATATCTATATTCCATATTGATGAGTCTCTTACGGGAAGGTCCCAATCAAACTCGACCGTATTAAGATATACCGTATATATTGAATCGGCAAATCCGCCTTCTTTCGGAACGACGAGCAGAGTATGCTTTGCCGTATCCGACGGAATATCAAATGCGCCGGGCATAAGCTTCCACTCGATCTTACCCAATGCCGCTTTGTCGTCCTTTACCGATATCTCGGGATTGAAAATTTTGACCTTATCGGGTGACAGTTCAAGCTCCTCATATCCGACCTCGGAATTCATTATTTCGCAAAAGCCCTCCGAGGTAACATATGCGCCGTCACCTGCCTTGTGTGCGGACGGGTTCAGGAAGCGTACAACGCAGGATTCATGCGCTTCAAGCACGCATTCGCCGTGGTTTGCGCAAAAATAATTTTCTTTAACGGCTGTGTCCGAATCGAATGTATAGTTCTTATGATACATAAGCTTATAGTCATAAAGATCAAGCTTTTCATCGGTCGTATTTGTCAGCTCGATATATTGAGACGCCATCAGTCCGCGTGGTCTGCCGTATACTTCGGTAATTATGAGTTCCGGAAGCTTGTCGGCTTTTTTCACTTCAACAGCTTCCGCAAAAAGCGGTGCGCCGTCATATTCAACGCTGTATTCAACATTTCCGTCAACCGCCGTAAATGCACCGGGAATAACAGCGGAATAAACAACATAGCTGCATTCTGCCAAAGCAACCTCCGATTCGGCTATCATGGGGATTGCCGTTGCTCCCATAGCGGACGATACTCTGAGCCAAGTATTGCCGACATCGTCAAGCGGATCTTTATGCTTGCCCGGAACGGCAAAGGATATTTTAAGCATTTTTCCGAATATCGCGTACGGGATAGAAGAATGATAATATTTTACAGTATCCATAGAATCTTATCCTTTCTTAAATTATATACAGTATAACATATTCTCCCTGAAAATTCAACCGAAAACCGAATATTTACATAAGTGATCGTTGTTTTTTTCGCTATGATACGATCACGTTTTTTTTGACCATGATTCCGGCAAACGTCTTTTTCAATATTCTGAGGTTTTAATAATACGGTCTTTTTTTTGAAAGTTTCGGCTAATTATTTAAAATAGCTATTGCGGTTATTTCCTTTTTCTGATATAATCTATATAATAATTATTCAGAAAGGAAAAATGTGTTTTATTCAAAAGCATTATACTGAAAAATGAGTCTTGACATTACACGGATACTTGAGGATATAAAATCCGACAGTATCAAAAACATTATTCTTGATACCGACACATACAATGAAATCGACGACCAGTTTGCACTCTCGTACGCCATGCTATCCCCCGATAGAGTGAATATATTATCTGTCAACGCCGCACCTTTTCTCAATACCCGCTCGACATCAGCCGGCGATGGTATGATGAAAAGCTACAATGAGATATTCCGGATCATGAAGCTGGTCGACCCCGACGCATCCTTCCCTGTTTACAAAGGCTCGGACAGATTTCTGCCCTCCAAGGATACGCCGGTTGAATCCGAAGCGGCGGATAATATAATCAACACTGTCATGAACAGCGAAGGTCTTGTCTATATAGTTGCCATAGGGGCCATAACAAATGTAGCGTCTGCTATAATCAAGTGTCCCGAGATAACAAAGAAATGTGCTGTAATATGGCTCGGCGGTCATGCACTGCACTATCAGGACACACATGAATTCAACCTCTATCAGGATGTTGCCGCTGCACAGGTGGTTTTCGATTCGAAAATTCCGCTTGTACAGATTCCGTGCAACGGAGTCTGCACGGAATTCGTTACTACCATACCGGAGCTTGAATATTATCTTAACGGTAAAAACGAGCTTTGCAATTATCTCGTAAGCATTGTACGCTCGTACACAAAAAAGCCGTACGGCTGGTCAAAAATCGTTTGGGATGTCACGGCGGTTGCCGTACTTGTCAAACCGACGGCACTTGATATGGTCACGATACCGACGCCGTACATCGGCTCGGAATGCAGGTATTCTTTTGATCCGGCAAGACATCACTATGTGTATATCCGAAAAATACGCCGTGATCCGATATATTCCGATCTGTTCAGAAAGCTGTCCGAAAAGGATATGCAGAAATAAATACACGACCTTAACAATAACAAATACATTAAGTTAAGAATTTAAAGTGAGGTAAAAAATGAAGTACAAAAACATTAAGCTATCAGGACTTGATCAGAACAATGAATTTGAAAAGGATCTGATTCGCGGTGTCGGCGAGCTCGCAGAAGCAACAGGGCTTAAACTTTCAGGCGCCAAAAACAGCGTTACTGTAAATGCGAAAAAAGGCTCTTGCCTTTCTGTTAAGCTTGAAGGCGGAAAGATTGAGCTTGTTTACCCTTCAAAAGTCGGATTTTTCCGTGCGTTATCATTTGTTCCCGCTGTTATAGGCGGCGGTGATGCCGTATATGAGGAAGCAACCCGAGCTGACGATATGCTTTGCTATATGGGAGATATGTCAAGAAATGCAGTATACAATCTTCCGTCCGCAAAACGCATGATCAGATATCTTGCACTTATGGGATATACATCTCTTATGCTTTATACCGAGGACACATATGAGATTCCGGAATACCCGTATTTCGGTCATATGAGAGGCCGTTTCACCAAGGAAGAGCTCAAAGAAATCGATGATTATGCTTTCATGTTCGGTATTGAAGTGATTCCCTGCGTTCAGGCACTTGCACACCTTACAACAGCACTTCGTTGGCCGGATTTCAGAGGCTATAAGGATACCGACGACATTCTCATGGTCGGTAACGAAAAGACCTACAAGTTTGTTGAGGCTATTCTCAAGACCTGCCGTGAATGCTTCCGTTCAGACAGAATAAACCTCGGAATGGACGAGGCTCATATGCTCGGCAGAGGAAATTATCTGACACAGCACGGATACAGACCGGCTCCTGAGCTCATGCTTGAGCATCTTGACCGCGTTGTTGCTCTCTGCGAGCAATACAATTATCACCCCATGATCTGGAGCGATATGTTCTTCCGTATGGCATTCGGCGGAGCTTACAGAGTTTCAGAGGGCGAGATCCCTCCGGAAATCATCGCAAGAGTTCCCAAAAACCTGACCTTAATCTATTGGGATTACTATTCTCTCGACTCCGGAATATTTACGCATATGGTTGACTGCCATCTTAAATTCAACAACCCGATAGCATTTGCAGGCGGTGCATGGAAATGGTACGGATTTGCTCCGCATAACCGTTTTTCAATAGTATCCACGGAAATGCAGCTTGATGTCTGCCGAGACAAGGGTATCAAGAACATGATAGTTACCGCATGGGGCGACAATGGTGCCGAGGCTTCGCAGTTTGTTCCGCTTCCCGTTCTTCTTTACTTTGCAGAGCATGAATATGCCGGAAGAAAAGACAACGAATGGCTTGAAAGACGTGCCATGGAATGCTTCGGTATCGGATATGAAGCACTTCTCACGCTTGACTCACCGAACGAGCTTGAGGGTATAACTCTTGAAGCCGGACGTCCGCTCAATCCGTCAAGATATCTTCTCTTCAACGATCCGCTTGAAGGACTTATGGATATGCACCTTGATCCCGAGCACGCACCTGCAGATTTTGCTAAAAATGCGGAAAAGCTCAGACAGTATGTTAAAAACAAGGACTTCGGATATATGTACGATACGCTCGCAGCTCTCTGCGACCTGTTGGCAATCAAATGCGACTTTTCGATAAGACTTCGCAAGGCATATCTTGCTAAAGACAACGAGGCACTTGCAAAGATCAATGCCGAGATTCCCGAAATTATCAAGAGACTTGATACATTCACCAAAAAGCTTCGCTTCCAGTGGTATCACGAGAACAAGACCTTCGGTCTTACCAACACCGAGCTCAGACTCGGCGGTCTCAAGGAGCGCCTGAATTCTGTCAAGCTCAGAATCGACGGATATCTTAACGGCAAATACGAAAAGATCGAAGAGCTCGAGCAGCCGGTACTCTCTATCAGCGGCAAAAAAGAGCCCGAATATATTTCGTATCAGTCATGGCTTCTTAACTCTACCGTCGGCGTAATGTAATATACCGAAATTCTGACCGACATTTTTGAGGGGCTGTCGCGATTAACGCGACAGCCCCTTTTTTAATTTATTTGTAAATTATATTCCAAGCTCAGCCATTATTTCCTTTGCGGCGCCGGTCTTATCAAAGGCGTGCCATGCGAGCACTGTGTTATCAGTTTTTGACAGATAAAGCATCTGACCGTACATACCACCCTTTGAATAGCTCATATTGCCCTCTATCCCTCTGAGTTTAAGCTCATATCCGTGTTCAAGTGCAAAATCCGTCCAAGCCTTCGATACTATGCGCACTTCATAACCGTTATTTGCATCCTTATATATTCCGTCATTCAGATAGACAACGCCGAGCTTTGCCATATCGCAGGTGCGGATATACAGACCCGTCGCTCCCATTGAATAGCCCTGAGGGCAGGTACTCCACGCGACTTCCTGGAATTTAAGAGGATTGAAAAGTCGCGTTCTTAAAAAGTCGCAAAGATTTTCGCCGGATATCTTTGCCACAACGCGGGAAAGAATATAGTATGCCGCGTCGCTATACACTCTTTTTTCACCGATGGGTAACGGTAAACAAGCTGAAAAGCACACCTTAAGAAAGTCATCGGTACCGTATTCCGTAATATCTTCGGTATCTATATCAAGAAATCCGTGTTCGATTCCCATTTTATGAAGCAGCACATTGTCAACCGTTACATCTTCCCATTTTTTATCATATGTCGCCGGAAAGTATTCGCCGAGTATATTATGTATTTTATCATAGACAGACAAAAGTCCGGCGTCTACGAGCATACCTATTGCGGTAACCGTAAATGCCTTTGCAACAGAATAGCTGTTATGACACGCCGATGACGGCATAATATATCTTATGTCGGCTTTATTATCCTTAATTTGTGTAACGGAATAAAGTCTTACATTGCGTTCCGCGTATTTTTCTATCAATTTGTCGATAAGCTCCATAATAACAACTCCCTTATGTAGTATTAAATTTTTGGATTTTGCTTTTTATCAGAAACATGGCAAAACTATTATACAATTTATTTGAGACAATGTCAACAATTATTTCGATAGTATAAATATTTTATTTTTTCGGTTGACAAATAGCGTAAATTATGATATAATTATTTTTATTAAGGGAGTAGTCGGCGCATATTTATTATATGTGTGATGAAGCCAACATACTGGAATAGTGTTATATATATTCCTGGCTTTATATGAAATGACGAGACTTATCTGTTACTTTACGTGGCAGGTGGGTCTGTTTTTTTATTCTTTGCCGCAAAAAACACGGAGGACATAATTATGAATGTTTGGGAAATACTTATTCTCGCTGTTGGACTTTCGATGGATGCCTTTGCTGTCTCGATATGCAAAGGACTCTCTGTAAACAAGGTTGCGCTTAAGCACCCGATAATTGCCGGACTTTATTTCGGCGGATTTCAGGCGCTTATGCCGCTTATAGGTTATTTTATCGGTAGTCAGTTTGCCTCGCTTATAAACAGGTTCAGCCATTGGATCGCTTTTGTTCTCTTGCTCCTCATCGGCGCAAACATGATACGTGAATCATTCGGCAATGAAGAAGAAAAGGTCAGTGATTCATTTTCGTTCAAAACCATGCTCCCTATGGCAATTGCAACAAGCATAGATGCGCTTGCTGTCGGTGTTGCGCTTTCACTTGAAACCGGCGGACTCAATATTTTCGCTTCAGTATCAATAATCGGTATAGTAACGTTTATATTCTCTGCTGTCGGTGTTAAGATCGGAAATGTTTTCGGTTCAAAATACAAATCGAAAGCTGAATTTGTCGGCGGATGTATTCTGATACTGCTCGGCGTAAAGCTGTTGCTCGACGGTCTCGGCGTTTTCGGCTGATACATTGACACACATACATTAAAATTAATAAAGCACGGATGCGTTCTTTTAATGCGCATCCGTGCTTTTGGTTATTCTATCAGTTTTTCAAGCGGTCTCAGATATTGTGTATTCCCTTTTCGGAATCCGATGAGGTTTCATCAAGACCGTATTTCTGCATTTTCCTGTGTTCAAAGTATTTAAGTGCTACCTGGCCGAAAAGAGCATATGAAAGAACATCTTCTTCCTGTTCGATATATTGCGGGATCTCGGAACGGAGTTTTTCAAGCTCGGGTGAAAGAAGGTCTGCGGGACGGCAGGTTATCGGTTTGTCTCCGCCGAGAATTTTCTTTGAAAATGCCGGGTCGATGGGCGCCGGGGTTTTACCGTATTCGCCTTTAATAAGTCCTTTAAACTCGTTTGTTACCATCTTATAACGTTCGCCCATAAGCACATTGAATACTGCCTGTGTTCCGACTATCTGTGATGACGGTGTAACGAGAGGCGGATAGCCTGCATCTGCGCGTACTCTCGGGACCTCTTCCAGCACTGCGGGAAGAAGTTCGGATTTGCCTGCATTTTTAAGCTGAGAAACAAGGTTGGAAAGCATTCCGCCCGGCACCTGATAGATCAGCGCGTTTACGTCGACCTTAAGAAGCTTGGGATCTATAAGACCGTTTGCAAGATATTTATCGCGCAGTGTTGAAAAGTATTTTGTCAGTTCATCAAGTGAAGAAAGTGAAATTCCGGTGTCATATTCCGTACCGGCAAGAGCTGCTACCATTGCCTCGGTCGGAGCCTGAGAGGTTCCGAGAGCAAGCGGAGAGAGCGCGGTATCTATAACGTCAACTCCCGCTTCCACTGCCTTAAGAAGAGTCATTGATGCAAGTCCCGAGGTGTAATGTGTATGTAGCTGGACGGGAATCTTAACCGTTCCCTTGATCGCTTTTACAAGCTCGTATGCCTTATATGGTGTAAGCAATCCTGCCATATCCTTGATACATATGGAATCGGCTCCCATCTCTTCAAGCTGCTTTGCGTAATCTGCGAATGCTTTGTCTGTATGTACCGGACTTGTTGTGTATGAAATAGCTGCCTGAACGTGTCCGCCCTCTTTTTTCGCAGCGTTTATAGCCGTGCGGAGGTTACGGGCATCATTTAAAGCATCAAAAATTCTGATTATATCAATACCGTTTGCAATCGAGCGCTGTACAAAGTATTCTACCACGTCATCGGGATAATGACGGTAGCCGAGAATATTCTGTCCCCTGAAAAGCATCTGAAGCTTTGTATTTTTTACATGATCCCTTATAATGCGAAGTCTGTTCCACGGATCTTCGTTCAGATATCTGAGGCAGGCATCAAAGGTTGCTCCGCCCCATGCCTCGAGTGAATAATATCCTATTTTATCAAGCTTTTCAAGTGCGGGCAGCATTTCCTCAGTCGTCATCCTTGTTGCCATCAAAGACTGATGCGCGTCGCGAAGTATTGTTTCAGTAATTTTAACCTTAGCCATTTATATCTGCTCCTTTCAGTTTTACCAATTCCAGCTTAAGAATACGCCTGCCGCAACTGCCGAGCCTATTACGCCCGCCACGTTAGGTCCCATTGCATTCATAAGGAGGAAGTTTGTCGGATCCTCTTCCGCACCGACCTTCTGGGAAATTCTCGCCGCCATCGGAACAGCCGAAACACCTGCGGAGCCGATAAGAGGATTTATCTTTCCGCCCGTCACCCAATACATGAGCTTACCGAAAAGCAATCCGCCGGTTGTTGAAAGCGCAAATGCCACAAATCCGAGAATTATTATTGCTATTGTTTTGCCCTGAAGGAAGTTTGCGGCGTTTGCCGTAGATCCGACAGTAAGTCCCAAGAAAATTGTTATTGTATTGATAAGACCGTTCTGTGCGGTTTTGGAGAGACGATCGGTCACACCGCATACATTAAGCAAGTTCCCGAACATAAGGAATCCGACAAGTCCGACTGCGTCCGGAACGATAAGTCCGACTATGAGAGTTACAAGTATCGGGAATACAAGCTTTTCCGCAAAGGTTACCGGGCGAAGTGCGTCCATTTTTACCAGACGCTCCTTCTTTGTTGTAAGCAGCTTCATTATCGGGGGCTGTATTGCCGGGATAAGCGCCATATAGCTGTATGCGGCTATGGCGATAGCGCCGAGCAGCCAGGGTGCCAGCTCTTTTGTGACGGTAATTGCGGTAGGTCCGTCCGCGCCGCCTATTATACCGATAGAGGCGGCTTCCTCCGGGGTGAAAATTCCGGAAACAAGAGCGCCCGAAAATGCGGCGAAAACGCCGAGCTGTGCGGCAGCGCCAAGCAACAGTGTTTTAGGATTTGCAATAAGAGGGGTAAAATCTGTCATGGCGCCGATTCCGAGGAATATAATCGACGGATAGATGCCAAGCTTTACGCCCAGGTACAGAAAGTCGAGAAGGCTTCCCTCCTGAATGACCTTTACTATGTCGAGCTTGCCTTCCGTGAGGAACAGTTCGGTATGTATCAGCTCGGCTCCGGGGAGGTTTGCAAGAAGCATTCCGACAGCGATGGGGAGCAGGAGCAGTGGCTCATATTCCTTAACTATCGCATAATATACAAGTACGCCGACTATAACGTACATTATAAGTGTTTTAACCCAGAACCATGGATCGTCTGAGGCATTGAAAAGCTTGGCTATGCCCGTACTTTTCAAAAAATTCAATATACTTTCCCACATAATTTATAAATACTTTCTAAGATAATTTATTGTGTTGAAAACTGTTTTTCAGGCAAGGGTTGCTACGACCTCGTCGGTATTTACCTGTGCGCCCTGTTTTGTATCGACAGACGAGACAACGCCGTCGACGGGAGCCGGGATATTATTTTCCATTTTGAGCGCTTCGAGGATAAACATTGTCTGACCGCGTTTAACAGCATCACCGGGATTTACAAGCACCTTAAGTATTGTGCCTGCCATAGGTGATTTTACCTTAACAGCCCCTGCGGCGCCCGCTGCGGCTTTTTTTGTTTCCTGTGGTTTAGCCGCGCTCTGTACAGGAGCGACTGTGGGAGCTGTATTTTCTGTTGCAACACTGCTTGCGTCCATTTCTTCAACAGTTACTTCGTATGCGGTTCCGTTTACGGTTACTTTATATTTTTTCATATCTATATACCTTGCCTTTCAATTTGCGTTATTAATCAAGTAATTAATTTTTTGCCTGCGGTTTAATCCGCAAGCGGAGTTTGATCGTATTTTATATTTGCTTTTAATATTACTTTAATGTTCTCTTGAATGATACAACTCTGAAGCCGCCTGCGGTCCTTCCGTCTTTTTTTGCCTCCTCAGCTCTTGCCGCCGCAACAGCCGCGGTTATAACCGCCACAAGCTGTTCATCATCGTAATCAACAGAGCTTGCCTCTTCCGCAGAAACTTCAACGGCAGGCTCATTTGTGTCGGAGCCTTTGTTTTTCTTATTTTTTTGCTTGGTTATAGCCTCAATAACTATACGCATCAAAACCAGTGCGCCCCATATTATTGTCAGTACCGCAAATACTGCCAGCATACCTATAAGGCTCACTTGAAGTGCGTATGTCACGCGCTCGCCGATCGGCATTTTTTCGGCGGTCGAATCAAGTGCCGCCGTGAAAGCAGCAGGCAAACGCTTTATAAGATCAAGTATAATCTCGTATTTCATATGTTTTCTCCCTTTCCGGGTGTTTATATTTTAATTGCTCAAAGTCAATATTTGGTTTAAAGAACGGCGTTTGTGTGTTTTCTTTTCAGGCTTCTGCCCGAGCCAATCAGCATATTGAGTGCAGAGCATATTCTGGCACGCGCTTCGGAAGCATCAATTATATCGTCGATACCACCGTCAGCCGCAGCATTTTCGGGTGTAAGAATTTCCTTGCGCCATTTTGCTTCAAGCAGCTCACGATCGGAATCCTTTTTTATCTTGTCATTTTCAAAGAAAGCAACCGAAGCCTCCGGTGAAAGTGCGCCGATAACAGTGTCCTGCAGTGCAAAGACAACATCGGTTCCCAATGCTTTAGAGCCCATGAATACGGTTGCTGCGCCGTAAGCTTTGCCGATCACAAGGCATATTTTCGAAACGGTAGCCGACGAATAAGCCAAAGCATATTTTGCAAGTGCCGCGGCAATTCTCCGCTCCTCGGCTTCGGCGGTAAGCTCTGCGCCGCAGGAATCAACAAGCGTTATAACGGGAATACCGAAGCTGTCGCAAAAGCTGACAAAGGCAGCCGCCTTATTTGCGCCGTTTGCGGATATTCTGCCGTCGGCTTTTGATGGATTGTTTGCAACTATTCCGACTGTAATTCCCGACATTGTTGCAAGTCCCGTTATCATATTTTTTGCATACGATGCGCAAAGCTCGACAAATGAATCCTTATCAGCAACGGAGTTTATAGTATCATGAATGTTTTCGGAAATAACCGTTTCTCTTTCGGGTAAATCTTCATTTTCGTTTACTGCGACATCTCCGCAGTTATCCGGAAGCATTGCGACAATTTTTTTGAGTGAAGCAACAGCGTCTTCAAACGAATCCGATACACTTGATACAAGACCGTTTTCAGCCAGAAAATCGGCATTTCCGTATTTCTCGCCTATCGAAGCGGGAGAAGCTATGTACATACGTCCCGAAGCTTTAACAAAGAAAGATGCATCAAACATACAGGCAACAGCCGCCATACTGCCGACGCAGGCGCCGTTTATGATAGCCAGCTGCGGGATAACGCCCGAGGCATTAGACACGCACTTTATTATTCTTCCGTATGCGGAATTTGCACTGAAACCGTTTTTGATCGTTGCGCCATTGCTTTCAAAAATTCCGACAACAGGAGCACAGTTTTTCATAGCAGCCGAATACAGATTTTCGATTTTTTTAGCATGATATTCGTCGACTGCGCCTTCAAGCCTTTCGGTATCCTGACTAAAAGCGAAAACAAGTCTGCCGTCTATTGCTCCATATCCGCAGATAACGCCCTCGTATTCGCTATCCGATCCTTTTCTTTTTACATATGCTCCAAGCTCTACGAAGGTACCCTCGTCAAATACGCAGGCGAGCTTGGAATATCCCGGACTGCGCTTTGCAACATTTTGATCCATAATCTGAACACCTATCCTATTTATATATAAATTATATCAAAATCACCAGCAACATGAATGTTTATTCAAAATAATTGTATAATATTCATTTGTGATTGGGGCTTTACGATATATTCCGATGTTTTCCATCTTCTTCCCCACTATATCATAATTATAGCAATATTCGTTCTGTTTGTCAAAGTGATGTCTTCGCACACTATGTAAATTTTTTGTTAACACCGTTATTTGCTGATTTTTTGTGCAGTATACACGATTTTTGTTTGTTATTATTATAACAGTTGTCGATTTTTTAACGATTGACTTTCTGTGGCTGAATAATAATTCAGATAGTTAATGCCGTTTATAATTTATAGATTGGGATATGCCTTGTATTTTGATGTATGCTGTCAGAAATATACTGCAGTATAAATATTCTGTATATTCTTTTTCTATACAGGCTTGATAAACCGGAAAAAACTACTTCATATATTTAATAAACATCAAAAAAAGAGATACAAAAAGCCAAAACAGCTTTCAGTATCCCATGATTTATTAAATACATATATTATAAAATCTTACTTTATGCTTTCTTTTTTGAAAAATTCGACCGTTGCGATTATATTCCCTGCCAAAGCTACAAGTGCTGCGACAATAAAGAGCATAGGCTTTTTAACGCTGCGGAGGTAATAAAACTGAACGGAAAACCATGCCGGGAACAATGATACAGCCAAGCCTATTGCAGGCATTTTCCTTATTGCCATACCGCATACGGCAGTGGCGAGGAAAGTAAAGAAAAGCTTTAAATATGGTTTGACACTTTCTTCTTCATAGAATTTTGCCATTTCTCCGGTTTCTTTTTCGTAAGGTTCAAAAGACTTAAAAGCCAGGAAAATATATATAAATGCAACAAATACCGCAATAAGCGCAATTGCGTCCGTAAAGTTTTTATATGCCTTCATTTTTTACCTCCGGAATGAGTTTAATCTATTATACCACATTATCCGATGCTTTTCAAGTCGTTTGGCAACAGAATTATATATAATAAGTGTAGGATTACAAAAGTTTTTGCGGATACGTCTTGCTTTAAAATCACTGATATGATATAATTTCAGTATATACTTTTTAAATCTATGTTTGTTATCGGAAAGGAAAATTCCATGATGCCACACTCAAAGATAAAACAATTAATTAAAAAAATAAACAGTACCGAAACCGATGTTATTTTTACCGAATTATACGGTTCCGAAGCTGTGGCTTTACAAAAAAAGCGCTACACTTCTCTTTCGGAAGACTTTGACAGATCAGGCTACAATACCGACGGTGATATAATGGTCTTTTCGGTTCCCGGACGCAGTGAGCTTTCGGGAAATCACACCGATCACAATCACGGCAAGGTTATTGCGTCATCAATAGACCTTGATATTATTGCTGTTGCTGCGGCAAACGGAACCTCTGTTATTCACGTAAAAAGCGAAGGGTTTGATGAAATTTCCGTTGACTTTTCTAAATATATCTCGCCTATGGCAGAAAAATTTACTACATCAGACGCTTTAATCGCCGGAATGTGTCGCGGATTCAGAGATCGCGGATTTGCAGTCGGCGGATTTGATGTCTGCATAACATCGAATGTTTTCAAAGGTTCGGGACTTTCATCGTCAGCAGCCTTTGAAGTCATGATAGGCAACATTCTTAACCATATGTTCAACAACGACAATATTTCCAACACGGAAATAGCCAAAATAGCTCAGTTTTCGGAAAATGCTTTTTTTGGCAAGCCCTGCGGATTAATGGATCAGATGGCGTGCGCGGTAGGCGGAATAATATCCATAGATTTTGCCGATCCGGCAGATCCGATAATAACAAAGCTTGATTTTGACTTTTCTGCCGCGGGCTATAACCTTTGCATTGTAAACACAGGTGGCAACCATGCCGATCTCGGCGAAGACTATGCCTCAATTCCTTCGGAAATGAGATCTGTTGCTGCATATTTCGGTAAGGAATATCTTCGGGAGATCGACGCAAAAGCGGTGACCGAAAATATTCCCGCGCTTCGCGAGGCGCTCGGCGACCGTGCAATCCTCCGTGCACTGCATTTCTTCGGCGAAAACATCAGAGTTGACGCACAAAAAGAGGCACTGCTCGGCGGAGATATAAACAGATATTTTGAAAACGTGCTTGAATCCGGCAGATCATCATTTTGCTATCTTCAGAATGTCTACACGACAAAAAATCCGCATGAACAGGGACTCTCGCTTGCACTTTGTCTTGCGGAATCGGCTTTAAGCGGTCAGTCGGCAGCATGGAGGGTGCATGGCGGTGGCTTTGCAGGCACGATACAGGCTTATGTTCCGATGCAGTCAGTTGAAAGCTTTTCAATGATCATGGATTCCGCCTTTGGCAACGGAGCCTGCGTAGCGCTTCGCATCCGACAAAAGGGCGCTATCAGAATTATCTGACCGAATTAAGACGGAAGCAATTAATTCACCCGTGGCTTTTTATATCAAAAATACGAAACGGAGAGTGCTTTCCGTTTAGTGCGGAAAGTGAAAATTTTGTATGAGAAAAAACATCAAAAAGCCGGACAGGCATTTCAAAGAGGAAGAAAAAATCACTCGTGAAAAAAAGCCGGTTGATCCAAAAAAGCAAAAAGAAGCTCAAAAGAATTTTATAATTACATTCATAAATACAATAATTTTTGTAGGCGTATATTACTACTGCGATACTATTGAATTTTATCCGGCAATTTATATCTATCTTGCTGTTCTTACGGTAACCGGACTTGGTTACGTAATTTACAACCGTGGATTCTCAAGAGAAAATGTAACTCCCGATATGCTTCCTGACAGTATGAGTGATGAAGAAAAAGCGGAATTTTTCTCAAGCCGCGACAAACGCAAGCAGCAATCTAAATGGATGCTTACAATAATTATTCCTTGTGTTATAACGTTTCTGCTCGATATGATAGGACTTTTCATTCTTCCCTATCTCAGAAATCTTATCGGAGCGTAGCTTTAAAATTCAGTAATAGTCAGAATGGCAGATTTTTAATGGAGCAAATCAATTCTTATAATTTCAGATTTATTAATCTTTACTCAGGTTCATCCGGCAATTCAACCTACATAAAGACACCTGACGCAGAGCTTTTATTTGACGCCGGAAAGAGCGCTAAAGCGCTGAAAACAGCCTTGTGTGGCATAGGCGCGGACATAAAAAATATAGACGCTGTATTTATCACGCATGAGCACTCAGATCACATCAGTGCGCTGAAGGTTTTGTTAAGATCCAATCCGATATATATTCATGTTGTTGCGCCGACCGCAAATTATATTGAATGCTGCGGTCCGGCTTCAAATCTGATAATAAAGCATCCGCCGATTTACAGTGTCCGCTTCGGTAACACAACGGTCAGCTCCGTAATAACCTCTCACGACAGTGTTTCAAGTGTTGGGTATCGTATAGATTATGATGACGGAATTTCCAGGCATTCTTTTGCCATAGCAACCGATACAGGCTGTATAACAAACAGCATGGCGGAAATGCTACGGGGATGCGAGGCGGTAATGTTGGAGAGCAATCATGATATAAATATGTTGATAACCGGTCCGTATCCGCAACCGCTTAAGGCTCGCGTAATGTCGGCCCGCGGGCATTTATCCAATGATGATTGCGCGTCTTTCTCTGCAGAGCTTGCAAAGGCAGGTACAAAGTCGATAATGCTTGCGCATTTAAGTGCAGAGAACAATACGCCGCAAAAAGCGCTTGACACTGTCGGCAAGGCTTTGGAAGACCTCGATGTATTCCTCACTGTTGCTTCTCAAAATGTTCAAACTACACTTTTAGAAATAAACGTATCTAAAAATATGTTTGTCGTTTCAGGAAAAACGCTCTGTGAATAGGTTTTCTTACGACAAAAAGACTGTCAATAAAATAATTCGTTCGGAGTATTAATAAAAAATGCCTAATATAAAAATCATAGCATCCGGGAATTTAAAGGAACAATATCTCAAGGATGCAGTTGGCGAATACAGCAAACGACTTAACGGAATGTGCAAATTTGAAATTTTGCAATTAAAAGAAGCCCCCTTGCCGCAGGAACCGTCACAGGCGCAAATTGATTCTGCGCTTGAAAGCGAAGCCAAAAAAATATTTGCGGAAATTCCGGATAAAGCATATAAAATTGCAATGTGTGTTGAAGGAAAGCAACTGACATCCGAAAATCTGGCAGATGAAATAGAAAAAATCTCTTTGCGCACGAGTGAGCTCTGCTTTATTATCGGAAGCTCTTACGGGCTTGCACCATCCATAAAAAATGCGGCGGATATGAAGCTGTCAATATCCGAATTGACCTTTCCCCATCAGCTTCTGCGTGTCATATTGCTTGAGGTAATATACAGGTCTCTTAATATAATCAAAGGTACCAAATATCATAAATAATCACAATCAAAAGCCGTTTCGGGATATTCCCGAAACGGCTTTTGATTAAAAACCAATGGGCTGCGCCAAAGGTGCAACCCATTGATTTTTTTACTGTCTGACAAGCATCAGCCTGTGATACCGGAACGTTCGATACCCTGAACAATGTATCTCTGGCAGAAGAGGTAGAGAATAACGAGCGGAAGTATAATAAGAATACCGCAGGTATTTCTGATCGCCGAGTAATACATATTCTGACCTGCATAGTTGGTTACAAGCGATTGCGGTATATCAACTATATGCGGCATCAGCAAGGTCTTTTGGTTAGTAAAGAATACATTTGTATAGAAGTTATCTGTCCACTGCCATGAGAATGCAAACAGAAATACTGTTATGAGCATCGGCACTGAAAGCGGGATAATGATCTGTATAAATGTGCGGAAGGTGTTTGATCCGTCGATGTAAGCCGATTCTTCAAGCTCATCCGGAACGCCTTTGAAGAACTGTCTGAGAAGGAATACATACAAACCGTTCTTAAATGCAAGTCCGGAAAGTGACAGAAGTATAAGCGGCCAGAAGGAGTTACAAAGGTTGATTCCCTGATCTGTGAATCTTTCCCAGCTTTCAGGAAATACCCTGATTCCCTCAAGAATCTTATGACCGAAAATATTGAATCCGCCGCCTCCGAGAAATTGGAAGATACCGAGCACATCAAAGTATCTGAAGTTCAGGTACATTGAATACTGAAGCGTCTGGTGAGGTATTATCATAGAGAAAACGACTGCGATAAAAATTGCTTTGTTACCTTTGAATTTGAACTTTGCAAGACCGTATCCTATAAGGCAACATACAAATGTCTGAATTATTGCAGAGGAGAATGAAAGCAGGAAGGTATTCAGAAATGCCTTGAAGTAATGAAGATCCACTATAATTGCCTTATATGTTTTAAGAGTGAACTCCTTAGGAATAATCTTAACGGTTACATCGACAAAGTCATTGGGGCTCATGAAGGATGATGCCACCTTGGTGAAGAACGGGTAAAGCACGACATAGGAAATACCTACGAGCAATACAAATCTGAAAATATACCAAATCACGTTCTTCACAAATGTAAATGTTGCAAATTTTGCTTTTAATCTGTCTTTAAGAGGAGTACGTTCAAAGTCGACCTTGATTTTATTCTTGGTTTCCTTTTTTACTGACGGTCTCTTATCAATGTTTTGTGCGTTCATTTTGCTCCTCCTTAATCACGTCTCTGATAGAATACGAATGCCGAGAATATTGCCGCACCGAGTGCAACAATAAGAATTACTATCAGGAAGTAAATCCAAGACATTGCGGTACTGATTTCCTCGCCCTTTGAATAAGCGTTTTTAATATACTTCATAACGACGTTTGAGTCTGTCGTAAACGAGTCTATAATCGTATATACGCCGTTAACAAGTATCATCGGGCTTATCATCGGGAAGGTTATCTTCCAGAAGGTTTCCCATTCGGTTGCGCCGTCTATTGAGCATGACTCATATATAGCCGGTGAGATTGACTGAAGACCTGCGAGGAATATAAGCATCTGAACACCGGAACGGTTTACTATATCATAAATATTGTTAATCGCTTTTGTAACGTAATCAACAATTCCGGTACCGATCTTCATGTTGGCAAATAGTCGTTCGACATCCATAGCACTTACGATCTCGGAAGCCGTACTTGCTCCGGATCCGTTTTCTATCTCGCTTTCCATTTCGTCGCCGAAAATATTCTGTGATTCTATGCTTTCCATAAGACCTGTCGAAAGAATAACCGGTATGAAGAATATTGCACGGAAGGCGGCACGCCCAACCATTTTCTGGTTGAGCATTACTGCCATGAAAAGTGAAAAGATAATAATTGCGGGAATATCAAATGCGAGTTTGCCAAGTCCTTTCCAAAGGTTCTCGGCGAAACCGACATCACCCATTATTGCCTCTCTGTAGTTTGCCCATCCGACAAACGTTTTGACTACCTGACCTTCCTGGTTGATCGTAACATCCTGGAAACTGAGCAATATCGAATCAAAAATGATCGGAATGTAGATCAAGAGCAATCCGATGATAAACGGGAGAACGAACACCCACCCTGCACGGGATTTGCGTCTGTCAAGAGATGCTATTTTTTTCTTCTTATTTTTCGGGGTTCCGCCATGAATGGGACGACCGGAAATTTTAGCTTCATTTGTCATTAATTAACACCCCTTTCCTTATCTGTAAATTACAACGTATCCGTTAGCAGGGATTGTATAGAGCACGCCGTTATATCTTACCGTTACTGCGAAGTAGTTAAAGTTAAGAATGAAAGTCTTATACGGTGTGTTATCGTTGCCGTCCTTGCCACCGTATGTTACAGCGACTATCTGTCCGTCATTGCTTGTGTACTTTGTTTCGCCTTCTGCAAAGTCTTTAGTGTCACTCTGATTTCCGTCTTCGGTTTCACCCGGAGTTGTGGTTTCACCATCCTCGGTCTCGCCGGGAGTGGTTTCACCGTCTTCGGTTTCGCCCGGAGTAGGCTCAGGCTCGGTTGTCGGTTCATCGGTTGTTACTTCAACCTTAGGAACGTTGATATATCCAAAGCCTTTAATCAAAGCATTGAGCTCGGCTGCCTTTGCGGCGATCGATTCAGCGGTTGCGACAACTGCATCGGTATCCGCTTTTACTGTAGCGAGTATGCCTTCCGCATCAGCTTTAGTTGCTGCATCAGCGCATTCCGAAGCGGCAATATATGCGCCGTATGTCTTTGTGCTGTTATAGATCTTAAGTACGTTTGTATGCTTGCCGGACATCGATGTTACTATCGACTGAACCTCTTTAAGAGCATTTTCAAAAGCTACTCTTGCTGTTGAAAGTGCGGTTTTAGCTGCATTAATCTCTGCACTTGTTGCACCTTGTTTATTCTGAATAGCTTCAAGAGCATCGGTAGCAGCTTTGTAATCATTAAATGCTGCTCTCAGTGCAGGATCTGCAATGTCAAGTCTGTGAATGTCGCTTGCTGTGGTATCTTTAATACCCTTTGTGATAGTAGGAACAGCTTTGAGTCCGGAGTAAACCGCTTCGGTTACGTTTTCGAATACCGTAGTTGCATATGCTTTAAGCTCTTTTTGAACGTCCTCGGTTACTGTAGGGTTATTGACGATGAGTTCGAGAGCTGCGCCTGTTGTTGCGGACCCCTTGAGAGCATCACTGTCAAGCTGTCTTGAAATAACTCGTGTGTATGAGTCAACAAGCTTTGTAAGTGCAACTGCAAGGTCGGTAATTGCAGCATCGACTGCTTTTTTAGCTGCATCAAGTGCTGCTACTGCTTCGTCGTACTTAGCTTTTGCTTCATTGTAAACCTTGGATTTTTCGGTTGCAATAACAGTTTTTTCATCCGTTACTGCAATCTGAGCGTTGTACTCGTTGAGAGCCTTCTCATATTCATCATAAGCGGCTTTGCTTCCCGGCATTGTTTCTGCATAGCAGAATGCTTTGACGATAGCTTCTGTTGCTGCTTTAGCATCGTTATAAGCTGCAAGAGCATCCTCGTAAGCCTTTTTGGTTGAAGCAATCAGAGCCTCATCGGTTCCCTTCTGTGCGTTATCGTATGCTGTCTTTGCATCCTTCTGGGCTGTATCTTTAGCTTTTTCTATTTCGTATGCCGCTTTATACTCCTCAGTCTTTGTAGCTGCTGTTCTGAAATCTTTGAGTGCCTGAACCTTCTGTGAGTATGTTCTGCTAAGTGTGTTCTTCAGAACATTAGCTTCAGCGAGAGCTGTTGTAGCTGCCTTATAAGCTTCATTAGCAACATCCATAGCATTCTTAAGAGGTTCTATGGGCTGCTTCTTGAGCTCAACGTCAGCTTCTTTAGCGGCTATTGCGTTATAAGCTTCGGAAAGAGTTGCATAGCTTGCGCTAACGGTATCGGTTATTGTTGCAAGCATTGTCTTGTTGTCAACAGTTGTTACAGCAATTGATTCGACGTTTCTTCTTGCTTTAAGAATATCGCCCTGTGCCTTGATTGCAGCGGCTACGATAGCATCGTCTTCCGACTTCATTGCTTCTTTAGCGATTGCAAGTATGTCAGCTTCAAGCTCGTCGATATCAGGAATACGCTCGCCGTTAAGGAATTCATGATTGATTATTATCTTGGTCTGAACATCCTTGAGGACAGAGTTAAGCTCATTGTATATATCACAAAGCTCATCAAACCAAATGTCATAGCTTATTGAATAATACTGGCTGAGGTCCCAATACTCTTTGAATTTCTGTGAATTCTGATAGTTAAGTGTGAAGTACAGTGAAGCGCCGTTTTCTATTGCTTTCAGCTTTGCGTATTCGGTATTACCTTCCATATTGTAAGGTGTACCTGCAAATTGGATATAACCATGAAGCACGACGCCGATAAACGGTACTGCATTTGCCGATTTGGTAAAGCGGCTTGAATCGAGCGGGAGATTAAGGATGTGGTCAACATATTTCCATGTAAAGGAGTTGCCGCTGTCCGTCATTACGCTCGGGTAATCTTTTTTGATCTGTGCAAAGAGTTCGGTTATGAACTTCTTTGAGTCTTCGCGGTTATAAGGTTCGTCTTCATCAAAGTCGGAGTTAAGATCCGAGCCGAGTGTTGCGACCGAAATACCGATAGGATCATATTTGAGATAATTCTTTGTTAACTTCTCATAGAAGTGGCTGAAATATGCCGGTGAAAGTGCGAGCCCGTAATATCCGACTGTCAACTGATATGTTGAGCTATACTGCTTTCTTATAATATAACGGTCATCTATGGTTTTAACTGCGTGCTTTTTAAGGCTAACGCCATCAAACCAGCCTGTTGACCGAACATATGAGAAGTCGAAATCAGGATAGATGCCGAGATGGTCATTACCGGAGGCATTAATTGTCTTTGCGTATTCAAGCAGATCTTCAAATCCGCTCTTTCCGCCGACCGCCTTTTCCCATTTAAGGTTATAAGGCACTTTCGAGTAAACACCGCCGTTAGCATAGCCTGTGAGCTTGAAGTTGATATTGTCTATTCCCTTTTCTTTAAGCTCGCTGTACATCGTCTTCACATTATCGAATGTTGTAAGCGGGGTCATTACGTTTACAGGAATAGACATTACTTTTTCAAGTGTTTCAAATGTACCGAAAGTTTCTACATAAAGCGGGATATTTGAAGTGATCTCGTCTTCTTTGAGTCTTTCGAGCTGTCCCTGTTTTACAAGGTAATCGGAGTAAGCGCGAGCCATTCCGAGCCATGAGCAGGGATAGTAATCAGTGATTCCGCGTTCTTCAGCGATTTTTGAGTCGGTGAGCATGAGGTAGCGTACCTTGTAGTTGCCAACGTATTTACGCTTTGAAACGACTGTCCAAGTTTTGTTTTGACCGACTGAAATTGAATCGGCAAGATTATATGAGTCACTCGGTCTGGGGTTAAAGAGTGTCTGTACCGAATAGTATTTGCTCTTGGTGTCGCTTACAAATGTAAGACTTGCGAGAGCGTCACCTTCTTCAATGATAGCAACGAATCCGTGATCCTCGGTATAATCTACCTTTTTGATAACGGTCTCATATACTGCGGGAACTGTTTCACCTGTTTTCTCGTCGATGTGTTCGGGAGTTTTGAGAACGGTTTCGGTTACGTTCTTTGTGAACTGCTGCTGCTCGGTTATACCGAAAACAGGATAGCGGATCTTTTCGCGGAGGTTAGCTTCAACGCTCTGGTAAGCATAGTCAAAGCCGTAGATCTTTGAAGTTACGGTTCCTACCATATCGTTGTCAAAGAGTGTACCGGAGCCGTCCGGATAGAATGCGTAGCCTTTCTGAACCTTGGTCTTATCTGCGCCTGCGTAGCTTGTGCCGCAACCGAGCCAAGGATGTATCGAAAGGTCAGAGAGCTTATATCTTGATTCATCGTAACGGAGACCGTTTACCGGAACCTTCCAAGTAAGTCCATATTCGTCAAGATTGTACTCAATAGCAAGTTTAAAGAGCGGTGGGTTTGTGTCTGTTCCCTCATACTGTGTCAGCTCGTGGTCATACTCAAGCTGCTCGTATGTATATTCGGGGCAGTAGGTTTTAATCTGCTCTTCAAGCCATGCAAGCTCGGTGTTTGATGTTGAACTGTCAAGAATGTAGATTGGGAACTTTTTGGTTATCGGGAACTGCTGATACATTTGCTCTTTCAAAGCAGCGGAGGTTTCAGCCTCTGGGTTTCTGGCAAGGAAGTAGCAAAGCACTTTATCAGCGCCCCATGTATTGTCTCCGTAGCCTTCAATGATTTTAGGTCTTATCAAGGTATCAAAGCGTTCCATTGTGATACTTCTCGGAACAAGCTTTTTAGACTCTTCGCGTCCGATTATGTACTCAACACGGATACCGTTTTTGATATTTTTGACTTTGATCTGACCTCTTACTGCAGCTTCTTCGAAGCTGTAGAAGTACTTTGAGTTATCGTTATCAGTATACTTGATAACGATCTGTGACATGATTTGCTTTTTGACATTATCTGAACTTGAAGTTGTGGTAATGTCCCATGGATTCGAAAACAGAATTTGTCCTGAAGCTTTATCAACAGTAGCAATTTCTCCTGTCAGCTCATCAACATAGAGCTGATATCCGTCTTTGTCGAGCTTGAGCTTCATCGACTCCACTTTTTCCTGTGGAGTAGCGAAGACTGTGCCTGTATCTTTGATGTAAGAATTGACATTTTCGGCAAGGATCTCATCCGGAGATTTTTTATCACCGGCTGCTGATGCTTCAAACACAATCAAGTTTGTAAATGCACCTAAAAGCAACATCACAGTTAAGAGTGCGGATATCAATTTTGTTGTATTTTTCATAATTTATACCTCTCCTATCTGTATGTTTACATTCGGTATGTGATTTCTGTTATAATATTTGTTACGAAGCTTATAAGTTTTCCTAACAGTGTTGAGAAGAGTATTCCCAAGAACATTATAAATGCCATTCCGGCAACTGTACCGACAAGTGTTATAAGATTCTTTCCGAGTGAATAGTCATGTGTTACCATTGTACCAAAGAAGATAAGAATACCTACCCAGATGAATGCAATGGTTACCAAGAAGTTAAGTAAGCTGAGTTCTTTGGTAATTGCCCAGTTTGAAATCAGGGTTGTAGGAATAATGATTATCGGAAGCGGAAGCAGTGAGTAGCAGATTGCAACGACTATATCCTTAAAGCTGCCTTCGCCATCGAACAGGGTTGTAAGGCACCAGTTAGCAACTGCGAAAAGGAGAAGCGGTACAAGAACCGAGAGAGACTGTGACCATATTGTAGTATATGAGCCTTGCGGGTTTGAAACGTAGCCTGTACCGATTGCCTGATAGAAGAAAGCAAGAATCGTAATGACAAGGTAAACGAGTGCTGCTCTGAGTGAGCCACGATGTTCATGCTTCAAATCCCAGAAGCCGTCGAACGGGTGCATCCAAAGGTGGAAGCCGTACAGAAGCTCTTCACCGAATGAGCGTTTTCCTCCGGCTGTTGCAACGCGTTTATTGACCTTACCTGCAAATCTTAAGAAGAGTGCGAAGGCTGTTATAACTGCAACAACAATGAGGACAATCAAAGGCAGGAACTTACGAATCCACTCTTTTCTTATTTCTTTATAAGAGTTTGAATAGTTTGAGGTATCGTACGCTGCTTTGTAATATTCAAGCGATTCTTCGTATCTGCCGCTTCTGTAAAGTGACTGTCCGATGCCGATATAAGCAGCGTCGAAGTTTGAGTTTCTCTTAAGGATCTCCTGCCAGTCATCTACTGCGCGGTCATATCTTCTTGCATTCTGGTTAGCAAGTGCCTGGATAAGAATGTTTCCGTATTCGGTACGTTTGAAGATCGTAATATTGTCATTGGTCTTATCAAGAACCATCATTTCATCGCCCTTATAAGCTATGGCTTCTATGTTCTCAAGGTTTCCGAGCATTTCGCCCTTATTACCGAACGCAAATAGAAGATTACCGTCAAAGTCGTATGTAAATATCTTACTTCTCTTTTCGTCAATTATTGACCATGTCTTTTCCGGCCCAAGTGCAACGTCTATGATCTTGGAAGGACCGGTGATCTTAGCTGTACTCTTGGATGACATATACTGAATCTCACCTGCCGGCGGGAAGAAGCCGTTACGTCTCATGATCTCATCGCCTTCGGCGTTGAGCATTTTAACGGGTGAGTATTTACCGTCGGAACCGCTGCTCTTAAGGAATGAAGCAACGTCGCTGTCTTTGATTGAGGAAGTCGTTACATAAATGAATCCGTCTTCATCGATTGTTATGTTATTGAACTCGGTTGAAATTTTTTCTTCCTTCTGAGCTCTCATTTCATCTGTCATGAATCTTCTCCAAATTATTTCAATAGGAGAGATCGAAACCGCCTGTGCACCTACAAGTCCTATAAACTCACCGGAAATCGTCATAACGATGATACCCTGATAGGTGGTCGATGAAACTATAAAGAGTCTGTCATATTTATCGACCGCGATAGCAACCGGTTTATAAAGTGCGCCATCGTCGAATATATCGTCTTCAGGTTGGAGAATTATCGAAAGGAAGTTACCGTCTCTGTCGAAAGTAACGATACGGTTTGCGTCGGTATCGCACACGAAAATTCTGTCTTCGGTAACATAAAGCCCGGAAGGAGCAGTCAACTCATCCTGAACGCCCTCGTCATTTATAAATTTCGAAATTGAGAATTTAAATTTGTAATAACGGTCAAGAACCACGATTCTGTTATTCTTTGCGTCAGCAATATAAACATTCAGTTTATCGTCTACGAAAAGGTCACGCGGGTCGTCGATCGCGTCTTTGAGTCCCATGTAATCCGAGTCGATTGTCTGAATCGGAGTGTATGCGTCAGGGGAGTTGAGCGGCTCTCTGTTGATTGAGTATGTATATGTCTGATAAGGCTTTGCAGCTTCTGCGCCCATGGAGAACAACATGACAATGAGACATATCATGGCAACTGCCGATATAATTTTTTTCATTACTGTTTCCTCCTTTTGATCAGTCTTTCATACCGCTTGAACCCATCGTTTCAATGACATTCGACTGAGAAATGACGAATACCAGGATAGGAACAAGCATCATAATTACCGTTGCCGCAGCACTTGCTCCGGCACGTTTGATACCGCCGGCTGCGATCTGACGTATTGCATAGTTGAATGATTTAAGCTGCTCAGAGTGAATGTAGATCGAAGTGCCGGCATTCCAGAGTCCCTGGAATGAATAAATGATAAGTGTAAGCCAAGCCGGTTTAACCATCGGCATAGCAATTACCCAGAAGGTTTTGAATTCACTTGCTCCGTCAAGGTGAGCACTTTCTATTATAGTACCGGGTACATGAGAATCCATGAATTGCTTCATAAGGTAAAGTCCGAGTGAAGTACAGAATGCAGGGAGAATCAGTGCAAGATATGTATCTATAATATGAAGGGATCTCATTATGATGAAGTTTGTGATCGATGTAACCGTTGAGTGGAACATGAGAGATGTTCTTACGGTTTTGAACATCAGCTTGCCGCCCGGGAATTTTATCTTAGCCATTGCGTATGCTGCGAGCGAGGAAACGAGAAGGTTGCCTGCCGTTCCGACAACAGAAATAAACACTGTGTTGAATACGTAACGGGAGAACGGAACCCAAGAGGTGTCCATGAGTTTAAACAGGTCCGAATAGTTTTTGAGTGTCGGGCTGCTTACGAGGAATCTCGGCGGGAACATCCAAAGCTCATCAAGAGGTTTGAGTGACTGACTTATTACATATATCATCGGAAGAATCATGAACGCTCCGAGAATTGCAAGCATTATTGTAATGCCAACGTCGCCTCCGGCAGATCTGTTTAAGACGACTCGATGTTTTCTTGTTCTTAATTTTGCCATCTTACTGCCCTACCTTCGACAAGATTTTCTTTACTAAGAAGTTTGCTCCGATCATTATGACAAAGAGCACGACCGCTATTGCCGATGAATAACCGACCTCGTAACGCTCACCACCGTAGTCCTGAAGATGGTGCATTATCGTATGCGCAGCATAGTCAACTGACGGGAAACCGCAAAGGTTGGTAACGACACTACCAAAACCGAACGATGATGTAATGGACATGATAGCACCGAACATAAGCTGAGGCTTCATACTCGGAAGTGTGATATACCAAAGCTCCTGCCAACGGTTTTTGATACCGTCAACGGCGCCCGCTTCATAGTACGAGCGGTCGATTCCCTGGAGACCTGCGATAAACGAAAGGAATGCGGTACCGAGTGAGATCCAGAGTGCAACGACTATACACAACGGCATAACATATTTCGCGTCTTCAAAGAATTTGATTTCTTTTGTTATAAGTCTGAGTTCAAGCAATTTACCGTTTACCCAACCTTGTGAGTCACTTGAGAAAAGTGTACCCCAAATGGTATAAACTTCACCGGAAATTGAAGGTGCGTAGAATACGAGGGTTACGATCGCTCTGATCTTCGGGCTTAATTCGTTTATGAACCATGCTACAAACAATGACATGAAGTATGAAGCAGGTCCGACGATTCCCGCAAAAATGAATGTATTCTGACAAGCTATCAGGAATATATCATCGTCAAGGAAAAGTCTGATGTAGTTATCTATGCCGACCCAGTTAGGCGTCTGCAAAAGGTTAAAGTCTGTAAAGCTAAAGAATATTGACAATACGACCGGCACAACTGTAAACAGTGTGAACAGAATCATGAAAGGAGCGACCATCACATATGCTATGTAATTGCGCTTCATTTCCTTCCATGTCCATTGAAGCTTTGTCATGTCTTTACGGGATACAGCATTTTTTGTCTGAGCTGCGGTATTCTGTGACATATTGCTCTCCTTAATTCATTATAATTACATTATTATAATTTACGTCTTACCTCAGTCTGCGATGACCTCAGCGGCATTTCTGAGTGCCGTTATGGTATCAGCAAACATTGCGGAATTGTAAGCTTCGGCTTCTTCGGCTGCATTTCTGAGTGCCAGAGAATCCTCGCTCTTTATTGCTTTTCTGATAGTATCTATTATACTCTTAGCCGAAGTCTCCTCGGTCTGATTCATTTTCTTGATATCAGAGTCGAGCGCTTCAGTACACTGTCCAAGTCTCTTGCTCTTTAATGTCTGACCTATCTCAAGTGTTTCAAGACCGAATTCTTCACGTTTGCGGATTATTTCTTCATTGATTGTCTTTATATAGCTCTGAAGTTCTTCGACAGGGTTTTTATTTTTGTTAAGAGCTGCAAGGAAAGCAAATTTTGTATAACGTCCTATAATGTAAGCTCCGGGGTAGTTCGGAATAGATGCAAGGTTGTTAAACTGTGCGGAAATGTTTGCATATTCCTCGGTCGACCAGTCAAGACTTGCAAGCGCCTTTGTGTTAGCGGTAGCGTGCTTAGCCGACGGACCTATTGTTGCTATCATTTCGTTTGAATATTTGATCTGGCAGTCAGTACCGGAATGCCAACGCATGAAGTCCCACGCGCCTGCATCGTTCTTGCACCCTGAAAGCATTACAATCGCACTTACAGACGAAACCGATACATTGTTTATCTTACCGGTGTTGGGATCCTTGATACCGGGAAGCGGCACCATTGTCCAAAGTCCCTTGATCTCGGTTGCGAAAACGGTCAGCTTGTTGTAAGTTCCGTTGTATGATGCAATGCCTATCGGCATCTCACCGGTTCTGAAACGGTTTTCAAAATCGTATTTATACGGGAATGAGTACATCGTAAACATATTACACATCATCTCGAAGGATTCAAGTGCAACGTTTGAATCAAGGTTGATTCTCATACCGTTATCGGCAAACAGCTCGCCACCCTTTTGATAAAGGAAGATTTTATAGTCGTTCGAAAGACCTATTTCCATGTTATTAGCCTGGAGAAGCGGAACTATCGAAAGAATATCGTCCCAAGTCTTGGGAATCTCAACATTGAGGTCTGCAAGTATATCCGTTCTGATGAACATCATCGGGAAGTTCTGTGTTTCGGGAAGACCGTAGTAATGATGAACGCCGTTGGCATCGTCAATACCGAGGACGAGCATTGCCGCTTCATTGAAGTCCTTGATCGTTTCATTAAATCCGGGCATTCCTTCAATATTCTTAAGTGCGCCGCGGATAGCATAGTTGATAACGCTGTCGTCGCCGAGTCCGATGTAAACATCGGGTCCCATGTCAGCAAGGACCGAAGGAAGAAGTGTACCACCGGCAACAAGCTTTATTGAAACCGGGTGTCCGTATGTGGGGGTAAAGTCATTGTTAACAAGGTTACGAATGATCTGTACCTGGTCACGACCGGATGCAAGCCAAACCTGAACCTGGTCTGCTTCATCGTAGTTCTCGTCGAGCGTGCCCATACGGTCGTAGTTACGGAAGAAGCTCTGTATGAATCCCGAGAACTCATGTGCAACTGCCATAAAGAAGTTTGCGGTTGCCTTCGGGAGCTTTTCCTCGTGACTTTGGATTACAAAGTAGTCAACCTGAAGCGGCTGGTTCTTTGCATCGGAGATCCATGTACCAAGCGTACCGATATAGCTCTTGAGCTGTTCAAGGTTCTTTGCAACCTCGTCTTCGTTGATCATACGGTTGCAGAGCCATGCGACCTGCTGAAGGGTTGCAACGCTTGAGCTCTTTTCACCAATGATTTCGGAAATTTCGTCAGCGATCTGATAAAGCACCTTACTTTGGAAGTAAAGGTCCATGATTGTATCAGGCATAACTCTGAAGAAGCTGTAATCACGGTATTTATCGGGGTTAGCACCTGTAAGCTTGATAATATTAAGGTAATCGGCGTTAATTGAATCAAGCGCTGACTGTACGCGGCGGATGATATCTCCCATGTCGCCGAGTGTTACCTCAAGCTCCAATGTGTATGTAACTCCGGCTTTGAAGTAAAATTCAAAATCGATATTTTTCTTTGTTGTGGCGTCATAATATCCGAGATATTTGCTCTGCCACGATGTGCTGTATTCAAACGAAGCCTTACCTGCTTCTGCGAAAGGAATTCCGTTGTAGTAGCCCTTGTCGCCTTCTGCAAGTGTGCCGTCGCTGAACAGGTGGATAGCTCTTGAAACAGACATACCATCGAGGATGTTCTGCTTGAATCTCAGGGCTATCGAATACATACCGTCTTTATCAACGGAGAATGAATATCTGAGAGTCTGACCTGCTATCTGCCACTTTTCACCACCGATTGTATTAAGTAATGTAGCCTTTGTGCTTGTCGGTGAGTTTCTCGCATCTGTACGATCGTTTACAGGATAAATTGTTTGTGACGAGGAGTTCTTAACATATTCTGCTTCAAGCTTAAGGATTGAACCGCCTTTAGCTTCGGAAGCGTGTTTTTTCAAATATTCTTCATATGAAATATAGGTGGTTTCCGGAATAAGAACAATTTCCGAAATGGCTATCGGTTCATTCTTCGCTTCAAGCGAAATAATATTTTCGCCTTCATTGAAAACGAATGTGAAAGGCTCCGAATAAAATCCGTCAACGTCGGAAAGTTCGTATTCACGCCATTCGGGCTTTTGTTCAAGAGAATAACGGATCTCGTTGTTATCAATATCTATTGTAAAGAAGCGAAGCGAATACTTTTCAATAAAAGCATTTGTATCCTTTGTAACAACCTCAGGCAATGTGAACTTGATATAATCAACCGTTGATGTATTGCCTTTTTTATCGGTAACGGTTTTCGTTGCCTTTTCAGCCTTGATACCGACTGAGGTAGCCTCGCTGATCATAGCATCGGCATTATCAGTCTTGTCGAGTTTGTATTCGCAAACAGAGTTGCTTGCCCAAACCTTCTGGAGAGAAATATAACGTGCCTCCGAAAACGGAATATAGCCATTGATTTTAAGTATACGTTCGATAGCGGACGCTTTTTCCTTTATAGGATAATACTTGATCATTATATTATACTTCGTTGCCTTCGGAACATTGACTTTCCATGCAACAGTTCCCGAGCCGGGAGTTGTAAGACCTTTGATGCCGTCATATTCGTCAATCGAAACATCAGCGGTAGTCTGATCTGCAAAATACTTTGTTGCATCAATAACTATGCTTGATGTAGCGGTGGCAGCCTTTTTGAAAGCATCTTTCTGAATGTACTCTGCATACTTGATGGCGTTAAGCTCTTCCTTAATTTCAGCTAAAGTCTTGGATCCGCTTGAATCCGTTGCGCCGGAATTATCGGAATCGGCATCAGCCGAAACAGCAATTACAGCACAGCTCAGCAAGAAAGCAAGCGCAAGTATGAAAGCAGTCAATCTTTGAAATTTCGTTCTTTCCATATTAGTGGTTTCCTCCTGCAAACTGAATCATCAGGCACTCTGTAAGTAGGTCTGTACGCAGTGCGACGCACCGTGCAGGCAGACAAAACAACATTATGCCGAAAAATTCTATGTTTTTCCGTGTTTAAGAGACGTCAGGCAATCCAAAGCAATGCCAAAAGCATGGTTAAAAGCATTATCAAGCATAAAAACTATCCGCGGCAGAATAACACTGTCTATCCAACCGAAGTTCCGAAAGACACCGTCAATGCAGCGGAAGTCATGCTCATATAACACTTTTACAGCGCAATTGCCTGAATCGTCCTTTAAATATGTAGATATAATATCATAAGGCAAGCAAAATGTCAAGAAGTCAAATCATAGCAAAGTGCCACCCGAGAGTAATCACGACAAGCAAATCCTTTACTTTATGAATGAAAAAAAAACAACTGTAAACGTTGTAAGATTCAGATATTAGTCGGCATTGCAAAGTTTGCGGAGCCAAAATGTGCTTGTGTGAATTAAATTTACGTTAATATCGTGATTTTGCGGCGCATCAGCACATTTTTGTGCATTATTTTGGCGTTTTAGGCTTTGATAATTTCTCGTTTATATCAATAGTAAATTCAAATTACTGTGCTTTGGGTTTTTGATTGCATATGCAACCATATTTTTTGTAACAGAATTTGTAGGTTATGCACAATTTGGGTTTCCAAAATTCTACATATGCACATTTTGCACAAAATTGTATGTTTTCTGTTTTTTGTCGGGCTTTCCGAGCTCAAAACGGCTGGGTTTTTAATTGAAAGTATGACGAATTTACACATATTTACAATTATGTTTTTTAAATACATATTACTGTTTGCGGGAACATTTACCGTTTTCAAATTGCAAAAAAACGTAAGCACGCTAAAGAGCAATGCTTACGTTTTATAAATGCGTCTTGACAATTCGGCGCAAACAAGTGTTGATTATTTCTTATCGCAGCCGCATTCGTGGCAACATTCAGCGCCCGGAACCTCTTTATCGATTCCGTTGCGTTTGTAATAATCCGTAATCGCAGCTTTGATTGCTTCTTCTGCAAGTACCGAGCAATGTATTTTTACCGGCGGCAATCCTTCAAGTGCTTCGACGACTGCGGCATTTGTCAGCTTGAGTGCTTCATCAATGCTCTTGCCTTTTACAAGCTCTGTTGCCATAGAAGAGGTTGCGATAGCTGCGCCGCAACCGAAGGTCTTGAATTTAACATCTACTATGATATTATCCTTGACCTTGATAAACATCTGCATTATATCGCCGCATTTTGCGTTGCCGACGGTTCCTACACCATCTGCGTCCGGTATTTCACCGACATTACGCGGATGGGTGAAATGATCCATAACCTTTTCGCTGTATAACATTATATTTACCTCACAATTTTATTTCAGAATTTACTTTTTGATTTGATTTTTCCTCTGCGGATCGGCATTGTATGACGTATCAGCCCGGATAGATAGGACTCATCTTTCTCAGCTTTTCAAGCACCTCGGGAACTACCTTGAGTATATAATCCACATCCTCATCGGTATTTGCGTGCGACAATGAAAATCTAAGTGAGCCGTGTGCCTTTTCAACGTCAACACCGGTTGCAAGAAGAACGTGTGACGGATCGAGCGATTTCGAAGAACAAGCCGAACCGGTCGACACGCTTATGCCCTCAAGGTTGAGCCAAAGCATAAAGCTTTCGCCTTCCACAAAATCAAAGGATACATTTACATTGCCTGGCAGACGTTTTTCCCTGTCCCCGTTAAGCGCTGAATAAGGAAGCGCGGTAAGTCCGTCGATCAGACGGTCACGCATTTTTCTGATTCTTTCGTTATCCGGCATTCTCTCGATTGCCAATTCAAGCGCTTTCGCAAGCCCTACTATATAAGGCAGGTTTTCTGTACCGCCGCGGTGACCGCGTTCCTGACCGCCACCTTCAACAAGATTTGCGATGTTTACGCCTTTTCTTATATAAAGCAGACCGATTCCCTTCGGAGCACCGAGCTTATGTCCTGACATACTGAACATATCAACGCCCAGATCCTTCGGCTTGACCGGAATTGCTCCGACAGCCTGAACTGCATCGGTAAACATCAATGCGCCATGAGCATGAGCTATCTCGGCGATTTCTTTTATAGGCTGGATAGTTCCGATCTCATTATTGGCAAGCATAACGGCTACGATTATAGTGTTATCATCAACAGCCGCCCTTAGCTCGTTCATATTTATAATACCCTTTGAGTCTACTCCGACGTACGTTACTTCAAAGCCTTCTTTTTCCAAGACTTCACAGGTATGAAGAACAGCATGGTGTTCTATCTTGCTTGTTACGATTTTCTTTCTGCCGTTTCTGGCGGCTCTCGCAGCTCCTTTGATAGCCCAGTTATCGGATTCCGTGCCGCACGAAGTAAAATAAATCTCATTTGCGTTACATTCGAAAATATCCGCTATTTTCTGTCTTGAAGCATCAAGGATCTCTTTTGCTCTCTGACCGTCGTCATGAAGGCTTGATGGATTACCCCAATATTTGTTAAAGCACGGAAGCATGGCTTCAACCACTTCGGGAAGCACCGCCGTTGTAGCCGCGTTATCGGCATATACTCTTTTTTTTGTTTCCATTATATATCTGTATTTCCCTTTCCGCACCGCAGGTGTAAATCAACGCTGTGAACGGTACAAAAATTATCTTCTGCGTTATGAAATCAACAGGTTAGCTATTGCTATCTATTGCTTATCATCCCGTTTTCTCACACATATATTGTATACTATTTTAATGCAGATTTCAATAATCAGATGTAATATATTTTTGCCAATTTTTCTACGGCCAACCAATCAAAATATACAAAAGCACTGCACATTAAACAGACTTATTTATTTCATACCAGCATTGCCGCACCTATAATACCGGCATCATTGCCGAGCTTAGCGATTCTTATATCGGTAAGCGGCACAAAACCACAGCCATACTGCTCTTTGCGCACTTCGGGCAACAAAAGGTCGAGCAACAATTGGCCTTCGTTTGATATACCGCCGCCTATCGTAAGTATTTCAGGCTGGAAAATATTTATAATATTTGCGATACCGCAGGCAAGATAGCCTATGTATTCATCAACAACCTCTTCGGCAGCCTTGTCGCCGAGTCGCATTGCATCAAATGCGGTTCTTCCGTTTATCTTGCCTCTTTCCTCGGCGATCTTACTCATCAAGGTCTGCTCGCCTGCCGCTTCAGATTCGGCAATCTTTTCTTTTGTCATGTTGATAAGCCCGGTTGCAGAGCTGTATGCTTCCCAGCATCCCTTACGTCCGCACGAGCATTGACGACCGTTATGATGAATAACGATATGACCGAGCTCAGCACCGGCATAGTTAAAGCCGGAATATATTTTATCATCAATAATGATTCCGCCGCCGACTCCGGTGCCGAGCGTTATCATTACGGAATTTTTGCTTCCTGCGGCAGCGCCGGCAACAGCTTCGCCCCACGCGGCAGCATTTGCATCGTTTTCTATATGTACATTTTCAAATCCGAGCTGTTCCGAAAGCATTTTTGCCAGCGGGAAATGCTTGAATTTAAGATTGTTGGCATACTCGACTATCCCCTCGTCGTGATTTGCGATTCCGGGGGTTGCAACACCGATAGCCTCAATATCTTTAAGCGTAACGTCCGCTTCGGCACACAGCTCGCGACAAGCTTCGGCGATATCAGCCACTATGTACTCGCCGGCTCTTTCACGTCCGGTCGGTCTGCTGAGTTTATTTTCCAGCTTAAAAATTCCGTTTGAATTACTGACAAGTCCTACGGCAATGTTGGTTCCGCCGAGGTCGACACCTATACGATACATAATTATTCCTTTCCGGGCGGGATATCATCTGCTGTGACTAAATTTATTATGTCAGGCGTAATACACCGTCGCCCTGATGAAGCTTTTCAAAATCATCGTTTTTTTATTATGGTTCGGATTTATCCGCTAAAATTATACCTTAGATTCTATTTTCTTTCAACAGTTTTTTTGATTTGACAGTATAAAGTTACATAAAATAACTATTATTAATTCAATTTCGGATCGGCTATCCCGGTCGCTTTTCCGAAAATCCCGTCAAGCTCTCTCGGATCATATTTAATGAGCGAATAAATTATATACACGGCAACGATCACGGCGACAACTGCCGTCAGTATCACGGTTACAGGATCCCATTGGTTCCCTGTCCCCATAATCTGCACAAAATAGCCTCCGAAATCGAAGATCGCATGAACCGCCACACAAAGCCATATGTTATATGTTTTTATGAGTATTACTGCACACATTCCGCCGATAAGGAACGAATATCCAATCTGCATAAGTGTTCCGCTGACGTCAAAGCTTCTGAACAGGTTGAGCAGGTGAACAACGCCGAATATCGCGGAGGTGGATACGATGGAAACAAAGATGTCTTTAACCGATGATCGTTTTTTTTCAAGAATTATCAAAAAGACCACTCCGCGGAAGGCAAATTCCTCGAAAAATCCTATCGCCAAGCACTCTGCCGCAAGCAGGGCAATATAGCAGGTCGGCTCGGTAACTTTTACATTGCCGCTTATCACTCCGATAAAAGGAAAATTGTTTATTGCAACGGCAAAGCAAGGCAAAGTAAAAAGCAACGACCTGCCGGGATTCTTTCCGAAAGGCTTTAAAATATTGTAGCCAAGATAAACGGCGGCGGCAATAAAGACGATACCGCCGAGAACTCTCGTCAATGTCATTGAGATCAATTGCGCAAGCTTTTTGTTATCCGAGAAGCTGTGACCCGAAAGCTCTATCGCGGCAAGCGCCGTTCCTGCAACCGCCATTATTGCAAAGCAGATATATTTCTTAACATTTTTACTTTTAGTTATAATACAAGCGGAATCATTCCGATTATTTGCGCTTCCGTTTTCACGATTGTCCGTATTGCTCATGATCTGTCCTCCGACCATTTCGGAATCAAAACTTTTCTGTTCAGTATATACGCGCCGATTCCGACTGCTGTAAGTATTATTGCAGTCAGCTGTGAAGGTGAAAGAAAGCCTATTGAGGTCGCCCCCCTGTCGTCCGCTCTCAGATATTCAATAAAGAATCTCCAAACGCCGTATGACACAAGATATATAGGCAAGCCGTAAGTCTTTCCGCGAAGGCATCTGAAAATCAGGAAAGCACTGAGTGCGAGGAGAAAAACGGCTTCAAACAACTGCACCGGAACGGTTTTCTGCCCAAGATAGCTGTTCCATGCGCCGATCCATGAATCGGTCACCCTGCCATAGCAGCAGCCCGCCATGAGGCATCCTATACGTCCGAATCCGTGTGCGCCCGCCACTGCGGCGGCGGCGATATCCGTCACTCTTACAAAATGCTTAAGATGATAGTTTTTCAGCCCGTTATTTTCGGAATTGCCGCTGAAACAAAAATATCCGCAGACAAAATAAAATGTCAGGAATATAACCGCGCCGCCGATAAAGCCGCCGTAGAAAGTCGCGCCGGTATTTTTTGAAATTTCAAAGATTCCGCTCTCAAAGTAATTATAGACCGCCTGGAAAAACACCGCCGAGCCGTATCCGCCTATTATCGACACAAGCGCGCCGATAATTACGGTATTCTGAAGTCGGGCGTCAAGCTTGTCCTTATCAGATATAATACGAAAAAGCGCCATGGCGTAGATTACGCCTATAATTATGAAAATTTCGTAAAGTCCCATTCCTAATATAATTGTTTTTGGGTACATACGTCTGTCCTCACTGAATTTTATTTTATAAATTCTCAAAATGATTATTACATCCGAAAAGGTACGGGAATGACCCGCCGGACTGCAAATCATAATGTCCCGGGTATATTTTCAAATAATTGTCGGATCGCAAAAATTCACACTTTTGTTTCGAGCCTTGCATCTCACGCTTCAAATGATGCGACGTGTCGTTAAGATCAGAAAAATTAATCTGGTCAAAAATCAATCCAATCGAAAGTTGATATCATCAATAATTGATTAAAAGTTAAAAGTGCGGATTTTCACGGTCGGACTTTAAAAACGGGAGCCGCCGCAAGCAGCGGCAAGCTCCCTGATTTTCAATTATGTTTTTAACCTGTTGGCATTTTTATGCTCAAACGTCAAAAACACTTCGATTTAAGCTTTTGAGCAGTCTTATTTCGATTTCTTTTTAAGTGCTACGCAAGCTGCGCAAGCGAGAACTATCATAGCAGCAGAGCTTACTACAACGCTCTTGCATCCGCCATCGTTAGCTGCGGGCTCGGTCGTTTTGGGGTCATCCGGCTTCTTTGTATCAGCGTTTGTGGGCTCTTCCGGCTTCTGGGTCTCGGAGTCCGAAGCCTCAGCGCTGCCGCTTTCGGAGTCAACAGGAGTTACGGGCTGTGTAGCTGATTCGGACTCTGAACCGGAGTCGGTTTCCTCGGGAACATACTTGGGGTATGTATATGAAGCAAGTGCAACCTCGTCAAGATACTTCTGAACGAAGATACCGCCAAGGTTAAGTCTTGAACTGTTGCTGCCGTCTGTTACAGTATCACCACTGTATTCAAGATGATAGTATTCAATGGTGTGTTTACCTACGGAGAGTTCTTCTTTGATATTGTAAGCATATGCCATTTGATAGTAGTAATACTTATCTCCGTCTTTTCCTTCTTTGGCACCCTGACCATCATAGGAATACTGATATTCACGGAATACCATAGGTGAATCGGAAACGTTTACCTGCTTTTTCTGTCCATTATCAATGGAGTAAGTGAATCCACGGTCTTTTTCATCATTATCAACATCTGCTTTTTTAATCTGAGCTGCACCTACGAAAACGAATTCATATTCGCCGGGTGTCTTAACTTCAAATTCATATACAACTCTTGCCTTTGTATAACCCTCAATATTTTTAGGAATATTCGGCCAAATCGCATAATACATCCAGGTGGAATCTGGCCAATACTCTTCACTTTCGGGCATTAAGAAGAAGGGGTCGTACTGAAGCTGATCCATTTTGTCTTTGAGATTAAGACCCATAATGGTAATGTCTCTTGATTTTCCCATACCACCGGGAGCATAATAGTCGGGCTCGTCTATCTTGAGATCGTCCTGAACGTTGATAAACAGAGCGTCATCTCTTACGATAGGGGTTCCGGTTTTGTACATTTCATAAGTGGTCATGAATTTTACGTTGCTTGTGATATCAATTGCCGTACAGCCTTCCGGAATAGCCGAGGCGGGAACAGCTGCAAGCGCGCAAAGCATTATAACTGCGAGTGCAAGTGCAATAATCTTTTTCATCGTTGATAAATCCTCCACAAAAAATTTAGGCATATTTATTTTACACAAAAAAGTGCTTTCAGTCAAGAGCTTTAATTGTCGATTATTTAAAATTTATGTTTTGCACAAAATTTGATGTTTGCAATAGTAGAAAAAGGCAAAATACAAGCCTGTATTTTGAAAAAGATTTACGGATATACTCATTAAATGCGGGCTTATCCGAGCTTCGAAAGCAAGCATACCGTCTCGATATGCCCGGTCACGGGGAACATATCGACGGGGTCTACTGACATGACGTTATACCCGAGGTCGCGCAGGATCACGGCGTCGCGGACAAGTGTATCAGGCGCGCAGGAAATATATACGAGCTTCGGTATGCCGAGCTTTGCAATATAGCTGAGAAGCTCGGGTGTGCAGCCCTTTCGCGGAGGATCAAGCACCGCAACGTCGAACCTGTTTTTCTGTTTTCCGAGGCTTTCAAGAACGCTTTGAGTATCCGACGCGTCGGCGCAGACAAATTCGGCATTTTCAATTCCGTTTGCCGCGGCATTCAGTTTTGCGCACTCAACGGCGCCCGGAACTATTTCTATTCCGGTAACATTGGCGCATCGGCTTGCCATTGACAGACCGATGGTTCCGGTTCCGCAGTAAAGGTCAAGCAGTGCGACGGTGCCGTCAAGCTCCGCGCGTTCGGCGGCGGTCTTATAGAGCAGCTCGGCGCAGTCGTGGTTGACCTGCCAGAAGGCTTCCGGGGATATTCTGAATTTCAGACCGCATAGTATATCCTCTATATAAGGCTTGCCGTAGACGGTTATGTATTCGCTGCCCGTGACCACATTCGTATTTTTCTTATTGATATTGAGCAGGACACCCGCTATATCCGGATATACGGCAACAAGAATTTTTACAAGCTTTTCGACCATGGGAAAGCTGTCGGCGTTGATCACAAGGCAGACCATAAGCTCGCCCGTCACCTCTCCGCGGCGCAGATAGATATGCCGCAGTATTCCCTTTCCGGT